>Ga0136846_1219130_pt1 | contig 23327 bp, 13 predicted proteins | sample HopSoiMetagenom2_FD_96841 | JGI IMG/M metagenome (GOLD analysis project Ga0136846, IMG submission 96841) | Grasslands soil microbial communities from Hopland, California, USA - 2 Assembly 2016 (version 4) | ecosystem: Environmental > Terrestrial > Soil > Grasslands | place: USA: Hopland... | reverse complement strand
CGGCTGAAGACAACCTGGCGGTGCGCGCAGCGCGCGCCGTGCTCGAGGCCACCGGTAAACGTTTCGGCGTCTCGATCAGGCTCACGAAACAGATCCCCGTGCGCGCAGGCCTGGGCGGCGGTTCGAGCGATGCGGCGGCCGCGCTACACGCGGTCAATGCGCTTGCCGGCAATGTCGTGCCACGACACGAGCTGCTCCATTTCGCCGCGAAACTGGGCGCCGACGTCGCGTTTTTTGCGAGCGGCGCCCCCCTGGCGCTCGCGTGGGGACGCGGCGAGCGGTTGTTTCGGATTCCCGGCCCGCCGGCGCAGCCGGTCCTGGTCGCCATTCCTCCAATTGCGGTCGCGACACCGGATGCCTACGGATGGTGGGATGAGCAGAATCCGGCGCCGAGCGCGCGTGGACCGCTGGCGCTCGAGCCTGATGCGTTCGCCACCTGGGGAAGCATCGGGCGCCTGGGCGGCAACGACTTCGAGCAGCCCGTATTCGGCCGCCACCCGGAATTACGGGCGCTCTACGAGCGGATCGCCGGGACCGGCCCCGTGTGGGTGCGGCTCAGCGGCTCAGGCAGCGCGGTCGCGGCCGTCTATAAGAAGGAGAGCGAGCGCGACGACGCGGTGCGGCAGCTGGGCTCGCGCAATCAACAGCTGATTCCGACGATGACGCGCGCCGCGGCTGCTCCCGCCGTCGCTTTTGACGCGCACACGGCCACGCGGTAGCATTGGCTGTCCTAAAACCGGATTCCCAGATGCTGCGTCGCTCGTTGGTGCTGCTCGTAGCCGTCGTGCCGTCGCTGCTCACCGCACAAGTTTCAGCCAACAACAACACCTCACTCTGGCCACCGCTCAGGGTCGTCGACATCAAGTGGATGGACACGACGGTCTCGGCGTGCACCGATTTCGCACAGTTCGCGAACGGGGCATGGCTCGCGCGCGACACGATCCCGGCGGCGTATTCCTCCTCCGGCGTGACGCGCGACATGAACGACCGCAACGAGCTCGCCGTCCGTTCGGTGCTCGAGGACGCTGCGACGCACCGGAGCGCGTTTCCGCCGGACAGTACGCCCCGCAAGCTCGGGACCTTTTACGCGACGTGTATGGACTCGACGGCCATCGAGGCGGCCGGCGTCACGCCGATCCAGCCCTGGCTTACAGGGATCGATTCCGTCACCACGCGCGCCCGTCTCCTTCCGGAGCTCGCCCGCCTGCATGCGCGAGGCGTCGACGTCGCGTTCCGCTACTCGCCCGACGTCGATCCGCACGACGCCAATCACTATCTCACCTGGCTATCGCAAGGCGGGTTGGGCCTGCCCGATCGAGACTATTACTTCACAGCGGGAGCGGCCGCGGATTCGACACGGCAGGCATTCGTCGCCCACGTGGCCAAGATGTTTCGCTTAGGGGGTCAGGATTCTGCAGCGGCGGACTCCGCGGCAGCGCAGGTCATGGCGCTCGAAACGTCGCTGGCTCAGGCATCGATGACGCGTGTGGAGCTCCGCGATCCCGCCAAGACCGATCACCCGATGAGCGCCAAACAACTCGCGACGCTCGCGCCGCGGGTCGCGTGGCCTACCTACTTCCACACGATTGGGCTGACGAAGTCCGTCACGAAAGTGAACGTCGCCGAGCCCGAATTCGTGCGGCGCGTGGATTCGCTGCTGCACGCAACGCCGCTGCCCATGTGGCGCGCCTACCTCCGGTATCACGCGATTGCGTCGGCCGCACCCTGGCTCAGCACGCCGTTCGTGCAGGAGGATTTTGCATTCCGGTCCCGGTTCAGCGGCGCGCGGGCTCTCCTGCCGCGCTGGAAACGCTGCCTGCGTGAGACCGACGGCGATCTCGGTGAAGCCCTGGGCCAGGCGTACGTCGCGAAGACCTTCTCGCCACAGGCGCGCGCCCGCGCGCGTGCCGTGATCGACGATATCCGCGCGGCCTTCCGCGAGCGGCTGCTGCACCTCACCTGGATGTCGGACTCCACCCGGGCGCAGGCACTCGACAAGCTGGCGCGTATGGGCGAAAAGGTCGGCTACCCCGACCGCTGGCGGAATTATGCGCGCCTCCGCGTATCCGAAGGCCCGTTCGTCCTGAACGTCGCCCGCGCGAATGCGTTCGAGTGGCAGCGTACCGTCAACCGGCCCGGCGCCCCGGTCGACACTACGGAATGGGGCATCACGGTTCCCACCGTCAACGCGTATTACGACGCCACGAAAAACGAGATGGTCTTCCCTGCCGGCGCGTTGATGCCCCAAACGTTCGACGTGAATGCCGATGATGCCGCGAATTACGGATCCCTCGGCGGCAGCTGGGCGGGACACGAGCTGACCCACGGCTTCGATGACGAAGGCCGGCACTACGACGCGCACGGCAACCTGCGCGACTGGTGGCAGCCCTCCGACTCGACGCATTTCGTCCAGCAGGCCGCGCTCGTCGCGCGCCAGTTCAACAGCTACATCCAGGTCGACACCTTCCATGTGAATGGCCAGCTCACGCTGGGGGAAAACATCGCCGACTGGGGCGGCGTGCTGGTCGGTTACGACGCGTTGCGACAGGCGCTGGCGCGGAACGGACGTCCCGGTCTGCTCGAGGGCTACACGCCGGAGCAGCGCTACTTCATCGCGTACGCGCAAAGCTGGCGCGTCCATGTGCGGCCTGAGCTGCTGCGCACGCGGGTCACCGTGGACCCGCACGCACCGGAAAACTGGCGCGTGAACGGGCCACTCTCCAACATCGCGGCGTTCGCGCAGGCGTTCGGCTGCAAGGCAGGCGATCCCATGGTTCGGCCGCAGGACCAAGTGCCGAGCATCTGGTAACCGAAGGGGAGAGCGAATGTTCATGCGTCGTCTCGGGTGGAGTGTGCTTGGTTTCGTCGTGATGTCTACGCCGGCGGTGGCACAAATGGATATGGGGGCGACGGAGGGAGGACTGCGCGGGAAGATCGCGGAGCTCTTCGTGTTTACTCCGGGCACGCAACCACTCTTCCTCGGCGGAGCCGGGACGCATGCCAACCACTTCCTCACCTCGGCCGCCAGTCAAAACGGCCTCCTGATTTCGTTCATCGGCAACGCCGTGGGCACGAACGTGGCCAGCATTCCGCTGAGCGCAACGAGCGGGGGCTCGACGTTCCGCTTCGAAGGCGGCGCACCCGTCCGCACGTCGGTGTCCCCCGGCCCCATCTTCGCCGAGCGCGCGCAAACCCTGGGCAAAGGCCGCGTGTTCGTCGGCGCCAACATCAATCGCCTGCAGTTCCAATCGCTGCGCGGCGTCGGGCTGCACGACATCCGGCTCAATTTCGTGCACGAAAATGTCGATACACCTGCCTGCGACAGCATCGAGGGCCGAGACTGCGCCCCCTACGGCGTCCCGCGTCTCGAGAACGACGTCATCGCGCTGCGGCTCGCGCTCGATCTCGACATGACCGTCACGTCGTTCTTCGTCAGCTTTGGCCTGCTCGATCGCCTGGACATCGGCGTGGCCTTGCCGGTCGTCTCGACCTCGCTCGTCGGGAACAGCGACGCGCAGATCATTTCGTTTGCCGAATCGACGGCGGCGCATTTCTTCGGTGGGACGCCGAGCAATCCAATCCTGACCACGACGCGCTCAGTGACCGGCTCGGCCTCCGGGATCGGCGACATTGCGGCGCGGGTGAAGCTCAACGTCATGCATTCGGACCGCAGCAGCTTCGCGCTGCTCGCCGACGCGCGTTTTCCGACCGGCAGCGCCGAAGACCTCCTCGGATCCGGCCACTTTTCGGCGCGCGCCCTCGGCATCCTGTCCGCGCAGTTTGGGCCGTTCTCACCGCATGCGAACATCGGTGTCCTGCTGCGCAATACCGACTCGCTCAACAACGCGGTGCTCGTCACGGTGGGATTCGACCACGTGATGGCGCCCTGGGCCACCATCGCGGCGGACGTGGTCACCGAGCTGCAGGTAGGAGACAGCAAGGTCACACTGCCGGGTCCCGTGACGTACGACGTGCCGTTCCACCGGACCGTAGACCCGACCAACATCCCCAATCGCCGGGACGATCTGATCAACGCCGCCTTCGGCTTCAAATTCCTGACCGGCTCGGGAATCACGATCGTGACCAACGCCCTGCTGCCGATCAACGAGGGCGGACTCCGGCCCAATCTCATGTGGACGGCCGGCCTCGAATACAATTTTTGACGGTTAGTGAATCGCGCTGAGTCGCCAGCCGGCGGAATCTGAAACGAAAGACGCGCGGAACGTTACGGGCCGGCGGTCGAACCGACCGGTGCTGGCATTGTCGAACTCATAAAGACCGTCGACCACCGCGTCGGCCGTATTGCCCTTCACGTCGACACTCGTGACACTCAGCGTAGTCCTGAGATTTCGCACCGCTTTGAAGAAATCCTCCCAGACCTGTTGTTGCCGTGCCGACAGGCCGGGATATGCACGCCGCACCTGGCTCGTGTCGAGCGATTCGAGCGCGTGGGCGTACGCGGCAATCACCGCTTCGATTTGCGCGCGCGGGTTCGCGGCGGGAGCCGCAGGCGTCGGGGTCGGCGCGGCGACAACGGCCGGCCGCACGCTATCGCGCGCGGCGGCGGCGCGGGCCCGCGCCGATCGTTCCGCGTCCCCCCAGATGGACGTGGCGGTCGCCAGCTGGACCATCGCATCGGTCCCGCGCCCATGCGCCGCCGATGAATCGGCTTTGCCAAGCATCGCGTCCGCGCGCGCAAGCTCGGCCGGCGTCGCACCCGCGTCGACCGCACTTCGCATCGCGGCAAGCGCCGTCACGCGCATCGCGCTGAGCACACTGTCTTCCTGGCGCGCGGCCGTTGTGACGCCGCTGGCCTCCGGTCTCGTTACGGGCGCCGGAGATCGACGCGCCGGAAGCGCCGGGACCGCCGCTGGTTGTTGTCTGCCGATCGTGACCGGCGTATCGGGCACGGTTACGGCCGGCTGTGGCACCCGGATCGAGTCGCTGAGCGTCGTGCTGGGCACGCGCGTGGCGCGCCATGGCGCCGCCACCCACAGCGCCGCAATCGCAGCGACACCGATGCCCGCCACCGACCACCACAACCCTGATCTGAAACGACGCGCCACCGCGGGCGTGCGCGCGCGCGGCTTGGTCAGCGCGATGGGGCTCGTCGGCACACTCAGGCCGGCGAGTAGCGGCGATTCGCCGCCGGCGCGCGCCAGGGTGATCATCTCGCTGCGAACCGGGTCATCGCGCCGCAGCGAAGGCCGGCCGCAGACCGCCACGACATCGTCCAGCGTCGGCCAGCGGTCTCCCGGCTCCTTCTCCAGCATGCGCATGACGGCGGCGGCAAGATTCGGCGGGCAATCCGGGCGCAGTGTCGCGAGCTCTTGGGGGCGCTCGTTGAAATGCGCGTACATGACCGACATGCTGGACGTGCTCTGAAACGGCAGCCTCCCCGTCAGCATTTCATACGCCACGACCCCCAGGGAGTACTGATCCGAGGCGCCCGTTACTTCTTGGGTGGCGCACTGCTCCGGGCTCATGTATGCCGGCGTCCCCACGGTCACGCCGGTCATCGTGAGCCCCTGCGCTTCCTCGACCTTCGCGATGCCGAAGTCGGTGACCACCGCCCAGCCTTCCGCATCCAGCATGATGTTGGCCGACTTGATGTCCCGATGGATCACGCGATGGCGGTGCGCATAGGCGAGCGCGTCGCCCACCTGGGCGAGAATGGTTTGCACCATCTTGATCGGTAGAGAGCCCACGTCATGAATGACAACATCGAGCGGCCGCCCTTCCACGTACTTCATCACGAAGTACAGGATGTGATGGCTTTCTTTGACCGCGAAAATGGGAATGATGTGGGGGTGGCTGAGCGCCGCGGCGGTCCGCGCTTCCCGCTTGAACCGCTCCACCATGCCCTCGCCCATCTGAAACAGGGCCGGCGAGAGGACTTTAATGGCGACTTTGCGATCGAGGGAGAGATCGTGGGCCAGATACACCGTGGCCATACCACCATGTCCGAGGACGCCGAGGACTTCGTATTCGCCGATCGTCGCGTGGCGGAGGGTGTCGTCGAGGGTGGTCGAGACCGTCGTCATCGTGTCAGCTGCAAGAACAGGGACGCCAGTTCCGCAGCGCGGGCAAAAGGAGGCCCCCGTGCCGAGCGTCGTGCCGCAGCGGGTACAAAACGCCTGTTCCATGGGCCAACAATCTATCTATTCGCGGCAAAAACGTCGCGGGCCTGCGTGATCGCCTGGAGCACAGCCGCGCGCTCGGCGGGAGTATTCCAGCCAGTGCTGGCCAGCGTCGCGGCTTCGACCCGGTCGATCCAGCGCAGGAAGAACGCGGCATCCTCGGGGGACCGCAGGGGTTGCTCGCCGACCCGCACGTACACCGGACCGGTCGAAGCGAATGGATACAAATCGAGCACCGGCATCTCGGCACGATCGCTGTAGGCCCGCACCAGGTACCACCCGCTTCCGCTCACCGGAATCGAAATGGAGTCACTCGCTCTCGTGCGGTCACCAGCCAGGGGAATTGTTGCGACAACCTTTCCGTTGCCAATGATTTCCAGATGATCGACCGGAACGTTCGACCTGAGACCGACGCGCGCCGGCAGGCGATGCGTACCGCTCGGCAGACGGATTTCGTCACCCGCTTCGTGACCACCGAGTGAGAATTCGAGCAGCGGTCCGTTGGTGACGAACGTTCGACCTGCTTTGAGCCCGGCCAGCCAGCGCCGATGATCGAGCGTCGCGCCGGACTTCACGAAGACCCTTACCAGGCCGGGCGGGCCGCGCAGACTGGCGAAGTTCGGAAACGCATCGGTGCCCGCCCCCGCCGGCAGCCTGAATCCGCAATTGAGCAGTCGATACCAGATCTCCGACGTGATCAGATGATCCGAGTAACCCATCACTTCGAGATAATCGACTTTGCCAAGGGCGACATCGACAGGGAGCTCATAGCTCAATGGTTGCGATGTGTCGGCCGGATCGGGCTTTGTATCGAATGGATGCACGTAGCCGGCCAGCCCGCCCTGCTCGTGCGCCAAATCGGCGATGGCAGCGTTGTGCGGATACAGGCTGGCGGCGGGCGTGTTGGGGTAACCGGCGTAATCCGGCATCACGTACTGTGTCAGGCCAAGCAGCCCCATGTGTCCCCAGACGCTCGTGTGAAATTCCTGCGCGTGCACGAGCAGCAACCGATCGGTCGACACCGGATCGGGGCGACCTCCGGGGCGGAAGTAGGCGATGTCGGGGATGCGCTGTTCCTTATTCACGATCAGGTCTTCCACGACGTGCAGATCCTCGGCGCGCGCCTGGAACGCGAGATGGCGCGGCGTGTTGCGATAGGCGCCCCCGTAATTCATATGCACGTGCAGGTCGCCGCTCCACCAGCCTCGTGCTGGCAGATTGTCGACGCGATCGAGGAGGATCCGGCGTGTCACGGTCGTACCCGTCGGCACGCTCACGCCGGCACGAAAAACACGGTACTCAGGTCCGTGCCACAGCTCCACCTGCACCTGCCCGGCGGGCACCGTGAGCGTAGAGAGTCCACTCGAATGGAAGTACGAATACTCGAATGGCCGCTCCGCACGATCGAATGCCTCATCCGCGTGGCGCCAGGCATCATCGGGCGCGTAGCCGCGGCCGTCAGGACCGGTCACGGAAATGCGGGCGGCCAGCTGGTGGCCCGCAGGATCCACGATCTGCAGCCGCAGCGTTCCTACCGCGCCGAGATAGCGGCGGCGCCATGACGCGACGATCTGTTTCCTGCCGCCGAGGACATCGATCACCCACAGCGATGTGTTGCCGCTTTCATTAGAGATGTAGGCGATGCGTTTCCCATCGTGGGACCAGCGCGGCGCCGTAGCGTCGAAGTCGCCATACGTGAGCGGCAGCGGATCGCCGCCGTCGGCCGTCGTCAGCCAGAGCTGATGCCATTGCCGGCCGAGGTACGAGCTGTAGACGATGCGCCGGCCGTCAGGTGACCAGTCGGGATGTGCCTTCCATGTCGTCTCTTCGTAGCGGATCTCGCGCAGCGGCGAACCGGGTTTGGCCGCCATCCGCCAGAAGCCGCCCGTTCCATGGATGCGACCGCGGTTCGAGACGAGCACGATCTCACTTCCATCGGGCGACCACGCGGGCGAGATGTAGTGGTCAAAGCGGCTGTAGTAGTAGCGCGGAAGATGGCTGTCCGAGTCTTCGGTGAGGCGTTGCGGCTCGCCGCCGTCGGCCCCCAGGACGAAGACGTGCCAGCGCTGATTGTAGGCGGACGACACGAATGCGATGCGCGTTCCGTCCGGCGACCAGCGCGGGTCGACGTTGACTGCCCCATTCGTCGTGAGCGCGGTGACTGTTCCTGACGTGATGTCGAGCCGCTGCAGCTCGATCGCGTCGTGCGCGTAGCGCGCGAATACCACCGATCGCCCATCCGGCGACCAGTCCGGCTGATAATCGTATCCGGGTCCGGATGTAAGCTGCTGCGCCACATCCGCGCCAATTCGCTGCCGCCACAGCGTGCCCTGCATCGAGTAGATCAGGTCGGCGCCATCGGGCGACCAGGTGACCGCGCTCGGACCGCTCGTCACCTGGGGGACGTACATCTCGCGCCAGTAATACGCGTGCGGCACCGCGACCTGCTGCAGCACCGGGGCGCGTTGCGCGTGCAGGACCGCGGCAGGCTGCGCGCCCGCCACCAGCATGACGGCTAGCGCGTGGCGTCGATCCATCGAATAATCGATGCACGCAGCATCGGCAAAGGCACGGCGCCGTTCTCCAGCACCCGGTCGTGAAACGCGCGAATATCGAATCGCTTGCGGAGTCGTTGCTGCGCGAGCGCGCGGAGACGCCGAATCTCGAGCCGGCCCAGGGCATACGACAGACCTTGCGCGGGCCAGACCGGGTAGCGGTCGACGCTGACCTCCGCGCGGAGCAGCGGCACGTGGGTATGCTCGCGGATGTAGTCGATCGCCTCCGCGCGGGTCCACCCGCGCCAATGGATTCCCGTATCCACAACGAGCAACGACGCCGAGAGAGTGAGGTCCGCCAGCATGCCGAAGCGCGCGGTGTCGGACGAATACAGGCCCATCTCATCGGCCAACTGCTCCGCGTACTCCGCCCACCCTTCGCCCATCCCCGGGGACCAGAAATAGCGCGCGATCGCCGGGATCGTGTCGCCGCGCTCGAGGGCGATCGTCCCCTGGAGGTGGTGACCCGGAATGGCCTCGTGGAACGTCAACGCCTCGAGATCGGCGCGCGACTTGTGCGCGGGATCGTATGTCGACAGGTAATAAATCCCCGGCCTGCTGCCGTCTTCCGCCGGGGGATTCCATTCCCCCACGCTCTGCCGCTCGCGAAACGCCGGATAGGGTTCGACCGTCACAGGCGCGCGCGGCAGCCGTCCAAACCACTGCGGCGTCGCTGCGCGCGCGCGCTCCAGCGCCGCCCGTGCTTGCGCGAGCATCTCGTCGCGTGTGTGGAAGGTGAAGGATGTGTCGCGCCGCAGCCGTTCGAGGAACCGCGCCACGTCGCTGGTCCCGAACGCGCGCACCGCGGTGGCCTGCATCTCTCCCTCGAGGGCCTCGACGACGAGCTCGCCAATATGGTGGATGGTGTCGGGATGAATCGTGAGGCCCGTCGTCGCACGAATGCTCGCCTGATAGCAATCGTAGCCGTGCGGATTCGCCGAGACGCCGATTTTGATTCTGGCGCGGTTCAGGTATTCGTTCGCGAGAAATGCGCGGTACTGCTCGATCGCCGGCCGGATCGCGGTTTCGATGATCCGCGCCATTTCGCTGCGGAACTCAGGCGTCGAGTCGCGCCGTGCCGGATCGTAGAGCAGCGAACCAGGAGTCGGCATCGCCAGCAGCGAATCGAGCTCAGCCAGCGCGATCTCGACATTGTGGCGCGGCGCGGAATAGCCGCGCCGCAGTCCGTCCCGATGGTTAGCCAGCTCCGTCGCGATATAGGCCGGAACCGCGCGCCAGCGGTCGAGCGCCTGGCGTCGCGCGACGTCGGTTCCGACACCCTGCAGCGTCGCGAGCGCGGTGACCGTCCCCAACCACCCGCCGCCCGAATGCGCCACGCTCCACAGCTCGAACCGGCAGACACGCGTCGCGATCGAGCCCTCGATGGCGTCGCGCATGATGCCGTAGGCGATCGCCTCGGGCCGCCCCGCGATCCGGCCCGCGTCGATGCGCTTGAGCTCCGCCAGCCAGACGTCTTCCCGCTCCTGCCAGCGCGCCAGCGCCTCCGGTGCATTGTCAGGCAGCTGGTCGTGCGGCCCGTTCGCAACGCCGTCGAGCGTCGCCTCATCCGGATGGCGATCGAAGTACGCGACGAGGTATGAATCGGCGAGCTGGCGGACGCGCGCCGCGATCGAATCGGGTTCCTTGGACTGCAGCAGCAGCAGCGCCGTGAGAATCGGGATCATGATGTGAGATACAACCGCTGGGGATCCAGCACGTCACGCAGCAGCTGACGCTCGATGCTGGTGGGCGGGTCGAGCCGGTCGAGCCGCGGGCGGGCGCGCAACGGCCACCCGACTGCGGCCTGCACGTCGGCGACCGCGATCCCGGGATACAGGCCGGTAAGCAGCAGCTCGCCGCTTTGCGCGTCACGTTCCAGAACACCTTTGTCGGTAATCACCTTGGCGACACGATGGCCTGGACTGGTCAAGAAGTCCACGCGCTCGGGAAAGGCGCGCGGTGACAGCTTTGCCACGATGAGAATGCGCCGGGCATGGATCGCGATCTCCGCGGCGCCTCCGGAGCCTGGCAGCCGCACCGTCGGCTTCTCATACGGTCCAATGACAGTCGTGTTGATGTTGGCGTAGCGATCGACCTGGGCGCCGCCCAGAAAGCCGACTTCGATCCGACCGTTCTGCAGGAACAGCTGGAATACGTCGGCCATGCCGCATACCATGAGCGAGCCGGTGACGAGCGCGGGATCGCCGATCGATACGGGCAGCCGTTCCGGAACCGCCCCGACCGCGCCGGATTCGTAGATCAGCACCAGGTGAGGCGCATGCGTGCGGCGTGCCAGGTTGCACGCGAGGTTCGGCAACCCGATGCCGACGAACACGACCTCGCCGTCCTGCAGCTCGCGAGAGGCTACGGCGGCCATCATTTCATCCGCCGTGTACGAATCAGAAGCCGTAATTCACCCCGGCGCAGAACTGCGCGCGGGCTTTCAGCGCCCCGGCCAGCATCGGCTGCTTCCGCATATAGTCGGCGCGATCGCGCACGCCGAAGACGAATTCCTCGAGATACTGCTGCAGCGATCGGCCCTCGCGCGAGATCGCTTCCCACGCAACGTAGAAATCGTTGTCGCGGTCGTAGTAGCCCTGCGCGTAGGAGGGATGCGCGCCCCAGGGCTCTACGACGACCGCGCTCACGATTGCGGCGGGGATCACGGTGCGATTGGGATCCGCGCGGATGACGCCCTCGTCCACCAGCTCCTCGACCACCACGATTACGCGCTGCGATGCAAACGCCGCCTCTTTTTGCACGCCCAGTAAGCCCCAAATCTGTGAATTGCCCTGCGCGTCGGCGCGCTGAGCGTGGACGATCGTGACGTCGGGGTTGAGAGCCGGGACCGTGGCGAGCGCTTCGCCGGTGTATGGGCACGTCACCGACTTGATGCGCGGGTTGACCCTGGGGAGGTCCGTGCCCGCGTAGTCGCGCAGCGACCAGAAGGGCAGGCGCGCGGCGCCCGCGCTAAACCTTGCCACCATGCCGAAGTGCGAGTACTCCTCGAGCTCGAGCGTACCGTCCTCCACCGCTCGGCGAAACGCGTGCAGCGACCCCACGCCCGGATTCCCCGCCCACGAGAAGACGAGCTTCTTCGCGCAGCCGGCGGCGATCATCTGATCGTAGATCAAATCCGGCGTGAGCCGGCACAAGGTGAGATCGCGCCTTCGTTGGCGGATGATCTCATGTCCGGCGGCAAACGATATGAGGTGCGTAAATCCTTCGATGACGACGACGTCACCATCACGCACATGCCGCGCGATGGCCTCCTGCATCGATGTCACTTTTGACCCTAGTCCGACATCTCGCGCAGGCACTCGTCGATGATCCGGAGGGCGGTGTCTACGTCGTACTCATCCACGACGAGGGGCGGCGCCAGGCGCAGTGAGCTCTTGCCGCAGCCGAGCAGCAGGAGACCCTTCGCGAACGCCCGTGCCACGATGTCGCGCGGAATGTCGGGAGCGGGCTCGCGCGTTTCGCGATCCTTCACGAATTCGACGCCGATCATGAGCCCGCGGCCACGCACATCGCCGATGGCCGCGTACTTCTCCTGCAGCCGGCGCATGCCGGCGATCAACCGCTCCCCCATCCGGTTGACGTTCGGCAGCAGCTCGCGCTCGACGATGTCGAGCGTGGCCAGCGCGGCCGCGCAGCACACCGGATTGCCGCCGAATGTCGTCCCGTGCGCGCCGGGCTTCCACTTCATAATCGATTCCTTGGCGATTATCGCGCCGATCGGCATGCCACTGCCGAGTCCTTTTGCCGAGAGCAGGATGTCAGGCTCGATCCCTTCGTATTCGCAGGCCCACATCTTGCCGGTGCGACCCACGCCGCTTTGCACTTCGTCGCAGACGAGCAGGATGCCGTAGCGATCGCAGATCTCGCGCAGCGACTGGAGGTAACCGGCGGGCGGCACCACGTAGCCGCCTTCGCCCTGCACCGGTTCGACGAAAATCGCGGCGACGCTGTCGGGCGGCACCTTCTTGACGAACAGCTCCTCTTCGATCCACGAGGTGCAGCGCATCGTGCACGCCGATTCGCCGCGACAATATTCGCAGCGATAGCGGTATCCATAGGGCACATGATGGATTTCGGGGAGGAATGGCGCGAAGCCGGACCGCTGCACGGACTTGCTCGCGGTGAGACTCAAGCCTCCGTAGCTGCGCCCATGAAAGGCTCCGAGGAAGCCGATGATCGCAGGCCGGCCGGTCGAATGGCGGGCCAGCTTGATCGCGCCTTCGACCGCTTCCGTTCCCGAGTTCGAAAGGAAGACGCGCTTCTTGCTTGGGCCGGGCGCCAGCTGCGCGAGACGCTCGCACAGCGCCGCAAAGCTCTCGTAATAGAAGTCGCTCCCGCAGATATGCAGGAAGCGCGCGGCCGCGTCCTGCACCGCCTTGACGACCTTCGGATGCCCGTAGCCGGTGGAGGCGACCGCGATTCCCGCCATGAAATCGAGGAAGCGATTGCCGTCGACGTCCTCGACCATCGGCCCCTGACCGCGCGCGACCGCGAGCGGATACTCTTTGGGATACGAGGTCGACGCAACGCGATCCTGGCGCTCGACGATCGCCCGCGCCTTAGGACCCGGCGGCGGCACGACGATGCGCGGGTAGTCGCGGCCTGCGGTCGCCGTCATGGCTCGATCACCGTGCGGCTCTGCTCTCGCATGAATTGGGCGACGTAGTACGGCCCGCAGCCGCCCTTCCCGCTCGAGCCGGATCCCTTCCAACCCGTGAAGGGCTGCGCGCCTGGCCACGCGCCGGTGGTCGCGCCGGTTCGCTTATTCACGTAGCACACGCCCGCCTCCACGTCATCGAAAAACCGCGCGATATCGCTCTCCCGCTGCGAAAAAATGCCCGCCGTGAGACCGTAATCCGTTTTGTTCGTTTCGGCTATTGCCTCTTCGAGCCCTGACACGACGCCGACAGCGAGCAGAGGGACGAACAGCTCCTCCAGGAAAAGGGCCGACTGGAGCGGCAGCGTCGCAATGGTCGGGGCGACGTAGTGGCCCCGGTCGAACGGCGCGCCGCGCAAGCGCGCGCCGCCGATCAGGATCTTCCCGTCCTTCTTGGCTCTCGCAACGGCGCCCTCGAACTTCTCGACTGCTGCGGCGTTGATCACCGGACCAAAGAAGACGTCGCGCGCCGTTGGATCGCCAATCTTCAAAGCTTTGGTCTGCTCGAGCAGGTGGGCCACGAATGGCTCCGCCACCCTCTGATGAACGTAGACGCGTGAGGTCGCGCTGCATTTCTGATTCTGCAGACCGAACGCCGAGCGGGCGACTCCTTCGGCCGCGGCACTCAGGTCCGCCGTGTCCATCACGATCGCGGCGTTCTTGCCGCCCAGCTCGAGCAGGCACGGCTTGATCCAGCGGGACGAGATGCCGTGATGGATGCGCAGTCCAATTTCTTTGGAGCCGGTGAATACCACGCCGTCGACGCCCGCGTGACGCCACAACGCCTCCCCAGCCTCCGATCCGTGACCCGACAGATAATTGAAGCAGCCGGCCGGCAATCCCGCGTCGCGGTATACCTCGTACAGCTTGAGACCGGTCCACGGCGCATCTTCCGCCGGCTTGTAGACGACCGTGTTGCCCGCAACCAAAGCAGCCGACGACATCCCGGTCGAGAGCGCGAGCGGAAAGTTGAACGGCGCGATGCAGGCGAACACGCCGTACGGTCGCAGCACGTCGCTGTTCCGCTCGATCGGAGTGACTTGGGCCATCTGGCGCACAAAGCCGCCGGCATCGTCCATCTGGCCACAGTAATAGTCGATCAGGTCGGCCGATTCTTCGGCGTCACCCATCGACTCGAGCCGGCTCTTGCCGACCTCGAGGCTCATGATCGCCGCGAGCTCGAACTTTCGTTCGCGGGTCAGCGCAGCGGCGCGGCGGAGCGTCGCGACGCGCTCACGCCAGTCACGCCGACCCCATGCCGTTTTTGCGGCCCGTGCCGCCGCGACAGCGCGATCCACATCTGCCGCCGTCGCGGCAGCGAATCGTCCGAGCACGCTCCCATCGATTGGTGACAGGTCGACGATCGGCTCGGCAGGCGGCGTGACCGCGCTGCCGCCGATATAGAGAGGATAGTCGCGCCCCCCTCCCCCTCCCAGTCGCGAGCGCACGCGGGCCAGGGCGTCGTCGAACTGGCGGTGGAACAGATCCCAGTCCACGTCGGCCGACGTGTACGTGATTTTCGACTGCGTGGACGCGGTCACGGTCATATTGGAGAAGCTACGCCTTATCGCGGCGCGCGCATCTCCACCTGCTCCGTTGCTCGCGTCCATCGCTCGATTCCGACCTCCAGCTCGCGTTTGAGCGTCTCGAGCTGGACACCGAGCTCCCGCGCCACGCGCGCGCCGTCGGGACGCGTGTAGAGCGCCGGATCCTCGAGCGCCGCGACTACGCGCGCAACTTCGGATTCCAGCGCCGCGACCGCGGCTTCCGCCTCTGCGAGCTCGCGCTGGGCACGGCGCAGCTCTTTGCGGGGGTCGTTTTGCGCCGCCGGGGCGACGCGCTGGTGCTCATGCACCCGCCGCAGCGCCGGCTCCTCGGCGGCGCTGACGGCGGCCGCGTGCGCGCGCTCCGTGCTGACTTCTTCCCACTCCGCGAAACCACCGGCGAATTCGGTCATGTGCCGCTCGTGCAGGATCCAGATCCGGGTCGTCAACGCGCGCAGCAGCGCCCGGTCGTGGCTGACGAGTATTACGGTGCCCTCGTACTCCTGGAGTGCATCCTCGAGTGCCTCGATCGATTCGACGTCCAGATGATTGGTGGGCTCGTCCAGGATGAGCAGGTTGGCGCGCGACAACATCAGCATCGCGAGCGCGAGCCGGGCGCGTTCGCCGCCCGACAGGGAGTCTGCCCGGCGCAGCACCTCCTGACCGGAGAATCCGAAACGTCCGAGGTGTCCCTGTATCTGACCGCGCTCCCACTTTGGCCGCAGCGCGGTGATGACCTCGTACAGCGTGCGATCGAGGGGCACCTGCGAGAGGTCTTGCCGGTAGTAGCCGGTCGTGATGGACCCGCCGAGACGCAGTTCGCCGCCGTGGATGGGATGCTCACCGAGGAGTGCGCGCAGCAGCGTGGATTTCCCCGTCCCGTTGCGGCCGATAAGGCCGAGCACGTCGGTGCGCTTGAGCGTGCCGCTGAACCGATCCACCAGCGTCCGGTCGCCGATCGTGACGCTGACGTTCTTCGCGGTCACGACCTGATCGCCGCCGCGATCCGCCACTTCGAACCGGAGTGCCATCGTGCCGGCGGCGCCGATGACCGGGCTGAGCCGGGGCAGCCGCTCGAGGCGTTTGCGCCGCCCCTTGGCCTGTTTGGTGTTCTGTCCCGCGATGTTGCGCGCGATGTAATCCTGCTCGTGCGCGATGGTCCGTTGCTGCTGCTCGAACGCCCGCTGCTGCGCGAGCCGGCGCTCCGCGCGCTGGGCGACGAAATCCGTGTATCCGGCCGAGTAGGGCGTGGCGGTGCCGCCCTCGAGATGCAGCACATGATCCACTGTGGCGGCCAGGAATGCGCGATCGTGGCTCACGAGCAGCACGGTCCGCTCACTCGCGGCGAGATACTGCTCGAGCCACTGCGTCGTCTCGAGATCGAGGTGATTCGTCGGCTCGTCGAGTAGCAGCACATTGGCGGTCGACATGAGCTGACGCGCCAGGCCGAGGCGGCCGAGCTCGCCGCCGCTCAACGCGGACAGCGGGGTGACGCGGGCCTGCGCAGGATCGAACTCGAGGCCGTGCAGCACGGCGTCGATGCGTGCCGTGACGGCGTAGCCCCCCTCGCGCTCGAAGCGCTCCAGGTCTTCGCCGTACCGCGTGAGCGCTCGCGGGGAAGCGTCATGAGCGAGATTCGCGGCCTGTTCCACCAGGGACTGCTCCAGCGCCAGCAGCTCGGCGAGCTCGCCGGCCGCCGCTTCCCACACGGTCATCGCTGCGCCGTAGTCACGGTGCTGCTCGAGCAGCGACACGCGGAGACCGGGGGCGCGCGCGATGCTGCCACGCGTCGGATCGAGATCGCCCGTCAGTAACCGGAAGAGCGTCGTCTTCCCGGTGCCGTTCCGACCCACGATCCCCCAGCGTTCGCCAGGGGCAATCGTGAACGTGACATCGGAAAAGAGTTTGGTGGCGCCGAAGTCTACGCCGACACCGGCGAACGCGATCACCGCTTACAGCGTAGCCTCGAGGGCCCGCGTCAGTCGGGTGACGATCTCGTCGATTTCCTGCTCGGTCACGATGAACGGCGGCGCGATCAACGCCGCGTCGCCGCTCGTGCCGTCGGCGTGACCGACGTTCGGCCACACCGTAAGCCCGGCACCGAGTGCCGCGTCGGCGAACCGCTCCGCGAATTTCACTGAGCGCGGAAACGGTGCCCGACTCGCTTTGTCCTCGACGAACTCGAAACCGGCGAGCAGCCCACGGCCGCGGACGTCCCCCACGTGGGGGAGATCGGCCAGCGGACGAATTCGCTCGTGCAGGACGCGACCCATCTGTGCGCAGCGTTCGACGAGTTTGTGCTTCTTGAGATAGCGCATCGTTGCGACCCCGGCCGCGCAGGCCACCGGATGATGCGAGAACGTCTGCGCATGGACGAAGCTGCCCGATCCTTCGGCAATCGCATCGACGACACGCTGCCCTGCCGCGATGCCGGACAGCGCGGCATACCCGGCAGACACGCCTTTGCCGAATGTCATGATGTCGGGCGTCGCGTCGTAGGGCTCGATCGCCCACCACGTGCCGGTGCGGCCCACCCCCACGAGGACTTCGTCGGCGATAAACAGCACGTCGTGGCGATCGCAAATCTCGCGGACCCGCCTGAAATAGTCCGCGCGCGGCGTGGATGCGGCCGTCGACGATCCCCCGACGGGCTCGGCAATGAACGCCGCAACGTTGTCGGCGCCAAGCTGCTCGATGGCTTCTTCGAGAACAGCGGCGCTGCAGACCGGGCAGGCCGCTCCGCGGCCGCCGCACTCGCAGCGATAGGGATAGGGGGCGGGAATCCGATGCACGTCGACGAGCCACGGCCGGAACGGCGCCTTGTGCGCCTCACGCGCAGACGCCGAAAGAGCGAGCAGCGTGCTGCCGTGATAGCCGGGGCCGAGCGCGATGATCCGGTGCTTGCTCGGCTTGCCGCACTCGACCCAGTACTGCCGGGCGAGCTTCAGCGCGGCTTCGACCGCCTCCGAGCCACTGCAAAGGAAGTACAGCCGCGACAGGTCGCCCGGCAGCGTGTCCGCGAGCTCATCGGCGAGGTTCTCGACGGGTCCGTGCGTGAACATCGTACCGGAGAGGTAACCGAACTGCCGGCACTGCTCCGCGATTGAGTCCGCGATCTCGGGGTTGGAATGGCCCAGGTTCGCGACGTAGGCGCCCCCGACGGCGTCGAGATAGCGCTTGCCGCGCTCGTCGATGAGCCAGCACCCCTCGCCGCGCACGATCTTGGGATACTCGTAACCCAGCTTCCGATAGAAGACGTGCCCGTTGGGATAGCGGTGCGCTTTCACGCCAGAAAGCTACGGCGGGTTAGATTATCTGCGCCACCGCTCTTTTCCTTTCAATCCGAGGATTCCCGATGTCTGCGTTCGGACGTCCGCTGCTCGTGCTCAGCGCCGGTCTGCTGCTCGCCGCTACTCCCGCCGGCGCTCCGAGCGATGAGCTGCGCGGCTTTACCACCGAGTCCGCCAAGGCTGAACGGGAATGGGAATCGAAGTTCCGGTCCGTCCCCTCCCCCGACTCGCTGCGCGCCTACATGCGACGACTCTCGGCGCATCCGCACCACGTCGGGTCGCCGTACGACCAGGACAATGCCGAATGGATACTCGCGAAGTTCAAGAGCTTCGGTCTCGATGCGCACATCGAAACGTTCGACGTGCTGTTCCCGACGCCGCTCGAGCGCGTGGTCGAGCTGGTCGCCCCAACGCGGTTCGTGGCGAAGCTCCAGGAGCCTGCGGTTCCCGGTGACTCGACCTCCGCCCAGCAGCGCGAGCAGCTCCCGACCTACAACGCCTACTCGATCGACGGTGACGTCACGGCGCCGCTCGTGTACGTGAACTACGGCGTCCCGGCCGATTACGAACGGCTCGAGCGCATGGGAGTATCGGTCAAAGGCGCGATCGTGATCGCGCGCTACTTCGGCTCATGGCGCGGGATCAAGCCGAAGGTCGCGGCGGAGCACGGCGCGATCGGATGCCTCATCTACTCGGATCCTCAGGACGATGGTTACACCCAGGGCGACGTCTATCCGCAGGGCCCCTGGCGTCCGCGCGACGGCGTGCAGCGTGGCAGCGTCATGGAAATGGAGGTCTATCCGGGCGATCCGCTCACGCCGGGTGTGGGGGCGACGAAAGACGCCAAGCGGTTGAAGATCGCGGACGCGCGCACGCTGACGAAAATTCCGGTGCTGCCCATCTCCTACGGCGACGCCCAGCCGCTGCTCGCGGCGCTCGGCGGTCCCGTGGTGCCGGACGAATGGCGCGGCGGACTGGGCATCACCTATCATGTCGGTCCCGGACCCGCGCGCGTCCATCTGCGCGTCAAGTTCGACTGGAGCCTCAAGACGCTGCGTGATGTGATCGCGCGCATCCCCGGCAGCGCGGCGCCCGATGAGTGGGTCATCCGCGGCAATCATCATGACGCCTGGGTGAATGGCGCGGAGGACCCCATCTCCGGACAGGCGCCGCTGCTGGAGGAAGCCCGCGGCCTGGGCGAGCTGCTCAAGCAGGGATGGAAGCCACGGCGCACGATCATCTACGCGGCGTGGGATGGCGAAGAACCGGCGCTGCTCGGCTCGACCGAATGGGTCGAAGCGCACGCCGATGAGCTCGCGCAGAAGGCGGTGGCGTACCTCAACACCGACTCGAACGGCCGTGGTTATCTCGGCATGGCCGGGTCGCATTCGTTGCAGCGTTTCATCAACGATGTAGCGCGCGACATCGAAGATCCGGAGACCCGGCTCAGCGTCTGGAAACGCGCGCAGCAGCGCGCCATCGCCGACGCTACCGGCGAGCGGCGCCGCGAGATCCGGTCGGAGAGCGATCTGCGCATCGGCGCGCTCGGCTCCGGTTCAGACTATTCCCCGTTCCTCCAGCACCTCGGTATTGCCGCGTTGAACCTGGGCTACGGCGGAGAGGACGGCGGCGGCATCTATCACTCGATCTACGACGATTTCGCCTGGTACACGCGGTTCGACGACACCGCGTTCGTATACGGCCGCGCGCTGGCACAGACCGTCGGTACGGCCGTGCTTCGGCTCGCCGATGCCGATGTGCTCCCCTTTGAGTTCACGGCGCAGGCCGCGACGGTCGGGCGCTATGTGAAAGAGGTCGAGAAGCTGCTGCAGGACAAACAGGAGGAGACGGCGGAGCGCAACCGCGAGCTGGACGAGGGGCTGTTCACCGCGACCGCCGATCCGCGCGAGCGCTCGGTCGCGCCGCCACGCCAGGATCCGCCGCCGCATCTCGATTTTGCGCCGCTCGAAAACGCGGTGGACGCGCTCACCCGATCCGCCGAGCGGTACGAAAAGGCGTACGGGCGCGCCCAAAGCAGCGGCACGGCGTTCGCACAACCGGGCGCGGCAGCGCTCAACACCGCACTCGTTCAGGCCGAACGCGCCCTGACGATCGCAGCGGGATTGCCGCGGCGCCCGTGGTTCCGGCACGCGATCTACGCGCCTGGCTTCTACACCGGCTATGGGGTGAAAACGCTGCCCGGTGTGCGCGAGGCGATCGAGCAGCGCAGCTGGAAGGAAGGCGACGCGCAGATTCAGCTTGCGGCGGGCGCGATCACCGCCGAGGCGGCGTTGCTCGAGCGCGCCGCCGGGCAGTTGGAGCAGCTCGCGCCCTGATTAGATTTGCGCAGCCGATGGCCCCTCGTCCAATGGCAGGACAGCGGACTTTGGATCCGTCAATCTAGGTTCGAATCCTAGGGGGCCAATTCCAACCTACGTGATCGTCATTCATCAGAATCGGCCATTGCACTCGTCCACGCATGCGCACTCCGCTGAGGGGGAGAACGATGCGTTTAACGGTCAATGACTGAGCTTCTGCTCAGCAGCTCCCGCTGGTGCCGATCCGCACGACACAACCCCGCTTCGCTGACAGGCCCGGCGCGTCGCGCACCGTGAGCTGCGCGGTGTACGACGTCCGGAGCGAAACGAATCTCTTCTGCACGGCAGGACCACTCGCGGTGGTGCCATCCCCGAACTTCCACGCCCAGCCGGTGACGCAGCGGTCGTCTCCCGATGCACGGCCGTTGAACTTGCACAAGCGGCCGCCCCTGGTCGGTGCGCATGCCCACGTGTAGTGCGCCACCGGAGGGGCGTTGATAGTCATCGAGGCGACTTCATTCGAGTACGGAGACGTTTCATCCGCGTTCAACGCACGGATCCTGTAGCGATACGTCGTCGAGGACAAAAGGTCCGTATTGCTGTAGGTCGTTGCATTCGAACCCACTGACGCAATCCGCTCAAACTGCGTACACGCGACCCCGACACAACGCTCGATTTGGATTTCGGTCGCGGAGGCCCCTGGACCGTTCCAGGCGAGGTCAGTGCGATGCGGACTCACGGGAGCGGCGGTCAGTCGACCGGCCGTCAAGGCAGCCGGGGTTCTCACCGTCGACACAGGGGAGTAGTCCGAGGGTCCGCCGGCATTCGTGGCGCGCACACGATAAGAATAGGTCTCGTTCGCGTCGACCTCGCGGTCGATCATGGCCGTCACATTCCGTGCGTTCACGCCGAGCGGCGCAAAATCGCCGCAGCCCACGCCGCGGCACCGCTCGACCGTAAACCGTGATTCGTCGGTCGAATTGTCAGCCCATGCGAGCTCGATATGGACGCTGTTGACGGCGACGCTCGTCAAATCACTCGGCGCTTCTGGCGGCTGCTGCGGCGGGGCGCCGGCAAATCCGCTGTAGAGCAGATAATCCTGTCCGACCGGCGGTGGCGGAGGCTTGAAGCCGTAGGCGTCGGAATGCCAGATGATCTTCCCCACCGTGGCATTCGCCTTCACCGCGGCGTCGACGTCCGCGGGCGTCGCGAGGGGATTGCGCTCGAGATACAGCGCAGCCGTGCCGGTGACGTGCGGCGTCGCCATGGAGGTGCCACTCAGCACCTCAGTCGACTGGTCATCGAAAATGTCGGCGGACAACACGTTCACACCCGGCCCATATATGTCGACGCAGGACCCGCGATTGGAGAAGTCTGCCTCCACGTCGCTCTGGTCGGTCGCGCCGACCGTCGTGACGAGCGGAGCGCTCGCCGGCGAGTAGTAGCACGCGTCGTCGTAGTCGTTCCCCGCTGCCACGGCAACGAAGACGCCCGCTTGCACCGCCGCGTCTACTGCGTCATTCAGGGCCTCGGAGCGGAAACCGCCCAACGACAGGTTCGCGACCGCCGGGCTTTTGTGATTGGCGACGACCCAGTCCACACCGGCAATGACTTGCTCATACGTGCCGCTGCCCGTGCAGTCGAGGACGCGGACCGAGTAGAGGCGCACGTCCTTGGCTACACCGAATGTGGCTCCGCCCACGGTGCCGCTGACATGCGTGCCGTGGCCGTAGCAGTCGTTGCCGTCCCCGCCGATCTCGTCGACGCCCAGGGATGCGCGACCGCCGAACTCCGCGTGTGAGTACCGAATACCGGTGTCGATGATGTAGACGTGCACACCGCGGCCGGTCACGTTGTAAGTGTAGTGAGCATCGAGCGGCAAATCGCGCTGATCGATGCGATCGAGTCCCCATGGTGCGTTGGCCTCGTCGTCGACGGCGTGCACCATCTGGTCCTGCTCGACGTACGCGACGGAGGGGTCCGCGCGCAGCGCGGCGACGGCAGCGGGGGAAAGATTATCGAGCGTGAAACCGTGCAGCGCCGAGCGATAGATCCGCCGCACCCGGCCACCCTGCTGTTGCGCGGCGGCCCGTGCGAATCCCGGGACGTCGACGGCGTCGCGTCGCAGCACCACGATGTAACGGCCTGGGATAGCCTGGCTTTGTAAGACGGGACGCGCGGCGTGCGGCACGGAAGCCCGTGGAGCGACGGGATCGACATCCCGATTGCACGCGGACAGGCATGCCACGGCGAGCACGGTCAAACGCAACGTGGCGGTCATCGGCCTCCACGAGAGGGGCGAAATTATTCCACGATCCAGCCGATTTGGGCGGCACCAAAATAGCGCTCGGCGAATCGTGCCGCTTGCATTCTTGAATTGCAAATTGAGGCGTCGTGCACGCGGCTTTACAACGGAGGCCGTTCATTGGTGATCAGCGCGGATCACCAACGCCCGGGTGATAGAGCGAACGGATCCGTTGCGCGCGGAAGATGTAGCCGGGATTCCCTTCGATGTGCCAAACCACGTGGTCCGCCGCATCGTATTCCTCGACTCGGCCCGCGGTTCCGAACGAAACGAGAGCGCGACCGCCATCCAGCGGCTGCACGCTGCCGCCGATTTCCGTGGTCACGCCGGGAATCGAGCCATATGATTGCTCCAGCCGGGCGGTCCGCGTCGCTTCATCCACCACGTACCGCTCGGCACGCGATTCCGCGGGATTGCCCAGATTGTCCAACAGGGTGATGACCCCACGTTGCTCCATGCGCACGCCATGCTCGTGCGCGAACGCGGGAAATGACGTT
>Ga0136846_1227876_pt1 | contig 23330 bp, 13 predicted proteins | sample HopSoiMetagenom2_FD_96841 | JGI IMG/M metagenome (GOLD analysis project Ga0136846, IMG submission 96841) | Grasslands soil microbial communities from Hopland, California, USA - 2 Assembly 2016 (version 4) | ecosystem: Environmental > Terrestrial > Soil > Grasslands | place: USA: Hopland... | reverse complement strand
GAGAGTTCATTAGTGGGGACAGACAGACTGGCAAAACAGCAGTAGCCACAGATACAATTCGAAAGACAAAAGAAAAGGTCAAGATGTAAGAAGAACGAGAGCGAAAGAAAATGCAAGTGAAAGAGAATTGTAGGCTTCTTTCCTAAAAGCGGTGGTTCTCGCCTCCCTGTGCCCAAAGCGGGGTGGGCGACAGCGCTGCGGTTCGAGTCTTTATCGATCGGGTAGATCCATATGTTCTGAGGGGGAGACGAGGTGTAGCGCAGTCTGGTCAGCGCATCTGTTTTGGGTACAGAGGGCCATAGGTTCGAATCCTGTCACCTTGATGTGGTATTCACACAATGGGGCCGAAGTGCAAAGCCCCGTAGCCTATCCGTGGTCGGGAAGGCAGGCGAAAAGCGCGCACAAAAGAAAAAGAAAGCAAATAGAAATACAAAAATTTTGGAATCCATTATCAGGCTTTTGGTATTCTATATCTATCTAATATTAGATAGCTATTTCACAGGTTTGATTTACATACCTCAGTCATGTTATTTGTCTAGCCTTCAATCAGAATAGCCTCTCCACCGGTTCCGAAGATTCTTTCGGCATCAATGTGCTTTTGGAATCTTCCTATGAAACAAATAACATTCTAGAACAGTTTAGGACAGAACAGGCCTCAGTAGAAAGCGAGCTTTTTTCGCGTTTTTTTTCCTCGAAGCCCAATTAGCGCACGGGCTGCCCCCTCAACTCAACCCTGACGAGTACGCTAACTTGGTCAGGGAGCATTTAGACGGTGCAGTTAGTATTGACCACTACCACCAAGTCCCAAATTCCTAAATTGAGAAAGTCCACATAATGGAGCTCAAAAGCCGATTCAAAAAGATACTTTTAGAGCATCTTGAAACCGCACATAAGAAATATTATGAATGAATCACCTTACAATAACATACGAGAGACAGCTTTCTATTTTTTAGAACAACAAGTCGAACCCAATGAACAATTCCATTAAAAGGAATGTTCTAGAGGGGCCCTTTTCCACTAGATTCGCGATATTTCACAAAATGGAATAAATGAAATTATTAACGATTTCTAGAGTTCCGGGATTACTTCACTGATATCTATTTTCGCCTAAGCACGGCCTCTAGGTTAGTTCAAAGTGTAGTACAACGAATTATTGATACACCGAAAACGAGTCAAGATGGATACATAAAATGAAGACATCGTGGATTACCCGGGACGACGATAGGACATTTCACTTTCTTTCGCAATATTTCTGATCATGACTCAACCACTAGCAAAGGGGATTGCTTACTCTCAGCCGCGTTTTCGCTTATGCTTAGTCAAGTGAGGATTCCATTCGAAGTAACGTAACAGGAGCACCATCTTCAAAACTTATCGGGATCCGGAGTTTTTCGATAAAAGGTCCCATCCTTCAATATCATGATTGGGTCAACCAGGCCAGATCATAAGTGAAATAGTTTGATCGGGTCGACCAGGTCAGGCCCGATCATGAGTGAATAGAAAATCGAAAACGTACATAGCTGTTCCAGCGGAAATACTTTGTTTAATTCTACCACTTCTACTAGGAGTAGCCTTTTTAGTGCTAGCTGAACGTAAAGTAATGGCTTTTGTGCAACGTCGAAAGGGTCCTGATGTAGTGGGATCGTTCGGATTGTTACAACCTCTAGCAGATGGTTTGAAATTGATTATAAAAGAACCTATTTCACCAAGTAGTGCTAATTTCTCCCTTTTTAGAATGGCTCCAGTGGCTACATTTATGTTAAGTCTGGTCGCTTGGGCCGTTGTACCTTTTGATTATGGTATGGTATTGTCAGATCCGAACATAGGGCTACTTTATTTGTTTGCCATATCTTCGCTAGGTGTTTATGGAATAATTATAGCAGGTTGGTCTAGTAAGACGGGGGGCGGCCGTTCGGTCGCCTATGATATACGGACCAATTGGTCAAAAATGGGTTTGTGCCGCAGGTGTTGAACGATCTACTCTACACAGGTGTGGGCTTACAGGGCTAGGGCTCATAAACCCTTTCTTTCATTCAGAAAGGGGTCGGTCACTTTTCCGGGCCGGGATCGAGAAGTGGAAGTCATAAAAAAGAGATGTTTCTCTTCGCACCTCATATCAAGAGGAAAGGTAGCTTGTCCTTCAGTCTCACTATTGGAAATTCTAGCTTGATTTTTTTTTCACCGGCTCTTCTTCTTTGTCAACGCTACTAAGGACCTGACGGTTCGCCTACTTGATGGATGAAAGAACATGAGAAAGGGTTATCAAATAAAAGGCTAGAAAGTCTACTACAGTACAGTCAAAGAAAAAAAGAAGTGCCTCGCCTACTCATTTTTGGTAGGCGAGCGAAGAGGCTTAGGGATAAGAGAGTGTCGGTGCGTACGTAGCCTTCATTCTACTACGCTACACAAAGTCACTTAGCTCGACGTTAATTAAGAGAGTAAAGGAGTAATACCCTACATAGAAGAACCACAGTTCGCTTACAAAGGTATAACCTTTAGCTCCCCGGGGCTAAGCTGCTTCGCACCACTGATAGACTACTTAATTAAGATTCCATTTCAAAGGCGCTACTTTGTTTCGCAAGCCTTTGTCATTGTCAGTCAACTAAGGTTGGCCCTCGGCCCCCTGCGAATCCGTAAATCAGAGAGCATGCCGCAAAAAAAAAGATGGTCCCCTATGCATTTCATTCTTTCCGGAACGCAAAGAATGAAAGTACCTGACCCCCCATCATGGTGAACCTCTCCTTGTGATCGGGATGAGGTAGATGCCTCCCAGCCGGGGGGCGGATCGAATCGGAGTTTCCTTAGGTAGCCACCGACCTACAGTTCTCCTTAAACTTCTGTGCTTGGTGGAAAAGAAGCGAACAAAGGTACGCTCGCTTGCTGTCTTGTTCTCTGCCGCGGACTGGGATCGCTCGCCAGCTAGGCCCTCTAGAAAAAAAGTTGGAGCAACATTGTATGAGAACATATTACCCATCTTCGGGGACAAGGGGCGGAACGACCTCTCGATCTACTTACTGCAGCCCAGGACGGGCGTCGTCGTCTAGGCGTGACTTCTTGTTTTGATCTCCCCTACGCCTAGGACGTTGTCTGGGCCAAGAGCCATAGTTAGTTGCTGTTTCCATTTGGTTCTTCTTTCTCGTTGTTGATACCGGCAAGACCCAGCCAGATGATGATGTCTGCTGGTTGGTAGTGAGAGGACTCTTAGTACCCGCAAAAAAAGGGCGCTGGTGAAAAAAAACAATCATTTGATTTAGTTTCTTGCTCTCCCTTAGCAGCGGGAAAGGAGTCTATCTATCTGCCTAGCTTTGGTAGATTTCCCCCAACGCAATTCAAAAACGGAAATTCCACGAATCCCTGAGGTGGATAAGTCCGACGACTCAGCAGCAGTGCGGAATTGAGTTTCTGGTCCGGTGGATCTGATCTATAGTTAGGGGGCAATACATACCAAAAGGTTCGAAGAAGGAAGGCGCAGTATATAACCAACCCACCCATAGCCGGTCTAACTGCTGAGAGAGAAAAGTTCTTTTCTTTCCCTAAGAGTCCTCGAGTACACACAGCTATTGCTGATCCTTTGCGAGATCAGGATGAGACCCTTCAGAATTGAGAATCAATCCATGTTAGGTCAACATCGAGACAGAGCATCTCAGTTGGCTCTGTCAAGGAAGTGAAACAGGCATTCCTAGGTTTTGGGGTTCCCATAGGATTGACCCTCAGTCAGGCCTCCGATTCCAAGGAGTTGATTCAGCAAGTTCCCCGCGCTACCCCGCGGGAAGTCTAATCGGATCAATCGGTGGTTCCGTAATGAGTAGTCGAATACACATTGAGGGGGCCTTGCCTCCTCCTTCCCGCCCACACCTTCATTCTTTTCCTCCTCTGCTTATTGATATTACAATCGTATCTTATGCATTCTCTCCTGACGACTCGGCTTCGGCTCAAGGCCCCAGAGGGAGAGTATCATTATTGAGTTGACTAACTCCAACCTCGGTATCAAATTCTTTATCAGCGGGTTCGCTTTTCCAGAATCGAAATTTGTATGATAGATCTACGGCGGAGCCGTTTACCAATGTGGAAGTAGTAAGTTTTGACTGACCCAATACAGCACCCTTGCAACTACTATTATCCCTCTTTTTTCATGTATCGGCTCGGGGTATCGAAAAGAAAAAGTTCTATCTCCCCTGTCCATAGATTTCAGGATAGCGAGGCATACCAACGCCATGCCAACAAGAGGAACCATCCGGACTTAAAACAGCCGACCTACCCCCTGCCACTTCTTCCTCTAAGTAAAGTTGATAGATTTCTGTACGAGTTTTCAAGTGCCATCTCCAGTCTAAGCGGTTGAGTTCAGTGATTGTATCGAACAAAAGCCCCCTCCCGGGGCAGGTACGCGACTGTCTCTCTTCCAAAGTGTGATCATCTTCTCCAGTCTCCCGTTTCCACCTATTTGAAATGGTCAGCCTGTGCGGCATCAATGGAATTGGAATTCGCAAATTTTTTTCTTCGGTGAAGGAACCTATTCTCTGGTATCTGCTTCGGCCATCTCATCTGGTTTCGGCCTTCTTTGTGAGCAGCTCCTAACTCGCTCGACGGGGTATGATCGCTACTGTTGATAGGTCGATCGGAAAAGAATAAGTTCCAGGACTGAACAGAAAGAAAGTACTATAACACTTTCTTCGCCATTCTTTTCTATGAGGAGCTCTATTAAAAAATACAAATGTAATGCTACCTCCCTACGGCGATTCATAACTAGAAGAACTCGTTGGCACAACCGGACCTTATTAAAGGCCTCGGCCGTCTGATCGACTGAAAGATCTTATCTTGGAGTTCTAGTATGGGTCGTCGGCCCTTTCTCCTCCTCAGTAGGTGCAAACCCAGGTTCTGTAAATGATTCTAACTGCCTTGGAGCAAACCTTCTTCTGTTTGAGTATGATGGATGTTACACCCACTGCCAGATACAAGCAAAAGCTTTCTTAAAAGCTAGGAGTCAGAACGAACTCATGAAGCTATCCTTCTTCTTGGATCTCAAGATTCAAATGGAACCCCGGATTTTGGCTTGAATTTCCACTTTATACTTGAGTTAAGCAAGGCACCAGCATGGGAGAGAAGATAGCCCCTCGGGATCGCTTACTAGCCGGCCTGCTTGATTTATTTATGAGGTATCCAGATGGCACTGCACCGGCGAGGGAAAGGGAAGCTGATGAGAGGTAAGGGAAAAGTCCATTTAATGAATAGGTTCACTACAGACTGTACTATCTCTAGACCCCCTCTCTATACTCCCTCATAATATATGGATCCCCCGGATAATATGGATCCTCCAACAGCTGACATATCTTATCTAAACTCCCGGAAACCTGGGCTCATTTTCCTCTTGTTTAAGTAATTTCGCAAGAAGCAACTTGAAAAGCACAAAGACTACATCTAAACAAACCTTACGTCTTCGTTCGGCTCATTCTTGCTTATCTCACCCTATTTCCTTACTTTAGCTTAGAAGTAGGCATATGGGAAGTTACACAAAGATGACTTATCGGTTGGCCTAAGCTTACTCGATTCTATTCTTTCCAATATCATATACGCCTAGTGAAATGCATCTATCTCCTCTCCTCCCCTTCTTTCTTTTTATCCATTTTATATACCTAGTCGAAGACTACTTCAGATTATAGGGCGGGCTTTTTCTTTCTATTAAAAGATCACAGTGTTTGACCGCTCTTGGTATTCAGACCTTGGACTTTTTTTTTCGCTAGGAGCTGATCCATTCTTTAAGAGCTCTATACATAAAGAGAAGGCGTATTCACTTAAAGGACTGTGAAATCTACCCTATGCCCCGAAAAGTCTAGGCACCTAAATAAAGATGGGATCCCTGACCAATAGATTAAGCTATCCAATGAGTTAGGAACCTTTTTTCTTCCCCCTTCTCTTCTCCGCTTTGCTCTGTTACTCCTTTTGCAGATGGTTGGTCACCACTCTTAGGCTTTTTGTTCTCTGCTTGTGGTGGGTCTCCAATCTTGATCCGGTGCTGACTTAATAGGGAAACCTACCCAGAAAATGACCCCTTTTATACACCTGCCGGTCCGGTTAACAAAGCCTGTAAACCAAGAGCGGAACGAAGAGCTAAAACGTAACCTTTACCCTTGTTAATCCTATTTCTTTCTTACTTGTAAACCAGACCGCGTCATTCCTTTTTTCTTTCTTTGGTAAGGAAGGGACGGCTATTCCCACAGGTTGATCTTGATAAAATGTGCAGCGGTAAGCAACTAATAATCTCGATGCAGGACTTCCCCCTTCTTCGACATATGAATATGCCTCGCCTCGAAGATCAAGAAATCCTTAGTAAGGAGAGAGATTCTCCACACGAACGAACGACTCGTCAGGTTCGAACTGACATAGGCCTTACTAAGACCTATATTCTTCCATGAAGGAGTCGCAAAACTTCTGTTAGGTTCTTATCTTAGATTCCGTCTGTCTCGGAGTCTAGTTCTTCACACAATAGAAAATCTGAATCAAAAATACGGAGTCTAGACCTTTTCTAGGCCCAATAATCCATTTGATTCATGAATAATACAAAGCCCAATAAAATAATCAAAGCTTTGATTCATGAATAATAAGATCAAACTCATTAGAATCAAGAAAGGGAGGGTTAGAAGCGTCTAGCTTATTTTTGTCTCTTTTACCGCAGGAAGTTCTCCAAAAGTATGAAAGGCTGGAGGGCTTTGTACCAACCATTCTAGTGTGGTTGGATTCTGTTCAACAGCCCAAGGACTTTCCGCACATTTTTTGTTCTTTCCACTGCTTGAAGTGATTGCGACAACTACGAAGAAACGACGAATCCCAACTACGGATATATAAGAACCGAAACTGCTCAGAGCATTCCATCCGGCGTAAGCATCTGGATAATCTGGAATGCGACGTGGCATACCCGAAAGCCCTAAGAAATGCATCGGAAAGAAGGTCAGATTAACCCCGAAAAAAGTGATCCAAAAATGGATTTGGCCTAAAGTCTCAGGATATGTCCGACCAAAGATTTTACCCACCCAATAGTAAAATCCAGCAAATAAAGCAAAAACGGCTCCCATAGAAAGTACATAATGGAAATGTGCAACCACATAATAAGTATCATGTAGAGCAATGTCTAGCCCAGAGTTTGCGAGAACTATTCCAGTGAGCCCTCCTACGGTGAACAAAAAGATGAACCCTACAGCAAATAACATGGGTGTTTTGTATTGTATCGAACCTCCCCACATGGTAGCGATCCAACTAAAGATTTTGATTCCAGTGGGCACAGCTATGATCATGGTAGCTGCGGTGAAGTAGGCACGCGTATCAACGTCTAAGCCCACAGTAAACATATGATGAGCCCAAACTAGAAATCCAAGAACACCTATACTTATCATGGCATAAACCATGCCTAGATACCCGAAGACCGGTTTTCTTGAAAAGGTCGATACGATATGACTAATAATACCGAATCCTGGCAGAATGAGAATATACACCTCTGGATGACCGAAGAACCAAAAGCCGTATCCGTCCCCGCGTAAACTAATATCCCGTTAGCGTCCTGGTTAAAACCCAAAGCTTTGCTAAAGATACTGGTTCCGTGCACACGGATAAGACGCGAGACAGTTGATGAGGGATAGAAGTCTTGATCGGGCCAAGCCGGCATAACAGTTTCTAGTTCGCATTACTTTCTCTTCCGAAGCGCGCACATTCGAGTTCAGTATGGATGCACTGAGCGCTTAAGACCACTCGCTGGATGATATGGTCAATCATACTCCAGAGTGGGGACATAATCTAAATAACATTCTCTCTTTATATTCTAGATGATATATATGTGCCTCACTCTAGTGAGGATTTTAGCTCCCCGATAGACGTAGGGCCCGCTCGGTACGCTGTCATTGTTTAGGTTTTAGATTCATTCTAGCATGAAAGTCCGAGTTGGAGGAATGATATTGGGCTATCAAAGTGAGCAAGGAACCTGACATAACATTCCTATGGTTTCTCTGTCCCGGTCTTGCACCACTTGAATATCCATCAATCAATTGAATAGATAGTTACTATGGTTGTTTCTTCCTAAAGCAAATGGAGCCTTTTCTAGTTCCGTTGCAGCCAGTTTTGAATGCTTAGTAGCCTCAGCTTTAGCTTCCAGTTTTCTTGCAAGAGAAATTCTTTCTTCATTTTGCTCCCTTTCACTTGGCTGTATTGGGTGTTCTTATATTGATCCCTGAAACAGATCTGTCTTTCTTCTCAGCTGCTTTTCTTTGAGTCAAGGTCATCAGAGACGGAAAAAAGAAGAATACGCCTTAATTGGCCAGATGGTGTTCATCTGAGGAGATGACGAATGAGTTCTTCAGCACATCTCTATACTGCTCCAGGTACTGAAAGAATGGAGGATGTTCGTTCTGTCGACAGAAAGGCAATGCAATGCATTTCTTTTTTGAGAAGTCAGCTGGATTATTACGGTATGGATCAAAGGAATCCTCCTATCTTCGAATTCTGAGAACTGCCTTCTAGCCGCAGCCGGGCCCACTAGAATTCAAGTGCTTATTAAAGATTCAATACGCCCTTAACGGATCCCCGTGCTTTATCTCCATTTTAAGGAGCAAGACCCTTGTCCTATCTTTTCTTTACAGAGCAATAGAAATGATGGTTGCCCTAAGTTTTGAAAGGGAAAAAGATCTCCTTCTTCCGGTAGCGCTTTTCTCAGGAATTGCCCACTTATTTATACATGTACACTTTTTTCATAAGCGGTATCTTTGGACACTTTTTTTTAGTTCACTGCCCTATACATAGAAAGAAGTGCTTTTCCACCGGTATCAACATTCTATCTGGAATCAGTAGCGATAATTGTTGTATTGTGAGCCAGCCCCGTAAGACACTACGCACCTCCAAATTCCATATGATTTTTCCAATCATTTCATTTATACGACCTGCAAATAAGATAAGATCTTGGCTCGCCCCGAAGAAATAGAAATAGAGCATAGCTCGTTAAAGGCGACTCCCGTGCGTGCTTAAATAGATCGAGCTGTCAATAGGCGGGTCCAATTTCAAAAGGCACCATCAGATGTTTCTATTGGTTCAAATATTCTAATATACAAAAAAGGGGATCGGAAAGTCAAGTCGCTTTCTTACTCGAAAGCTGCCCTATATATAGACGGGAAGAAGTGGATAACTTTGTTAATGAACAAGATTCTGAAGTAGTGAAGGTTTCCGCTTTCGCTAAACTGCCAACCCCTTCTCACAATAGACACCTAGAAGCTGAAGCTCCCAAAGGCTCCTAGTTGGTGGTTATGTGCCCGAGACTCGATAAAAGGGATTAACGAAGGATTGTATTCTCCCAGCAGGGAAGGGCCATAGAGGATCGATTCTATTAAGCTCTTGGCCTTGGTTGTGTGTAATGCATATTTAGAATCATTGGAAGTTCTATCGTACCATGCATGTGAAAATCAGCTAAAAACTTCTATTTCAGATAGGTCATCAAGTAGTTCATACTTGTTTTTGTTCGACAAGGCGGCTGGCCCAGCAGTCACTTAACCAGACCTTATCCGTTATCCTGATGCTCCCCAAGACGCAAGAGTCAAATGTGGTAGGACGCAGGATAGGATAAGCCAAATCTCGCCTAGAAGTTACGGCACCCACCCTTAGTGGAGCAATAAGTAGTTAAGTTATAAAGCAATGGTTTATAGAGCCAAGGAGAGCTACTGAATATGGTGAATCCAATATATGAGAAATCCTCCGTGAAAACCGAGTACGAGCAACGGTCGGGTCTGCTGCCCCTTCCTTCTCAGCGTACAGCTGCAGATTGGATAAATGGTTCGTTTTTGTAAGTCAACCGAGGAAAGGAATATGTACCTTTACCGCGATCATCATCCCCTGGTTCACGGGCAGTTGAGCCACGGTGTCGATCGAATCCAAAGATGAATTCCTCTTCTTGTGTATTCTGTTATTCGAAGCCCGGTTCTGCCTTGTGTTAAGCTCGGAAGCAATACCTGCTAAGTCTTACAGACCAACTTGAGGACTCCAAAGTCCGTCCACCTTCTGGCCGTGAAAGAAGATCGGTAGCTTAGTGAGAGGTCTTCTCGTGACCTTGAAAGGTAGCTTCTGTGACCCCTGTTTGCTCGACCCGATCCCGCCACTCAGGCCATCACTGATTCTGAGTTTGAGGATGTGATCTTCTTCTTCTTGGCATCCGGCGATGCCTTCTCCGTCCGATGCGATGTCTCCACACGCGCATCACGTTTAGCTCCTAGGGTCATAGAAGAGCACCAAAGACTTCTCTGTTTCTATTGAGGTTACTTTGTTATCCTCGGTATGCATGGGTAACTTGCGATAAACAAACGTACCAGTCCGCCCTTTTTAATATGCGCATGGCTAATAGCACCATTGTCTATTTCTATCTTTATTCTTACTTTCTTTTTGGGCAACTAACTGAATTCTGTTATCGGGGCTGTCCCTTTGAATAATCATTTGACTATTGCGTTAGGGATTCAATATGATCTCTCTGTTCCATATTTATTTATCCCTCTTCTCCAACAAAAATAGCTAATCATTCTCTGAGCTGTGAACTCTGATTGGATATTGGCTGATAGAAATTCCTTAATACAACGTTTTTCATAAATGTCATAAGGTAGGTAGACCCGGTCTTGCGCTCGTCCGGTTAAGTGGCACATTGTGCTAAGTGCTCGAACCGTTGGCTGATCTCAGCTGTATCGCCTCATACAAATTAGTTAAGCGAGAAAACAAACGGCTACATAGGAGCTCTATGGTGGACCACCAGCAGGAAGATCGAATGGCTTAGCGCATCCTGCGCCTACTGGACCTGACTTCGTAGGATACTCTGATAGACTAGTCGAATGGCAATGGCCTAGTGGTTGTATCTGCTTTCCTTTGGTTTGCATGGGCACGTGATACATTCCTAGCATGACGTTGGAACAAGCAAGGACCCAGCGTGATCCAGAGGGCAAGCCCATCCCGGGTAACTTTGTATCCTGACCCAAGCCGGAAGTTTGTCGAACTTGTAAGGACATTGGTAGGGATCCGCATGGGCACGCTGAACAATCCGATGGCCACCCACAACATCGGCCCCGCTCGTAGCGCTTGCCGATCATCCCTATCTCTACCGGGCCCGTATTCCCCGCCTCGCTGATACTTTTGAATTTCTTTGAATCGATAAAGATGGGTATCCATGATAATAAGAAAAATAAAAATCTTTTGCGCTTTCCTAATGTGTTCACACAGGTGTTACAAGCTTCGAGAATCTAGCGACCCGAACTAAGGTTTCGCTTCCCTGGTATAATCACTTTAAGTGAAGCATGTCCCGGATAGGAGAAGGCCAGCTGGGTCATTTGTTTGTATAATTACGAGTCAAAAGACAAGCAAGTCCTTTGAGTACACAGCGAACGAAGTGCCCTTACCCTTCTTCTTAGTAGACGAAGATCAATTTCATTTATAGGTGAAGATGCTCCTGGCAGGTGAACATCTTTTTTGAGAGATTGTTTAGGCGCTCCTGGGGGTATCTGAGAATTTGTAAACGTTAGGAGCAGCTTGGATAATCCCATCAATAACAAGAGATTGGTTTACTTACTTGGCTAGAGGAATGATTGGCGTACACTAATGATGAAGAAAGTGAGTCTTCGAATTTATCCAATGGAAATCATGGATCGAAGGTGGGTCAAGAGTTTTCTTGAAAGAAGGCCTTCATCACTCTCGGGTTCTTAAGCTGTAGCTAAATAGCTGCTTCACAAAGAGGCCGGCCCAACGAACTACTTTACTTACTTCTTTTTCAATCAAAGGTCCGTCCAATGAGAATGAGTAGTGGCTTACATGCATGTGATCGACTTTACTTGCTTGCATGCCTACTTGAATGCCTTAACTGAAACCTGTATTTAATACCAATTCTCTTCCATACCAAAGGTCCCAGTTTGAATATAATATGCCCGTAATAACGAACAGTGATCTTTCAATTAAAGACAAAGTCTGAAATCAATTCGTCTAAAACGAGCTCTACGGCACGTTTCACTCTCTGACGATAGATCTACCGGGGCACTCTGCTGGTACGGAAAACGCAACCAGGGCATCTTGCTTAATAGATAAAAGTATAGAGCTGTTAAGCTCCAAAAAGGAGACCTCAGCATTATCATTGCGAAAGGCATTGTGGTCTACAGACATGGAGGGTCCAGTAACTCTGGTTGTGCCACGTCCAGGCGATACCATCCTCTGTCACCACCAACTTGTAATCTCCCTCTGAGAACTCTTAAATACTATTAACGGGGCTGTGGACACGCTTCCCACAACAACCTCTGTCCACCTTAGATGGTGTCCGTCGGGTGGTTGAGGCTCTCCCACATGAATTTCTACCCCTGTCGAGCAATAATATATTCCCGTTCTCTTCATGTAAGATTGTTGCTACCATTGAACCTAGTGTTGGGTGATCCAAACAAGAGTTTGATTGGCTTCCTTCGAGATAGATAGACGGAGGGAGAGTGTAAGGAGATGTTCAAAAGAGATAGGAGAGTTACGGTTTGCTAAGGTATCATGCTAGTCGCGCAGTGCATGATGCAAAAGTAGTAGTTATCTGTTGTTCCGCCTTCGCGATTGTAAATGGCTGCCGCAAAGATGCCTTTTTTCGTTTCTTTCCAATAAGTAGTAGGTAGCCCATATGGAAGAAAGGAGAGCTAGGCGAAAGCCACAAAGAAGTAAGTGAGCTAGGCATTCCTGGTTGTCCACGTTGAAAGAAAGAAATAGATAGCTGGAAAAGACTAGCACTATCCAACTAGTTGTTTCGTTCCTGCTGTCCAAACAGAGCTAACTATTCGTTCGTTCCCGTAGCAAAGGGGGAATGTAGAAAGAAGTAGATTGCTTTTCTTTCCAGGAACTACTAACTGACCTCTCAAAGCTTAACGATAAGCACAGTGCAGCCACATGATCAAACTTGATCCTTGTTTATTCCGAAATTCGATTTTGAAGCAATTTGCCCTTCCTTGTCAACAAAACTACTAATTTTGGAAGGCTATGAAGGGAAATTGATTGACAAGCCCTTACTTCAATATTGAAATGCTCATTTGAAAGGTACGGCATGAACTCCACAAATCCATCAATAGAACCAAGTTCGGATGAAGTACTTGGTAGGACCGTAGCCCAAGCCACCAGGCGAGGCCGCTAAGGAAGTACATACCACAGTAGAATCGTATACAGTGTCTAGCTGTAGAAAAGTTTTCGACTAGAGACGGGCTTTATATCTAACAGGTAGTCGGAGTGATCAAAGCGCTCCATCCAAGCTTGCTTTGTTTGCTGCTTCGGCCTCGTCATTCCGATACAGAATTATAAGTAAAGCTATTGACATTCCTTTGTAGCTTTGCCCCTGTAGCCTTAAGTATCGGTTTCCCCCAATCAACTCCAGATTCTGCTAATCAGACTACACGCTAGGAAGTTGGCTAGTTATATATAGTTGGGCAACCCTTACTGAGTTTAGGTTTAGCTGGTATCACCAACTCACAGGGCATAAGGGCGGAGCCAAAATAGCCGGGATATCTTCTTGGGGGAAAATAGCTGAAATCTTTCTTTGTTGGACAACCAGGGCAGAAAAGTAATCCACAGTCTCCTTTTTCGCTGAACCAGGGAGGCACGAAGTGTTGAAGAAAAACAGAATTGATTCCAGTAGCTTTACGACATACATTTCTGAATAGGAAAAGGAAGTATGTGAAATCTTTCCGGGTCATACCCCTAGTTACGAGTCTTTCCTATCCCTGTAGCCCCACTTACATGTCTTTGGCCTTCACTCCCCGATGAACAAATAGAGTAAAAAAGGGGATTCTACTGTACCTATAACAATCACTTACGGCAAATCGAGTACCCGCACTATACGTTTATCTACGGCGTAATCGTTCCAAGTTGAGAATTCCATGAATAGCCTTTCTTTATAGCACGCGCCTAATCTATCAACTAGCGGCGTATACTCCAACTAGTCTGTCAGGGATGAATATGATTGATCTTACCAAGAGGAAGATACTCGCTCTTCTGTCTGGTCCAATAAACTAGCATACTTCGTATGGCTCGCTTCACTCTCGTATTGCTCTTGCTTTTGGGTCAAGCGGAAGTCAAATCCTGTTGTTCAGAAATAGGGTAAGGTGGTTTTGGGTCACCCTCATGTAAGCGTAGGCGTGGTCAAAGCCGCTGTTTTCAACCGCTACGCGCCTGTTTGACTTTTCAGCTGTACCCGGCTCGAAGAGAGCGTCAATGTTCCGTCTGATTATGCCAATGGATTGTTACAGGTACCCGGTATGATAACGTATTGTGTCAAGCATGCGGGATGTGAAGCAAAAGGAAGCACTCAACACTACTCTGCGTACACTAATGATGAAGAAAGTGAGTCTTCGAACAAGGGGAGACTAAGCGGGGGAAGAGGGTTTTTCGTATCACAGCTTTAGAACGGATTGCTCGCCATGCTTGATTGCGTTCGAAACCCCCATTTGATACTTTATTCTGGAATTCGGTGACTTTGTTCTATCTACTGGATCATTCCATAGATTCCTTGATCGAGATCTTGGTCCTTGCTAGGCTTACTCGCGTAAATAACCCCCATGTCTTAGGTGTTCTCGGGGGTAAGCGAGTCAGTAGAATCGGTTGCACAACCGTCCAGTCCATATCATAATTGTCATAATCAATCATATCAGTAGGTGGCATACTTGCCTGCTCAAGTCCATCTACTATGGATGTGGGCTTGGACCAAGCCATCCCCAAACACTGAACCGGATCTTGAAAACGGGACTGAACTGAATCCGACTTCTTGGTAGCCCTGTGGCTTTTGGTCCCCATCGGAAAGTGCTGAATGGATTGTTTGAGCTCCTTGCCCAACGACAAAAAGAAATAACTAATGGAGTAAATTTAGGCTCATCAATGTGGCAATTATTATTGCTGTGCCTATACATGTAATTTGATCCTTTTCTATTACGCTTGTACCCCACACGCCCCAGTACTGAGGAAGATTAATAATCTCATTAAATGGTCTTTCGTGCGTGAAAGCATTTTTGATAACAGCTTCAATATCATTATTCATCCAGTATGATACCTTTCGGAAGCCTTCTACCACAGCCGTAGGGTTCTGGAAAGCATGATAAGAATATGCCTGTGGAGGATGAGGTTGATATTTGTACCAAACTACAATGCCGATTCCGCTAATAACAAGAATACTGAATTGGCAAAACATTTTCCTCCGATGTTGCATCGAATAAGATTTAGTGACTATTTGAACAACTATAGATGAGTATACACGAGTCAAAAGGGATTTCAAACCCGCTCCTGCATATGTGTTGTGGACTGTTTCCAACGCTAGATTGCACTTGTTTATACGGGTAACACCTAAAAGTTCTTTGATTCTATTCAATCTCTTGAAATAAGTGAAATTATTATGTTTGGTAAAGTTAGACCATCGAAGCATTGGTTCACAAGTGCCAATTTGCTTTGCTTTTTTGAAATCATTCAATTCAATGATACGATGCCATTCATTCAATTGGAAGGAGGAGGTATGAAAAATGTGCAATGGGAACCTAAATTTCAAGTCTAATTTATATAAGACATAGAAATAATAATTGGATTTATATAAAAGATAACATACAGGTATTAGCCACCCAAAATAAGAGACACAAATATCAGATACGTATTCGCTTATTAGAATAATCTTGTTTAAGAGACAGTTATCTCTGAGGAGATATTGACACCAGCAAGCAACTTGTTTTAGATGGTACATGACTTCATTTTACTTCTTTGATTTTGGAAACGTAATGGTGGGATTTCTCAAGATCAGTTGTCATTTACCCTGATGTGGCTCTCTCTGCTATATCTGAGACCACTGACAACATAAGATGCATATGAATTGAAGGATTCATAACCCTTATAATGACATTATTAAGTCCATTTACTAAATATATTCTTCTACATCCCAAACAGTAATTTGTCCCTCATAAAGGGTAAGAACTTTTCTTCCGTGAGGAGTGCAAACTAACTCAGAGGAACCATCCTCTTCTGTAATACTACCAAACAGATTGAGATTCTCTAATAGCTTTGTGGTATCGATATCGCTTTCATCATTATGAATAGGAATAATTACTTCGCTACCCAAACGGTAGAATGAATATTGTGGATATAGTTTCTTCATCTGATTATCAAACTGATCAATTAAGAAAATATGAAAGATGACTCGAGTGAGTTCGCCAATAACGGGGATATGTTTTAATGAGACCATCTCATCCGTATTATTTGTATTTACATAGCTAATGGTTTGAAGGTTGACAAAGCTCTCAATTAGTTTCTTTTCCATGGAGCTTAATTCGTTTAATTCAGTAAGTATAGTGTTCAGTATTCTAGATTTCAATATCTTGGTACAAGAGAAATTGATCTTGTACATTTTAGTGAAATCAGAACAATGAGATATCTCATTGAAATAATATTTCTCCATATCTTCTAGAGTCCACACATTATATGGGCATCCAATATGAGTCAAAAGACGTTTGGCAAGCGCCTGATAAACAAGTAAATCAGAGGAGTTACCCGGTTTAGAAACTACCAGCTTAACGTCATCATCAATTAAATGAGAATGTCCCAATCTATATTGGGCGCGTAGAAGTGAGTAGAATTCACATTGTTTCCATCGCTCTATGCGTGTTTCATTTGGATTATATTCATTTCTGAAAACTATGCATTGTATTGGTGCTAATTGATATTCATCATGCGCAAGCAAATTCATGATATTATCCTTATATGAACGTAGGACACCACGACTATCCCACCCTATTGGGTCCCTATTATACAATGCCTCTACTGTTGCTGCAATCTTATAGCTTGTGCGACTGTTGACAGAATAAGACATGACAGAATTATACTGAATGAAATGGATCGTATTATTTCTTCTTTGTATTTGAGTGATTTTCATTTGTTATTCTCCCCCTCTTCTAAAGAAATAAGAGAAACACGAACTATCTGGATAATACCCCGTTACCACACAAATACTTCCACCAACTATCAAGCCTATACCTGTTACTACAAGACCCCAATTTATAGATGATTGATTTATCTCAGAGATATTAATATCATTTAAGGTAATGTTTTCTCCTACAGTAGTGGTCTCAACTACAGTCGAAGAAGAAGTGGAGTGTACACTTTCATATACAGTTGAAGCAGTGGAGTGTTCACTTTCATATACAGTTGAAGAAGTAGAGGAGTCAAGAGTATGAGTATCAGAGACTAGGTCAGTTAGAGGTATAATCTCAGTCGAAGAGGAGTCAACTTTATATACAAAATCATAGGCCATTTGGGCTAGCTCTGGAATAGGAAGGTCAATCTTACTTATTGTGGAATGATGATACCCAAAGATGTGCTCTTGTACATGATTTGTAAGATCAAGGAAATTAGCGACATCGCAAGGAATCAAAGAAGGATCAAATATTTGATAATTTGCTATTGTCGCGCTAATTAACATCAAGCCTACTGTGTCACAGTAGACATTTGCTAGTATATTGCTGTAAATTGGAACAAATTCTCCCGTGTGCGTTCTATTTAGGACGACAGTTACTTGACTATCCACGGGGCGGGTATTATCCGCCAGCCCCGGTGATAATAAATATCTTAGAAATTCATTGAGTCGATTAACTGATAACTTGTAAATATCATAACAAAGATCACGATCTTCTGAAGTCCTCCATGATTCATGAAAAAATATTGGTTTAGCAACATGTAAATCATACAAATGAAGCATTCCTTTCACATATAACATATGTAATAAAAATTCTGGGTTTCGGTGGTAACCCAGATAAGACAATGGCGTTACCATTACTTTATATAAAGGTATATTCTTCTCGGTGATTCCTATATGTTCGTAAGAAAAACACCTGACCTTAGAAAATAATTCCAGTTTTTTGACTTTTAAGAATTCAATATATTTGTCTAAAGCTTTCTCTTTTGGTGTGATTTTGATTTGATTATAATGAGATAAAACAAGATTTCGTATGGTTAATGGCTCTTTTCTGATCCAATTGAGATGGTTTATTCGATTGTATGACTGAAGGAGATAATCACGTGATTTTGTCATGTCAAGATTATCTATTAATGGTTTTCGAATCCTGCTGTCGAATCGTAAAGCTGTATCGGCTAGTGGATGCGTACTCAGCACTTTCATTTCTCGTTTTTGAATAGAATTTCGAATATAAGAGGGATTTACACTAATTGGCAATATATTAGATAGGATCATGATTTTGTGTGTGTATTTTTTGCATTATTTCTTTCTCTTCCCAGCATCCGATTTTATGCATGTAATTGCTATGCCGAAATCAATCAAATTGATGTTCTTTCAATACCATCATTACACTGTGGTAGTACGGTTGTTGACACCATGTGATTGTGTCCTCGAGTATTTCTTTACTATTGTATGTAACTCGAGACTTACCCGCAGGGGAAGACATCTGTTAGGAACCATCAAGTTGAGTTTCTGACACTTAGCAATTCTCACTCTTGTGTCATTATCTCTGATATTCGTTTCAAAGTGGTACTTTTTCTATCCAGCTTCTACTACTTTGCTATCTGATTTGTGGGTTTCATTGTGATTTCCTTGAACCTTCTAGCTGGTATAGCTGACTTGCAATGTCAATTCTCTGTTGGTACTGAAACTATAACTCAAGCAAGCTAACTTTCTTATAAGTGACTTACTTAAACGGTAGATACAACTACTAAAACAATGTCCCCGCTAAAGGTTAAGGGAGAAGGTGATAGCTAAGCTTACTGGTTTGCAATGAAGACTGTTGTGTGATTATCTCTTTGATTCTTTTCTAAGTGTTACTTTTGTATTTTATCTAGTGAGTTAAGTAATCTGAGCTGCTTTATCTGTGGTAAAAAGATTCTGGATAGTCTGTGTGATTATCTCTTTGATTGGTTTCTAAGTCTGGTGTGGTTCATATTTCGAACCAGCTGTGGTAAACAGATTCCCGATAGTCTGTGTCATTATCTCTTTGATTCGTTTATAAGTCGGGTGAAGTGGTGTGGTACTTTGGTATTCCCTACAGGTAAGTTTGTAGGTGTCTATTTCTCTGAGGAGCTAAAATTTGCAGAAGAACATGGGTACTTGGTCGTCCCACTCCGTGGCTGGCAGTTTGATAGAATGAAATCACCATTCTACGATTTTGTACACGATCTATACCAAAGGAGGCTTGAGGCAAAGGAGAAAGGGGATAAAGCAATGGCTTTCATTCACAAAACAACTATGAACAGTCTTTATGGCCGTTTTGGTATATCGCCGGAAAGCACTACGTGTGTTATAGTCAGCAGAGAAGAATCTCACAAAATGGCCCTTTCTCAGGATGGATTTATTGATTCAACTCATCTAGATGATGATCTGTACCTAGTAACCTATAAAAACAAAGTGAGTGATGATTTGTTTAAGGAAATGGAGGAGACAACAAAGCAGCCAGCTAATACAGCAGTTCAGCTCTCAGCTGCTATTGCTGCCTATGCCAGGATAGTGTTATACCCTTTTATTAAAAGGGATGATTGCTATTATACGGACACGGACTCTATTGTTGTTCAGAACGAACTTCCAGAAGAAATGGTATCACCTAGCGAAATAGGAAAGTTTAAGAAGGAGCACTATGTAAAAGAGGGAATCTTTTTGGCTCCCAAGTCATACTGCATACATGCATTACATGAAGATAAGGAAGAAATAATCATGAAGCATAAAGGACCGGTTAGAAAGGTAATCACTAAAGATTATTACATAAACCAGCTAGCAGACCCAACATTAAAACAGCAATTTTCATGTTCAGCTGACTTTCATCGTGATTTTTTAAATTTATGTGTAGAGAAAAAAATCAATACGTACGTAGTTGGGATAGGAAATAGTACGAAGCGAGAATTAGTATACGATGAGGATGGAACGTGGATAGGAACTAAACCTCCTCATATAGGAGAGGATTCTATTGATAGTATCCATCCTACTGCCCATAAAGTCATAACCGGCATATTAGGCAAAATGAATAATCTAACGAAAAAATGCAATCTAAAAGATCATAAATCTGATGATGATAAGAAGATCAAAGATTATAAGAAGAGAGAATCTCATCAGACAAAGAAGAAGAAAGCAGATAAGAAGAAGCCAGTGAATAAGAAGAAGAAGCGGTAAGAGCAGTTAGGATGGATAGCGGGCGAAGGATTACGTACAAAGATTTCTCCTTGCTTTTCGGTGGTTGCTGAATCCTACTGGGTAGGGTAGACCAAGATGTTTGACTCGAGGACTCTTCCTACTATTCCAGATTCCATTTCAATGGTAGCTTCTTGGTAGACTTACTTTCTATGGTACACAATCCAGTCAATAAACCTGGCTCATAGGACTTTACAAGTGATCGTGCATCTGCCACTCCTATGCCTTCTTTTCCTCGTCCCGATTTGAACTATGTTAATAATTTTGCTAGATCGGACCATAAAATGGAATTGAGCAGGCATCCCTTGGTCCAATAGATATTTCCTTATGTATGATAGAACTTAGGTGCACCCCAACTTGGGGCTAGCGAGCATGTCTCTCATCTTCCTAGTAAGCACGTCCTAGGTGCATTAACGGCTGAACACCCAACTGAATCTCAATTCATTGCATCTGATGCGTTTGCCTTTGCTCTTGCACATTGATAAAGAAATTGATAACAATAGAAATTGGGCTTAGAATCACCTCCGTTAGGAGTTCGCTTCCTTTCTATTAATGGCGGGGCGCTCTAATGTCTATTCAAACCTCCTAATGAGGGACCTGCGCTTTCTTCAAATCACAACTCTAGTCGGGGAGACGAAGCAAAATGTAAATCTAACCCTGGTGGTGCGCGTGGTGCTTCTCTTCCCTCACTCTCAAGTGCATTTGTTTACCACTTCCTTTCTTGAAGCGGGTTGAGATCCAAATAATCACTAAAGGCGATGCGTTTCAACTTTCACAATGGGCAATGGTGGTGCAAAGGGAAAGCGAAAACTTTTTAGCGATAGTATTTCTATAATAATTATAATGATTAGGGCCGGGTCCGGAGTAAACTAGAGACGAGGAAGGTTTTGAACCAACGGCTGGGGACAATGCTGTGGGTGGTCATTGCAATTTCGATTCCTATAAATATAGCTCTCATGAGCCGGGGCATAATGTGAATCTCCGAATGTAGCTACTAGCTCCCTTACTTTTTGGTGTTGAGAAACATGTTCGGATGCAACTTTCATTGAAAAATAAGCATAATGAATTAACTGGCCAGTGGAATTTTATGAAATGAGGGCTCTCGGGAAAGCAAGACTTAAGGAAGGTAGGCAATTTCATACCAAGAAGAGCATTTAAGAACAGCTCATAAGCAATTCCAAGTGGCAGAGATGACTCGAGGGACCTCGTCAGATAAGCATATCCTATGGTAAATGTGGTACCTGGTCCAGTCAACTTGGAAGTAGAAACTGACCACTAGTGGGTGTCAATTAAAAAGTCACTCTGTGGCTAACGCTTCCACTGCTATCGGCAGGGCTTAGTCTCTCGTGGTTCATTTCCACCGGAGAGCATCTGTTTGAATAATTAGCGTATATAGTTGATCACTCTAATGACAACGGATTCGATTCGCAAATTTATCGTGATTGACCGAAGGAAAGGTTAGCGACTGCTCTCCCTACGGAATCTCAAGTAGAGCCATTGCATAGCTGGCAGACACGATGGGCTCAGGGTTTCGACTGCTGTTCATTCCGATCTTAGGTCTCGCTCAGCGAATTCAGAAGGGTTGGGTCCTTTGCCAAAGCCCTTTTGAAATACCTTCTTTTTGAACCTTTAGAAAATACCTGCTAGCTATCCCTAGTTTTGTTTAACCAGCTTTCCCCCTTTGCTTGCCAACCAACCGAGAACCAACTTCCTTGTTTTCTTATCCTTGCTTCCGGGTCTTTCCAGTTTTGCAATCCTATCTTTTCAACTATCCGTATCCTCGGCAACCCCTAGACCGGTACCTGCTTCCTTCTTTATTTTCCTTGCTTCCAGAAATACCTACCTTCAAAAGCAAAACCTACTTCCTTTACCAACAAGGGCACGGCTTCCGAAACCCCCTCTCCTCGGCCCGGGATAGCGATAGACGTACGAATTCAATCAATGGCGATAATGTCATCCCCTTTCCATAGATATAAAAGAATCATTCTGAGCGAGTCTATAAGAAGCGACCCGCTTTTTCATCGGTTCCGGGGGAAGACCAAAGATCTTGCGCGACCGGTCCGCCAGAAAAACTCAAAAGAGAAAGAGAGGTATGCACTGTGAAGGAAGCCCTCTGACCCACTCTTCCTTCCCCCTACCTACCCATAAGGTAGGTAGGGGCCTCGGTATCTCTATTTCCTCTGAGAAACCTACACCAAACTACTTCAAGAAACCTACCAATTCGAGAAACAATACAAACCTACCAAAAAAAACAAATTACTAGAATCAATCGTTTCCCTTTTTGGGAGGCTTCCACTGCTTGCGCGAGTGATTAATTATATTTCGGATATCTTGGGGTGACAAGATCCCGAGCATAGGAAAGTCCCGGGGGAACGTGTGTACCATGTATAGGATCTCCCCGGGTTCAAGGAATGCCAGAAGTTCGTCGATATGATCCCTTAGGCCAGGGAAATCCCGATATTCAGATTCTAAAAGAAATCTTTTAAAGGTTTCTTTGTAATTGTCAGACGATCCCCCCGCTGCGGAGGAGAAGCACCTTTTCTTTGGAATTGTCATTCCCCTCCTACTTATTATAGTCCGCCTAGAATCCAAGGCATTTCGTCGGAATACATCCTGTCTTTTCACCTTTGTAGTCCTATGCATAGTCAGTACTATAGCCCCAATCATAGCTACTAATAAAATCAGACTAGAAACCAAAAACCAGACGGAATAGTAGGTATAAAGCAAATTGCCCAATGTTTCCAAATTAGTCCAACTTCGTACCTTTCCGGCATAAACCGTATATCTCAGAGAGGTCGTATTTCTGTGGGTTGGTAGTAATGGAATGGTTTCATTATCTAAAATGAAGAACATTTCCCACCAAAAGATCAGTCCAATAATACCACTCACTGGTAAATAGCGCAATACTTCTTCGTGAATCTCCGCTATTTGAATATTGAACATCATAACCACGAATAGGAATGAAACGGCAATAGCTCCTATATGAACTACTGGGAAGATCATAGCGGAGAAGTCGAGACCTAACAAAATAAGTAAACCAGAAGTGTCGCAAAAGACTAGGATGGGAAACAAAACGGAATGTACCGGATTTTTAGCACGTACAACCATCAAACCAGAGACCAAAGCAGGGCTCGACAAAACAGAAAGTATCATGGTACGTCGT
>Ga0136846_1230394_pt1 | contig 23336 bp, 27 predicted proteins | sample HopSoiMetagenom2_FD_96841 | JGI IMG/M metagenome (GOLD analysis project Ga0136846, IMG submission 96841) | Grasslands soil microbial communities from Hopland, California, USA - 2 Assembly 2016 (version 4) | ecosystem: Environmental > Terrestrial > Soil > Grasslands | place: USA: Hopland... | reverse complement strand
GTGTAGGCATGGTGGCGCTTGCCGTGGCGCTGGCGGCGATCGGCTATTGCGTGACGGCGCTCGGCTGGCGCTGGCGCGTGGCGCGCGCCTGGCGACGCCGTTGCCTCGGTCGCAGCCGTCCTAACCGCGCGGCCGAAGCAGGCCCTCGTTAAGTTCCATCACGCGTTCCGCGCGGCCGGCGAGCCCGGCGTCGTGCGTCACGATGACGAAAGCAGTCCCGTGCGACGCCGACATGCGCAGCATGGCCTCGAACACATCCTCCGCGGTATGCGAGTCGAGGTTGCCGGTCGGCTCGTCGGCGAGCACGCAAGCGGGCTCGGTGACCATGGCGCGCGCAAAGGCGCAGCGCTGGCGCTCGCCGCCGGAGAGCTCGCCCGGCTGATGCTCTAGCCGAGCCCCGAGGCCCACCTCCTCCAGCGCGCGCTTGGCCTTGTCGAGCGCCTGGGCGCGGTCCATGCGGCGGATGAGAAGGGGCATCGCCACGTTCTCCGCCGCGGTGAACTCTGCGAGGAGATGGTGAAACTGGTAGATGAAGCCGATGCTTGCGTTGCGCATGCGCGCCCGCTCGGCCTCGCTCATCTCGCTGAATGCGCGGCCATCGATGAACACCTGGCCAGAAGTCGGCGCATCCAGCCCGCCGAGGAGGTGGAGCAGCGTCGACTTGCCCGAGCCCGAGCGCCCCATGATGGCGATGCGCTCGCCGCGGCGGATCTCGAGGTCGATGCCCATCAGCACCGGCACGGGCTGCGGCCCTTGGTAAGTCTTGCGCAGCGCGTGGCAGGCGATGACTGCGTCACTCATATCGCAATGCCTCGGCCGGATTCAGGCGCGACGCGCGCCAGCTCGGATACAGCGTGGCGAGGAACGACAAGCCGAGCCCCATCGCGCTGATGGCGATCACGTCGGCCCATTGCAGGTCGGATGGCAGCTCGGGGATGAGGTACACATCCTTCGAGAGGAACTTCATGCCGAGCGTGTTCTCGATCGCCGGCACGATGACGTCGATGTTGACCGCGGTGAGGACGCCGGTGACGACGCCGAGCAGCGTGCCCACGACGCCGATCACCATGCCCATCACGATGAACACCTGCATCACGGAGCCCGGCCGCGCGCCGAGGGTGCGCAGGATGGCGATGTCGGCCTGCTTGTCGGTCACGGCGACCACCAGCGTCGAGATGATGTTGATCGCGGCGACGAGGATGATCAGCGTGAGGATGATGAACATCATGCGCTTCTCGATTTCCACCGCGCGGAAGAAGTTTGCGTGCGTGCGGGTCCAGTCGCTCGCGTAGACGTCTGTCGGCAGCTCGGCCAGAAGCTCGCGGGCCACCTGCCGCGAGGCGAAGATATCGTCGAGCTTCAAGCGCACGCCGGTGACCTCGGCGCCCAGCTGATAGAGCGTTTGCGCGTCCTGCATGTGCACCAGGGCGAGCGCGGCATCGGCGTCGGCGATGCCGGCCTCGAAGATGCCGACCAGGGTGAACTGCTTCAGCCGCGGGATCACGCCTGCCGGTGTGACGAGGCCCTGCGGCGCAACGAAGGCGACCTTGTCGCCGGGCAGAACCTGCAGCGCGCGCGCCAGGTCGGCGCCGAGAACCACGCCGAACTCGCCCGGCTTGAGAAGATCGAGCGAGCCGATCTTCATGTGCTGCCCGAGGTCCGCCACCTTTTCTTCCTGGGCCGGCAGGATGCCGCGCACCAGCGCGCCGCGCACTGCGGGTCCGGCGGCGAGCATCGCCTGCGCCTGCACGAAAGGCGCGGTGGCCACCACGCGCGAATGCTTGGCGGCGAGCTTGGCGATGGACTGCCAGTCGCCTAGTCGGTTATTGATGGAGGTGATCTGGACGTGCGAGGCGACGCCGAGGATGCGCGTGCGCACTTCCTTCTGGAAGCCGTTCATCACGGAAAGCACCACGATCAGCGCCCAGACGCCGACCATGATGCCGATCATCGAGACGAGCGAATTGATGCCGATGAAGCGGTTGCGGCGCCGCGCGCGCGTGTAGCGCAGGCCGACGAGGAGTTCGTATCGCATCGGAAGGGAGGCGAGAATACTACAATCGTGCGAATGGCCTTCCCCGATGCGCCCCTCCTCGGCCGGTTGATTCGCGGCGAGCGCATCGCCCACCTCGCCACGCTGCGCAACGACGCACCCATGGCGTCGATGACGCTGTACATGGCCGAGGCCGATTTCTCCATTTTCTATGTGCATGTCAGCCGCCTCGCGTGGCATACGCAGGACATGAGCCACGATCCTCGCGTGGCGCTTTCCATTGCCGAGACCGACGACCGGCGCGCGGATCCGTTCACGCTCATGCGCGTCAGCATCCGCGGCGACGCCGCGCAGATTGGCGACGGCCAGAAGGACGCCTGGCTCGCGCGGTTCCCGGAGCAGGCGATCAACTTCGAGCTGGCCGACTTCTCCTTCTGGAAGATCGTGCCGCGCGACGCGCGTTTCGTCGCCGGCTTCGGTCGCATCCACAACCTTTCCGCAGCGCAGCTGAAAGGAGCGGCATGAAAGTCCACGGCAGCTGTCATTGCGGCGCGATCCGCTTCGAGGCCGACGCCGACGCCGAGAAGGCCGGCGTCTGCCATTGCACCGATTGCCAATCGCTCACCGGCTCGGCGTTCAGCCTTTTCCTGCAGGTGCCGAAGGAGTCGTTCCACCTGTCGAGCGGCGAGCCGAAGATCTACGTGAAGACCGCGCAGAGCGGCAACCGCCGCGCGCAGGCCTTCTGCGCAAATTGCGGCACGCGCCTGTGGGCGTCGGCGGAAAAGGATCCGCCGGTGTTCAACGTCCGCGTTGGCACGCTGCGCGAGCGCGCCGAGCTAAGGCCGCGAATGCAGCTCTGGTGCCGCTCGGCGCTGCCGTGGGTGAACGAGCTCGGTCGCGTACCGGGCAAAACACAAGGAGCATGAAATGAATGCCGAGCAGCTGCGCGCCATGCAGGCGCCGATCAAGCAGAAGTACAAGGATGATCCCGATGCCGCGCTCGTCACGCTCCGCGCGGAAGGCCGAATGGGCGAAGGCATCGCTTGCCGCGTCGACACCGGCCGCGCGCTCGTCGAGGCGGGGCTACATCCCGCCACCGGCGGCAGCGGGCTGCAGGCCTGCTCGGGCGACATGCTGCTCGAAGCGCTCGTTGCCTGCGCCGGCGTCACGCTGAAAGCCGTGGCCACCGCACTTGGCATCGAGCTGCGCGACGCGACGGTACGCGCCGAGGGCGATCTCGACTTCCGCGGCACGCTCGGCGTCGCCAAGGACGCGCCGGTGGGCTTCCGAGAGATCCGGCTGCGCTTCGACCTCGACACCGACGCGCCCGCGGAGCAGAAGAAGAAGCTGATCGAGCTGACGGAGCGCTACTGCGTCGTGCTGCAGACCATCCGCAAAACGCCGCCGGTGGCGGTCAGCGCCTAGAGCGGCAGCGGCGCGAGCGGTGCCGTGCCCGGTGGTGCCGGCGTGTGCGCCACGTTCATCACCATCGATACGGTGCTGAAGTAGCCCACCAGTCCGAGCAGGTCCACCAAGCCCCGCTCGTCGAATTCGTCGACGGTGTTGCGGTAGGTCGCATCGCTAACGCCATGGTTGCGCGCCAGCTCGGCGCAGAAGTCGTATGCGACCGCTTCGTCGCTGGCCATCTTTTCCGGGCGGCGGCCGCAAGCCAGATCATCGAGGGTCGCGGCCTCGACGCCGGCCTTTAGCGCAAGCGGCACGTGCACCGCCCACTCGAACTGCTGCGTCCACTGCCGCGCGACGACGCACATCACGAGCTCGCTGATGCGCGGCTCGAGCGAGCTCTGGAACCGCAGGTACTCGCCCACCTTCTGCAGGCGATCCATCAGCTCGGGGCTGCGCAGAAGGGGAATGAAGGGCCCCTTCACCCCGCCGCGCGGCCCGGCGGCGAGCTCGTCGGCGGCCTTGCGTTGCGCTTCGTTCATTGCCGAGCGCTCGAGCGGCGGCAGGCGGTCTACGTGGGGCATCGTTTCTCCTTCTGGTTCAAGACGAAGCCGCTCGCCGCGACCAGCAGCGCCGAGCCGGTTAACGCGATCGGGATGCCGCGCTCGCCCAGCTGCGCGACCAGCAAAGGCCCGGCGATCTGGCCGAGGCCGAAGCCGGCGGTCATCGCGGCCATCAGCGGCGCGGCGGCCGGACCGGCCACTTCGCGCGCCACTTGCAGCCCTGCCATGGTGATCGTCACGAAGGTGCTGCCGACGAGCACCGCGGCCAGAAGAATTCCGGGCAGACCCGGCACGATCAACGGCGCAGCGGTTCCGGCGGCAAGCACGAAGGCCGCGATCATCCAGATACGGCGCGCACCGAGGCGCGATTGCCACCGCGCGAGGACGATCGTCGAGGCGGCGGCGGTTGCGCCGAAGAGCGGCCACGCCCAGCCGAAGATCGCCGGATCCGGCACGATCGCCTTGGCCATCGCCGGCACGAAGGTCGCGGGAACGATGTAGGCGAAACCGTACGCCGCGTAGCAGAGCACGAGGCGCAGCGCCTCCGGGGTCCATGCGAGTGCCGCGCGTTCGCGCTTCACGCCATCGGCACCGCTGAATACCGGCCAGACGGCCGCGGTGATGAAAAGCGCCGCGATGCCAAGGATGATCCAACCCTGGGACGAGGTAGCGCCGACGGCGGCGAAGCCAAGGCAGAAGAGGCCGGCGAGCGCTACGCCGCTTCCCACGCCGGCGAAGACGATGCCCATCCAGCCCGGGTTGAGGCGGGCGAAACACCAGGCGGACACATACACGAGGGACCATGCGCTCGCTACGCCGGCTGCGAAGCGCAGCACCATCCAAATCGCCATGCCGTGGAAGAACCCCATCGCCAGCGTGGCGGCGGCGACCAGCGCTATAGAGAGCCGGATGACTTGCACCGCCGGCGCGGGGCGCATCGCCCACATCGCGCCGAGGAGGTAGCCGAAGTAGTTCGCGGCCGCTAGCGCGCCGCCCTGCGCAAGGGTCACGCCGGCGTCGTCCTGCATCATGGGCAGGAGCGGCGTGAAGGCGAAGCGGCCGATTCCCTGCGCGAGCGCCAGCGCGGCCAGGCCGGCGAGCGCGAGGCGAAGGTCGGAAGCCATGGCCGAAGTCTAATCTTGGCTAAGCTTCCCGAAAAATGAATAATCGAGATGCAATCGTTCCCTTTCGGAGAACCATGGATCTTGTCGAGCTGAGGATTTTCAAGGCGGTCGCCGAGCAGGGCGGCGTCACCAAGGCGGCGGCGTCGCTGCACCGCGTGCAGTCCAACGTCACCACGCGGGTGAAGCAGCTCGAAGAGCGCCTCGGCATCAAGCTCTTCCACCGCCAGGGTCGCAAGCTCGTGCTCTCGTCAGAGGGCAAGGTTCTCCTCTCCTACGCCGATCGCCTGCTGCAGCTTTCGTCCGAGGCCCACGCGGCGGTGCAGGGGCATGCGCCGCACGGCCTCTTTCGCCTCGGCACGCTGGAGAGCACGGCGGCGACGCGCCTGCCGCCGGTGCTCGCCCGCTATCACCGGGCGTATCCCGCGGTGCGCCTGGAGCTCGTCACCGGCACGAGCGGTGCCCTCGTCGATCGCGTGCTGCGCGGCGAGATCGAAGCGGCGTTCGTCGCCGAGCCATTTGCCGACAAGGGCCTGGACACGGAACCGGCGTTCGCCGAAGAGCTGGTCCTCATTACCCCCAAAGGCCATCGCGCGGTGAAATCGCCGAAGGACATCGACGAGCGCGTGGTGCTCGCCTTCACGACCGGCTGCTCCTACCGGCGGCGCCTGGAGACCTGGCTCGGGCGCGCCAGCGTCGTCGCCGAGCGAGTGATGGAGTACGGCTCCTACCACGCCATCACTGCATGCGTCGCGGCGGGCGGCGGCATCGCCGTCGTGCCGCGCTCGGTCCTGCGCGTCGTCGGCGCCGAATCGCAAGTCGGCGTGCATCCCCTGCCGTCGCAGATCGCCAAGGCGCGCACGCTCCTCGTCTGGTCGCGCGGACACCAGTCGACCCCGCTCAGCGCGCTGCGCGAAGCATTGCGTTGAGGATCTACGGCGTCGACTTCACCTGCGCGCCGCGGCGCGCGAAGCCGATCACCGTCGCCTCGGCAGTACTAAAGCGAAAACGCCTGGAGCTGGAAGCGATCGAGCGCCTGCCCTCGTTCGCCGATTTTGAATCCCTGCTCACGAGGCCCGGCCCCTGGGTAGGCGGGTTCGACTTCCCGTTCAGCCTGCCGCGCGAGCTGGTGCGCGATCTTCGCTGGCCGGCGCCATGGCCCGAGCTGGTCGCTCATTGCACGGCGCTGTCGCGCCAGCAGCTAAGAGAAATCCTGGACGGCTATCGCGCAACGCGCCGGGTCGGCAGCAAGTACGCGCACCGGGCGACGGACCATCCGGCCGGCTCATCGAGCCCGATGAAGCTCGTCAATCCGCCGGTCGCGCTCATGTTCCACGAAGGTGCGCCGCGCCTGCTCGCAGCGGGCGTGCACATTCCCGCCTTGCTGGCGGGCGATCGCGGCCGCGTCGCACTGGAGGCCTATCCGGGGCTCCTCGTGCGCAAGCAGCTCGGCATTCGCCAGTCCTACAAGAGCGACACGCGCGCCGATCACACGCCCGCACGGCGTGCCGCGCGGCGGCGCATCGTGGAGGCGCTCAAGGCCGGCCAGCCGCTCGGCGTGCGGTTGATGAGCGACAAGAAACTGGAGCGCGCGCTCCTCGCGGAAGGGTCGGCGGACCTGCTCGACGCGGCGATCTGTGCCGTCCAGGCGGCATGGGCGGCGATGCAGCCGGACTATGGCATTCCGCTGAGCGCGCCCGAGGGAGAAGGCTGGATCGTCAGTTCGTAGGCTCCAGCTCGTAGCCCTTGGCGCGCATGCAGAAGCTCGCGAGGCGAGACTCTTCCATGAAGCGGTCGCCAAACGGATCGCCGAAGCGGCTCGAGAACGGCCCGTAGGGGTACCGGTAATACGGGTACGCAAGGTAGGAGTAGGAGTACCACCGCACCTCTTGCCAGGCGCGCATCTGGCAATCCTTGCTGTCGGCGTCAGCCTGCGCAGCATCGGCATCGGCGCGCACCCATTGCACCGGCGTGCACGCCGCTGCGAGCAGAACGAGGAGAATTGTCCAGAAAAGTTTCATGTGGATTGGACAAATCGCGGCGCGAAATGCTCCGCCGCGCGGCGTTCGGCTAGGATACTGGACAAACATCCATGCGCCTGATTGCTGCGCTCCTTTTCGTCGTCGTAACCCTACCCGCCCAGGCGCAATACCCCGACCGCGCGGTACGCATCGTGGTGCCCTTCCCGGCCGGCGGGCCGACCGACATCCTGACGCGGGTCGTGGCGCAACAGGTCGCCGCGCGCTGGTCCCATCCGGTGGTGGTGGACAACAAGCCCGGCGCGGGCGGCGCCATCGGCGCGGATCTCGTCGCCAAGAGTCCGCCGGATGGCTATGTCCTGCTGATGGGCACCTCCAGCACGCATTCGGTCGGGCCCGCGCTGCAGAAGCTGCCCTACGACACCGAAAAGGATTTCACCCCGCTCGTCAATGTCGGCGCCGCGGCCAACGTGCTCATCGTCAGCCCTTCGCTCGAGGCGAGCGACGTGCGCTCCCTCATCGCGCTCGCCAAGGCGAAGCCCGGCGAGCTTAACTACGCCTCGAGCGGCAATGGGACGGTGACCCATCTCTCGGGCGAGCTCTTTAAGCTGCTCGCCGGCGTCGACTTGCAGCACGTCCCGTACAAAGGCACCGGGCCGGCGATCCCCGACATCGCGCGCGGGCAGGTAGCGCTCATCTTCGACAGCATCATCACCGGCCTGCAGCACGCCAAGAGCGGCAACGTTCGCATCCTGGCCGTGTGCACCGAGCAGCGCAGCTCGCTCCTGCCCGACGTGCCGACGATGGCGCAAGCCGGTCTTCCCGGCTACGAATCGAGCGCCTGGTTCGGACTCTTCGGACCGGCGGCGATGGCGCCCGCGGTGGTGGCGAAGATCAACGCCGACGTCGCGGCCGCTCTCAATGTGCCCGACGTGCGCGAGCGCTTCGCCGCCGCCGGCGCGGAGACAGTGGGCGGCACACCGCAGGCGTTCGCCGGCCGCATTCGCGCCGAGCGCGAGAAATGGACCCGCGTCGTAGAGGCGGCCGGCATCCGATGAACCTTCTCGAAGCGCCGCTCGCCATCGTCGACCTGGAGACGACCGGCACGCGCCCCGCCAGCGATCGCATCACCGAGATCGGCGTGCTCGAGGTCGACCGCTTCCGGGTCGCCGCCGAATGGTCGACGCTCGTCAACCCGGGCATCGCCGTGCCTTCGGAGATCCAGGCGCTGACCGGCATCACTTACTCGATGCTGGCGGAAGCTCCGAGCTTCGCCGATCTTGCCGACGAGCTTCATGAGCGCCTCGCCGGCCGGGTGTTCATCGCCCACAACGCGCGCTTCGATTACGGTTTCCTGCGGCGCGAATTCGACCGCGCCGGCATCCGCTTTCAGCCGCGCACGGTTTGCAGCGTGAAGCTGTCGAAACGGCTCTATCCCGGGCAACGCGGCCACGATCTCGACAGCGTCATCGCCCGGCACGGCATCCGCTGCGCGCAGCGCCACCGCGCGCTCGCCGACGCCGACGCGCTCTGGCAGTTCCTGCGCATCGCCGCCGACGAGCACGGCGAGGAAGTGCTGTCTGTCGCCGCGCGCCAGATCGCCAAGGCGCCCGCCCTGCCGGCGGCGCTCGAGCGCGCGCAGATCGATGCCATTCCAGAAGCGCCCGGCGTTTACCTCCTGTATGGCGAAAGCGGCCCGCCGCTCTATATCGGCAAGAGCCGCTCCCTGCGCACGCGGGTGCTGCAGCATTTCTATTCGAGCGCCGGCTGGCTGCAGGAAGTGCGGCGGATCGAGTGGCGGCGCACGGTGGGCGAGCTCGGTGCGCTGCTGACGGAAGCGCGCCTGGTGAAGGACCTTGGACCGACCTACAACCGTGCGCTGCGGCGTCCGCAGGCGACCTGCGGTTTCGTTTTCGACGGCAAGCGACTGCGCCTCGCCTCGGCTGGCGAAATCGACGCCGATACGCTGCCATTCGTCTATGGCATTTACCGCTCGCGGCGGGCGGCGCTCGTCGCGTTGCGCGCGCTCGCCGACGACCATGGTTTGTGCCTGCAGACGCTGGGATTCGATGCCAAGCGCCGCGGCGCCTGTTTCCGCCACCAGATCGGTCGCTGCGCCGGCGTGTGCGCGTCGCGCGAGAGCATCCACTCGCATCATGGCCGGCTCGCCGCCGCGCTCGCCACGCTAAAGACGCCCGAATGGCCGTACGCCGGCCCGGTCGGCATCGTGGAGGAAGACCGCGGGCGCGACGCCACCGAAGTGCACGCGGTCGATCGCTGGTGCTATCTCGGCGCGGCGCGCTGCGAGCCGGACATGGCCGACCTGCTCGACGCATTGGGCAAAAGCAACCCGCGCTTCGACTACGACCACTATCGCATCCTCGCCCGCTACCTCGGCAAGCCCGGCGCGCGGGTGGTGCCGCTCGCGCAATGCACTGCGAGCTCGTAATTCCGGGGCTTTTTTCGGCGCCGCCCGCGTCGCGCATGCCGGCGCTCGAGCTCGCGCTGGCGCGCGGACGCTGCACGAGCACAGCATCGCAACACCTCGAGACGTGGCTGCGCGACGCATTCGCGCTCGGCGACAAGGCGCTGCCGGCAGGAGCGCTCACGCTGCTCGGCGCCGGTGCCGAGCCGGGAACCGATTGCTGGAGCCGGGCCGACCCGGTGGACCTGCGGCTGCTGCGCGATCGTGTCATCCTCGTTCCCGGTGCCGCGTTGCGTATTCGAGAAGAGGAGGCGCAAGCGTTGTGCGAGGCGCTCAACGGCCATTTCGGCAGCCGCATGGAAGTGCGCGTGGTCGGGGCCGACCGCTGGGTCGCGCGCTTCGCCAATGACGTCGACATCGACACCGACTCGCCGCTCGAGCTTTCCGGGCGCGACGTCGAGCTGGCGCGGCCGTCGGCCGCCGGCGGCTCGTTCTCGCATCGCATCCTCAACGAAGCGCAGATGGTGCTGCATGCTCATCCGGTGAACGAAGCCCGCGAAGCACGCGGCGAGCCGGCGATCAACAGTGTGTGGCTGTGGGGGGCGGGGCGTGCGGTGAAGGTGGCGAACGAGCATTGGCATTCCGTGAGCGCCGACGATCCCGTGCCGCTCGGGCTCGCGCTCGCGGCCGGCATCCGGCATCGCCCGCTCGCAGCCTCCGCCACGGCCTGGCTGGAACGTATGCCGGAAAATGGCCGCCACCTCGTCGTGCTCGATGCGCTGCGCGTGCCGCTCGCGCTCGGTGCCGGCGCGGAGTACCAGGATGGCGTAGCGGCCATCGAAAGCCAATGGGTGGCGCCGCTCGTCGCCGCGCTGCGCGAGGGTCGCGTCGGCATGCTGTCGATCCACGTGCCCGACGCTGCCGAGTGCGCCTCGTACGAGACGATCCGCGGCGACTTGCGCCGCTTCTGGCGGCGCTCGCGGCCGCTCGAGAGCTACGCATGAAAATCATCGAGCGCGGATATAACGAGAACCACCGCCGCGCGCTCGTCGACGCCGGCATCCATCCGCTGCTGGCGAAGATCTATGCCGCGCGCCGCATCGTCTCCGCCGGCGAGCTCACCTACAGCGCGGGCGCGCTGCTTTCGCCTACGCTCTTGAAAGGCATCGAGGACGCGGCGCGCCTTCTCGCCGACGCGATCCAAGCCGGGAAACGCCTTCTCATCATCGCGGACTACGACGCGGACGGTGCCACCGCCTGCGCAGTCGGCATCCGCGCGCTGCGAGCGTTCCGCGCCAATGTGGATTACATGGTGCCGGACCGCTTCAAGCTGGGCTATGGCCTCTCCCCGGAGCTGGTCGACCTCGCAGCGAAAACAAACCCGGACCTTCTGATCACGGTCGACAACGGCATCGCCAGCGTCGAAGGCGTCGCGCGGGCAAAGAGCCTCGGCATCGGCACGCTGATCACCGACCACCACCTGCCGGGCACGGAACTGCCGCAGGCCGATTGCATCGTCAATCCGAACCAGGGCGGCTGCGACTTCCCGTCGAAGGCGCTCGCCGGCGTCGGCGTGATGTTCTACGTCATGCTCGCCCTACGCGCCGAGCTGCGCAGGCGCAGCTGGTTCAGCGGCGAGGAGCCCAACCTCGGCACCCTGACGCCACTTGTGGCGCTAGGCACGATCGCCGACGTCGTGCCACTCGACGCGAACAACCGCAACCTCGTCGCACAGGGGCTGAAGCGTATCCGCGCCGGACAGGCGCAGCCGGGGCTGCTCGCGCTGCTGCGCGCGGCCGGGCGCAACGTCGCCGAGGTGGCGAGCTTCGATCTCGGCTTCGTCGCCGGGCCGCGCCTCAATGCCGCCGGCCGCCTCGCCCACATGAGCCTCGGCATCGAATGCCTGATCACCGACGACGAGGCGCGCGCCGCGAACTGTGCGCGCGAGCTCGACCGGCTGAATGGCGAGCGGCGCAACATCGAGCGCGGCATGCTCGATCAGGCGCTCGAGAAGCTGCAGGCGCTCGAAGCGCAGGCACAAGGCACGTTCTTCATGCCGGACTGGCACGAAGGCGTGGTCGGCATCCTCGCTTCGCGCCTGAAGGACCGCCTGCATCGACCGGTGGTGTGCTTCGCGCGCTCGGCCGACGGGCGCTCGCTCAAAGGCTCGGGCCGCTCGGTACCGGGTTTCCATTTGCGCGATTGTCTGGACTTGATCTCCAAGCGCCTGCCGGGCCTCATCGTCCGCTTCGGCGGCCACGCCCAGGCGGCAGGCTTGACGATCGCCGAGGCGGACTATGCGCGCTTCGTCATCGCCTTCGAGCGTGCCCTCGACGAGACGCTTCCGGCTTCGGCGCGCACGAAGACGGTCGAGACCGACGGCAGCCTCGACCAGACGTACTACACGCTCGACGTCGCGCGCATGCTCGACGCCGGCATATGGGGCCAGGGATTCCCGCAGCCGCTCTTCTGCGATACATTTTCCGTGGAAAGCCAGCGCGTCGTGGGCGAGCGGCATATGAAGCTCGTGCTCGCCAAGGACGGGCGGCGATTCGAGGCCATGCGCTTCGGCACACTCGATCCCGTTCAACCGAATCATTTGTCCCGCGTGCGCGCCGCTTATCGCCTCGCGGTGAACGAATTCAACGGACTGAAGTCCATCCAGCTCACCGTGGAGCACGTCGAATCATGAAATCTGTCGCTGCCGCCGCACTCCTCGCCGCCGGCACGGCGTGTGCTGCCGACCTCACACCCATGAAAGATGCCGGTCCTTACGTCCCTTCCCCGCAGAGCGTGGTGTCCGACATGCTTCGCTACGCCGACGTGAGCGACAGGGATTTCCTGATCGACCTCGGCTCGGGCGACGGCCGCATCGTGCTCACCGCCGCCAAGGTGTTCGGCGCGCGCGGCTTCGGCGTCGAGATCAAGGAGGATCTCGTGCACCGCGCGAACGAGGCGGCGGCGAAGGAAGGCATCGGCGACCGCGTCAAGTTCGTCAAGGCCGACCTTTTCAAGACCGACATCTCGCAGGCCACCGTGATCACGATGTACCTGCTTCCGGATACGGTGAACATGCTGAAGGACAAGTTCCTCTCCGAGCTTCGTCCAGGCACCCGCATCGTGTCGCACGACTATCCGCTTACCGGCTGGATCCCCGAGAAATACGTACAGATGGATCTCGAGGACAAGGTGCAGATCAGCGGCGTCACCACCACGCTCATCTACCTCTACATCGTGCCGGCGAAGGTGGGCGGCAAATGGGAAGCGAAGATGCCCGCCGCGGTGAGCCGCCAGCCGGCGACGCTCTCGCTCAAGCAGCAGCTGACGCGCGTGAGCGGAAGCCTACGCGTCGACGGCAAGGACGTGCCGCTCGAGGATGTCCGCCTGCGCGGCGACAAGCTCACCTTCAAGCTCGCCGGCCGCAAAGGCGAGTTTTCGGGCACGGTGAAGGGCAATGCCATCGAGGGAATGGTCGATGGCAAGACCCCTTGGACGGCAGCCCTCGGCGGATGAAGATCCGCATCAGCGCGGGCACGCTCGCGCTGGAAGCCGAGCTGCGCGATACGCCGACCACCCGCGCCCTGTCCGAGGCGCTGCCTTTCGAAGCCAGCGCAAGTACGTGGGGCGACGAGGTGTACTTCACGACGCCGGTCAGCGCGAAGCTCGAGTCCGATGCGCGGCAAGTCGTCGAGCCGGGCACCGTGTGCTTCTGGACACAGGGCAACGCCCTCGCCCTCCCCTTCGGCCGTACGCCGATCTCGACCGACGAGCGGCCCAAGCTCGCGCATCCATGCAACGTGCTCGGCAGCATCAAGGATTTTTCCCACTTAAAAAGCATCAAGGCCGGACAGAAGATCCGGGTGGAGAAGATCTGATGCAGAGAAAGCGCGTCAACTCTTCCAAGCTGCGCTCGGTCGGCTACGACGAGTCGACGAAGACGCTGGAAGTCGAGATGTCGACCGGCCAGGTCTATCAATACGTGGGTGTGTACCCCGAGGTGTACCGCCGCTTCATGGCCGCGCCCAACCCGACCAGCTTCTTCGACGACAAGATCGCCGAGGAATACACCCCCAAGTCCGTAAAATAGGGATCACCAAAGAACCCCAGGAGGGCGCCGTGCGCTACGTATGGGCGGCGGTTCTGTCGGCGATCTGCATTACCGCGTCGGCCGCGCCGGGAAGCGCGACAGGGCCCGAGACGCTCGGATTGCGCGCCATCGCCGGCTGGCTGCAGGCCAAGGGCACGCCGGGTTTTGTCGGCGCAGACGTGGCGGACGCGATGGGCATCCCGCGCGGCGAGGGCGAGAAGCTGGTCGACGCGATGCAGCGCGGCTTTCGCGACGAGCGCGTGCTGCGCATGGCGCAGGTGATCGGCGGCGAGACGCTGCTCTTCATGGTGCAGGGCGAGGGCGAGGTGTACTTCTATCTCTCGAACGTGCGCGGCGGCCTGCGCAAGGCGCTCCTCTCGTTGCCGACCCGCGAGTCGGTCATCACGCTCGATGGCGCCGAAGCGCAAGCCAGCTTCCTGCGCGAAGTACGCTACTGGGAAGACAAGGCGGCGGCGCGCTAGACCGGGCCGCTATAATGCGCGGCCCATGGAAGCCGAACGACTGAACCAAATCGCCTCGAGCTTGGCCGACCTGCAAAGCAGGTCGGCGGAACTGCGGAGGTATCTTTGACTACGAGGCGAAGACCCAGCGGCTCGCGGCGCTGAACCGCGAGCTCGAAGACCCCAAGCTGTGGGAAAACCCGCAGCGCGCGCAGGATCTGGGCAAGGAAAAGAAAACGCTGGAGGCGGTGGTCGGCACGCTCGGTCGCGTCGGCAGCGGCCTGAGCGACGCGGCGGAGCTGTTCCAGCTCGCCCGCGCGGAGAACGACGACGCCACCGTGATGGGCGTCTCGGCGGACGTCGACAAGCTCGCCAAGGACGTCGCGACGCTCGAGTTCCGTCGCATGTTCTCGAACCCGCTCGACCCCAACAATTGCTTCGTCGACATCCAGTCCGGCTCGGGCGGCACCGAGGCGCAGGACTGGGCGTCGATGCTCGAGCGCATGTACATCAAGTATTGCGACCGCAAGGGCTTCGGCGTCGAGGTGCTCGAGCACACGCCCGGCGAGGTAGCCGGCATCAAGAGTGCGACGCTCAAGGTGAGCGGCGAATACGCCTACGGCAACCTGCGCACCGAGTCGGGCGTGCACCGCCTGGTGCGCAAGAGCCCGTTCGACTCGAACGCGCGGCGCCACACGTCATTTGCCAGCGTATTCGTCTATCCAGAGGTGGACGAGTCGATCGAGGTCGAGATCAATCCCGCGGATTTGCGCATCGACGTCTACCGCGCCTCCGGCGCCGGCGGGCAGCACGTCAACAAGACCGAGTCCGCGGTGCGCATCACGCACATCCCGACCGGCATCGTCGTGCAGAGCCAGAACGATCGATCGCAGCATCGCAACCGCGCCGAATGCATGGCGATGCTGAAGTCCCGCCTCTACGAGCTGGAGCTTCGCAAGCGCACGGCGGAGGCCGACAAGCTCGCTGCGACAAAGACCGACATCGAGTGGGGCCACCAGATCCGCTCGTACGTGCTCGACCAGTCGCGCATCAAGGATCTGCGCACCGGCGTGGAAAAAGGCGATACGCAACGCGTCCTGGATGGAGACCTCGATGACTACATCGAGGCCAGTCTGAAGCAGGGGGTTTAGTGGACAACGAAGAGAACAAGCTGGTCGAAGAGCGGCGCGAGAAACTGAAAGCGTTGCGTAGCCGCGGCCAGGCCTACCCGAACGACTTCCGCCGCCAGCACACGGCAGCCGAATTGCACCACGCGCATGGCTCGAAGACCAAGGAGCAGCTGGAGGGCGAAAAGCCGGCGGGCGTCGTGGCCGGCCGCATGGTGCTGAAGCGCGTGATGGGCAAGGCGAGCTTCGCCACGCTGCAGGACGGCTCGGGGCGCATCCAAGCCTACATCACGCAGGATACGCCCGGCTACGAGGACTTCAAGCACTGGGACCTGGGCGACATCGTCGGGGCCGAGGGATCGGTGTTCAAGACGATGAAGGGCGAGCTCACGGTCAACGCGAAGAGCATCCGCCTGATCAGCAAGGCGCTGCGCCCATTGCCGGAGAAGTTCCACGGCCTCGCCGACCAGGAGATGAAGTACCGCCAGCGCTACGTGGATCTCATCGTGACGCCGGAGACGAAGGAGATCTTCCTCACGCGCAGCCGCGTCATCCAGTCGATCCGCGACGCGCTGCGCGCCGAAGGCTACCTGGAAGTCGAGACGCCGATGATGCAGCCGATTCCCGGCGGCGCGGCGGCGCGGCCGTTCAAGACGCACCACAACGCGCTCGACATGGATCTTTTTCTGCGCATCGCGCCCGAGCTGTATCTGAAGCGCCTGGTGGTCGGCGGCATCGAGCGCGTGTTCGAGATCAATCGCAACTTCCGCAACGAAGGCATCTCCACGCGCCATAACCCCGAGTTCACCATGCTCGAGTGGTACTGCGCGTACCAGGACTGGAACTACATGATGGAGCTCACCGAGCGGCTGATCCGTAGCGCCGCCGGCCGCGACACGATCCCGTATCAGGGCAAGACGATCGAGATCGGCAAACCGTTCCAGCGCCTGCCGATCACCGAGGCGCTGCGCCGCGAGGGCATCGAGGGTGACTTGCGCGACCGCGCGCTGCTGTCCAAGGAATTGACCCGACGCGGCGTCGAGCACCGCGACTCGCAAGGCTGGGGCTCGCTGCAGCTCGTGCTCTTCGAGACGGTCGGCGAGAAGCACCTCATTCAGCCCACCTTCCTCACCGAGTTCCCGGCCGAGGTGTCGCCGCTTTCACGACGCCGGGATTCCGATCCGGAGCTCGCCGACCGCTTCGAGCTCTTCATCGACGCGAAGGAAATCGCCAACGGCTTCTCGGAGCTGAACGATCCGGAGGACCAGGCGGCGCGATTCCTGGAGCAGGTGAAGCAGAAGGAGGCCGGCGACCAGGAGGCTATGTACTACGACGCCGACTACATCCGCGCGCTCGAGTACGGCATGCCGCCCGCTGCCGGCGCCGGCCTCGGCATCGACCGTCTGGTGATGCTCCTCACCGACAGCCCCAGCATCCGCGATGTAATCTTGTTCCCGCAGATGCGGCCTGAGTCCTCCTAACGGCGTAGAAACAATTGGTAACCAATGCTCACGGCATGCCGTGGGCGGCGCCCGTAACCTGTGCTCACTCGCAGAACACACAGGAGAAAGACGCGATGGAAACCACCACCACAGTGGGAACGGGCCGCGGCAGGCTGCACCCGCTCCTCACGGCGGCAGCCGTTTCGGTCACCATATTTTCGGCCGTGGGAGTGGCCGCGATAGCCGGCCTCATTCCGCATTCGAAGAGCCAGCCCAAGGACGGAATGCCGGTTGCGGCGGTCGCGGCTCCCGCGCCCACCCCGGCACCAGCGCCGGTCGCCCAGGCCGCGCCCGCGCCTAAGCCGATGAAAAAGGCCGTCGTGCGCCATACGCCGCCGGCGCCCATTCCGGCGCCGACGGTGGCGTATAACGCGGCACCCATCGCCCAGGCGCCGCAGACCATCGAAGCGCCGAAGCCGGTGCAGAAGCCAGGCACCTATGGCGTTGTGGAATCAGTCAAGGAAGTCGAGCTGAAGGGCGATGCTAAAGGCATCGGCGCCGTCGGCGGCGCGCTCGCCGGCGCCGTGCTGGGCCACAACATCGGCGACCACAACAAGGTGGTCACGGTGCTGGGCGCCGCGGGCGGCGGACTCCTCGGCAACCAGATCGAGAAAACGGTACGCACGCAGAAGGCCTGGGAGATGACCGTGCGCTACGACGACGGCACGACGCAGAGCTTCCAGACCAAGGAGCAGCCGATCTGGCACCAGGGCGAACGGGTTCGCTACTACGAAGGCAAGCTGCAGCCGGTCTAAACCCGCAAGGCAATCAGCCCGCACAGCACCGCGCCGGTGGCCGCAAGCCGCCGGCGCGTCATTTTTTCGCGCAGGAAAAGCGCACTCAGCAGCGCCGCGAAGATCACGGCCGTCTCGCGCAGCACGGCGACAAGCGCTATCGGTGCCTGCGTCATCGCCCATATCGCGATGCCGTAGGCGCCGAGCGCCAGCGCGCCGCCGATCAGCGCGCGCGGCCATTTGGTTCGAAAGTAGGTTCCCATCGCCGCGGCGCGACCGCGAGCGAAGCCGTAAAGCAGGATCACCAAGCCGTTCGCGGCGAAGAACCACAGCGTGTAGCTCACCGGCGCGCCCGAGGCACGCGCACCCTGTCCATCGATCAGCGTATAGGTCGCGATCACCACGGCGTTGGCGAGCGCGAAGGCGGTGGCGCGGGGGTCGTGGCGCCCGGAAGCGAAGGCGAGGATGCCGGCACAGATAAGGACCACGCCGAGCGTTTCCTTCATTGGCAAGATCTCTCCCAGCGCAAGGGCGCCGACCAGCGCGACGATCATGGGACCGCCGCCGCGCATCACGGGATAGGTGTAGGAGAGCTCGCCGTAGCGATATGCTCCGGCGAGGAACACGAAGTAGAGGATGTGCACGATCGCCGAACCGGCGAGCCAGGGCCATGACGCGCTCGCGGGCGCCGGCACGAAGGGCGCGACGACCAGCCCGAGCAGGCCCGAGCCGACCGCAATCGAAATGGTCTCGAGCTCCTTGTCGTCGCCGGATTTGAGGAGCACGTTCCACGAGGCGTGCAGCAGCGCCGCGCCGAGCACGGCGAGGGTGACCGGCAGGCTGATGTCCACTACGGGCGAACGACCTGCTCGATGAGCGGCATCATGCGCTCGACCGCGGCGCGGCCTTCCTTGATCGCCTCGCGGCCGCGGTGGTACTCCATCGTGCCGAAGTTCGGCAGGAGCGGGGTGATCATCACGTCGGCCGGCTCGCCGGCGAGGCGGCTGCGCGCGACGCGCTGCTCGACTATGTCGAGCGCGGTGTTGAACACCTCGAAGATCGACGGGATCGGCGGGGCATCGCTCTTCATCGTGGAGCTGCGCAGGAGCCGAGCGAGCCACCCGGGATGAGGCGCCGGCAAGGCGGGCAGATCGCGGCCCATGTTGCGGTAAGGACCGAGCTTGCCCCACGAGAGGTCGATGGCGATCACGATCTCGGCACCGAAGGCGCGGCACATCGATACCGGCACCGGGTTGACGAGGCCGCCGTCGACCAGCACCGCGCCCTCATGCACCACCGGCGTGAAAAGTCCCGGCGCGGCGATGGAAGCCCGCACCACGTCGAGCACCTTGCCGCGGCGCAGCCACACCTCGCGGCCGGACGACAGCTCGGTGGCGACCGCGCCGAACGGCACGTCGAGCTCAGCGATGTCGCGGTCGTGGAACAGGGCGCGAAACAGGTTGAAGAGCCGCTGGCCGCGGATCAGCCCGCCTTTCCAGGTGAGATCCATCAGGCGCACGACCTGCGTCCAGGCGAGCCTCGTCACCCATTCCTCCAGCCGGTCGAGCTCCCCGGACGCATACACCGCGCCGACCAGCGCGCCGATCGAGGTGCCGCAGATGAGGTCGGGCTTCACGCCGCGCTCCTCGAGGGCGCGGATGGCGCCGATGTGCGCCCAGCCGCGGGAGCTGCCGGAGCCGAGGGCGAGTCCTATTTTGGGTTTGCGGGGCATGGCGGACTACAGGCCCCGCGAGTTTACGTTAGAGCCAAAGGGTCGTCCCCGCGCAACCCCGAATTCAGATTCTCTCGAAAATAGCAGCGATCCCCTGCCCGCCACCGATGCACATCGTGACGAGCGCATAGCGCTTCTGCGTGCGCTCGAGCTCGTAGAGCGCCTTGACGGTCAGGATGCAGCCCGTCGCGCCGATCGGATGGCCGAGGGCGACGGCGCCGCCGTTGGGGTTGACCTTGGCCGGATCGAGCCCGAGGTCCTTCGTGACCGCCATGGCCTGCACGGCGAAGGCCTCGTTCGACTCGATGACGTCCATGTCCGAAGGCTTGAGTCCGGCCTTTTCGAATACCCGCTTCACCGCGGGGATCGGACCGAGGCCCATCAGCTGCGGCTCGACGCCGGCGTGCGCATAGGCGACGAGGCGTGCCAATGGTTTGTGGTTCTTCGCCGTCTTGGCATCCATCAGCACGATCGCGGCGGCCGCGTCGTTGATGCCGGAAGCGTTGGCGGCCGTGACGGTTCCATCCTTTTTGAACACGGGCTTCAGCTTCGCGAGGTTCTCCATGCTCGCATCCGCGCGCACGTGCTCGTCGGTAGTGAATTGCTCGACGCCTTTGCGGCTCTTCAGCTCCACCGGCACGATCTGCGACTTGAAGTAGCCGGCCTCGATGGCACGCGCCGCCCGCTTGTGCGACTCGACCGAATACTGGTCCTGCTGCTCGCGCGTGAAGCCGTACTTCGCGGCGATGTTCTCTGCGGTGACGCCCATGTGACCGTGGCCGAACGGATCGTGCAGCGCGGCCGTCATCGCGTCGACCACCGGTGCGTCGCCCATGCGCTGTCCCCATCGCCCCGAAGGCATCATGTACGCGGCGCGGCTCATGCTCTCGGCGCCGGCGCCGACGGCCGTGGTGCAATCGCCGAGCATGATGTGCTGCGCCGCCGAGACGATGGCCTGCAGGCCGGAGCCGCACAGGCGGTTGACCGTGAGGCAGGGCGTGCCCACCTTCACACCCGCATCGAGCGCCGCCACGCGAGACATGTACATATCCCGCGCTTCGCCATGGATCACGCTGCCGACGACGACGTGGCCGACGCTCGCCGGATCCACTTCGGCTCGTTGCAGCGCTTCGCGAATGGCGATCGAGCCGAGCTTGGTCGGCGGGATGTCCTTGAAGGCGCCGCCGTAGTCGCCGATCGCCGTTCTCGTACCCGCCACCACCATTACTTCCGTCATTGCAGTCTCCCGAAGAGATCATGCTCATCCGCGCGCTCGATGAGCACGCGGCCGTATTGTCCCGCCTTGCCACCCTTGAAGCGCACCACGCCATCGATGTCCGGCGCGTCGCCCTTGGTGCGGCCAATTCCCGGCTCGTCGACCAGCACCTCGAGGGTCTGGCCGACCTTCGCCTGCAGCTTCGCGGCGCTGATCTTCGCCTGCTTCTGCATGAACCGGCGCCGCCGGTCTTCCTTCACTTCGTCCGGCACCGGATCGGCGAGCTCGTTGGCCGCCGCGCCCTCGACCGGCGAGTATGCGAAGCAGCCGACGCGGTCGAGTTGAGCTTCATCAAGGAACGACAACAATTGGTCGAATTCCGCTTCGGTCTCGCCCGGAAAGCCGGCGATGAAGGTCGAGCGGATGGTGATCTGCGGGCAGATGGCGCGCCAGGCGCGCACGCGCTCGAGCACTTTCTCGCTCGAGGCTGGGCGCTTCATCAAGCGCAAGATGCGAGGGCTGGCGTGCTGGAACGGCACGTCGAGGTACGGAACGATCCTGCCTTCGGCCATCAGCGGGATCACTTCGTCGACGTGCGGATACGGATAGACATAGTGCAGCCGCACCCAGACGCCGAGGTCACCGAGGGCGCGGCAGAGGTCGGTCATCTTGGTCTTCACCGGGCGCCCATTGACGAAGCCGGTGCGGTACTTCACGTCCACCCCGTAGGCGCTCGTGTCCTGCGAGATGACGAGGATCTCCTTCACCCCGGCCTTCACCAGGCGCTCGGCTTCCTGCATCACCTCGGCGATCGGCCGCGACACGAGGTCGCCGCGCATGGATGGGATGATGCAGAAGGTGCAGCGATGGTTGCAGCCCTCGGAAATTTTGAGATAGGCATAGTGCCGCGGCGTGAGCCGGATTCCCTGCGGCGGCACGAGATCCACGTAGGGGTCGTGCGGCTTCGGCAGGTGCTCATGCACGGCGGCCATCACGCCTTCGGTGTCGTGCGGGCCGGTAATGGCGAGCACCGACGGGTGGATTTTCCGGATGGTTTGATCTTTAGCGCCGAGGCAGCCGGTGACCACCACTTTCCCGTTCTCCGCCAGCGCCTCGCCGATCGCGTCGAGCGATTCCTCGACCGCCGCATCGATGAAGCCGCACGTGTTGACGATGACGAGATCGGCGTCGCCGTACGAGGGCGACGTGACATAGCCCTCCGCACGCAGCTGCGTAAGGATGCGCTCTGAATCTACGAGGGCCTTCGGACAGCCTAGCGAGACAAAGCCAACCTTAGGACTTGTCTTCGCCCTTGTCGCTTTTTTGGCCAGACTGGAAACCGGGAAAGGGAAGGCCAGAGAACATGTTGCGGGCCTGGCTTTGCATCTGCTCCTGGAACTGCTGGAACACTTTCTGCGATTGCTCCATGTAGGCCTGCATCAGGCTCTGCATCGCCGGGCCCTGCAGGTTCATGAACTGCGACCACAGCTCCTGCCCGCCGCCGCCGTACATCTTCTGCGACTGCTCCTGCAGCGTCTTCTGCAAGTCCTGGAACGCGCGGATGTTGCGCTCGAGGTACGTGCCCATCATGCCCTGCATCGCGTTGCCGTACGAGCGGATGAGCTGCGACAGAAGGTCGGAGGAGAAAAGCGGCATGCCGCCCGACTCTTCTTCGAGGATGATCTGCAGCAGGATCTGGCGCGTGAGGTCGTCGCCGCTCTTCGCGTCGACGACCTGGAACTCCTCCTGCTTGAGCACCATCTGCTTGACGTCGGCGAGCGTGATGTAGCTCGACGTCTTGGTGTCGTAGAGTCGCCGGTTCGGGTACTTCTTGATGAGCCGCAACGGGCTCTCCTTTGACTCGGACATCTTGGGCTCGGGGGCGGCCACGGGTTAAGTCTACTCCTCGCATTCCGTTAGTACATGTGCTGGCCGCCGTTGATGGAGATGTTCGCGCCAGTGACGAACGCCGCCTCCTCGGAACAAAGGTAGATGATTAATCCGGCCACCTCGTCGGGCTTGCCCAACCGCGACACCGGGATCTGCGGCAGGATCTTCGTATCCAGGATCTCTTTCGGGATCGCGGTCACCATCTTCGTGCCGATGTAGCCGGGCGAGATGGTGTTGATGGTGACGCCCTTGCGCGCCACTTCGAGCGCGAGCGCCTTGGTGAAGCCGTGGATCCCCGCCTTGGCGGCGGAATAGTTGGTCTGGCCGAAAGCGCCCTTCTGCCCGTTCACCGACGAAACGTTGATCACGCGGCCCCAGCCGCGATCGACCATGCCGTCCATCACCTGCTTCGTCATGTTGAAGCAGGAGTCGAGGTTGGTGCGCATCACCGCGTCCCAATCGTTCTTGGTCATCTTCTTGAACGTCATGTCGCGCGTGATGCCGGCGTTGTTCACCAGGATGTCGATGGCGCCGACCTCGCTGTGGATGATCGAGCTCTGGCGCGCGCACGACTCGTAGTCGGCGACGTCGACCGGAAAGGCAGAGAACTGGTAGCCCCGGCCCCTCATCTCCTCGAGCCAGGACTTGAATTTCGTGTTGGAGGGCGAGTAGGTGACGACCACGCGGTAGCCGGCGTCCGCCATCTTCGTGCTGATCGTCTCGCCAAGACCTCCCATGCCGCCGGTGACGACGGCGATGCGCTGCTTTGCCATACCTTCCTCCTCGGGGAAGGGTCAGTCTACATCATGTGCATTCCGCCATTCACCGAGATGTTGGCGCCGGTGATGTAGCCGGCCTCATCCGAGGCGAGGAATGCCACGACCGCCGCGATTTCCTCGGGACGCGCCAGGCGCCCCATCGGGATCGAGGCGATGATCTGCTCGCGAATCTCGGCGCGAATCGCCTTCACCATGTCGGTCTCGACATAGCCGGGCGACACGGTGTTCACCGTCACGCCCTTGCGCACCACTTCCTGGGCGAGCGCCTTGGAGAACCCGGCCATGCCGGCCTTCGCCGCCGAGTAGTTGGTCTGGCCGAACTG
>Ga0136846_1222961_pt1 | contig 23339 bp, 25 predicted proteins | sample HopSoiMetagenom2_FD_96841 | JGI IMG/M metagenome (GOLD analysis project Ga0136846, IMG submission 96841) | Grasslands soil microbial communities from Hopland, California, USA - 2 Assembly 2016 (version 4) | ecosystem: Environmental > Terrestrial > Soil > Grasslands | place: USA: Hopland... | reverse complement strand
GTGGTCACGATGGCGACGCCGCCGCCAACACCACGCCCGCACCTGCCACTACCAGCGACAAGCCGCCCACACAGCATGAAGATCCCGATCTACGGCTGCCGTACTAGGGCCCAACTCTGCACTGCGGTGGAAGGCGCTCCCAGCCGTCACATGCATCAACAGCTTGACTAAAGTCGAGACTCTTCATAATGCGCTCTGGTTCACCTACCTCGGTGAATGCTCCTCGACGTTGGGAGGCGTCATGCGTGCTCGCATGAGGTTCAAGCAGCGCAAGACATCTCGGCTAGCTACGGCGGCGGTCGCAGCTCTCTGTCTCACTGCCTGCCAGCCCTCTGGTAACAGTGGATCAGCAGCGAGCCAGCCCGCCGTCGCTTCGCCGGCTGACATCTCGACGTGCAGACCAGCCCTGGCATACACGCAAGCCACCGTTCCAGCTAGTACCATTTTGGGTGAGCCGGCAACAAAAGTTATCGTCAAGACAGATTGCAGCGGAAGCACGCGCGAGTTTGTGCCGCCATCGGGCAGTTCGTACTCTTTTCCGGGCATGAGTCCGAATGGCCAGTCCATCGTCTTCAGCGTGATCCGAGATGATGGCGGTTCAGTCGAGCTGTATATTGGCTCGATTGCCACGGGGAAGGTTAGCAAGCTAACCACACAGGCCGGATTTGCCAGTGGCGCGAAATTCTCACCGGACGGCACAAAGATTGCCTACAGCTGGGCAGCACGTTTCGGAACTAACCTCAACGATACAGGCGTCTACGTCGTGCCGGCGAATGGCAGTGATGCGCCAGTTAAGGTGTCCGACTTGCTAGAGGGCTATCCGGCCTGGTCACCAGACGGTAAGTCGCTGGCGGTTACTGAGAGCCAAGGCCAGGATAATCTCCTGCTAGTCACGGTTGATGTAGCCACTCACGCCCAGACGCAGTTGGCTCTCGGCTTACTTGGCTCGACAGGGGTTGCGTTCTACAGCCCGGACGGCAAGTTCCTCATCTTTCCACATAGCGAAACTGCCGGATCTGGACAAGCGCAGCTGTGGATATACGATCTGGCGACCAAGCAAAAACGGCAGCTGACGCACCTGCCGTATGGGCTGTCGTTGTCCAGCGAAATCAGCATGGATAATGCCTGGACGCTGTACTACACGGTGGTTCCCGGCAGTCAGCAGATCAATCCTGCAACGGACATCCATATGCTCAACTTGAGCACCGGAGCCGATAAGGTGCTACCGCCAGACCTCGCAGGAATCGATTATTCGGTTTCTGCGGCCCGAACTGGCGCGGTTGCTCCGGCTCCGGTGGTGTTTGGTGAGAGCTGCCCTACGCTGGAGTTCATTGGAGTACGAGGGTCGGGCGAGACCGCCGACCAAAATCGCGGACTCGCGCCCACGGTAGCTGCCGTAGAATCGGAGCTTAAGAGGCGATGGCCGGATATGTACACAACAGCTATTGACTATCCCGCTATCGCAGTTGAGTTTTCCCTCAACTATCCACCGGATTACGCCGCAAGCGTAGCAGCTGGCAAGCGGGCATTCGTTGACTTCTATCAGGACTTCACGGCAGCTTGCCCGGCAGCACAGATCGTCGTGGTGGGCTATAGCCAGGGCGCAGAAATAGTCGGCGATCTTTTGGAAAACTCACCACCCGCTGACCGCAAGCAAATAGTGGCCACTGTGCTCTTTGGTGACCCAAACTTCAACCCCGGCCAGGCGTCTGTTGACGCTGGTAACTTCGACCCCAGTCTGCATGGCATCATATCGGTATTGGAGCCGCATGATTATCTGCACGTCTTCCCTGGGGATATGGTTGGCCACATTCGTAGCTATTGTATAGCGACTGATCCGATATGCAACTACATGGAGTCTACATTGGTTGGCTGCCACCATAGTGGGCCAGCCTGCGCTCACTTTAAATATGGGCAACTCAACTGGACTGTTAAAGCCGCTGCATGGATTGCCGGAATACTGACTGCGCCGAAGCTGCCCACCTTCTAAGTCCGTTTCCCGGCACGTTCCATACATCTGGGCTTTCCTTGCTTTGGGCCATATGACAGTGTATCGTTTGAATTATCGTGGTTAGGATCACTCGAAAACATATTGCTATCACCTCCGGCCTGATCGGTCTGGGGTTTCTTCTTTATGCGCTTGGTTATGACATAAACCAGTTCAAATACGCTGAAAATCCAGAGGCAGGTCGCTGGTGGGACACTACCCCACTCTTCGTCATCGGCTACGCATTTCTTATTCTTATCCCATTCATCCTCAAGCAATACTTCATCGGCATCGTCCTGTTCTTGATTACGGCAGGGCCAGCAGTGTGGCTCTCCCTGCGGTAGCGTGGTAAACGGCAAGCCCGGCGGCCGTACCAAAGGCACGAGTCATGGATCAGCATTCCGAGTTGTGAGGCTTCTTCGACAAGGTCGTTAATCTGTCAGGGCCCAAGATGGAACTCGCCGGCTGAGACTTTCCATGAGTCAGCGGGGCGCTGCGGCAGACACAACATGCCCGAACCTACCCGTCAACCGCTGAATAGCTGGGGTCAGGCAGACGGACGACTTCAATAACAACTATTGACAAATCTAGACTTAGCTGGTTCAAATGTTGGCGCCTGCTACATGGACCCTCTCGGTGCGATGGACTTTTACGATCTCGAAGTCGAACCCGAGCTTCTCTCGGTTCCCTTCGATCCAAGTCTTCTGGTCATCGCTGAGCTGATCGGAGCTGGACTTGACCTCAACGAACAGGATGTCACTAGGGCCTTCTGGCGTGTCACGCCACGTCAGCAGGTCCGGCCAGCCCACGTAACGATCCCAATACGCCTCCGCCAGCCATCGCAAGATGGTCTTCACTCGCTCCACGCCGAGAACGCCGATGATGACTCTCGCGCGTTGCTCGTCCTCCGGGCTGTACGCCCACAGGTACTGCCGCAGCGGCCTGGAGTACTCAAGCCAGTAGTCGAACGCTCGCAGGAGGTCTTCTGTGGTGGTCCCAATGAAGTCGAGATGCTCTTCGAGCTTGGCCTGGCGGCGATCGGCGTGCGCCTGCCGACCGTAGTCCGCTGGAAGCAACGTCCAGACGAGCTGCCCGTCCGTGCCACCCTCGCCTTTGCGCCTGACACCGGCTGGCCGAACAAGGGGATCAGCGGGGTCCTGTACCCAGAGCCACATTAAACAGCCGTAGATGGCTTGGAACGGCAGCGACTCGCAGAACATGACCTCGCGACCGTCCGCGCGCAGCCGCGTCGCAACGAACTCCTCCACCGACTGAGCCTGGCTTTGATCCGTCACCCCCAGCGGGAGCACCAGCACCCGATCGCGTGTCGGGGTCAGGTAGGCAGCCTTGACGTCGGTGATGCGAACACCGTTGTCCTTAAGGACTTCGGCATCGGACGGCTCGTCGTAGACGTACTTCGGCTTGACTGCATGTAGCTGCTTCACCTCGGCGAGAACTTCACGCTCGACCTGCTTCATCCGGTCCTTGTGCTGGTGTTCAAGCCGAAGGACGACCGACTTCCCAGATTCGTCCCGCGTCGGGATCCCTTCGGCGTCACACCACTGGAGAAACCGCAGATGCGCTTCCGTCCAGAGCTCGCGCCAGTAGTAACGATGGATCTTCGTCGTGGCCCCGCGCCGCTCCGCTCGCGGGAAAGGCTTAGACTGCAGCCCGCGACACGCGTCGCACGCGTTCGGTGTGAGCGGGTGAGTCACAGCCACTCGCGCTGCGCTGTAGCTGTCCGTTCCCTGCATGGCCTGATGAGGTAGGACGCGGGTAGCCAGTAGAGTGTCGCATGAACACGTCAAAACCCCATGGCATGTCGCACATGTGTACTTACGGATGAGTTCCCAAGGGCTGAGCAGCTCAAGCTTGGGGTGCCCGCAGGATGCTGGTTTAACTTCTTCGTGCATCATTGCTCTTTTATTCTACACGTTGGCCATATTGATGTGTTGGGTGCTTCTGGCACGGCGGCCTCGCTGTATCGTGCACCTCGCAGCCGTTGCATCTCACCACTCTGGCATGTGGGGCGACAAGTGGCTGGCCTTTTCCCCTTTGTCAGCGTCACAGACCGTCTGCTCGATGACCAAGCTGTGGTGCTTCTAGACGACGGAACACCCACGATCCCGAGTCAGCAGGCTGCCTGCTCGGGCCGTGCCTGCGCTACGATGGTCGTATCCCAACCAACATGGGGTTATTCCAAGCGGGCCTCCAGCGTCGGCCGGGGGCCCGCTCCATCAGTAAGATCCGCTGTACCCCCCACGCGGAGCGGCGAGTAGCCGGCCCATCGGTGGCCCCGCGCGGATGGGGCATTATGTGCGACTCCTCTGACAAGGCTTCCACAGTCATAGATCACACTCAGAGCGTCGAGTCGAGCTTGGAACTCGGGTGGAAGTTCAAGGTCGAGCTAGAGATCAGCAATGTCGCCCTAAGCGTCAAACACAGGTAGGTCGATCTCGTCGATGGCCGTGCTGAGAGCGGTTCGAACATCGTCCACTATGGAACATGAGGTCAACACTGCGAAAACCACTCAGTATGGCCTGACTCAAGGTGAGTCATGTGGAGCGACGTAATTTTGGGATCGCTAATCAGTACCGGCGCCGTACAGACCACAACCGTCCCGCGCGCCGTCACGGCAAGCTTGTCAGGCTCCTCAATGAGCTCCCAGCTGTCGTCACGCTGCATCGGGATGGCTGTGTCCGGCAAGTGGGAGACGTTGAACGCCTGCTCATCAAGCACATCGACGAGCCCCCGGCACTCAGCCGGCTGGAACTTGCCCAGCCAGACCGTTGGCTGGACCGTGTAGGCAATCACGTAGTCCTGAACGTCCCGGAGCTGCCTGTTGCCCGCGGCGTCGATCACGACGGCTTCGACAGGCTTATCGGAGGTCAGGTGGTGACGCATCCCTGGCGTCCGGTTGGCTGTTGGCCCGTTCCAGTACCGCTCGAAAGTGGACATCGGATCAACAAGCGTCTCCCCGCCATCGGCTGTGACCTGAATACCGCGGGGGTCGTCCATGATGATGGTGTCGCCGGCTTCGAAGTACGGCTTGCCGCCGATCTCGACCACGGGCATGAGCTCCCACCAGAGGATCGGGACCTTAAGCTCAAGCGACCAGTTGACCGACTGGGCGTCATGGACGTTGAACAGCGAGATACCGGCCTTGCGAGCGTAGGTGTGGATGGACTTGGCGAAGCCGCTGCTGCTCGCGAGTGCGCCGTAGTTGGCGCCAACGTCCCGCATGACACCGGCCAGGGCGTCGATGCGCTCGATGCTCACCGGCCTGGTGTAGTCCTTCGCGTCGATGATGCCGAGGAAGGTCGGCTCCTCACGCCGGATGGAGACGTCGATCTGGCGCTTACGCTCTGACAGCTTTCCTGTGATGTGATCGTCCCAGGTGACGACCGCCGAGGGCTCAAGCTCGGCCACAATCTTCGCTAGCAGCCGTTCGAACTCGATCGACCTGCGCACTGACCTACTCCTGAGTGAGCTTGCGTTCCCGGGGCGTGGCTTGCGCTTCCGCCTGAAGGCATGCCATAGACCAGGCGCAACGCAGCTGCTCCAGACTGATTGTATGGACGAGGCCTGACAGTGCGGGGTACGGATCTATTTCGCGCGTGCCCTGGCCAATGATCTAGCTCTTTGGCCTGAGCTCGTCGATCCGGACTTGGATCAGCTCAACAGATGTGTGGACGGCTCGACCGTGGTCGATTTCTGCTCCTACGAGGTCTGCGACAGTCTTCGCTCTGGCGCGCCGGTCGTGATAACGGCCGTGGAGATCATTCGCCGGGTCCGAAGGACGGCCGGCCGAAGGACCGACAAGTCATAGAGCCACCAAGCTGAACGCGAAGGGACGCCGTCGGCGGTCCGTCCGTCGACTTCCTGCGCCCGCCCTTGTGACGCGCACACCTGTACTAACCCAACCGGGTGAACGCGAGCTATCGGTGCGGCACTAGTGTTCCTGCGTAGGGGATTTCGGGAAAGATGGGACGTGACCCGACCCGATGATGACGAGGCGAGATGTCCAATTTCCACGAAGTGCTGATCGGTTTGATCACAGCCCTTATTGGTTATATCGTAGGCTGGTTAGGCAAAGCCGTCACAGACCGTCGCCGCTATCACCGCGCGCGTGGTCTATGGCGCACCTTGGTGGGACCCGACATCACCATTGTAGTCGGTCAGCATGAACTGACCGAATGGGAAGCGTCGGACCTTATCGGGGTCGGCGATGCCCAGGCTCTGTCTGAGCTCCAGCGATTCCTTGACCGCATTGGAGTGAGTCAACCGAGGATTGCCTATGGCAGCCGAATGGAGGGCGAGGCTCGAAGGAACGACATGATCCTCATTGGAGGTCCGGATTGCAACAGAGTCACTCACGAAGTCATGCTCCGGTCTGAGGGGACGCTTAGGTTTGTCGATCCGCAGCACAACATCGTTTCCATCCAAGACGCGAGCGGCGATACTGTATACAATCCGAGCGTTGAGGGCGGGGAAGGTACTGATTACGGCCTGCTGATCCGCGTTGCCAACCCGTTCGACACGCAAAAATCGGTTCTAATCATCGCGGGCAGTTTTGGCTATGGCACCTGGGGTGGTGTGAGACTGGCTATTGACGAGGCTTTTCTGAAGAATCCCCTGGTCGTAGACCAAACTCCCTTCGAGTGCCTTTACAAAACCGATGTCGCAGGGGAGGCGCCCCAGACATCGAAGATCATCGTGATTCGGCCGATCAGCTAGCTTGCGCCCCGTACCACCACGGCAATCTGCAACTCGGAGCACGCGAGGCGTGAGTAGACGTTGCTATACGCGTAATACTCAATTAGCCAGTTGCCGACCCTCATTGACCTCTTCAAATGTGGACATAGTCATCCTTGATGATCTGCTGAAGCTACATGATGTGGTCTTCTTCGGTTGGTGGGCGACGCGACGTATTAACACCCTCGTTTAGTGAGTAGGGACTTCTCTGGGCCACCCGTTCCTACGGGGAACCTCTTAATTGAGGCGGGCAGCCCAGGCAAGCGCCAACTTATACATGCAGCGTATGACTGGGCGATAAGAGGGAGCTGTGAGCCCACTTGCGCCACGCAGCCACCCGCACCAGACGGGGAAACTGGGCAGGTGACTGGTAGCACAAGCGGTATCAACGGATGTGAGCTCTTGACACTATTGCTGGAACAGTGTTCGAACTGTATTAAGCGCAGCCAGCCAAGTAGGATGAGGAGTCCCAGAAGGGGCTCTTTTTTGCTTTGTAGAGCCATTATCACTAGGTTCGAACGGCGCGTTTTTTGAGGTGTTACGAACGTCGAAAGCCCAGCGAGCGCGCGGCGTACAGCTTGTTTCGAGCCGGTCTCCATTGATGACGAGCGAGTCAAAGAAGAGACTGATGAGCTCTCGTTTGCGCTCAACATCTTTGGACTGCTGGTATTCCTTGGCGGCGTTCTGCACGAGCTCTAGGAAGCGAAGGCCCTCACCGATAAAGTCTGTATCGCCGGACTCCAGCTTCCCGGCCTCGTACTTGATCTGAACCAGTTCTGTGTTGATTTCCGCCGCCTTGGCATCATACTGCTCGGGCGTAATGCGATCTTCCAACCGATCTTCATAGAGCAGTTCCCGACGTCGGGTCAGCACGCCACGGCGCGCTTCGAGTTGCTCCTGGGCATGGCGGACACTTGCGAACTCCTCATTTAGGACACCTTCAAGGCCCTCTCGAAGCCACGCAACGAGATGCGGGTTCGCTGATCGCATGACTTGGAGCTGGTTAACCACCATCGCCTCTACGGCCTCTTGTCGAACGAAACGCTTGCGGGAGCACTGCCGGCTCTGCCGACACTTTCCGTACCAGTGGCCTTTCTGAGTCTCCCAAACGACGAGTCGATTACACGATGCGCATGAAACAAGGCCCTGAAAAAGCGGGCTGTGTGTCATGTAACGATGGCCGTCGCGCAGCGGCCTAGATACGACCTGTTGGACTTTGTCGTATAGGCTACGTGAAATGATGGGCTCATGGCTTCCTGTATACACCTGGCCATCCCACGTGATCACTCCCGTGTAATATTGGCTGTGGAGCATCCGATGCACCATGGAGCGACTGAGCGGTTTGCCAGCCTGATCTAAGAGCCCCATCTCAGCCGTAGAAGCAGCAAGCGTTGTCATAGTGTAACGACCGGTGGCGGCCTTCCTGAACAACTTGACTACCTGCGCGGCAACTTCCGGTACCACACGCTGAATCCGTTTGCCGTCGACAGAGATGTTCTCATACCCCAGCGGTGGCGTGCGAGGCAACCATCCCTGGCGTAGCTTTTCTAGCTGCCCCTTGCGAACTTCCTCGCTCAGGTTATCCGTGTAGTTCTTTGCCACCACGACGTGCATTCCCCAGACGAACTTGTCTTGTGAAGACGAATTTTTATGGAGGACGAGCGAGTTCTTGGGACAGTGTAGCCGTCGGCTGGCATCGCCGTTTAGCCACTCCTCGACCATGACGACGTCTCGGAAGTTCCTTAGGAGGCGATCCACCTTTTCGCAGACGAAATTGGCGATGTGATGCTTCTTGAGATGGGTGATTGCCTCGTTAAAGGTCTTACGCTGGATGGCTTTCGATGCGCTCTCCGAGATGAAGAATACCTTCGCTACGATCAGACCTGATCGCTCGCAGTAGTCGCGAAGGTAGCGTTCTTGGGCTTCGAGGGAATACCCCTCTAGTTCTTGTTCTTTACTCGATACTCTGACCACGATTAGCACGAGCTTTTGTGAATGGTTACTCGTAGAACCTCCTTCCCTGGCCTTCGCCAGTGTGGGTTAATAGGTTCCCCGTGTTGCTATCATGAGTTATTGATTCGATTCTGCCAAGAGAGAAGCCTTCAACTTGGCGGCGTCACGCTCAGCGACTCGACGCTGTGCAGCTAGTTTGATGAGCGCGGTGTAGAACTGTACGAGCCAGTCAGCGATCTCAGCGGTTTCGGAGAGGCTGAGATCTTGGCCGTAGTCTTCGCGCATGATGGACTGGAGTGCTTCCAGTCGCTGAGCGTGGTTCCGATTGGTTGCCAATAGTAGTCTCCTTTGACAGGTTGGGAAGTGAAGCCCGGATCAGCATTGACTGATCCGGGCTGGTTGGTCTTACGCCTGCACGACTTCTCGTGCAAGCTTCAGAGCCTTGGCCTTGAGCGGTTCGGGCCGTATGAGCGTCCGATTGAGCTTGGTCTCCCAGCTATGGGAGCGGCGGACGTGGTCCAGGTACTCACCAGCGGCTTGCACAAGCCCGTAGGCACTGCGGGCGACTGGTGCGGTGGTCTCGGACGCCAGAATGGTGCGCATGGCATCCCGGGCGTCTTCGACGTTGTGAGCCACCCGGTTGGTCACGAGACCGGCTGGCGGCATGGGAATGAACTCGGTGATGAAGAGCTCGCGCTGTCGGCTGGACACTGGGATACCCAGCAGCTCCTTCGCCAGCGCCTCGTAGGCACGCATCTCCTGACGCGCACCCGTGACGGCTTCACGAGCCTGAGCAACACGGTTGCGCCAGCCGGGCTTGTGGATGAAGGAGAACGTGGTACCGGTCCGGTCGCCTTCGAGTTCGGCGGCGCGGAAGGTGTTGGCGCAGACGATGCGAACCGCGGTGGCGCGCAGCGTACAGCCGCCGGGTTGGCCGTGCCGGTTGGTGATGGCCAGGTATGGCAGCGTCAGGGTGTCGTCGCCGGGCAGGGATATTGGCTCGTCGAGCAGCGCCAGGCACCAGACTGAGCGGCCTTCATCCAGAACGCCGGCGGTTTCCCACTTCACGTTCGGTTGGCTGAGGACCGCTTCCACGATCTCGCCCATTTCGCTGTGGTCAATGACGGCATAGCTGTCGCGGTTGATCCACAGCGTGGCGCTGGTGTCGGACCGGACGATCCGTTGCCAGCCTGAGATTGGTTCGTAGACGGGTTGACCGTCGTCCGTGACACCGTGAAGCTCGTAGACCGGTTCGGTGATGGGCTCCCAGACCAGGCCGGCGCAGGCGCGGGCTTCGTCCCACGTCTTGGGGTGCTGATCGAGGACCAGGCCCTCGCGGTGCCAGGGCATCTCGCGGACCGAAAACATGGATTCGACGTTGGCGGACATGGCCGCCTCCTTCACTTGAAGAGGAAGGCAGCCCAGCGGAACGCCGGGCTGCCTGGTGATTGGGCCGTTGGAAGAGCGCGTCAGGCACGAGCCACGTCGACGGTGACCTCGAAGACCGAGGAGTCGCCATCCACGTCATCCAGACCAGAAAGGTCGGGCCGGAGAAAACAGCGGGCGTCGTCCTCGACGAACGTGACGCTGCGCCCGTCGACGAGGTAGCTGCCGGAGAGCACGTAGCCAACCCGGACCTGGGTGACATACGGCTCCATGTCGAACGTGGCTAGAAAGTTCTCCAGCCCGCTTCGGCAGATCTCCCCACCCTCATGACGAGCGATGGCGTACTGCCGGATGGCTGCCAGTTGCTCGATGTGGACTTGGCGCTGCTCGGTCTCGTACTCGAAAGCAACACGTCGGCAGATCGTCAGGGCCTCGACGGCTTCGGCAAAGGCTGCCGCTTGAGCGTCCGGACCGGTGACGGGCTCGAAGTCGAGCGTCGCCACGTTGACCCGCACGATTTCGGCCAGGTGGTACAGCTCGACCTCGGTGGGGCTGGTCTGGCGCAGGATGACGCCGGCCCGGCCGCCGATCTGGACCGCTGCGGGCAGCAGCTTGGCCAGGTCTTCGGGTGCGAGTTCACGCAGGGATTGGACGGTCAGCTCAGACATGGCTGACTCCTTCCAGCTAACAAGGTGCAAGCGCTGATTGGGTTGGGCTCAAGCGCTCAGATAAGCCCCGGGCAGGGCGCCCGCCCGGCCAGCCGGGAGCGGTCGGCTGGCCGAGTGGACGCCCTTGGATGGATCAGAGCTCTCGTAGGCAGACGTAGCAGTAGTCGTCGCCCTTGATGATCTCCGAGCCGTCGATCGCCTTGGGAAATTCGCGGGAGTTGAAGTTGGCTTCGTTGCTGCGGTCGATGCCGACGAAGGCGGCGGCCTCGTTCAAGATGTCTTCGGTGGATCGCTCGGAGTCAGCGATCCGGTAGAAGGGCACCACGATGTCCTTGATGCAAGCAGGGCAGACGGTCTGTTCGCCGTAGAAGTAGGCGGCAATGTTCGTTGACTCAGGGCGTTGTTCCAAGGGGGTTCTCCATGCCGCAGGCGGCGGTTATGTGGTGGGCAGGTCAGCGGTGTGCTGGTCGTGTCGGATGCGGTCTAAGGTTCGGTGCTCGTGATCTTGGTGATAGCGTCGGCCTCGGTGGCGACAGCGAAGATGTTCCGGCTGTCTGCGGGTTGCGTGGCGATCACCCGAGCGATGTTGTTAGCTCGATGCTTGTCGGGCGCGATGAAGAGCACAGCCGGGAAGACGCCGTACCGGGCGTGTTCGCAGCCTGAGATGTCATAGTCGCGGTACGCACGGCATTTCCGGTCGATGACGGCCAGACCCTCAGTGCCGCGGTCGATCTCAAGGAACCAGGAGATCTCCATGTCGTCAGCGATCAGTCGCACCAAGGCATCGGGGCGCAGGAATCGACGCCGCCCGCCAGCGTCTGCGAACGTCCGCTTGGCAGCCCCCTCCGTGAGGAACTTGAACACCTTGGGACCGCCGCTCTGCGCCTGCTCGACGAGCCGGGTATAGATCTCGCCAATGGCCAGCCAGTGCGCCAACTTCGAAGCGCTGGGTTGCCACGCCGTACGCTGAGGCTTCACGGACCTGTGCAGAGGTGTGACCAGACGCTCTCCCCCAGCGGTGAGCACATAGACCGAACCGCGGGGACCAGGCTTCAGAACCGGAGCGGTATTGGGGAAGCGACGAACCAACTTCTTGGTGGCAAGACGTCGCAGGAACCGATGAGCGAGGCGCTGAGCCGTCTTGGGATCGGCGTGGACGAATACAGCTCGGGCGATCTGGTCGGCAGTGCCCACGCGCATGCTGAGCAAGGCGGCGAGGACTGCTTCTTCGCTCCCATGGAGTTCAGCTGCCACCTTGCGCAGGCACGTGGGCCGTATGGTGGCGTAATCACAGGCCATGGTCTAAAAATCCTGTTTAAGGCGATGAGAGCTTGAACAACCACGGACACAAGTGTCATACGGGGTTTGACGCGCGCAACAGATGGCCGGCGCCGCTGTCTCGAAAATAATTGCGACAGGGTTAGCGACACTTTGGTCAGCTGCGAGGCCGTGCCCACAGGGGCCGGTTTGTAGCCGGAGATGCCTGCCGTTCCTTGATGGCTTGCTCCACTTCCGCTCGTCCTCGCCCGTAGGCGGACCGGGAGGTGGCCCGAGCCATATCGCCATAACCGGTGCCGGCGGGCGGCGGAGCGGTGACGATCGTGACGGGCGGCGTGACGCCGTTGCTCGACACGACCGTGGCAAGCGCGGTGCGCGCGTCCAGGCTCAGGAGATCTTCTGGCTTGACCATTGGTCCGAAGGTGCGTGCGAGGGCCGCGGCATCATCTGGGCCAGCCTGGAATGCCACCTTCGTGCGAGCCTCACTGAGCAATGCCATCCGCAGGTGTGGCGGAGCCTGGCCGAGGTGCTGGAGCACCGCCACCAGACCAAGACCGTGGCCGCGAGCCCGAGCCAGCATGTCCGCCAGGTTGGCGCCGCTGCGCAGGAACCGCGCCACCTCGTCGATGTAGAGAGTGGCAGGTTCACGGTCCGCATTTGCCACGACGGTGCGGTGGAGCGCTGCGTTCCACACCATGTGAACCAACAGGCCACCCAGGAGGTCAACGGCTGGCGAACCGATTTGGCCAGAAGGCAGCGCAACCACCAAGATCTTCCGTCCGTCGATCACGTCCTGGATCGACCAGCCCGGCATAGCCTGACCGACGATCGCACGCAGTTGCCGGCGATCGGTGATGGGCGAGATCTTGTTGAGCACGGCTGGGACGGCTTGCTCACGCTCGGCATCCGACCAGTCGTTGAATCGAGCGAAGTAGGCTCCGACCGTCGGCGCGAACGCCGGGTCGAGCTTGTCCAGGAGCGCAGCTCGGAATCGCTGGTTCGTCAGCACCAGGGGCAGCTCCACCAGCGTCATGCCGGGGCTTGCGGCCAGCAGCACCAGAGCGTTCTTGAGGATCTCCTCAAGACGTGGACCCCAGCCCTTCGCCTGGTCGTGGACCAGTTCAAGAACCTGATCAGCTACCAGCTCAACATCCTGCGGCGCGCAGTCCAGCGGGTTAAGACCCACGGGCGTCGCATCGGCTGCGTTGAGGTAGATCAGGTCACGGAGGCGGTTGGCCGGTACACGGTCGACCACATCGCGGGCCAGATCGCCGTTGGGATCGATGACGATCACACCGCGACCGGCCTGCATGTCCTGGGTGATCTGACCGAGCAGCAAAGTGCTCTTGCCGGTGCCAGTCGAGCCAGTCACCAGCTGGTGCATCAGCGTTGCGGCGACCGGAACAGCCACCGGCCGCTGCATGCCGTCGTAGGTGGCATTGCCTAACACTCGCCCCGTCGAAGGCACTTCGGCCACCGGCGGGAAGATACGTCCACTGCTCAGGCTCAGACCCGGCACGGTCGGACTGCCCAAAGGCCAGGCCACAAGCGCCGCGGTTTCCCGCGCGTTGAAGTAGGCCGGCCGCGTTAGCGGCGGTGATGTCGCTGCCCGAGCCAACCAATCGGCGGCTCGCCTTGGTAGCCAACGCGGCACCAGGGCAGCGCCGTCTTGGTCGAGCAGGTGCAAGGCGGCCATAGCGCGACCGACGAGCAGATGTGCTCGCCCGCGCGGCATTGCCGCTGCGCCCACCGTGCCCACGACGCCGAACCACGGCTCGGCGGTCTTGGCCTGAAGATCGGCCAGGGCCTGCTTGTCGCGGACCGGGGGCGGCGCGGCATTCAGTAGCTGCACCAGACGCGATAGCCACGGCGGCAGCAGCTCAGCAGCTGTTGCCGGATCGGGTTGTCGCCACGAGGGTGTGGCAACCGGAAAGACGACCAGCTGGTACACCAGCGTCTCGTCCGGTCCCAGGGGCTGGAGTGTGTTGAGCAGGCTCACCGCGAAGTCCTGCGTGACGTCGGTCCGCACGGGGCGGGCCGTCGTGGTCAGGTGGATGCGGCGAAACCAGGTGGCCTTGGGTAAGGCTGGTTCGGGGAGCGGTGTGGCACGCAGTCCCGGCACGACGCCGCGCAGCTGCCGGAGCAGCACGTCGGCCTCGTAGCGAGGCAGCCGTAGCCGGTGCTCGATACGTCCGGCCCTACCGACGCCCTCGAAGACCACGCTGTCCCGACCGAACAGCCAGCCACGAGCCGGGCGCAGCCGTCCAAGGGCACGCACAAAAGCCGTGACTTGCTCGATAGTCAAGTCCCGCGGGAATCCGAGTTGGTAGGTCGGACGGGTCGTGTCGCGTGCTAGCTGGTCGCGGAAGCGGGTGAACAAAATAAGTGCGGTTACGATGCCCAATAGGGCGATGCTAGCAGCGAGCTCGATACCGTGGCTCATCGGTGCGGTCTCCGTTTATAACACCTAGGAGCCCAGCGCGTCATGAGGGACAGTATCGGTAGACACGACAAGCGAACGAACACCATGCGGTGCGTCCGCTCCTCTTGATCTAAAATCGCGAAAAGCCGCAAGTAATGGCGGCTGCGATCAGCTAGGTGAAAGTCGTTACACCCTCAACCTCGCCATCCAATATAGCACACCGTTAACAATAAGTCAATACATTTATGGCCTGCTGAAGCCATTCTCTCCAGTTTCCCACAGCCTCCTTATCCGTTGGATCGGTTTTCAGTTCCGACCCAGGCTCACATGAAAACCGCTATTGCAAGCGACGAAATCAGGCCATAAACTCAAGGAGTAAGTTATGCATTAACTAATGCAAGGGCTGGTTGGCATGAGTCGTGGTCTAGCAAGGTAGGTAACTGACTCAGCGATGTCATGTCCTCCCGGCGAAGCGCGCCAACCTGCGTAGCGGAGTCGAGGCATGGTGACCAAAATCAACGGACCCGATAGAGTAACCCCGGGCGGCCAGCAGCGAAGGGCAGGAGCTAAGTTTTCATGCGCACACAACGGTCAACGAACCCGATGGACATCGAAATTTCCCGAGTTAACGCGACGACCCGGGCAATGATCGATGAGTACGTGCAATGGGGCGACAAGATCGTCTATGAAAACGGCAACACGTTGTACATGGACCTCTTGGACTTCGTCAACTTTCGTATCGAGACCGCTGACTCGTGCTTGTTGCTCATCGAACACGGTAAGATCGCTGACTCGCTGGGGCTCACCAGGTCTCTCTTCGAGAATTACCTGCTCTTCATGCTGATGTGTCGGGGGCGCAAGTTCATTCAGCTTGAAGACCTGTCAGCGCGGACCGAAGGCGAGTTTAAGAAGGCGCTCAAGGAGAAGCAGGAGGAGCTTGATCATCGCCAGAAGGACGGCACGGAACAAGTTCTGAGCGTCTCGCGCTACCCTCGCGCCAAGCGGCACCTGATGTACGTCCGCGAAGGATTGCGGGACAGCGAAGACAAGAGCTTCGTCATCCCGATTCACTTCTTCCTGTTCAAGGATTTCAGGCCAGAAGTGATGCGTCTCGACGAGGATGATTATTTTCAGTACTACGAGCGAGCCGACGAGACCAAGAAGGCCATCGACCAACACAAGGCCGAGGCTGCTTCCCACTACCGCCACTACCTCTCATACGACGCCCTCATCCAGAGCTTGCGCATCAACGACCTCATTGATGCGCCCTGCGTTGCCCGTATCGAAGCCCATTACACGTTCCTCGGTAAGTTCCTGCATCCGACACATAACGCATCACGAGATCTTCGCGACCGTAGCAACGTTCACAGTGGCAGGACCGCCGTTGGAATTGAGCATCCCTACTCGAAGGTTGCTGAACTGCTGGCGTCGCTGTACGTCTGCTATGTGGTGGCGGGTCTCCTTGAGGAAGCAGCTACCCTCATCGAGACAGCGCCGTCAAAGTACGTCAAGGATGCGGGTACTGATGTTCTTCACGGCATCATCGAGCGCATCCCCGCCGACTTTCCGTATTTCTGGTTCCTCTTCAACGATCCGCCACTGTATGACCGCTTTAACTGGTGCATTCATCACGCTACGGATAAGGAGCTGGCGAAGTGGGGTCACTTTAGCAACGTGCCGAAGGAGCGGGTCACGTTCAACCAGTATGTTGACAGCAACCTGACTCATGCGCTTGGCGGGTGGAGTAACGCCCGCTGCGGGACGTATGTTCCCCCGATTTAGCGGCAGAAGAGCCCTGGGAGCTCGCGAGCCCTGCGCTCGATATGAGCAAGCTGCCCTATCAGTGGCCAGCTCTCAGGCTGGTAGCAAGCAGTAGCCTGGTTTGCTGGAAACAACCGATGTCTCGCTCTGAAGAGAAGACAGCGGTATACACTCGCGCGATACGGCCGATAGGAGTGTAGGAAGGTGCCTGGAGGACGAGCCTCATCTGTAGGCTATGAGTTCGACTCGTTCGTTAGCACTGTTCTAAACCACTTACCAAATGCAGATGGCACGACGGTCATCGTTGAGTCGAAGGTGGACTCGCCGAGCACGCGCGCCCGCCTCCAGGACGTCGTCAATCAGCTGCGCGCAATGGCAGACGCCCATCATGATCGTCCCGTCAGACTCGTGCTCGCGATACCGGGTGTGCTTGCCGTTGCACACCAGGCCTTCCTCGCAGAACAGGACATCAGCCTCTGGGATGGTCCATGGCTCGTCCAGACGGCCAGGCATCTTGGCCTGACTGTACCGCGCGTTCTACGGAGCGGCGCCGGAACAGATCCGACGCCCGAGCCGCCGGCCGTCGACCTTTTAAAGCAGCTCATTGCCATACCCGGCGGAAAGCCCACATGGAGTCAGTACCAACGACTGTGCAGCGACGTACTGGACTACCTGTTTTGCCCTCCCCTGGAGCATCCTCACTACGAGCTCCCCAACGCTTCCAAAGTTGATCGCCGCGACATCGTGCTGGCCAACTATGCCCCCGAGGGCTTCTGGTCCTTCATGCGCACCCATTACCAGGCGGACTTCATCGTCGTCGACCCTAAGAACTACCGTAAGCAAGTGGGGAAGCCTGAAGTCCTTCAGGTGGCGAACTACTTAACCCAGCATGGCACTGGACTGTTCGGCATGATCATGACGAGGGTTGGCGCTGACAAGAGCGCCGAGTGGACGTGTCGAGAGCAGTGGATCCTCCATAACAAGATGATCATTATTCTCAATGATGCCGACGTCCAGCAGATGCTCACAGCGAAGGGGGTCGGCGAGGAGCCCTCCACTGTTGTGCGCCAGGCGATCGAGCAGTTCAGGCTCAGGATCTAGCGAATCGCGCCGCTTATCGGTCGGATCATCGCCGTCAGCCGCGGCGCGTCCGGCGAGGGTTGCTGTCCGTTGAATGGCTCGTAGCCCCACGACTCGTAGAGGGCCCGGACCTTGCCATCACCGGCCAACGGGTTAACCAGCAGCGTGACTCGTTCTTCCGTCCGGCCGGCCAAGAACTCATCGTGGATACGCTTCGCGACGCCGATACCGCGCCACGACCCCCGGACGCCAATCTCCTTCAGCGCCACCGTCGAGATGGCGGTGAACCCGTCCGGCAGAGGGTCCATCATCCGTGACCACCACCGGTCGTCCTCGGTGAGGGCGTTGCCATAGGCATAACCAACCGCTTCATCACCGTCGTAACCGAGCACTGCCTCGAACCCGAGCTCGGTCCCGTGCCGGTCAAGCCGCTCGGCGAAGGTCTCGACACGGTAGTTCGGCAGGTGCAGGAGTGGTGCCCGCACGTCGGCGTAGACGTCAAGCAGGGTCTGCCGGACGGGCGCCAGGTCGTAGAAGTGGCCCGCCTTGATGTGGTCCTGGGCGGTCATGAAATGGGTCTCCAAGTGTCACGAACGTATTGGTTCCACGACCGGGTCTGTTCGCTATCATCGGCCAGCACGACAAGCCGCTGGCCGAACTGGGACAGCATGACGCGGATGCGTGGGTGGGACGCTTGGTCGGCCGGCACCAACATAGCCGTCTTCACCGCCTGCTCAACGTCGCCTTGACCGAGCTGCGCGTGAGCGAGCCGCGAGATCGTGATTGCCCGGCTGCGCATCATGTGGGGTCGCAACAGCGCCAGGCTTCGGTGAGCGCAGGACTCCGCCCGCTCGAAGTCGCCAAGAGACAGGTAGGCGGCCAGCGACAACGATTCGAGTTCGGCTTGGTCGTACTGGGCCGTGATCCAGACCGGCCGGTTGATGTCTATGTCTGCTCGGCTCAAGGCGTCTTGGGCTCGGTCGATGGCCTGGCGAACAGCGCCCGTGTCGCCGGTTAGACCGAGAATGGCTGCGTGACGGGCGTGGCCAAGTGAGGCGAACAGCGGATCGCGCCCAGTAATAGAGAGCCGACGAGCGACGTCGTTGGCGGCCAGGGCGTCGGCCGGCCGCTTCATGTGGCGGTACATGCTGCCAGCATGGGACCAGATGCGAAAGCTAATCGTGGCGTCGCCCGACATTGCGGCCAGACTCGACGCCCGTGCGTGATGGCTCTGGGCGGCATCAAATCGGCGGCCGTCGATGGCTGCCCACATGGCACTCGACGTGAACGCCGCGGCGCAGGCGTACAACCCGCCACGCACTCGCTGGCTCACACTGCCGGCTTCTTGGAGGGTAAGGGCGCTATCCGCCATCCCAAGTGCCTGGGTCTCGATGCTGCTTCGGCCACCGAGCCGGTGGTCGCTCGCGACCACCTTGGCGAACTCGGCATACAGCCGCTCGATGTCAGAGGAGCCAATGCGGCTTGGAGCCGACTTAGCAGGTGTCGTGGCCCCGACGGTGGCGCCGCCGACCGCAGCGATGAACTCACGTCGCTTCATGGCGTCCTCCGGCGAGTCGGCGCAGCTGGCGCTAGGCGGCGTGAACCCGAGGTCTCGGATGCTACACCCGAACACTTCGCCCAGAGCGATGCGGATCTTGGCGGGCGGCCACTTGGTGGCGCCCTTGAACCAATTGTGGATCGTCCGCTCCGACACCGTGCCGAACCTGCCGGTAAGTACTTCGATCTGTGCGTTGACCAGCCGAGCAAGCTCGGGCTGCGTTACGCCGAGCTCATCAACATGCTTACGGAGAGCGACGTTGTCTCCCATGGATCAAACATAGCCAGAAGTCTGCGATCTGGCTCGCTAGACGGTAACGGAACGGTCAAGTCTTCCGGTTGGGCCGCACTATCGCAGTGCGCTGTTTTCCTGGGCTGCGTCTACCTGGCGTCGTTGACTAGGTACCGCCGCAGACACGTCCTCCCCCGTGGCGTGCGGCAGTTCAGGAGGCGAACGGCAATGGTGATTGGTACGACTCGGTCAACGCGACCCGTGGAGCTTAAAACAGCGACTCGACTCCCGGTCGGAACCATAGTCAAGGACACAGCCCACGGCCGCGTGGGCACAATCTTCGACTACGGCCAGGACCGCGACGAGACCGCGCTGTACTACCTGCGCGCCACCCGTGGCGACTTTGAGGCAGAGGCCGACTCGGAGCTGGAGTGGACCTGTGATGCCGCGGCGGTAATCGAGCTGGCCGGTTGGCCGGGGCAGCCGTCATGACGACGTCCAGCACCCTTACCGACTTCATCACCGAGGCTGAACAAACCTTCGCCTCGCAGAACCCGGTTGGCTTCATCACCTGCGATCCGTGCCAAGACTTCAGGACCGACGTCTCGTTCGGCGTCGAGCACCCCTGTCGGCACTGCCAGCCGATGCGCTTCTTGGCCTGGCGGCTCTGCCACGAGGGAACAGGGCTTCAGGTCTTGGTCGACGGCGTTCAATGTGTCGTCTTGCTGCCGCCAGCCGGTGGACCCATCGTGCAGCCGTGCGAGTTCCCCCACTGCGACAACGGCTGTGTGCTGGTCCGGCCGATACTGCGCGGTAACGCCCGATGGGTCGAACTCAATCACGTCAAGATCCTGACCCCGTGGGAGGGCGCGTGAGCGGCGGAACGCCAGTCAGGGCACAAGACCTCAAGGCCGGTCAGCGTGTCTACATAGGACACCGCAATGGCTGGTTCAGCTTGGCTGCCGACGCGAGACCGCACCGGGTCACAACGAACGTGATCGTGCTGGAGTTCATCCGGATACCCGACGAGTACCGCCCAGCCAACGAAGCCATGCTGGTCAGGCCGCGACGAAGAAGTGCCAGCGCTACCGCTGGCCAACCGCTGTAAAGCGGGTCGTGGACGCATACGAAGGCTCCCGCCGCCGAGTGAACGCCCCGTGAATCCTCGGCGGCGGGCTGCGGTCCCCGTCTGCATCGTGCCCAGGCCAGGACCGCTCAATGTGTCGTCGCTTCCGTACCGGCGACGGCTAATCCCGGCGGCGAGCTTTGCAGCATGCCGTGGAGTACCCCGATTGGAGAGGAAACCGCATGACGGTTCTCGAAGAACAATCACTCGCCGACGTGACCCACACGCCGCCGGACAGGCACCCGCCGACCGAGGGGCAGTACACGCCTGCCTCCGATCCCGACCCGCGACAGTCCGGCGTCACCATCTACAACGACTGCTCACCAGACTCCGTGTGCGGTCCGGACAATCCCGACCGGTGCCCGCCGACCGAAGTGTGTTCCCCGAACGGCTACCCGTACTCGCCGGGCGGCGGTCCCGGTGTCGCCGCCGCCCGGTTCCTCTGGCTGGACCTGACCCGTGACTGCTCGCTGAAGTGCGGGCACTGTTACAACGCCTCGGGCCCCAGCGGAGACAAGAAGCTGCTGAAGGTGCTCACCGAGTCTTCGCCCTCGGTCGCGCTGATGCAGCCCGAGGACTGGTTCAGAGTGCTGCACCAGGCCGTCCAGGCCGGCGTGACCATGATCCAGCTCATCGGGGGCGAGCCGACCATGTACCACGGGTTCACCGAGGTGCTGACGTACGCGCTGAACCTCGGGCTCAAGGTCGAGATCTACTCGAACCTCGTCCACGTCCGCGACAACTGGTGGCCGCTGTTCCAGATCCCCGCGGTGTCGCTGGCGACGTCGTACTACTCCGACGACCCGGCAGAGCACGACGAGATCACCGGCCGGGACAGCCACCGCAAGACCCGGACCAACATCGCCCGCGCAATCGGGCTCGGCATCCGTATTCGGGTGGGCATCGTCCGGGTCAACCCGACACAGCGCGTCCGCGAAGCCCGGCGCGACCTCGAAGCGCTCGGGGTGCAGCCCAACCTGATCGGCTACGACCGAGTGCGGGCCTTCGGACGCGGACAGGGCCAACACGCTGCGTGCGACGTGAACGAGCTGTGTGGCCGGTGCGGCGATGGCCGCGCCGCCATCGGGCCGGACGGCACGGTGACGCCCTGCATCATGTCGTCGTGGCTCAAGGCCGGCAACGTCAAGACGGCTCCGATCGCCGGTATCTTGGCGGGTGAGGAGATGGCGGCGGCGATGGCACTGATCCCGCCGCGGTCGGCAAACGGTTGTGACCCCGACCCCGATGGGTGCCGGCCGGACGCTTACCCCTGCCAGCCGCAAAATGGAGGATAGGACCGCCTGATGCTCGATGAGGACATGGCCGAGGCGACCCCAGGCGACTTGCACCAGGCCGCCGAACGCCTCGGTGTGGTCCTCATCGGGCCGTCGGTCGCCTCGTATTTCTCCCTCGGTTCCCAGGCCCGGCGCGACGGGACCGACTACTGGCTACGCGTGCGGCGCTGTCACTTCTTGAAATGGGTCCCCTCGCGCGTACTCGGCTACGAGGATTCGGGCGTCATCAGCGGCGTGCCCAAGCCGGTCGTCGTGGACACGGCGGAGCACTGGGACAGCCCCCATATCGTCCGCGCCGAGCTGCTGACCTACGTCGGTGTCCCTGTCATCAGCAAAGGGTTGCACCTGAAAACCACTCCGGATCTCCCAGAGACTTGGTGGTCCGCACTCCGCGACGCGGTGAAGAACCTCGCCCAGACACCGACCCACCGCGATACCGCCCATGTGTTGCATGACGCCAAGTGGTTGCGAGCGTTCTACGCCACGGACGTCCCAGACCCGACAGACTGGGCCACCGAACACGAAGACCCCCACTGGGGGAACGTCACCGGCCCCGAGCTGAACATCCTCGACTGGGACTTCTGGGGCTGCCAGCCAAGAGGGTTCACAGTCGCTGGGCTGTACTGCACGTCTCTCGCGGTGCCCGAGGTCTCCGAGCGGCTCTGGCACGAGTTCGCCGATCTGCTCGACGCGCCAAGCGGCCGATGGTCGATCCTTTACCACCTGTGGTATCGACGCCGCGGCCTGCCCACCTTCGCGGCATGGGAACGCGGCGCTTCTGCAGCTCGATCAATCCTCCAGGACCTGACGTGATCGAGGTCAGTCCGCAAGATCAGGAGCGGATCGAACAGATCCTCGCTGTCCGATGCCCGGACGCCACGTCGTTGCTTGACCTGGACGCTGACGGCGTGGATCTGATGACCACCCGGCTTGGCGACGTCTACGACGCAGTTCTCTGCGTTGGGCCGGCGTTCGCCGCCCTGAGCAATCGCGATGAGCTACAAGCAGCGTTCCGAACGTTCGCGGCTCATTCGAGGCCTGGAACTCAGCTCATCGTCCGGAGGCCGGCGCTCGTTCATCAAGCGGTGCTGGAATGGCGGGCGCGCTCGGCATGGTTCGGGTATTTCGCTTCGTTCGGAGATCTTCAGGTCTTCGGCTACGGCATCGACATGAGCGACTACCCCGACGACGACCGCTTTTAGGCCAAGGCCGCAGTCCGAAAGTCTCGGGCCGTCATGGTCGTCATCGGTGTGTCACATACGTCGGCAGGGGGCGAATGGAAAACGCTTCCGCGGTCGTCACCGACGTTGGCAGCACCCGCGTGGTGGCAGTCGTCTCCGCCACGCAGCGGCAGATCTCCGTGGAGCTCTCAGGCGTGTAGCGGCCGAACATAGAACAGCGGCGTCTCTCAGGCAGCCGGCCACGCTGATGCTTCGTGTGGTGCCGTAGACTGCCGTTCCTTGTCCGTCTCACCCTCCAAGGCTGCACCTGTGACGACGGGAGAAGGCGCCGCAACGATGACGCTACCTACAAGAGGTGGGTCCCTCCAGCGGTCCGCCTCATTCGACTGATCCGTGGCATGGACCGCATCGTTTCGCCTGGCGAGATCCCAATCTCCCATTTCGTTCTTCCAGAGCTCTCCGTCGTCCAGTGTGTGGAAGACGATCGCCACGTCGGCACGCGGATCATCCGTCACAAGCGCCACTTGACGCTCATCAGTTACTTCGGGCATGAGGACCTCCGTTGCCTTCTTAGGACCAGTATGCACCTCGGCTGGCTGGGCGCTCGATGCTAGTCGTGAGGCGTACCACCTGCATAGCACCAAGCCGCGACCATGAG
>Ga0136846_1227774_pt1 | contig 23354 bp, 22 predicted proteins | sample HopSoiMetagenom2_FD_96841 | JGI IMG/M metagenome (GOLD analysis project Ga0136846, IMG submission 96841) | Grasslands soil microbial communities from Hopland, California, USA - 2 Assembly 2016 (version 4) | ecosystem: Environmental > Terrestrial > Soil > Grasslands | place: USA: Hopland... | reverse complement strand
TGACGCGCGCGCAGATGAGCCTGCTCATGCGCGAGTACGGCGTTGAGCTCGCTCTCGTCGAGTCGATCGAGCGCACCGACCGACACGACGACCCGAGCGCCCCGGATAGCCGGCAGACAGTAGGCGAGCGGCGTCTCCTCCGCGAGCACGCGGAGTCCGGGGATCAGGCCGTCCGGTGTGGCCAGCACGTCGACCAGGTCACGATGCCGCTTGCGGCGAGCCCGGGTGCCGACCGCGACCCGGCCGATCGACCAGAGCAGTTTCGCGAGGACGAGTGCCGTCATGCCGAGAATGAGCGCGGCCAGCAGGTCGCGCGGTGACGACGCGTTGAAGGTGGGCTCACCGGGCTCGCCGGCGATGCCGTACGACAGCGAGATTCCCGCGCCCAACGCGGCCAGTACGGCGGCCAGCGCGATCGCCTGCCACAGGATGACCGCCGCGCGTGGAACCCGGTAGGGCCAGCTGGAACGGGCCAGCAGGGCGGGTGCCGGACCGGTCAGCACCAACGCCAGGACGGCCAGCAGCACCGCGGTGATCACCCCGCGTTCTCCTGGCTTTCCAGGCGGCTCAGCGCCTCCCGCAGGAGCGCCGCCTCCTCGTCCGAGACCTGACCGACGAAACGGACCAGAGCTTCCCGGCGGTCGCCTGCTCGGTCCAGCGCGTCGCGCATCAGGTCCGCGGCTAGCTCCTCGCGCGGCGCCGCGGCGCGGTAGCGCCAGGCCTTCCCGTCGCGCTCCCGCTCGGTCAGTTGTTTCTTCGCCAGCCGGTCCAGCACCGTCATCACAGTCGTGTAGGCGAGCTCGCGGGTCCCGCTGAGCTGCTCGTGCACCTCGCGCACCGTCAGCGCCGCGGGAGCCGCCCAGAGCTGCTCCATCACCAGGCGCTCCAGGTCGCCCAGAGGGCGCGGCGCCTTCTCCTCACTGGCCACGTGACCAGTATAACTACAGGATGTAGTAGATCCGCGCTAGCATCTACTACGTAATGTCGTAGATGGCTGGGGAGGCCTGCGGATGGACACGCTGGATCTGGCGCGCTGGCAGTTCGCGATCACCACCGTGTACCACTTCTTCTTCGTGCCGGTGACGATCTCGCTGGCCGCGATCACCGCCGGACTGCAGACCGCGTGGTACCGGACCGGGAAGGAGAAGTACCTCCGGCTGACCAAGTTCTACGGGAAGCTGTTCCTGATCAACATCGCGATGGGTGTGGTCACCGGCCTCGTGCAGGAGTTCCAGTTCGGGATGAACTGGAGCGACTACTCGCGGTTCGTCGGCGACGTCTTCGGCGCCCCGCTGGCGCTGGAGGGGCTGCTCGCGTTCTTCCTCGAGTCGACGTTCATCGGACTGTGGATCTTCGGCTGGGACCGGCTCCCGAAGCTGGTGCACCTGGGCTGCATCTGGATGGTGGTGCTCGGCACGCAGTTGTCGGCGTACTTCATCCTGGCCGCCAACTCGTGGATGCAGAACCCGGTCGGCTTCCGGTACAACGCCGGGCGCGGACGGGCCGAGTTGACCGACCTGTGGGCGGTGCTGACCAACAAGGTCGTCCTGGTCACCTACCCGCACACGATCTTCGCCGCGTTCATGGTTGGCGGCGCGTTCGTGGCCGGCGTCGCGCTCTGGCACCTGCTGCGGCGGCCGTCGGTCGACAAGGACGTGTTCCGATCGGCGCTGAAGATCGGTGCTGCGATCGTGCTGGTGGCAAGCGCCGGGGTCGCGATCAGCGGTGATCTGCAGGGCAAGGTGATGACCGAGGTGCAGCCGATGAAGATGGCGGCGGCCGAGGCGCTGTACCAGACAGAGAAGCCGGCCTCGTTCTCCGTGCTCACCGTCGGCACGCTGGACGGGTCCAAGGAGATCTTCTCGGTCAAGCTGCCGTACCTGCTGTCCTTCCTGGCCACCGGGCACTTCGACGGCCAGGTGCAGGGGATCAACTCGTTGCAGCAGGCATACGAGCAGCTTTACGGGCCGGGCTCGTACAAGCCGAACATCCCACTGACGTACTGGACCTTCCGGTTGATGATCGGAGTCGGGATGGCGTCCGCGGCGGTCGCGCTGTGGCTGCTGTGGACCACCCGCCGCGGCCGGGCACCGAACCACTGGCTGATCTGGCTGACAGCGCCGCTGCCGCTGCTCCCGCTGGTGGCGAACACCTTCGGCTGGATCTTCACCGAGACCGGCCGGCAGCCCTGGCTGGTGTTCGGACTGTTGCCTACGGCATCGGGTGTGTCACCGGGGACGACCAGCGGTGAGGTGATCACGTCGCTGGTCGGGTTCACCGTCGTGTACGGCGTCCTCGCGGTGGTGGAGACGAAGTTGCTGCTGCGGACGATCCGCGGCGGGCTCGCCGGAACGGACGACCCACCGTCCGGGGCGCCGGACGGATCGCCGGACCAGACCGACAAACCGCTCTCGTTCGCGTACTGAGGGGCTCGAGATGGAACTGACGACTGTGTGGTTCGTCGCGATCGCGGCACTGTGGACCGGGTACTTCGTGCTCGAGGGCTTCGACTTCGGCGTCGGCATGCTGTTCCGGGTGCTCGGCCGGAACGAGCCCGAACGGCGGGCGGCGATCAGCACGATCGGCCCGGTCTGGGACGGCAACGAGGTGTGGCTGATCATGGCCGGCGCGGCGACGTTCGCGGCGTTCCCGGAGTGGTATGCGACGCTGTTCAGCGGGTTCTACCTCCCACTGTTCGCGATCCTGATCGCGTTGATCCTGCGCGGGGTCGCGCTGGAGTACCGGGGCAAGCGGGACGAGCCGTTCTGGCGGCACCGGATGGATCTGATGATCGCGGTCGGGTCGCTGCTGCCGGCCCTGCTGTGGGGCGTCGCGTTCGGGAACATCGTGCGGGGCGTGCCGCTGGACGCCGATCACGAGTACGTCGGCAGCTTCGGGACGTTGCTCAACCCGTTCGCACTGCTCGGCGGCCTGACCTTCGTCGCGGTGTTCGTCACGCACGGCGCGATCTTCCTGGCCCTGCGTACCACGGACGACCTGCGCGTCCGGGCCAACCGGCTGGCGACCCGCGTCGGGGCCGTCGCGGCGGTGCTTGCGATCGCCTTCCTGTGGTGGGCCCAGGCGCTGCGCGGCGACACCGTCTCCGCCGTCCTCACGGTGGCTGCGGTCGTTGCCTTCGCGGGTGGTCTCGTCGCGAACCTGCTGCGCCGCGAGGGCTGGGCCTTCGCCGGTACGACGGCCGCGATCGGACTGGCCGTGGTGTCGTTGTTCACGGCGCTGTTCCCGGACGTGATGCCGTCGACGCTCGATCCGGGGTCGACGCTGACCGTGGTCGGCGCGGCGTCCTCGGCGTACACCTTGAAGGCGATGACGATCATCACCGCGATCTTCCTGCCGCTCGTGATGCTGTACCAGGGCTGGACGTACTGGGTGTTCCGGAAGCGCGTCACTGTCGAACCGGTCCCGGCGCCGGAGTCAGGGCCGGTGTCAGGGCCGGTGTCAGGGCCGGTGTCAGCGCCGTGAAGCCGCTCGACCCGCGGTTGCTGAAGAGGGCCCGGGGTGCTCGGGTCTTCCTGGGGACGTCGGTGCTGATCGGTGTCGCCAGTGGGGTGCTGATCATCGTGCAGGCCGTGCTGCTGGCACACGGCATTGCCGGAGTCGTACTGCGGAGCAGCGGGGTTACTGCTGTGGCCTGGGGACTGGCTGCTGTCGTCGTCGGTCGGGCCTCGCTGGTGTGGGCGCAGGAGGTGGTCGCACAGCGGGCCGCTGCCGCGGTGAAGTCCACCCTGCGCCGGCAAGTGCTGGAACACTCGCTGAAGCTCGGTCCGGTCTGGCTGAGTGGTGAACGCAGCAGTGCGCTGGCAACGCTGTTGACCAAGGGCCTGGATGACCTGGACCCGTACTTCGCTCGCTACTTGCCGCAACTCGTGCTGGCGGCCACTGTGCCGGCTGGGGTCATCGGCTGGATGGCAACCGGTGACCTGATCGCAGCGGCGACCGTTGTGATCACCTTGCCACTGATTCCGATCTTCATGGCGCTGATCGGTTGGGCGACCCAGGCCCGCAGCCGGCGGCGTCAGCACGCGTTGGCCGTGCTGGCGCATCACTTCGCCGATGTCGTCGGCGGACTGACCACGCTGAAGCTGTTCGGCCGCGCGAAGGCTCAGGAGTCCGCCGTACGCCGGGTGACCGACCAGCACCGCACCGCGTCGATGGGGAGTCTGCGGTTGGCGTTCCTGTCGTCGTTCGCCTTGGAACTGCTGGCCAGCATCTCTGTTGCGTTGGTTGCCGTCGGCATCGGACTCCGTCTGGTCGACGGCAAGCTGGGGCTGGAGACGGCGTTGATGGTGCTGATCCTCGCACCGGAGGCTTACCTGCCGTTGCGGCAAGTCGGCCTGCAGTTCCACGCGAGTGCGGACGGGGTGGCGGCGAGCGAAGAGGTGTTCCGCGTCCTGGAGACGCCGTTGCCGGAGCGCGGCAGCCGGACCGACGTACCCGATCTGCGGGTGAGTCCGCTGTACGCGTACGACGTGACCGTGACGTACCCGGGCCGCGACGAGCCGGCGCTGGACGGCTTCGAACTGGAGTTGCTGCCGGGTGAGGTGGTCGCGTTGACCGGGCCGAGTGGCGCAGGGAAGTCGACGGCGCTGGCCGTGCTGCTTGGGTTCGTGCAGCCTGAGCGTGGGGTGGTTGTTGTCGGCGGAAGTGCGACCGACGAGTTCGAGCCGTCGGTGTGGCGGCGGCAGTTCGCGTGGGTGCCGCAGCGGCCGGGATTGCGGTTGGGGACTGTGGCGGACAACGTGCGGATGGGTCGCCCGGACGCCTCGGATGACGAGGTGCGGTTGGCGTTGCTTGCGGCCGGTGCCGGCGAGCTGGAGCTGGACAAGGCGGTGGGGGAGCAGGGGCAGCTGTTGTCGGGTGGTCAGCAGCGACGGGTCGCGTTGGCGCGCGCGCTGATCACTGACGCGCCCGTACTCCTCCTGGACGAGCCGACGGCGGGACTCGATGCCGAGGCCGAGGCGGCTGTGATCGCGGGTCTGCGGTCAACCGGACGTACCGTCCTGATGGTGGCCCACCGCCCGGCTTTGATCGCGGCGGCTGACCGCACAGTCGCCGTGGGGACCCGAGAGCTGGTGAACGCATGATCAAACCGGACCGAGCCCTGTGGTGGCGACTGGGGCTCGCATTGCTGCTGGGCGTTGCAGCTGCCGGATCGGCCGTTGCTCTGCTCGCCACGTCGGCCTGGTTGATCACGGCGGCTTCCGCACAGCCCCCGGTGTTGCTGTTGATGGTGCCGATCGTGGCGGTGCGGGCGTTCGGCGTCGGACGCGGCGTCTTTCGGTACGCCGAGCGGCTGGTCGGGCACGACGCGGCGTACCGAGTGCTGGGGGAGACGCGAGCGCGCATCACCGGCCGGCTGGAAAAGCTGGCGCCGGGCGGGCTCATGTCGCAACGCAAGGGCGACCTGCTGGCCCGGCTGGTGCTCGATGTGGATGCGGTCCTCGACCTCTGGTTGCGCGTGGCTCTGCCGGTTGCGGTTGCTGCAGTAACCGCGGCGGCGACCGTCGGGCTGATGGCGCTGCTCCTGCCGTCAGCTGGTGCGGCCGTTGCGCTGGCGGTGCTGGTTGCGTGCACCGTCGTACCGTGGCTGACCGCCAGGACCGCCGCACGCGCCGAGCGGAACATCGCCGGTGCCCGCGGCGACGTCGCAGCCACTACCACTGAAACCCTGCTGACTGCGGCCGACATCGTCGCCTACAACGCGATTGACACTGTCCTGGACGACTTCAGCCGCAGGGATGCCCGCCTCGCTGCAGCCGAACGCCGGTCCGCGTGGAGCACCGGTCTCGGCAGCGCGCTGCTCGTCCTGTGCGTCGGCGGCGCCAGCCTCGCCGCACTGGTCCTGGGGAGTACGGCGAATATCACCGGCGCGGTTTTCGCGGTCCTGGTCCTCACACCGCTCGCCCTGACCGACGTCCTGGGCGGCGTACCCGCGGCAGCCCAATTGGCCATCCGCGTCCGAGCCTCACTCGCCAGGGTCCAGGAACTCATCGACACTCCGGAGCCCGTGACCGAGCCGGCCGAGCCGCTCGCGCTGCCGACGGGCCGCGACCTGTCGGTGAGGCTCCTCCACGTCGGGTACGACGAGAACGACGTACTGGACGGGCTCAGCCTCGACATGCCGGCCGGCAGTCGGGTGGTCGTCACCGGTCCGAGTGGTTCGGGCAAGAGCACGCTGGCGGCGGTCCTGCTGCGGTTCCTCGAGCCGCGTGGTGGACAGGTGCTGCTGGACGGCGTGGACCTGGCCAGGCTCGAAGGCGATCAAGTCCGCTCTGTCGTCGGGCTGCTGACGCAGGAGAGCCACGTCTTCGACACGAGCATCCGCGAGAACCTACTGCTCGCGAAGCCCGACGCGAGCGACCTGCAGCTCTGGAAGGCGCTCTATCGGGCACGGCTCGGGATGTTCGTCGAGAAGCTGCCGGACGGGCTCGACACGATGGTCGGCGAACACGGGGCCCGGCTGTCCGGCGGCGAGCGGCAGCGGCTCGCGTTCGCCCGGTTGCTGCTCGCCGAGCGCGACGTACTCGTCCTGGACGAACCGACCGAGCACCTTGACGAGGAGACCGGCAGAGCGCTGCTGGCGGACCTGTTCGCCGCGGCCGGTGACCGCACCGTGGTCCTGCTCACACATCGCCCGGACCTGGTGCCTGATCACATACCGCGACGGCTGGTGTCCCTGACGTGACAAATGCGTGCGGCGGGCCGGGTGTCTGTCAAGATGGGGAATCGTGTTGACCCCGAAGCTCATCTCGCTGCTCACCGACCAGGCCCTGATCTCGATCGTCGTGGTGATTGCGGTCGTCCTGGTCGTCGGTACCACCGGCCTGGTCGTCGGCCGGCGTCGTCGGTCGGAGCTGCCTCCGGCCACCAAGCCCGCGGTGGAAGGCGCCGTCAAGGCACCGGAGCCGAAGGTCGGTGAGGACGCCGAGGAACCGCGCGACACCCCGACCCGAACGCTGGAGGACACCCAGCTCCCGGAGGCTCCGGCGCCGACGATCGAGAAGCCGGAGTCCGCACAGGGCCGGCTGGTCCGGCTCCGCGCCCGGTTGGCGCGTTCGCAGGGCTCGCTCGGCAAGGGGCTGCTCGCGCTGCTGTCCCGGGACAAGCTGGACGAGGAGGCGTGGGAGGACATCGAGACCACGCTGATCACCGCCGACGTCGGCGTGGCGCCCACGCAGGAGCTGGTCGAGAAGCTGCGCACCCGGATGCGCGTCGAGGGCGTCGGAGCCGCACAGGCCCGGGAGATCCTCCGGGAGGAACTGGTCGCGCTGGTCGACCCGTCGATGGACCGTTCGCTGCAGGCGAGCCGCAAGGAGGGCCAGCCCGCCGTCATCCTCATGGTCGGCGTGAACGGCACCGGCAAGACCACGACCGTCGGCCGGCTGGCGCGGGTGCTGATCGCCGAGGACAAGCACGTCGTCCTCGGCGCCGCAGACACCTTCCGCGCGGCCGCCGCGGATCAGTTGCAGACCTGGGGCGAACGGGTCGGTGCCCGCACAGTCCGCGGCCCTGAGGGCGGCGACCCGGCCAGCGTCGCGTTCGACTCGGTCCGGGAGGGCATCGAGGAGGAGGCGGACGTCGTCCTGGTCGACACCGCCGGCCGCCTGCACACCAAGGCCGGGCTGATGGACGAGCTCGGCAAGGTCAAGCGGGTGATCGAGAAGTCCGCGACGGTCGACGAGGTGCTGCTCGTCATCGACGCGACCACCGGTCAGAACGGCCTCACCCAGGCCCGCGTCTTCGCCGAGGTCATCGACGTCACCGGTCTGGTGCTGACCAAGCTGGACGGTACGGCCAAGGGTGGCATCGTGATCGCGGTGCAGCGCGAGCTCGGCGTACCGGTCAAGCTGGTCGGTCTGGGCGAGGGAGCCGACGATCTGGCACCCTTCGACCCGGAACAGTTCGTCGACGCGCTGCTGGACTGATGTAGAGGACGCTGCGGTGGCTTCGTCTCTCCGGTAAAGGCACCCCGAGGAGGAGCTGAGATGACCAAGTTCATGCTGCTGGTGAATCTGGACGGCGGTAACTGCGAGACGCCGATGCTGGAGTGGGACGAACCGGACATGAAGGCCCACATGCAGTTTCTGAACGACCACCTGGAGCGGCTGCGGCACAGCGGCGAGCTGGTCGAGGTGAACGCGCTGACCTGGCCCAAGCACGCCAAGGTGGTCCGGGCGGCCAGCGTGAGCGCTCCGGTGCTGACCGACGGTCCGTACGCCGAGTCCAAGGAGGTGCTGGCCGGCTATCAGATCGTCGACGTTGAGTCCGAGCAGCGCGCCCTGGAGATCGCGGCGGAGCTGTCCAGCGCTCCTGGGCCCGGCGGTGTCCCGATCGAGCAGCCGATCGAGGTCCGCCGCATCATGGAGTCGGATGCGGACCTCGAAGACTTCTGACGACGGCACACAGGGCCTGATGGCCCTCGAGGACCTGCTGCGCGAGCTGACGCCGCAGGTCCTCGGTGCGGTCGTCCGCTGGTCCGGCGACTTCGCTGCCGCTGAGGACGCCGTCCAGGAGGCGTTGCTGGCCGCCGCGACGACGTGGCCGCGGGACGGCCGGCCGGACAAGCCCAAGGCCTGGCTGATCCAGACGGCCTCCCGGCGGCTGATCGACGAGATCCGCCAGGAACAGGCACGGCGCCGTCGTGAGGAGAAGGCGACGCTGCGGGACCTGCCGCCGGAGGATGTCGAGGAACGCGACGACACCCTCCAGTTGCTGTTTCTGAGCTGCCATCCGGCCTTGACCCCCGCCTCCGCCATCGCTCTGACGCTGCGCGCTGTCGGCGGCCTCACCACAGCCGAGATCGCCGCCGCATATCTGGTGCCCGAGGCAACGATGGCGCAACGGATCAGCCGCGCCAAGCAGAAGCTCAAGGGCGCGTCCTTCGAGCTGGACACCAGCGAAGAGCGGCTGCGCAACGTGCTGCACGTGCTCTACCTGATCTTCAACGAGGGCTACATGAGCAGCAGTGGCCCCGACCTGCACCGCAGCGACCTCTCGGGTGAGGCGATCCGGCTCACCCGCGCCGTACACACCCTGCTGCCGGGCAGCGGTCAGGTCACCGGTCTGCTCGCCCTGATGCTGCTGACGGACGCCCGCCGGTCAGCACGCACCGGCAGCCACGGAGAGCTCATCCCGCTGGCCGAGCAGGACCGCACGCTGTGGAACAAGGAGCTCATCACTGAAGGCGTGTCCCGCGCGGTCACAGCTTTCGGTACGCCGCCACTCGGTGAGTACCAGCTCCAGGCCGCGATCGCGGCACTGCACGATGAGGCGGACCGCGCCGAGGACACCGACTGGCCGCAGATCCTCGCGCTCTACGGACTGCTCGAGGACCTGTCCGGCAACCCGATGGTGAAGCTCAACCGCGCCATCGCGGCAGCCATGGTCGACGGGCCTGACGCCGGGCTGAAGCTCCTGGAACCGCTGGACGAGGAGCTCGCCGGTCACTACCGCCTCGACGCCACCAGAGGACACCTGTACGCGCTGCGGGGCGACCACGAGACCGCCGCGGAACACTTCCGGGCGGCTGCTCGCGGTACGACGAGCCTGCCGGAGCGCAACTACCTGATGGCCAAGGCTGCCTCGTTCAGCTAGGCCTGCTGTGTCGGGTCCTGTTCAGTTGGGCCTGCGGTGGAGCGCCGGCGCGCGAGTGTCCAGTACGGCGTTATCGGCCGCGGCGGACAGGTCGGTCCACCACAGCACCTCTCCGGCCGGCTCCGACTGCAGCTGCGGCGGTGAGGGCGGCTGCTGCTGCACGTCCGGGAACTTGCCGAGTCGCTCGACCTGCTCGGCCAGCGCGTCCAGAACGGACCGCAGCTGGACATGCGCCACCCTGGTGAACGTCTGCACATACTCGAGGTCGGCCACCGGGGCATCAGCGGGCGACATGTGCTTCACCGCCGTCTCCAGCGACTCGTGCGCTTGCTTCAACGCATCCCGCTGCTGCGACCGTGCGGTCTCCACCAGGTCCTTGGCGTACTCCTCCGCCTCCGACACCAGGTTGTCCGCGATCTGCTGCGCCTGGCTGAGCAGTCCGACCGCGTCCGCGGTGATGTGGGCCCGCTGTTCCGCGTCCGTGGTGCTCTCGCGCAGCCGCTCGACCTCGGCGCGGAGCGCGGCCCGGTCCGCATCGGCGTACTCCACCTGTTCGGCCAGGTCGTTCAGGTACTCCGTCACCTCGGTGGGGTCGTAGCCCTTCCGGCGCGTGGCGAAGGTCTGATGCCTGATCGCGTACGGCGATTGGGCCGGTCTCCGGGTGAACGGGTCTTGGCGCGTCACTGCTGACTCCCTGCCGACGTCGTGATTCCCAAGGATTCGGTGTGGATGTCGGTCGCCGGCACACCGGCCGCGGTGAGCTCGGCGACGGTGTGCCGGATCATGGCCTGCGAGCCGCACACCAGGACGGTCCGGCCCGTCCACGGTCCCTGGCTGGCAGCGACCGCTCCGACCTGACCACGCCGACCAGGGTACGACGCGTCGTCCGACACCACCGGGGTGTAGCTGAACCACGGCCGTTGGGTGAGGTTGGTCAGCTGCTTGTGCTCGTAGAGGTTCCACGGCATCCGGGCACCGTGGAACAGATGCACCTGTGGCACCTCGTACGCGGACGTCCGGCGGTCGAGCTCCTCGAGCATCGCCCGGAACGGCGCCAGCCCGGTGCCACCCGCGACCAGTACCAGGTCGCGGTTGCTGTCCGGCAGCTTGAGCGAGTCGCCGACCGGGGCGCCGATCCGGACCGGATCACCCTTCTTGAGCGACCGGACGGCCGGTCCACTGACCTGACCGCCGGGCACCAGGCCGATGTGCAGCTCGAAGGAACCGTCCGGCCGCGGTGCGTTCGCCGGGCTGTAGTAACGCCACCGTCGCGGCCGGTACGGGATCTCGATCGCGACCGACTGACCCGGCCGGTACTCCAGCGGTCGCTCGGGGCGGATCTGCACGATGGTCACGTCCATCGTGCGCCGGTCCACGCCGAGCACCTCGCCGGACCACCAGGCGGGCGCATCGTCGGCCGCCGACTCCTCGGCGGCCTGCACCATCACGGTCGCGACCAGCCCGTAGGCCTCGGCCCAGTCGGCGGCCAGCTCGGAGGTCCATGCCGCACCCAGGAAGTGCTGCAACGTCGCCAGCAGCGACGCTCCGACGGCCGAGTAGTGCTCCGCCACGGCACCGAAGCGCCGATGGTCGCGGCCGAGCTGTTGCAGGAAGGGCACCACCTGATCGAGCTGTGTGGCGTTGCTGACCACAGATCCGAGGGCCGCGACCAGCTTGTCGCGCTGGGCGGCCATCGAGACCGGGAACATGTCCCGGACCTCGGGGTGGGAAAGGAACAAATGTGAGTAGAAGAACAACGGCACCTCGTCGCCTGTCTTCGCGACCAGTGCCCAGCTGTTCTTCAGTGCGTCCGGGTCCATCCCGGGTCAGTTGGCGGTGACGATGTCGCCCTGGGTCGCGCCCAGCGCCTTCACCACCCGCCCGATGATGTCATCCGGGACGTCGTGCGCCTCCAGTGCGCCGACCAGGTGCACGACCACCTTGCCGAAGTGCCCACCGGTGATGCCACGGCCCTTGTGCGCCTCGGCCAGCGCCAGGCCGTCGTAGGTGACCGGGCCACCCATCACCTGTGAGACGAGCTGCACCTGGTGCCGCTTCAGACGGGTCAGATCGCTGTCGGCGAAGTACCCCGACAGCTCCGGGTCGGCCAGGACCCTGGTGTAGAACAGATCCACCACGGAGCCGATCGCGGGTCCACCGCCGACCGCCTCGTAGTCACTGTCCCCCGCTGTGCCGGCCTGTGTCTGCTCGACCACGGCGCAACCATCTCCAAACTCTCGTAAATCAGTCCCCGAGCGGTGACGATCCGAGCACTCTACGGCGCAGAGGTCAAGTCGGATACCCGCAATTCTCGTAATCCGTCCGATCTTCGTGACACCGCGTTTGGTGACCCGCACCCCGGGTATAGGCTATTACTGCGGAGAAAGTTGCTGACGGCAATCATCAAACGTATTGTTGAAACGCCGGGACGATCTCCTCGTTAGTTGCCAGCAGCAACCGAAGCAGGATCCGGGCCTTGTAGGGGTCGAGAAAGCCGCCGTCGATCAGGCCACGCCCCAACAGATCGGTTTCTGACCCCGGGGAGTGATAGGTGTTGCGGACGATCGAGCCGGCGCCAGTCCGCGAGGTCAGGACAACCGGCATCCGGGTGGCCAGGTCGCCGAGCACCGGGGCGAGCCGGGCCGGCACGTGACCGACGCCGAACCCGCCGACCACGAGGCCCTGATGGGTATCGGCCAGTCCCGGCAGCAGTAGGCCGTCGTCGTCCATCGTCACCGTGTGGAGCGCCACTCGGGTCTCGGCCAGCCTGGCAGGCTCGGCGTTGCCGTGTACGCCGTCCAGCCGGAGCGGGCGGGTGAGGATCCGGACCCGGTCCTCGACGACCTGGCCGATCGGGCCGGTGTTCGGTGACGCGAAGGTCGCCGTACTCGTGCTGTGGGTCTTGCGGACCCAGCGGGCCGCATGGATTTCTTCCTTGAAGACGACCAGGGCGCCGAGGTCACGGGCGGCGGGGGAAGAGGCGACGCGGACGGCGGCGAGCAGGTTCGCCGGGCCGTCCGGACCGGCCAGTGTCGGGTTGCGCATCGCGCCGGTGAAGACCAGCGGTTGGGGATGCGGCCAGACGAGGTCGGCGAGGAAGGCGCTCTCCTCCAGGGTGTCGGTGCCCTGGGTGACCACGGCACCGACGGCACCGGCGGTGACGGCCTTCGAGGCCGCGTCGACGATCTCGAGCAGCTTGGCCGCGGTCAGGTCGGCGCTCGGGATCTTCTCGACGTCCTGGATCTCGACCGGCTGGGCCAGCTCGGCCAGGCCGGGGACCGCGACGGTCAGATCGGCGCCGGTCAGCCGGCGGTCGCCGGCCATCGAGATGGTTCCGCCTACGGTGAACAGTGCGACGCTCACTACCGGTCCTCCTGTTGTCGGGTCCGCGCTCGGACGTGCATCCGCTCCCCCTGCGGGCCGTACAGGCATAGCACCTCGGTCGGGCCAGGGCCCGGGTTGGCGAACCAGTGCGGCACCCGGCAGTCGAACTCCGCGACCTCACCCTCCTTCAGTACGAAGTCCTGGTCGCCCAGCTTCAGCCGGACGCGTCCGGACAGCACGTAGAGCCAGTCGTACCCCTCGTGCGTCTTCTGCTGTACGTCGTTGCCCGGGTAGCCCTCGGGAAGGATCTGCTTGAACGCCTGCAGTCCGCCGGGCCGCCGGCTCAGCGGGATGTGCACCGTCCCGTGCCGCTTGATCGGCTTGGCGTAGATCCGCGGGTCGCCGGTCGGCGGTGCGTCCACCAGTTCGTCCAGCTGGACCTGGTGCGCCCGCGCGAGCGGCAGCAGGAGCTCCAACGTCGGCCGGCGCTGACCGGACTCCAGCCGGGACAGCGTGCTGATCGAGATTCCGGTCGCCTCGGACAGCTGGGCCAGCGTCGTGTCGCGCTCGAGCCGGAGCGCCCGCAGCCGCGGTCCGACCGACTCGAGCACGTCGTCGAAGGATTCCGTGTTTGCCATACTGGCAACGATACTTGTCGAAACTGAAAACCGGACCGCATCCTCGAGACATACCTGAGCAGAGGAGTCCGAGGATGACGAAGTACGACGTGATCGTGATCGGTGGCGGCGCCGCCGGGCTGAGCGGAGCGCTGGCCCTGGTCCGTTCGCGCCGATCGGTGCTGGTGATCGACGACGGCACCCCACGTAATGCGCCGGCAGCCGCCGTGCACAACTTCCTGACCCGCGACGGCGTGCCACCGGGCGAGATCTACGCGCTCGGCCGACAGGAGGTCAGCGGGTACGGCGGTGAGTTCGCCGACGGCACCGTGACGGCGGCCCGGCGGGACGACGACGGCTTCACGGTCGAGCTGGCCGACGGTACGACGTACCGCAGCCGCCGACTGCTGGTGACGACCGGGCTGACCGACGTACTGCCCGACGTACCCGGACTGGTCGAGCGGTGGGGCAAGGACGTGGTGCATTGCCCGTACTGCCACGGCTGGGAGGTGCGGGATCAGGCCATCGGCGTACTGGCGACCAGTCCGATGGCAGTGCACCAGGCGCAGCTGTTCCGGCAGTTGAGTGACGACGTGACGCTGTTCGCGCACACAGCACCTGAGCTGACCGACGAGCAGTGGGGGGTGCTCGCAGCGCGCGGAATCGCCGTAGTGCAAGGAAAGGTCGAGCAGATCGAGGTGGCGGACGACCAGATCACCGGCGTGCGGCTGGAAGGCGGCAGGGTGATCCCGCGGCAAGCGCTGGCGGTCCAGTCCACTGCACGGGCCCGGGCAGACTTTCTGGTGGACCTGGGGCTCGAGACGACGCTGGTCGAGGCCAACGGCGTGGAGGTCGGGACCGCGGTCAAGGTCGACGCGATGGGTGCGACGCAGGTCCCGGGCGTGTTCGCGGCCGGCAACGTCACCAACCCGACCGCACAGGTGATCCCGTCCGCGGCGGCCGGACTGATGGCCGCCGGTGGCCTGAACTACGACCTGATCACCGAAGAGACCACTTTGGCGGTGGCCGCCCGCAGTAGTTGAGAGGTTGAATGGATGCGGGAGGGCGGATGCGCGACACGGTCGACCCGGAGTTCGCCTCGTATGTCGATGCGCGGCAGGGCAGATGGCTCCGGACGGCGTACCTCGTGTACGGCGATCTGGAGCGAGCTGAAGAGATGCTTCTGCGCGCCTTCACCCGGTTGTCCCTGCGCTGGACCAAGGTGGACGACCCGGACGCGTTCGTGCAGCGGCTGCTCTACCAACCGGCGCTGAAGCCGTGGAACCGGGTGAAGGCGTTCGTCGACGAGGACGACCCGGTCAAGCTGGCCCTGGCGGAGCTGACCGCCGCCCAGCGCACCGTCCTGGTGCTGCTGCACCTCGAGGAGCTCACCGAATTCGAGGTGGCCGATCTGCTCGGCCTGTCTCACACCGCCGTGCACGCTCACGGTCTCACCGCGTTCAGCCGGTTCCGTACGGCGTTGGGCGCCGGGGAGCGGCGTGATGCGCCATGAGACGCGAGGACGTCCAGCCGCTGCTGTTCCGGGCAGCCGACCGCTTGCCGGAGCCGGATCTGGCCGACGCGGCGTGGGCCGAAGGCGTGGCGGTGCGACAGCGCCGGCGGCGTACTGTCCTGATCGGACTGGTGACCGTGGTCGCGATGGCGATCATCGCCGCGGTCCTGGTCGAGGTCGGATCCGACGGCAACGCGGACATCACTCCGCCGAACAACCTGCCCACGAACAGGCCGGAGTACATCCCACCGTCCGGCCAGATCGCCGGAATCGACTTCTGGGTCGCCCCGCCGCCTGGCAGTGAGCGGTTCCTCGACCGGCTCGAGACCCCGCTGGGCGACCGTCTGCAGCTGCCTGGCAGGGTCAAGCCGCTGTCGGAGCACAAGTTGGACCGGATCGCGGCTGTCGTGCTGGCAAAGAACGGCGCGAGCTACGAGCCGTTCCTGCTCGGCTCCAACGCCTCCTGGTCGCTCGCCAAGGTCAGGCTGGTCCCGGTCGACGGCGTCGCCCCGCTGAGCAGCGGAGCAATCTCGCCGGACGGCCGGGTCGTTGCGTTCCTGCAGCCGGGAAAACTGGTCACCGTCGACGCCTCGACGGCCGAGATCACCGACTACGACCTCCCCGGCGGAGACCTCCGGAGTGTTTCCTGGCTCACCGACGGCCAGCGCATCCTGGTCAGCGGACTTGGAGTCACCTACCGCGTGCTGGTCGGAGAGGGCGGGTACAACGAGCCGCCGGTGGTACGGATCGAGGGGTCCGAGGATCCGGACGCGGCGACTGCGCCGTTCCGCATCGAGACCAGAGCCGTGCTGCGGTACCTGGCCGCTGGTCAGTGGACAGAGGACAGTCCGCTGGCGCTACCGGTACAGGCCTGGGTCGGGCAGACGTTCTCGTCAGCGTCGGACGGTGGCACGGCTCGGCTCTTCGTCGCACAGACGCTGCCACAGGTCCCTACCAGGGTCTCGCGAGCACAGGTCGTGGCGGCCATCTCCACGCTGCGCACGCTACCGAGTCGCCTGCTGGTGCTCGGTGAGCCGCTGGACAGTCCGCCGCAGGGATCAGATGGAGCGGCCGACCACCCGTTCGTGCGCGAACCCGGCTGTTGCGCCGTACTCGGCTGGTACGACGAGGGCAACGTGCTGGTGCGGGTGCACGGCTGGATCGTGGCCTGGAATCTGGACACCGGCCGGATCCGCCGGGTCACCGAACTGGCGGTGGACACGGTGGCGCTCGGACCGGGGCTACGGCCCTGAGCTCGGCGGGACGTCCAGGATCGCTCGCAGCGTGATGTCGGCCAGCCGGTCGGCATCCTCGGGCCGCGGCATCGGCTGCCCGGTCAGCGCCCGAACCACGAAGACGCCGGCCATCCACTCCACCATCAGCACCGGGTCCGCGGTGCTCCTGATCGGTTCGCCCCGGGCGCGGGCGCGGTCCAGCGCCTGGCGGGTGAGCACGATCCGGCGGTCGAGGAGGTTGCGGTAGACCGCCGCGGACCGTGGGTCCCGGTTCGCCTCCGACACCGCGAGGCGGATGACTGCCAGCCCTTTCTCGGTGTTCACGAAGTTCAGCGCGTAGCGGTAGACCAGTCGTAGGTCACCCTCGATCGAGCCGGTGTCGGTGTCCGGGATCTCCAGGTCGAACAGGTCGGCCATCGCGTCGTTGGCGAGCAGTTCCTTGCTGGCCCACCGCCGGTAGATGGTCGCCTTGCCGACGCCGGCGGCCTCGGCGACGTCGTCCACCGTCATTCCGTCGAAGCCACGCTCCAGCAGCAGCTGCACGGCGTACCGGCGGATCCGTGGCTCGGCGTCCGGGTCGCGTGGTCTGCCGCGGCGCGGCTTCACCCCGTGGTTGGTCCCCATTCCTCGTCCCCAGGTAGGACGGGTGCAGTGGCGCGGCTGCGGTCCCGTGTGGTCCAGGCCAGAGTGCCACATGTTGGCCCGGGCCGGGTGATGTCACCTCGATGTCACCTGATCGCCCTGTTTGTCACATGCCTGAAACAAACGGACCGATCGGCTGAAACGGCGCGCCGACACCGTGTGCGATGTGGCCGCGCGGCGGACTCCCCGGCGTTGTGGAGTTCTTCCGACTGAGGACGCCGGCCGTCCCCTGGATCGATGGAAGGGATGACGTTGATGGAGATCAACGCCGGCGATACCGCCTGGGTCTTGGCCAGTGCCGCCCTGGTGATGCTGATGACACCGGGCCTGGCCTTCTTCTACGGCGGCATGGTCCGCATGAAGAGCGTGCTGAACATGATGATGATGAGCTTCATCACCATCGCCGTCGTCACCATCATGTGGGTGGTGGTCGGCTACTCATTGACGTTCGCCGGCGACACCGGACACGTGATCGGTGACTTCTCCGAGGTCGGCCTGAAGGGCCTGATGTCGCCCGACGCGGTGAGCGGCTCGACGCCGACGCTGGCGTTCGTGGCGTTCCAGTTGATGTTCGCGATCATCACGCCGGCGCTGATCTCGGGTGCGATCGCCGACCGGGCCACCTTCCGGGGCTGGATCGCGTTCGTCGTGGGCTGGACGCTCCTGGTGTACTTCCCGGTCGCGCACTCGGTCTGGTTCCTGCAGGACGGCAACGGCGGCTGGATCGGCGACAAGCTGAAGGCGGTCGACTTCGCCGGTGGTACGGCGGTGCACGTGAACGCCGGTGCCGCCGCACTCGCGCTGGCGATCGTGCTCGGCAAGCGGATCGGCTGGAAGAAGGACCCGATGCGGCCGCACAGCCTGCCGCTGGTCATTCTCGGCGGCGGTCTGCTGTGGTTCGGCTGGTTCGGCTTCAACGCGGGCTCCGCGCTGAGCGCCGGCACCACCGCGGCTGTCACCTTCGTGAACACCCAAGCCGCCACTGCCGCCGCGGTGATCGGTTGGCTGATCGTCGAGCGGATCCGGCACGGCAAGGCCACCACGCTCGGCATGGCGTCCGGTGCGGTCGCCGGTCTGGTCGCGATCACCCCGTCCTGTGGAGCGGTCACGCCGGTCGGCGCGATCATCCTCGGCGTCGTGGCCGGTGCGGTCTGCTGCTTCGCCGTCTCGCTGAAGTACACGCTCGGCTTCGACGACTCCCTCGACGTGGTCGGCGTACACCTGGTCGGCGGTCTGTTCGGCTCGCTGGCGATCGGCTTCCTCGGTACGGCGGCGGCGCCGTCGGCCGTGAACGGCTTGTTCTACGGTGGCGGAGTCTCCCAGTTGGGTAAGCAGGCGCTCGCCAACCTGGTGGTCGGGGTGTACTCGTTCGCGGTCGCCTTCATCCTCGGCAAGGTGATCGACAAGACCATCGGCTTCCGGGTCACCGAGGACGACGAGGTCACCGGTGTCGACCAGACGGAGCACGCCGAGACGGCGTACGACTTCCTGAGCGCGGCCGGTCTGCGCGGTGCGCTGTCGACCCGCCCGGCGACCGTCCCGGCCGGGACCGAGAATGGGACCACCGAGACTTCGGAGAAGGAAGGTGCCAACGCATGAAGCTGGTCACCGCGGTGGTCAAGCCGCACAAGCTGGAGGACGTCCGGGCCGCCCTGGAGACGTTCGGCGTCACCGGGATGACGGTCACCGAGGCGAGTGGTTACGGCCGGCAGAAGGGTCACACCGAGGTCTACCGTGGCGCCGAGTACGAGGTGGACCTGGTGCCGAAGGTCCGGCTCGAGGTGGTCGTCGAGGACGGTGACAGCGCAGACGTGGTGGACGTGATCGTGAAGTCCGCGCAGACCGGCAAGATCGGCGACGGCAAGGTCTGGGTCACCCCGGTGGAGACGATCGTCCGGGTCCGCACCGGCGAGCTGGACGGAGACGCGCTCTAGATGGTTGATCGGGCAGAGCAGCGGCGCGCCCGGGCCGACGAGGCCGACGCGCTGCTGCAGCTGCTCCTCGCACGAGCCTGCGACGCCCTCGGTGTGCCCACCGAGGGCGTCGCGCTGGTCGCGGTGGGCGGCTACGGGCGTGAGGAGTTGTCGCCGTACAGCGATCTCGACGTGATGCTCGTGCATGCCGACAGCTATCCGCGCGTGGACGAGCTGGCGGCCCGGATCTGGTACCCGCTGTGGGACTCGCGGACCAAGCTGGATCACAGCGTCCGCACGCTCGCCGAGGCGCGGAAGGCCGCGGCCGACGACGATCGGGTCGCGCTCGGGCTCCTGGACGCGCGGCACGTCGCGGGCGACACGCATCTGACCCTCCAGCTGCGGTCCGTCCTGATGGCCGACTGGCGGCGTACTGCGCGCACCCGGCTGCCCGGACTGGCGCAGGCCTGCCGGGACCGGGCCTCGAATGTCGGTGAGCTCGCGCATCTGGCCGAGCCCGATCTCAAGGAGGCGTACGGCGGTTTGCGCGATGCCGTCGTACTGCGTGCGTTGGTGGCGTCCTGGCTGGTCGACGTACCGCATCCAGTGGTGGAGCGGGCGCGGCGTGACCTGCTGGACATCCGCGACGAACTGCATGAGGTGGCGGGCCGGGCGACCGACCGGCTGGTTGCCGACCTCGCCGGTGAGGTGGCTGCCGGGCTTGGGCTGTCCGGCCGGGACGAATTGCTGCGGCACGTGTACGCGACAGGCCGGACGTTGGCTCACGTGTGTGACGTGTCGTGGCGGCGGGTTGAAAGCCTGATGACCAAGCCGCCGCGGTCGCGGCGTCGACGGACCAGTGGGCCGTTGCTGCTCGCGCTGGACGAGGGAGTGGGTCAGCACGAGGGTGAGGTCGTGCTGATGCCGGACGCTCGGCCGGAGCGGGATCCGGTGCTGGGTCTGCGGGCGGCCGCGGTCGCTGCCGATCGTGAGCTGGTGCTGTCGCCTGCTGTCTGCGGACGGTTGGCGGCCAAGGCAGCTGAGCTGCCGGAGCCGTGGCCGGGGGAGGCCCAGCGGTTGCTGTGCGCTCTCCTTGGTGCGGGCAGCGGTCTGCTCGAGGTCTGGGAGGCCTTGGACCAGGCCGGGTACATCTCGCGGATCCTGCCCGAGTGGGACTCCGTGCGCTTCCGGCCGCCGCAGTCCGCGATCCACCGCTATACGGTCGATCGCCACCTGCTGGAGACCTGTGTCGAGGCGTCACGGATGGTCCGCGACGTACGACGGCCCGACCTGCTGCTGGTCGCCGCCCTGGTGCACGACCTGGGCAAGGCGGTCGACGGCGACCACAGTGTCACCGGTGCAGTCATCGCCGCGCGGATCGCGCGGCGGCTCGGGTTCAGCGACGCCGATGCGGACACGATCACGCTGCTGGTCCGCCAGCACCTGATGCTCGCCCAGGTCGCCACCCGACGCGATCTGGAGGATCCGATGACGGTGGAGATGGTCGCCGGGATCGTCCGCACCACGGAGATCCTGGACCTGCTGGAGGCGCTGACGTACGCCGATGCGCGCGCGGCCGGCCCGGCTGCGTCGTCACCGTGGCGGATGCGGCTGGTCGGGGAGTTGTGCCGTCGGGTTCGCGGTGAGTTGTCCGGTGGCGGTGAAGGGATGTGGACCGAGGCTCCGCCGGTTCCAGTGCCTGTGCTGCACCAGGTGGTTGGCGTCGGGCGGCTCGGGGTGACGGTGTCGGACCATCACGGTGACCTGCGGGTGAACGTCGCCGTACCCGATCAGGTCGGGACGCTGTCGACCGTTGCCGCCGTACTCGCAGTCGAGCGGCTGGCGGTGCGGTCTGCCGTGATCACCTCGGTCGAAGGGTTGGGCATCTCGCAGTGGACCGTGGCCGGGTCACCGCCCGATCCCGTGCGGCTGCGGGACCGGCTCGCGGTAGCACTACGCGACTCCACTGACGTCGTCCGGCGGCTGGCTGCGCGAGACTCGTCCGCGGCGCGGGCCCGGGTCGCCAGCCGCGTCGATCTGCTGCCCCAAGCGTCCGAGACCGCGACAGTCGTCCAGGTGCGCGCGCACGACCGTCCTGGACTGCTGTACGACGTCACCGCGGCTATCGCGGCCACAGGCGCCGACATCCGATCCGCCCACGTCAGCACCTTGGGCGCCGAGTGTGTGGACGTCTTCTACCTCACCGACAGCCATGGCGCTCCGCTGGAACCCGAGGACGCGCGGACAACGGCAAAGTCGATCCTCGATCGCCTGACCTTCTAGTCTCGCTTCGTGGATGTCGTAGAAGCTCTGCAGCGACAGGCGAGCGCCTGTGAGGACCTGGGGTCCCCGATGTACGCCGAACTGCTTCGGCTGCTCGTGGACGACTACGAGGTTGGTGGCGTCTCCGTCGAAGTGCTGGCCGGTTATGAGAACCGTTCGTTCGGTGAAGCGATCGGACTGCGGCTGCTGGCTGCTGTCCATGGGTTGGTGCTGTCCGGTTCGGTCCCCGAGCTGGCCGCGTTCTATCCGAGTGTGGGCGGGTCGTGGGACCCGATCCTCGGGTGGGAGGCGTTCGAACAGGTACTGCAGTCGCGAGCGGGCGAGATCCGATCGCTGCTGACCCAGCCGCCGCAGACGAACGAGGTAGGTCGAGCGGCCGCGTTGTACGGCGGTCTGCTCCAACTGGTCGAGGCGGTGCCGCTGCCGGTGCGGCTGTTCGAGATCGGTGCGAGTGGCGGCCTGAACCTTCGTGCTGATCAGTACCGGTACGTCGCCGCTGGGACGTCGTACGGGCGGGCCGACAGTCCGGTGGTGTTCGAATCGGCCTGGTCCGGGTCGGTGCCCGCGGTGGAGTTGCGGATCGCTGAGCGAGTGGGCTGCGACATTGCGCCGGTGGACCCGTTGTCGCCACAGGGCGCTCTGACGTTGACGTCGTACGTCTGGCCGGACATGGCGCAGCGACTGGAGCGGTTGCGTGGTGCATTGACGATCGCTCAGCAGGTACCGGCCGACGTACGACCTGAGGATGCGGTCTCGTTCGTGCAGGGGCTGGAGCTGTCGCAGGGGCACGTGACGGTGGTGTGGCACTCGATCATGTGGCAGTACTTGCGCCGAGCCGACCGGGCCGCGGTGGAGCAGCGGCTGGAGGAGCTCGGTGCACAGGCCGGCGAGTCCAGTCCGCTCGCGCACCTCAGTCTCGAGCCGCACCGAGTGATGACTCATGACCGTGACGGCGACGGCTGGGAGTACCGCGTCGATCTCCAGATCTGGCCGGGCGGAAAGCGTCGTGTTCTCGGTCGTGCCGAACCGCACGGGCAGGAGCTGGTCTGGGGCTCGTCCGACCCGCTATCGGTCAGCTGAGGGCGGCGACGAGCGTGTCGGTCAGTTCTGTCGCGTAGATGCCGTCGGGGTCGAGATCGGGGTCGAAGATGCCGACGTCGATCCCGGCGCAGTTCGGTGACGCGAGCAGCGGCCGCAGGAGGGCCCGCAGTTGTTCGTGGTTGATGCCGCCCGGATCCGGACTGTCCACCGCCGGCATGACCTCGGCGTCGAGGATGTCCACGTCCAGGTGCACCCAGTACCCGTCGAGCTCGTCGCGCTCGAGGTACACCAACGTCCCCTTCGCCGCCGCCTCGGCATCGTCGGCAACCTTCGCCGCCGGCCACACCGGGATCCCGGCCTTCTCGACGTCGCCGACGTACTCGTCGTCCGGGCGAATCCCGATCAGCACCGCGTCGGTGTCGAGCGTGTACGGCGCCAGCCCTTCGAGGTCGGTGAGGTCGGCCTGCCCACGCCCGGTGATCAACGCCAGCGCCTCACCACCCGCCGCACCGACGTACGGCGAGTTGTCCACGGTCCGGAAGTCCGAGTGCCCGTCGACGTACACCACGCCGTACCGTCCTCGCCGTTTCAACGCCAAGGCCGGCCCGAGCAGGTTGCTGCACTCGCCACCGAGCAGCACCACGAACTTGCCTGCCTCCAAGAACGTCTCCAGCCGATCCGCGAGTTGTGCGGTGTACGTCGCCATCGCCGCGGCGTTGAACACGCCGTCGCCGGGCTTCCACCCTGACCGGTCGTAGCGCGGCGGCGTCACGTATCCGCCGTCCTCCGCGCCGATCCGCCGCACGAACCCCCGGTCCCGCACCGCCCCCGCCAGCTTGTAACACCCCGGCACGGTCCCCTCCGCCGGCGGCCGCAACCCCAGGTTGGACGTCCCGTCCACCACCACCCGCGCCTTCGCCACCACAGCTCCCCTAACCGATAGCGGTTGAATTACCGGTTAGATCGTGACGACCCGGCCGGCCGGTGTCAATCATCGACCGGCCCCCGTGCCGCCGGAGTCCTGCGCAGCTGAACAGGCCGGTAGACTCGGGGAGTTATTCGCCTTCGAGGAAACGGACTGTTTCTCGTGTTCGACACGCTTTCCGATCGGCTCTCCACCGCGTTCAAGAACCTGCGGGGCAAGGGCAAGCTGACCGACGCCGACATCGAC
>Ga0136846_1208969_pt1 | contig 23354 bp, 23 predicted proteins | sample HopSoiMetagenom2_FD_96841 | JGI IMG/M metagenome (GOLD analysis project Ga0136846, IMG submission 96841) | Grasslands soil microbial communities from Hopland, California, USA - 2 Assembly 2016 (version 4) | ecosystem: Environmental > Terrestrial > Soil > Grasslands | place: USA: Hopland... | reverse complement strand
GTGATCGGAGAGACGCAACGCGCGGCCATCCCGGCGCAGCTCGCGGCGCTCGGCGGGCCAGGACGTGGGCGCGCGGACGACGCTCATGCTGCGCGACAGCAGGTGGTCGATCGCCTGCGGAGCTGTAGTTCCCTGGAGGTTGAAACGTCGGCGCAGCTCTTCGAAGATGGCAGAGTCCTCTGCCGGTCGCAGGTTGAGGTCGCCGCCGAAGAGCAGCGGCGCCTCGCCTGCCCACTCAGTTGCAGCCTGCGCTGCCTTGCGCACGTCGACTGCGGCGAGCGCGGGCCGGTCGTTGGTCGCATGGAGGTTGGCGATGCAGACACCGGAGGCCGTGCGGGTGAAGGCCATCGTGCGTCGCTCCGGAGGGCCCTCGTGGATCACCAGCTCACGCCGCTCGACGATCTGGCCGAGCGGGCTGGCAGGTCTCACCAAGGTCAGGTTCGACCCGCCCTCGCCGGAAGCGATCAGGTCGGGATTGAGGCGAGCCGCGACGGCCCGTAGGACGCCGATTGAATTGCGAGAGGTGAGCGCGCAATGGGCCTCAGCGCTGCAGCCGCTCGCGAGCGGTGTGGCAAAGCGCGGCGGGCACTCCTGCAGCAGCGCCACGTCCCACTCGGCAGCGGCGAGCGCCGCTGTGAACTCGCCCGACAGATCGCGGTTGACCTGGACATGGGTCTCGTTTCGCTCCTCGATACGCAGCAGGCGGGAACGCCAGGTGAAGAGGGCCGGGTCGGGCGGGAAGTCCCGCCCATGGAAGAGATTCCAGCCTACGGTGGTGAATTCCACCGCCGTAGTATCCGCTGCTTGAAGAAGCGAGACTTCCTTACGGGCGAGGAGCTGGGCGCCTTCGAGCTGGGCAAGCTGCTCGACCGAGCCGCGGCGCTGAAAGCCGGCCGGCGCGAACGTCTCGGCGCCGAGACGCTCGCCGGCCGCAGCATCGCCCTCGTCTTCGAAAAGCCCTCGACGCGGACGCGGATCTCCTTCGAGGTCGGCGTGGCCGAGCTGGGCGCGACGCCGGTCGTGCTGCGCGGCGACGAACTGCAGCTGTCACGCGGCGAGTCGGTCGGCGACACGGCGCGGATCCTCTCGGGCTACGTCGATGCGATCGTGATCCGCTCCGGCTCCCACGAGGCGGTCGCGGAACTCGCCGCCGAGGCCGAGGTACCGGTGGTCAACGCGCTGACCCCGTTGCATCATCCCTGCCAGGCTCTTGCCGATCTGCTGACCCTCCGCGAGCGCCGTGGTGACCTCACCGGCCTCCGCCTCGCGTATGTCGGCGATGGCAACAACGTCGCCCGCTCGCTGGCAATCGCCGGCGAGCTGGCCGGAGTGGAGGTGGTCGTGGCGGCACCCCCCGGATACCAACTGGAGGAGGGTCATGAGGCGAAACTGACCGGCGATCCGCGCGACGCGGCAGCAGGGGCCGACGCTATCTACACCGATGTCTGGGTCAGCATGGGCGACGAGGCTGAGGCTGATCTGCGCCGCGCCGACCTCGCGCCGTTCCGGGTCGACGCCGACCTGCTCTCAGCGGCAAAGGACGGCGCCATCGTGCTGCATTGCCTGCCGGCTCATCCCGGCGAGGAGATCACCGCCGAGGTGCTCTACGGAGATCGCTCCGCCGTCTGGGACCAGGCGGAGAACCGCCTCCACACCCAGAAGGCCCTGCTCGAGATGCTGCTCGGCGGCTGAGCAACCGTGTACCCCGAGCTGCATCTGGGTCCCCTCACCCTGCAGACCTTCGGTCTGATGTTCGCCCTCGCCTTTCTCTCCGCCGGGGCGCTGATTTGGAGACGCTTGGGAGAGATCGGCAAGCCGGTCGACTGGGCCTATGAGATGGGCTTCTCGGCGCTGCTTGGGGGAATCGTCGGCTCGCGCATCTATTTCGTGATCCAAAACTGGAGCAGCGTCAAAAGCGACCTGATCGGAAACCTCTTCTCCGGCTCCGGTCTGGTCTGGTATGGCGGTGCGATCGGCGGTGCTCTCGCCGTCTTTCTCTGGGCCTGGTACCGGGATTTCCTCGAACTTGCGCTGCTCGACCTCGCCGCGCCGGCGCTTGCACTTGGCTACGCGGTCGGGCGCTGCGGCTGCCAGCTCTCGGGCGATGGCGACTACGGCAAGGGGTGGGACGGTCCCTGGGCGATGTCCTATCCCAACGGCACCGTGCCCACCGATCGCACCGTCCACCCGACCCCGGTCTACGAGACCCTGGCGATGGGCCTCGGCGCCTGGGTCCTCTGGCAGCTGCGCGACCGGGTGCGGGCCGGAGCCCTCTTCGCGATCTATCTCCTCTACGCCGGCGGCGAGCGCTTCCTGGTCGAGTTCCTGCGCCGCAATGACTCCGTTGCATTGGGCCTGACCGCTGCGCAATGGGAGAGCCTTGTAATGATGATTGCCGGGGCCGTGTGGATCGCCGTGGTGCGCCGCCGACACGGTACCCTGTCGCGCGTGGCCTCCGCCGATCCGATCAGACCCGCAACGGGGTTGTAGCCGTGGGAGCCCAGATGGAAGGAGCGCCGCTGATGGCGAGCGTCAGCGAGGTGGTCAAGCAAGCAACGGAGTCGATTGCCGCAGCCGGCTGCGAGGCGCCGGAATCCGACGCGAAGGCGTTGGTTGCGAATGCGCTGGCGATCCGGGTTGAAGATTTAGAGCTGGACGGCGCCACCGAGGTATCACCGGAGGTGCGCGAGGAAGTCGAACGCCTCGTCTCCCGTCGCAGTGAGCGCGAGCCGCTGGAGTACATCCTCGGCAGCTGCCGCTTCCGCGAGATCGAGATTGCCGTCGATGAGCGGGTGCTGATCCCGCGCCGCGAGACCGAGCTGCTGGTTACCGTCGGGATCGAGCTGCCGAAGGGATCCCGTGTCCACGAGGTTGGCACCGGCTCCGGCGCGATCGCCCTGGCCCTGCTCAGCGAGCGTCCGGACCTGCGGGTGACCGCTTCCGACCTCTGCGAGGAGGCGGCCGAGAAAGCTCGCGAGAACGCCGAGCGCCTCGGCATCCCGCTCGAGGTGAGCGTCGCCCGCGGAATTCCCGACCACGTCGATCAAGTCGATCTTCTGATCGCCAACCTTCCCTACATCACCGATAGCTCGATCGACCAGCGCTCGCCGGAGATTCGCCGTGAGCCGGAGATCGCCGTGCTCGGCGACAGTGGCGATGACGGCCTTGGCGTGATTCGCGGCTTGGTCGGCGAAACGCCGAGCGGCTGGCGGCTGGCGCTCGAGCACGACACCCACCATGGTCCGGCGATGCGGGAGCTGCTGCGTGAAGCGGAAACGCGGAGGGACTACCGCGGCGACGAGCGAGTGACGGTCGGCCTGGCTCCATGAACGACGTGCCTGCGGGGGCCGAGCCCTCGCAGGGCTCAACTGAGGACGTGCGGCGGGCGAAGCTCGAGCGGCTGCGCGCGGAAGGCGTCGAGCCGTATCCCCGGCGCGGTTTCCCGGACCGCGACAAGATCTCGGCGATCTTCGCGGCGCATGACCCCGAGCAGCTTGGCGAGGGCGCCCACTCGCAGTTCTCCTACCGGATCGCCGGCAGGCTGGTCGGCCGCCGCGGCCACGGCAAGACGGCCTTCCTCGACGTCCGCGACCTGACCGGCTCGATTCAGGCCTACGCGCGGCTCGATTCGCTCGGCGAGGAGGCCTTCGGGCGAATCGACGACCTCGACATCGGCGATGCGATCGGGATCGAGGGCGAGCTGCACGTGACCAAGCGCGGCCAGCTGGCGCTGGCGGTGCGCGAGTGCACGATGCTGGGCAAGGCGCTGCGCGACCCGCCCGACCTCTTCCACGGCATCGCCGATCCGGAGGTCCGCTACCGCCAGCGCGAACTCGACCTGATGGCCAACGAGCGATCCCGTGAGATCTTCGCGATGCGGGCGAAGCTGGTCGCCGCGATCCGCAGCTACCTGAACGAGCGCGACTTCGTCGAGGTCGAAACGCCGATCCTGCAGACCCTTGCCGGCGGCGCCGCGGCTCGCCCCTTCACCACTCACCACCATGCGCTCAACCGCGAGCTGTTCCTGCGCACCGCGACCGAGCTCTACCTGAAGCGGGCGATCGTCGGCGGCTTCGAGAACGTCTACGAGCTGAGCAGGTTCTTCCGCAACGAGGGGATCTCGCCCAAACACAACCCAGAGTTCACGATGCTCGAGTGGTTCCTCAGCTGCGCCGGCTACGAGGGGGTGATGGCGTTCGCCGAGCAGATGATCTCGACCGTGGTGGAGCAGGTGCTCGGGACGACGGTGGTCGAGCGCGGCGGTCACACGATCGACTTCAAGGCTCCGTGGAAGCGGATCACCCTGCGTGACGCGATACACGAGGAGGCCGGCGTCGACATCCTCACCGCGACCCGCGACGAGCTGATCGAGGTGTTGGGGGAGGAAGTCGACCCTGACGCGGACTGGGCCTGGATCGTCGACGGGATACAGGGCAAGCTGATCGAGCCGAAAATGGTCCAGCCCACTTTCCTCGTTGACTTGCCGCGCGAACTCTGGCCGACCGTGAAGCCGGTGCCCGAGCACCCTGAGCTGCTGGGAGAGGCGTTCGACGGGGTCGTCGACGGGATGGAGATCATCGGCGGTGGCACCGACACCAACGACGCGGATATGCAGCGCGAGAATTTCGTGCGCCAGCGCCAGCGCCGTCACCCCGAGAGCGAGGATGCGCCCTATCCAAGCGACGACGAGTTCGTGCGGGCGCTCGAATATGGGTCGTTGCCCGCGGGTGGCTCGGGCATCGGCATCGACCGCCTGACGATGATCCTCGCCGGCGCCGAGAACCTGCGCGACGTGATCCTGTTCCCCTCTATGCGGGCAAGGGCCGATCCCGGTAGGGGTTCCACTTAACTTTTTCGGTTCGCGGAACCTGCTGACGCCGCAAGGTTGATCCCCGAAAAGTGCAAGACGTTCCACCCCTGCCGGAATCGGCCCTCAAGCGGAGTGGAGGAGGCCGCCGTCGATTGGGATCACGGTGCCGGTTATGTAGGCAGCTGGCTCGGAGCAGAGGAAGGCGACTAGGTCTCCGTACTCCTCTGGGCGCCCGAGCCGGGCGGCGGGGACTTCGTGCTTGGCTGCTTCTTCGGCAGCTTCCAGTGAGCCATTTGCGTCGGCGAGGCGTTCGGTGCCGAAGCGGCCGGTGGCTACCGTGTTTACGGTGATCCCGTCGGCGGCGACCTCACGTGAGAGCGTCTTGAGGAAGCCGACCGCGGCCATCCGGTGGGCGTTGGAGAGGTTGAGGCCAGGGATCGGCTCGCGCGTCGAGCTGGAGCCGACGTTGACGATTCGTCCCCAGCCGCGCTCGCGCATCCCCGGCAGGACGGCGCCGGCGAGGACCCGCGGGGCTAGGACCAGCGAGCGGTAGGCGGTCTCCCACTGGTAAAGGTCGTGGTCGAGGGGGCCGCCGAACGGTGGACCGCCGGTATTCGTGACCAAGATCTCGACCGGTCCAACTGCCGCGGCGACCTCCCCCGGCAGCGCCGCGAGGCGGTCCAGGTCCGAGGCGTCCGCCACGAAAGGCCTCGCCGCTTCGCCGATCTCTGCGGCCGCTTCGCCGAGTTTCTCTCCCGAGCGGCTCGCGATCGCCACCCGCGCGCCTTCTCGTGCCAGCGCCACCGCGATCGCCCGGCCGAGGCCGCGACTGGCGCCCATCACCAGGGCGACGCGACCCTTTAGCCCTAGGTCCACGCCGCCTGCTCTCCAGTGCCCCGCGCGCAGAGATAGGCGAAGAGGCCAACGGCGACGAGCGCCCCGAGCCAGTGCAGGCCGACAAGAACGAAGAGCACGCTGACTATCCCGGCCAGCATCGCGCGCAACAGTGTCGACTGCACCTCCAGTCCAACCACCCGCGCTGTCAGCCAGGCACAGAGCAGCCATGCCGCCGGTCCGGCGAGCCATCCCCAGCTCTCGAAGAACCCGTGTGAGAACACCCCGGCCAATAGCAGCGAAAGCACCGCCACCGCCACGAGCTGCACCACGGCCACCCGCCAGAAGACCTCGAATCTCACGCGGGCATTCTCCCATCCCGACAGACCGCGCCCCAGTTCCGCCCCGCGTGTTCCATAATCACCTAGAGGCCTGGGCGGTTAGCTCAGTTGGGAGAGCGCCTCCTTTACACGGAGGAAGTCGGCGGTTCGAGCCCGTCACCGCCCATTTGCAGGCGCCGATGGAGCAAGCTCTGGAGCTGTTCGAGTCGCATCGGCGGCCGGCCGAACCGGAGCTCCACCGTGGCTACCTCGACCTGCTTGGCGCGGCCAAAGCCGGCGGCAACGCGGCTCAGCGACTGATGAGGAGTCGGGCCGTGCCGCTGATCTACCAGCGCTTTTGGCGCCCGGTTGCCGGCCGGCTGCTGATGGGCTTGACGGGTCCAGGCACCGAGGAGGAGCACCGGATCGCCCTGGCGATGCTTGCGATCTCGCCTGGCGATCGAGTCCTCGACGTGGCCTGCGGACCGGGAAATTTCAGCCGGGACTTCGCGCTCGAGGCAGGGACTGGCCTCGTCGTCGGTGTCGATTCCTCGGAGACGATGCTCGGAGTTGCGGTTCGGGACAACCCGATGGGCAATCTGGCCTATGTCCGAGGCGACGCCCGAAACCTGCCTTTTCGTGATGGCAGCTTCGATGCGGTCTGCTGTTTTGCCGCCCTCTACTTGATCGAGGAGCCGATGCTGGCCGTCGAAGAGATGGCCCGGGTGCTGGCGCCGGGGGGGCGGCTGGCGCTGATGTCCAGCTGCAATCGGGGCCCCGTCCCGACCTCGATGGCGAACAGCGTGGTGCGCGGCCTGAGCGGCGTCAGGGTCTTCGGCCGGGATGAGCTGGTTCGGGCGCTCGACGGGTTCGAGGCCGTTGAGCAGCGGATCAGCGGACTGGCCCAGTTCGTCTCGGCACGCAAGGCTGCCGAGTAGCCCACACATCGGCAATCCAAGGCGAGGTGCCAAGCAGCACCCCGCGCCGACCTTAACATCCATTTGTGTCGCCTTCGGTATCTTCAGACTTTCTGGGAAACGGGAGGGGAAGAGGTCTATGAAGAGCAAGATCGTCGCCGGACTTGTCGTGCTGGGATTGCTTGCCGTTGCCGCCACGGCAAACGCTTTTCACGTCCACGTGGTCGCCGGGAACCTCGTCCTCGATGCGGAAGGCGGGTTTGCGCCAAAGGCGCTCCCCAAACACGAAAACGCGCCGATCACCACGCACGGTGGCGGGAAACTCTCCACCCTCTCCGGCGATCTGCCCCCCATACTGGACACCTTCGTGCTCGAATTCGACAAGCACGGGGCGCTTGACACCACGGGCCTTGGCGTCTGCACCAAAGGCAAACTTATTGCCACCGACGTCTCGACCGCCCGCAAGGCCTGTGGGGACGCGATCGTCGGCGAAGGCTTCGGCAGCGCCGTGGTCAAGTTCCCCGAACAGAAGCCGATCAAAGTCGGCTCGCCAATCACCCTCTTCAACGGTCCGAAGAAGGGTCCCGACGACACGATCATCGCCCACGCCCACCTCGACTACCCCGGCCCGACGACCTTCATCGTCCCGATCGTGATCGAAAAAATCCACAAGGGCGTCTTCGGCTACCGGGTCAACGTGAAAATTCCGAAGATCGCCGGTGGCTATGGGCATCCAATCGAGGGCTCGGCCAAGGTTGGCAAGAAATGGACCTTCAAGGGCAAGAAGCGCAGCTACATCAACGCCCGCTGCGAAACCGGCCACTTCCAGGTTCGCGGCGAATTCACCTTCAAAGAAGGGCCCGAAGAAGCGCCATCAGCAGCTGCGGAGGTCAACCAGATACTGAAGGCCAACTTCTTCCTCCCGTGTCAGGTGCGTAAGTAGGCCAGCGAGTTCAGTCGTGAAGAGAGGTCCGATCAAAAGCAGACTGGTCGGGCTTGGGATCCTTGTGCTGGCAGTGCTCGGTTTGGCCGGCGTCGCCGGCGCTGTCCGCGACAACGACCGGGTTGAACTTCGCGCCGGCGACCTGCTGATCGTCGGCCATGGCGGCTTTCGGCCAGAAACGCTGCCGCGGCACAAAGACGCGCCGATCCTGATCTACGGGGGCGGCAAGCTCTCGACCGTGTCCGGAGAGCTGCCGCCGATCCTGAAAACGCTCACCTTCGAATTCGATCGACATGGGTCGGTCGACACGGCCGGCCTGGCGGTTTGCACGGCCGGAAAACTTCAGGCCACCGATGTGCCCGCCGCCCGCCGCGCCTGCCCTGGCGCGATAGTCGGCGAGGGCGTCGGCTCCGCGGTCGTCGAGTTCCCCGAACAGCGACCGATCCCAATCTCCTCACCGATCACACTTTTCAACGGGCCCAAGCTGCACGGCAATGACACCGTCCTCGCCCACGCCTACACAACGGTTCCAATCGCGACCACCTTCATCGTCCCGGTCGTGATCGAAAAAATACACAAGGGCGTCTACGGCTATCGCACCGAAGCGAGGATCCCGAAGATCGCCGGCGGCTATGGCCATCCGATTTCGGGCAACATCAAGATCGAGCGGAAATGGACCCTCAAGGGTAAGAAGCACAGCTACGTCAACGCCCGCTGCGAAAACGGGCGCCTGCAGGCCCGCGGTGAATTCAGCTTCAAAGACGGCACATTCCTCCAGGGCACCTTTTTCCGGCCTTGCAAGGTGCTCAAATAGTCATCCGAGCTTCGCGCGCAACCGCCGCCACAGTGAGGGTGCGCGCGGCTGCGCCCGTCGCCAGTCTTCCTCGGTCGGCAAACGGCCCGCCTTGCGCTCGGCGAGCACGCAGGCGGTGTGCGCGTGCCGACGCCGGCTGCTGTCGCCCTCGGGAGAGATCAGCATGTGCTCGCTCAGGGCTGGCAGGTGCTTGCCGCAGAACGGGCAGCGGTAGGTGGCGGGCTTGAGGTTCTGTGCCCTGCGCAGCGACCACCAACGAACCGGCTCTCTCTCGGCCGGCTGCCGCGCCATCGCTCAGGCGCCGGCGTCGAGCTGCGGCGTTCTCGTGCCGCCCCGCTCGCGCTCGCCCTTCATCACGACGTCGAAGAAGACGTCATTGCGGCCGCGGCGCACCTTGCGCGGGAACAAGTGGCGAGCCCGGCGATGGCCGGCGGTCATCGCGCGGAAGCCGGCCTCGTGCGTCCGGCCCCAGGGGATGCCGAAAATCTCCCGGACCCGTGGCGGCAGGGTCCCCTTGATGATGTGGTTCTGAGCGATCAGATTGCCGCGGGCCGTCGTCGGGACGGGCTGCTGGAAGGCGACCAGGGGCGCCATTGCCAGACCGTGCGGAGTCGCCTGCAGGTCGGGTGAGGAGAGCCGCTCCTCCCACCAGGCGCTGAATTCGCGATAGCTGGAAGGCACTTGACTGCTGGGCAGGCCGAAGAGCTCGCCGAAGCGCACGTAGTCCTGCCACAGCTCCTCCCGCTCGACCTCGCTCAGCGGCCGCACCATCGTCTCGTACATCGCACGACCGGAGTCGGCGATCACCGCCAGGGTCCAGAGCATCAGCTCCGGGTCAAAGGCCGAGAAGGGAGTACCGACGGCGTGCACGCCCGCCGCTTCGGAGAGCTCGCCGTTGACCCGCTCGTGCAAACGGTGCACCGCCGCCAGCGCCTTGTCAGCTTCTGCGCGGGTGCCGAGCAGGACCGTCTCCTGGATCTTGGCGGTTCGGGCGAGGCGCTGGAAGGGCCGGTCGCCCGAGCCGGTGCTGAGCATCGTGCCGGTGTAGGTGAGCGGCTCGAGGGCGCCGATCAGCAGCGCCCGCTGGCCGTAGAGCAGGCCGACCGCGCGCTCACCGTGGACCCGCCGCGCCAGCGATTGGCCGGGGGGAAAGTAGTACTGGGAATCATCTTCGCGGTACGCCACTGGTACCGACGATGCTACCCCCGCTCAGCCGGTTTGCCGAAGAGTGCAGGCATGGCTGCGGGGAGCGTTCCTCGGACAGCGCCCAAGTGTTCCCCTTGCAAGTCGTGGGCGGCGAAAATCTCATCGAGGTCCTCACGGGTCAGGGTCTCGCGCTCGAGCGCGTTCGCCGCCAGGTCGTCGAGGCATTCGCGGTTCGCCGCCAGCAGCGCCCGGGCACGGCGGTAGGCCTCTCGGGCGAGGTTCATCGCCGCCATGTCGACATCTCGCCGAGTCCTGTCCGAAAGCGCGTAGTCCCCAGTCGGCAGGGCGATCGGCGGCGCGCCGTCGGCGTCGATGGCGACACCCATGCCGAACTCGCCGACCATCTGCTTGCAGACCGCGTGTACCCGGGCGAGATCGTCGACCGCCCCTGAGTAGGAGTTGCCCAACACCTCCTCCTCGGCGGCGCGGCCTCCCAGCAGGGTGACGATCTCGTCGAGCAGCTCGTCGCGGGACTTGAGGTAGGTGTCCTCCTGCGGTGAGTGGCCGACGAAGCCAAGCGCCGGCCCGCGCGGAACGATGCTGAGGATCTCCGGTGGGTCGAGGCCCAGCAGGCGCCGGCAGAGTGCATGCCCCGCCTCGTGATAGGCGACGATGCGCCGCTCCTTCTGGTTCAGACGGCGGGCCTGCTGGGAGCCGACGGCCTGGCGCAGCAGCGCCTCGTCGAGGTCCTCGCGCGCCATGGCTTTGCGATTGGCTCGCCCGGCGATGATCGCCCCCTCGTTGAGCGCGTTGGCAAGCTGCGCGCCGGTCATCCCGGTGGTCTTACGCGCCACGTCGGTCAGGTCCAGGTCGGGGCCGAGCGGCTTTCCCTTGGCGTGCGCGCGCAAAATTGCCTCGCGCCCCTGCCGGTCCGGTGGCGCAACGAGTACCTGGCGGTCGAAGCGCCCCGGGCGCAGCAGCGCGTGATCGAGCTTGTCGACGTGGTTGGAGGCGGCGATGACGATCACCGTGCCGGGATCGCGCTCGAATCCATCGAGCTCGACCAGCAACTGGTTGAGCGCTTGCTCGCGCTCACTGGAGCCGCCATCACCGCCTCCACCGCCCCGTGCGCCCCCCACCGCGTCGAGCTCGTCGATGAAGATCACCGCACGGCCCGACTTGCGCGCCTCTTTGAACAGTCGCCGGATGCGGGCGGCACCCCTCCCAACGAACATCTCCACAAAGCTCGAGCCCGAAGCGGCGAAGAAGTCGACGCCGGCCTGCGCGGCCACGGCCCGCGCCAGCATCGTCTTGCCGGTCCCCGGAGGGCCGAAGAGCAATACCCCGCGGGGAGGCTGGGCGCCGAGGGCGGCGAAGCGCTCGGGGTCGCGGAGCCACTCGGCGACGTCCATCAACTCGTCCTTTGCGGCGTCGACCCCCTGCACCTCATCCCAGAGCACGGGCTCGGTGCGGCTCGCCTTCACCGTCTCGGGCTTGGTCGAGCCCATCGTCGTGCGCATCAACCTGAAGAAGACGAAGAGCAGCATCGCCATGAAGACGACCCCGAAGACGGGATACCAATCAAAGGCGAATTCCTGAATTTGGTCAGTGGTGAGCGCGAACGCCATGGTTGTTGCCGCCAAACGGGAGCGTCGTCATAGCTAACGATGGAGTGTGGGCGCAAAGCGCGCGCCCTCCAATCGCATATGCGTCCAGCACTGCCCTGACCGCTAAAGGTTGCGCCCGCTACAAATCGCGGGGCGCCACTATGCCGCTCTGCAGAGCGCGCTCAACCAGGGCAACGCGCTTGCGGTTCTGCGGCAGGTCCTCGACTCCGAGCTTCTCGAAGAGGGCCCGCATATGGGTCTTCACTGCGTCCACGCTGAGCTGGAGCTGTTCGGCAATCGCCTGATTGGTGGGTGGTGTTGCAAAGGCCGAGTTGTCCTTGAAAGGGCGGCAGAGCGCGACCAGGACGCGGCGCTGGCCGGGTGAGACCGCGGCCGCGGTGGGGGTCTCGCTCGCCACCACCGTCGCTTCCGGTGCCGCCTCGCCGGGACGCCGATAGAGCACTCTCGTGCGCCCGAAGCGCAGCGTGTCGCCATCGCGCAGGCGTCGGCGGCCGTGCACCCGCTCCTCGCCGACGAAGGAGCCGTTGCGGGAGAGGCCGTCGTCGAGCAGCGTGCACTCGTCGCCGACGACCTCGATCTGGGCATGTAGGGCGGAGACCTCCTCGTCCCACTCGATGCGCAGGCCCGCTGCCTCGCCGCGCCCCACCCAGAGCTCGCTGGTGCCCTCCTCGACGGCGACGATCTGCTGCGCACCCACGCCGTCGCGAAGGACGAGAAACGGGCGCCCCTTCCGTTCGGCCTCGATCTGCACCTTCAGCTCGGCGGCGGTTGTCTGGCGTGGCTCGGCGTTCACGGCTTGAGCCTAGTAGCCCAAAGCGGTCGCGATTCCTGCCGCACAGCTGAGGGCATGACGTCGGCACCGTGTTGGGCCGGTGCAGGGGTGAGCGAGTCCACCCCTAGGGCCTCTGGGAGCGGCGGGCGATGCGGGCGAATCTGTCTCGCAGCAAGCAGCCCCGCCAAACACCGACTTAGGAGAAACGAAATGACACAGAACGCCACCGCCCAGAAGATCGCCCGCCGCACCGGCCTCCTCGCTGCCCTGGCCAGCCTTGCCTTGGCCGTCGCTCCAGCCGCCGGCATCGCCTCGACACCGGTTAAGTTCGGCGCCAAGCTCAACTCGACCGTGCAGCCCTCGAACTCGCTGCCCGGACTCACCTGCAACGGGCCTGAAACGCCGCTGACCGCCTGCACGATGGTGCTCAACGAAGCCTATGGCCGTCCCAATGGCGGCGAGCTCGCCCCCAAGACCGGCACGATCAAGAAGCTCCGGTTGATCGCCGGTGGTCCCGGCAGCTTCCGTCTGATGGCCGTCAAGCACATCAACGGGACCGACGCCAAGGTAACGCGGCGCGGGCAGAAGATCAGCTACCGGGGCCAGGTCGAATCCGCCGAAGAAGAAGGCGACTACAAGGTCGAGTCCTTCGACGTCAACATGCAGATCGAGAAGGGCATGCAGCTCGCCATACGCGGCAACATCACCTCGATGATCCGCTGCTCATCGGGCGGCGACAACACCCTGATCTACAGCCCGCCACTCTTTCTCGGCGGATCCTTCACTCCCGCCTCCAGCACCGACGGCTGCTGGCTGCTGATGGAAGCAGTCATCAGGTAGTGCAGGCTCTCGACCGATTTGACGAGGCCCGCCCTGGCGGGCCTCGTTTGCGTCAATCGACATGTCTGACTTTGAGGTTCCATTTGGACTCAAAGTCAGGCATGTCTGAAAGTGGCCTATGCCCGTTTCACCTGGGAGCCGCCGACGATCGCCTCGGCGCCATCGTCGCCGAAGACGACCCAGGCCTTGTTGCCACCGTCATAGTCCGGCGCCCAGAGCTTCAGCTCCGCCGGGCGGCCCCAGACCGTGACCTGCTCTCCGCTGGTCTCCTCCTCACCGCGCCAGATCTGCACGAAGGGATTGGCGTCCCACTCGGCGCCGATCGTGGTCGGCTCGCGGTGGCCGGGATGGACAACGGTCTCCGGCGCCAGCTCGAGCAGTCGCATCACCGAGGACCGTAGATCGTCGAAGCCACTGGCCCCCGGCGCCATCGTCCCGCCGACGGTTCCCTTGAAGAGGACGTCGGCGGTGAAGACATCGGTGCCGTTGACGAGGAAGGCAACGTGGCCGGCGGCGTGACCCGGCGTGTAGATCGCTTCGATCTCGAGCCCGCCGCTGCTGAGCTTCTCGCCATCGGCGATCGTCTGAGCGATCTCGTCCTCGATCTCAGCCGCCGCGTCTGCATGAGCCACCATCGGCACGCCGCCGAGTTGCTGCTGGGCCGCGGCCAGACCGGCGATGTGGTCGCCGTGGGGATGCGTGATCAGGATGTGGGTGATCTGGATGCCGTCGCGCTCGGCCCGCCCGAGCAGCGGCCCGAGATCGTCGTTGCCGTCGATCAGCACCCCCGTGCCGCCCGCTTCGTCGGCGACCAGGTAGGCATTCGACAGCCATTGCGGGTTCTCGGGCCTCTCAATGATCACTCGGGTCTCCCTCCGGTTGTTCGCCTGCCGAACTCTTCCAGAAGTCAGACGGCGGCCGAAACAGAGCTGCCCTCGAGCAGGGTCGCAGCGATCAGCTCGGGGTCGTCCCACGTCGGCGTGTGGCCGACGCCGGGCAGGACGACGTAACGCGAGCCGGCGGGCCGGCGCTCGGATCGGGGCGGCGCCAGCAGCCGGTCGCGGTCCCCCCAAGCGAGGGTGACCGGTAGGTCCGGGTACCCGGCCGGGTCGAAGACATGGGTGCGCATCGCCCGGTTGGCGCCGTCATAGCCGCTCGAGTCGATCCAGCCGAGGACCAGGTCGCGCCCCTCCCTGGCGGGGATGCGATCCGGCCGCGCCGAGAAGGTCGCCAGCATCGCTTCGCGGGCCCGCCGCGTGCGCAGCGCCAGCGAGACGAAAGGCCGTAGGCGCTTTCCCCACAGACGGGGATTGACGCGACGGTCACCGAGCGGCTTGCGCCACAGGCCGGCGGGCGAGATCGCCGTCACCGATGCCGCCCATCCAGCGCGACCCAGCTCCAGCGCGACCCAGCCGCCGAGCGAGTTTCCGGCCACGTGGGGCCGCTCGAAGCCAAGCTCGGCGCATGTCTCGCGCACCGCGGCGGCGAGGTTCACCGCGTTTGGCTCGACGCCGGCCGGGAGCGACGGGGCGACGCCAAAACCCGGCAGGTCGATCGTCAGCACATCGCGTTCCGTCGCCAGTAGATCGATCACCGGGGCCCAGACCGCGGTGGAGCCACCCAACCCGTGTAGGAGGAGGAGGGGGTCGCCGCTGCCCTTCCTCATTTCCAATCCGCCTTGGCGAAGAGCGTTTGCACGTCGCCGATCCTACGCCCGCGGAAGCCTGCCCTTGGAGGCGCTGAGGTAGAAGGCCCAAAGGCGACGGAAGCGCTCGTCGTAGCCACGCGCCGCGCCTAGGCGCAGGATCCTGCGGAGATAAGGATGGCGAGACTCTGGCCGACCCTTTCGGTACGTCAATGGTATGGCGCTTTCTTTTCCATCGGCGCGATGCCCGCTACCGTGTCCTTCAGTCGACGTGAAGACCAGATCCGCCGCGGAGCCAGGGACCCGCCCAACGATCTTCACCGACCTCCCCCTTGCAATGGCGCTCCTCGCGTACATGCCAACCGCTGCTTGCGCTGTGCCGGATGGAACCGGGCCGGCGATCAACCCCCTTAGAGAGCCTGGTCCTGCTCCGTGAGCCGGCGCCCGGCGGGGGCGCTTGCGGGCATAGCCATGACTTTTCTTCTCCTCGGGGCTCCCGGAGCAGTTGCGGCCGAGCGTCCCAGTCCGGGCGCCGCGCTCGGGGTGCCGCACCCGGCGATACCGATGCGCGACGTCGTGTTGGGCGAGCCCGGTGCTGCTGCGGCGCGCATATCCGCCTCCGCCTCGTCGCAGCGCTACTCGATCGGCGACGGCAGCCAAGCGACGATCGCCGTGAGCGTCACCACCGCCTGCGTGGAGAGTTGCGAGGTGACCGACCCGCAGCGGGTCGCCGACTTCATCGGCACCGTGATCCACGGCGACGAGGTCGACCTGCTCACCGTTCAGCTCGATACCGAATTCCAGCTTGGCTTCGACTGCGGCTTCGGCGCCGAGGCCTGCTACTTCACCGGCGAGAACAAGATCGTCATCGGCGGCTACGAAGAAGCCGACAGCGACGGGGCGACCTTCGACTTCGTTCTCGCCCACGAGTACGGGCACCACGTCGCCACCCACCGCGAAATGCCGGTTCCCTTCGGAAGCGCGGTCGACTGGGGCCCGGAGCGCTGGGCCAGCCTCGAGAACGTCTGCCAGGGCAAGCGCAGTGGCCGGCTCTATCCCGGCGACGAGGGCAGCCACTACTTCGAGGATCCCGGCGAGGCCTTTGCCGAGGCCTTCGCCCGTCTCCGCTTCCCCGAACAATCGGTCCAGTGGCGCTACCTGCCGTCGCTGAAGCCCGACGCGGCCGCCTTCGAGGCGATCCGCGAAGACACCCTTTCGCCCTGGCAGGGGCGGACCAGCTTCGTGCTGGCCGGGCGAGTACCGGCCAGGGGGGAGGGCGCAGCCGTCGAGTCCCTTCGAACGCCGCTCGACGGAACGGTCAGCCTGCGCCCAAGCCGCCTGCGCGGGCACGGCTACGAACTGGCCCTTCGTAGCCGTGCCGGCAGGCTTCTGCGCAGCTCCGACCACGGTCTCGGTTCTCTCCACCAGCTCGACTACACGGTCTGCGGCCAGTCCCGCCTCCGCCTCGAGATCACCTCGACCCGCGCCCACGGGGGACCCTTCCGGCTCCAAATCCAGCGACCCTGAAATACTTGACAAAGGGCAAGGACTTGCCCGCCTTTTGGGGGCGTAGCTCAGCTGGTTAGAGCGCCGGCCTGTCACGCCGGAGGTCGCGGGTTCGAGTCCCGTCGCTCCCGCTCAGTGGGACCCGCATTCTAGCGCGGGTCCACTGGACTGACGCCGTTGCATATCTGGAGATTCCCCACTTTGGGTACCACATTTGGGTACCAGGCAAGCTGAGAAATGCCACGCTCGGTCGCGTAAATGGGGCCAGGTTAGATCGGCCAGGGGCTGGCGCCCAGTCTCAAAGCCGCGCAGTCGCCGCGGCGGCACGGCGGCAGTCCGGGCGGCCTATCGTTCATCGGTTCTTGATCAGGAAAACGACGGACAACCGTCGGGCACGGCTGATCGTCATTACATCTCCCTTCAATTCTGAAAGGCGGCAGCAGGACTTGGCGGTCGTCAGCCCTCGCCAAGTCCTGCCCCCGCGCCACTCATCGGCTCTTGAAGCTGGACATCAGCGGAGCCACTATCGAGCACGGCTTAATCGTCATTCATCCCCCTTTTCGCTGGTGGGGGCCGGGCAGGACTTGGCGCGTCGTCAGGCCGTCAAGTCCTGCCCTACGCCTCACCGGTTCTTGAGAAGCGAAAGAGACGGAATAACAGTTGGGCACGGCTTGATGGTCATGCGGCTCACCTCCTCTCTTTGGACTAAATACTTCTGACTAAAGAAAGAAGATTAGAGCAATCAAAACAAGCTAAGCTCTAAGCGGCTACGTTCCCGCGCATTCGGTATCTCCATACCGATCTAGTTACTTCTATGTACCCAGATGGCTATAGAGAGGAAAGAAACGTGGCGGCAAAGAACCCGAGCAGACCCAAAGGGAAGGGGAAGGCTGTCAAGAAGCGGCACCGAGAGGCCTCCAGCAAGACCGTAGATCAGAGGCTCATCAAGGCACTTGCGCACCCGCTGCGCGTGGAGGTTCTCGCGATCTTGAATGATCGGATGGCGAGTCCAAATGAGCTTTCCAAGGAGCTAGAAGAAGGCTTGAGCCAAGTCAGCTACCACGTCAAAGTTCTCAAGGACTTCGAGTGCATCGAGATGGTCAAGACTGAGCCACGACGTGGAGCCGTTGAGCACTACTACCGCGCCAGCAGCAAAGTCTTCATCCCTGTATGGATGATGAAGCTGATACCTAAATCAGCGCAACGCGAGATGTTTGGCGATGTCCTGGCCGACATTGAGCAAGACGTGGGCACATCACTCGAAACCGGCACATTCGACAAGCGCCCCGACTGGGTCGTTGGTCGTGACCCGAGAATCCTCGACGGCAAGGGACGCGAAGATGCCGAAGAAGCAGCCGCCGAATTCTTTGAGAGGTATGAGGAGATTGAGGGGGAGGCTGCCAACCGCCGCGCGAAGGGCGAGGGCGACGGCGAATCGATTCCAACGACCGCCGTGGTACTGGTCTTTGGCTCCGCCCTGGGCAAAAAGCTGAAGCCCACGAAGAAGCGCGGGAAGGGCAGTGGCCGATGATGACGAGCCATTGCTCAGATCTTCCCGTTAAGCCCCAAAAAACTGCGCTTTAGCCGTCTAGCATCGCTCCCGCATCGAGCGTTGGGCCTAGGGAGCGGTCGTCAGAAACAGCTCCTCATGTGAACGCTCGGTGCTTGCTCGATGGACAGGGAGGGCGCTGTTTTCGCATGCGGCGCCCTCCCGAAAAAGCTCGAGCAGGGACGTGATGGGTAAAAAGAATTCGATCCGATGAGGGCTAAGAAGATTTGCTGCAGATTGCGATTCAGAGCCGGTCCACCGTGTTGACGCGTATGCGTTGGCCTCTTCGACGACGGCTGTGGCCGGTGGCGACCGGTGGTAGGCGCAAACTCGTGTCGAGGAAGACCCGATGCCTCGTGACCGGTAGCCACATTTAGCCGTGGTCGTGGCGGCGCCATCCACAAAGCCTCTTCCGCTGAGTGCGAGGGCAGAAGACGACAAGGCGAGTGGGAACGAGCGGGTTGACTGGAGCCTGCTCGTTCCCCGCCTCGTCAACCCAATCAAGGTCCTCATCATTGAATCGATGTTGTGGATTGAACGGCCGCTATCAGCCACTGAGCTTGAGAAGCTTTCTGGCGGTCAGCCCATCCTCAATTCAATTTGGTACCACCTCGAAAGCCTTGCCGACTTGGGCATATTGGAAATTGTGGAAAAACGCAAGATGCGCAAGTCTCAAGGCTCGACAAAGGAGACCTTCTTCTTCTTTGCAGTGCGTCAACAGCGATAGGCGGCCGCCCGGCGTTCGCCGGGCCTAGTCATCTAGATAGGGAGTCAGGATGGCTTGTCGCTCTGGAACTCGGGAGTGTGCATCGACATCCACGATGCGCTGTATCCCAGCCTCAGGTTTTTGAGTCGCGCGGATCTGTCGTATTGCCTCGCCTAGACGATTTTCGTCGTCGCGCGTGCCGGTCTGGGGCAGCCGGAGTTGCTCGCTGGCCTTCGGACCCAACTCGGTTGCCTCCAGCATTAGCGAGGTTGCCGGGGCCGGCAAGCTATCCAGCCGGCGCAGCAGCAACGAATAGATCGTCTTTTTGGAGGCAGTTGGCTTGCCGAAGGTCTGGTGTGCACTCCAGCTGCCGCCGCTATTGAGTCTTGCCGTAAGTCTCACCGCAAGGATCGTCCGACCGTTGCGCTGCTTCGACATGAGCATCAGAGCGATCAGTTGTTCGAGGTGGGCTTCGAGCTGAACACCTGCCAGGGCGTCGGACAGCTCCATCTCCTCTGTCAGCTCCTCATACCGTTCTCTTGGCCGAAGTTCCCGATCTTCCCCGCAAGCGATGCGATGGGCCTCCAGTCCAAATCGTCCAAATCGGTCAGCGACGTGGCCAGCGGAAAGCGAGCGGAGTTTCCCGAGCTGGTCGATCCCCAAGTCGTCTAGAGCGTCAACAAGTTCCCGCGCGGGCGTTTCAGGGAGTCCCGGACCGATCGTCAGCGTGGAGATGGGTAGGTTCCACAAGAATCCCCGTAGTGCCTGCTCGGTGACAATGCGCTCCCCTCGAGTGCCGAGCTCGCGTGAATGCTCACGTGCCATCACCGCCGCGATGAACGAGGCAAAGCGGGCTGGGGCGATGGCGCTTCGTGCCTTCAAAGGTATTGCCCGAATCGCGGTACTGAGCACGTCGGCCAAATCGCCTCTGTACATCCTTCGCAAGCTGCCAGCAAAGAAGAATGCCTCGCCAGGCTTGCCCGATTCCACGTTTGCGCCGATCCCTTCAAGACAAGCCAACAGTTGCTCCCAAAGCTCTATCTCGCCGGCCGGATCGTCGGGTGGAAAGAAGAGTTCCGGGCAAGCGGCCTTTGCCTGTGCCCAAGCCATTCCTCGCCAAACACCCTGCTTTTCTGCCGTCCGGGAAAGCTCACGGATGACCGTCCCGGTCCCTGTCCTTGTGGTGAGGGCAACCGGAGCATCGAGCAGCTTGCGCCGACCCTTGCAGGCCACCACAAGGGGAAAGCGAGGAACCGCGATGCAGGCTATCTCATTACGAACAGACGTTCGATATTAATAGCAGCCGGTGACTAGCCGTCTCGTCACGGCTCCCGCCCGCCGCGGGAGCCACCCGCCCCTCCTGATGTTGGCACGCCTGCGGCGTGCGCGGGTCGGGCATCGGCTCCCGCAGCGGGCGGGAGCACAACTGAGGAGATCCAGATGACTCGCACCGCAGACATCACCAAACTGACCGCCGGGGACAACGCAAACGCCTTTACTGATGACCGGCCATCGGGCCAGAGCGTCCAGCCGACTGAGGGCACACTCGACAGCTTTCTAGCGGAACTCCGTCGAATGACCCCGAAGGAGCGGATCAGGGCGTCGCGCTACACGATGAATCGCCGGGAGTACTGGATCTACGCGGCTCGCTTTCCCGATGAGGTCCCCACAGTCAACGGCGAGCTGGAGCTAATCGCCGCCACCCTCGAATAGTAACGCTGCAAGTCACGAACATTCGGACCGAGGGCGGGCGGAAAGCTTGGCATTGAGGCGCCCAATGCGGAGCCGACTCCGCCCGAGGATCGCACGCCCTGGCGGGCGTGCAGAGCGTCGTCCATCGGCTCCGCATCGGGCGGGCCACTGGACGAAGGAGAACGAGATGAGTTACCAGCCCACTGCCTGTCCGGATTGCCTGCGTCGCGCACGCCTTCTGGCCGACCTCGCCCCCTACATCGAGCGACACCTAGCGCGGTCGGCGAAGGGCAGGGGCGCGATCCAGCTGTTCGGGCTCGACAACGAGGACCTCGTTTCCGCAGCCGCCCCTGAGGCGAGCGCGCAGCTGCTCACGCGGGTCGCCGCTGTCTCGGAGGACGAGCTGCTGACCGAGATCGCCGAGTCGAGGTACTGGTGTTGCTGTCGACATGACTCCCAGTTCCCCGTCGCGCTACGAGAGATTCCAGGGGGCCCCTGGGCGCTGTTCGGCAGCGGAGACCCGCTCCTTCTTGCCCGCCTTCGCACCGACAGCGCCGTGGCGATCGTCGGTTCCAGGCGGGCTACTTCCTATGGCCGCGAAGTCGCTCGCACGCTCGGCTACGACCTCGCCCATGCCGGACTAACGGTGATCAGCGGGCTCGCCTTCGGCATCGACGGCTGCGCTCACCGCGGTGCCCTGGAAGCCGGAACGACTGCGGCGGTCCTCGGCTGCGGCGCCGACATTTGCTACCCGGCCTCCCACCGCTCGCTGTGGCGGCGCGTCTCTGAGAACGGCCTAGTGATCTCCGAGATGCCGCTTGGCGCCGGCCCGTGGCGCTGGACCTTTCCCGCGCGCAACCGGATCGTTGCGTCGTTGGCCGGGATGACGGTTGTCGTTGAGGCGGCGCAGCACTCCGGCTCGCTCATCACCGCCGACCTCGCCACCGACCTCGGCCGAGACCTCGGGGCTGTGCCGGGTCCGGTCAATTCGCGCGGCTCGGCCGGGACGAACGATCTCCTCGCGGGCGGAGCCTGCGTGGTCCGAGACGCCGAGGACGTTCTGGACGCGATGCTCGGACCGGGGATGACCCGGCCTGCTCTGCCGGAGGTCGCGGATTCGGATCAGGCCGCTCCCTGAATTGGAGCCTTCTTCGAACTCTGAAGCTCATTTACTGAAGCTGAAGGGCCTTGCTTCGCCGGCCCCCGCATTTTCGCACGGCTTCGCCGTGCATGCGGGGGGCACCGGCTCCCGCATCGGGTGGGGGCAAGAGCAAAAGGAGGGCTCCATGAGCCAGCCAAGTTCCACCACCGCAGTTCTCGATCTATCCAAGATCGACGTCGAGGGCGGCGTGAACCCACGTACTCACTTCGATGAGGCAAGCCTTGCCGAGTTGGAGGCGAGCATCCGACAGGACGGCCTAGTGACGGCGCTGACGGTCGTCCCCCAAGGCGACCGCTACACGGTGATTGCCGGGGAGCGCCGCCTGATCGCTGCGAAGCGCGCCGGCCTCACCGAGGCCCCCGCCGTCATCCGGCCAGTCAAAGGCACCAAGGACGCGACGCTCAAAGCCTCACGGGCTGCGACGCTGGTCGAGAACCTGATCCGCGATGACCTCGACCCGGTTGACGCGGCTCAGGGTCTTGCAGACCTCGCGGCAAGCGAGAATCTGACCACCCATCAGCAGATCGCGGATCGGATCGGCAAGAAAAAGAGCGCGAGCTGGGTCAGCGCGCACCTTCGGCTGCTGAAGCTCCCCGAGGGAGTTCAGGCATACATCGCCAAGGGAGAGATCCCGGTCGACGGAGAGCGGGCGCTGCGAAAGGTCGCCAAAGTGTCGCCGCGAGTCGCGGAGTGCATATGCGAGCTGGCGGTGCGGAGGAAGGTCAAGGGCAGCGATTTCGTTCGCCACTTCGATGGCCTCTTCCAGCTAACGGCGGAGTCCCGCTTCGAGAACCCGCCGACAATGATTCCGCCCAAAGCTGTGCGGATCAGCCAGGTCGTTGACGATCCGAAGAAGCGGCGCGACCTCGGAGACCGCTATCGCGTCCTCCATCCTCACAGTCCGAGCGAGCCGGCAGTTCGGCTCAACGAGGACGAGATCGACGCGGCGCGCGCTGCCGGATGCCTGGTCGAGCATGTGGTCGACCAGGGTGAATGGAGGCAGACCCACGCCTTCATCACAGACACCGCTCTCGCTGCAGACCTCGCAGAGCGCGCGGTCGAGCGCGAGGAGAAGGTGGCGATCGAGCGCAAGAAGGAAGAGGAGAAGCGCCAGGCCGCCGCGTCCCGCAGTAGCAACGGTGCGAGCCCCGAGGACGGGAAAGCCCCTCAGAAATCCGCCTACCAGGAGCGGCAGGAGAAGGCCGAAGAGGCACGCGACTGGAACCAGGAGGTCGGCCGCGAACTCCTCAAGCGGCGCGGAGGTTCGAGCCGCAAAGAGTTCGCCCTGTCCAGAGTGAAGGCGCTGGCGCTGATGCTCATTCAGGACAACCCGACCCTCGCGGCGAGCGGCCTGCGGCTGGTGATGGAGCAGCTGCAAGACGTCGAGGTAAGGCAGCTGACAGCCACCGGCAAGACCAAGGAGAAGGTCAGCTACGCCGGAGTCGAGGAGTGCTGCCAGTACCTCGAAAAGCGGGTCAAAGAGGCCCGCTCGGTCAACGAGGTCCTCGAGCTCGCCGTCGGCGATGCCGTTGTCGCCTCCTTCCTCGCGGACGAAAACGAGTTGCCGCAGTCAAAGCGGGTCGGCGGCGGCATCTACGACCCCGAGGCGGAAAAGCTGCTCAGCGCTGACATCAAGTCGGTGCGCCCCCGGCGTCAACGCCGGAAGAGCAGGAAGTAACCATCGCAATCACCGGGGGAGGGTCTGGACACCCAGGCTCTCGCCCAAAGCTGCGCCGTGTCCCCTCTAACACGGCCGAAGGGAAGACCATGAACGAACGAACGTATGAGTTCGAGACAAGCTGCGAGGCGACTGTCCACGAGACGTGGCGCATCACCGTTCCCGGCGACCTGGCCGGTAACGAGTTGGTCCAGCGAATTGAGGAGGAGCTACAGGCCGGCCGGTGCGACTTCATCAGCGAGAAGGCCGAAGAAGAGCGCGAACGCGATGTTCAGGAGCACACGGTCGAGGAGGCGGCGCCAGAACCCGAACCCGCCTACACGGTTACAGGCTACGGCGACAACAACGCTGCGAAGCCCTACATCGTGACCGTCTACACGCACCACGGACCT
>Ga0136846_1213323_pt1 | contig 23364 bp, 16 predicted proteins | sample HopSoiMetagenom2_FD_96841 | JGI IMG/M metagenome (GOLD analysis project Ga0136846, IMG submission 96841) | Grasslands soil microbial communities from Hopland, California, USA - 2 Assembly 2016 (version 4) | ecosystem: Environmental > Terrestrial > Soil > Grasslands | place: USA: Hopland... | reverse complement strand
CGATGCGTGCTCACGCCGGCGCCGGTGGTAATGTCCTCGAACCGCAAGCCGCCCTTGTTCAGGTAGAGGCGACTCGAGACCATGTTGCCGGCGAAGAAGAGATCGGGCAGACCATCGTTGTCGACGTCCCCGGCAGCCACGCCGGCGCCGTTGTAGACGTAAGAGTCCTTGAGAACGTTCAGTGAATCACTGGTCGTGATCGTGTTCGAGAAGGTCACGCCCGTCCGCTTGGAATCGAGGAGCTCGAAGACGGCGTGCTCGCCCGTGCCGAGGCGACAACTCGTCAGGCAGCCGAACACGACCAGGATGCCGAGTCTGGCGGCGGTGACACACGGGGAGCCTGTTACCATGAATACCTGTTCGAGGAATCGCTTCGCATGAATCGACACCAGTATGTCTCGCGCATCATCAACCTCATTCCCGCGGATTCGCAACGGCTCTGGTCGGTCGACGAATCTGAAGGGTTGCGCAGGCTGCTCGCCAGTGATCCCGACGCGGTTCTCGCCATCGAGGGATCATTCGCGCTCGTGGCGCAGGACGGCGAGCGGGTAGTCCTGGCGCGGAGCCTCGACCGGCCAATGCGCTACTTCCTGGCGAAAGCGGTGGAAGGGCCCGCGCTGATCGTCGCCGAACGGATCGACGAGATCGCGGCCGAGCTGAGGCGCCGCGGGTGGAGCGCGCAATTTCATCCGAGCTACACGCGGATGGTGCCGGCGCATCATGTGACGACGCTGCGGCTCGTGGGCTGCCCGGATCCGAATCCGGTGCACCGACGATTCTTCGATCCTCCGCGTGGCGTGCTTCCGAAGGACCTGGACGTGATCGGACGCCACTACGTCGAGGCGGTGTACGATGAGCTGCGTCGCTGGCTCTCGGCGCAACCGTCGTCGGCACCGATCGGCGTGCCGTTCTCCGGAGGAATTGATAGCGGCGCCGTGTTTCTCTGTCTGTACAAGCTGCTATTGAACGAGGGCCACTCGCCCGCTCGGCTCAAGGCGTTCACTCTCTCAGTAGACGGCAAGGGTGAGGACGCGATCCAGGCGCGCGAATTCCTCCGCCGCACGGATCTCGAGATCTTCGGTGAGGTGATCGACGTCCCATCGAGCGCCCTCGATCCGCTGCGCGCCGTGGCGGTGATCGAGGACTACAAACCGCTCGACGTGGAGTGCGCGGCGGTGAACCTGGCGCTGCTCGCGTCGATTCGCGATCGGTATCCGGACTGGCGTCTCCTCGTCGATGGTGACGGCGGCGATGAGAATCTCAAGGACTATCCGATCGAGGCAAACAGCGAGCTGACGATCCGCAGCGTCGTCAACAATCGGATGCTCTATCAGGAAGGCTGGGGCGTGGAGTCGATCAAGCACTCGCTCACCTACTCGGGCGGCTACAGCCGCGGTTGCGTACGGAGCTACGCGTGCGCGCGCGCCCATGGATTCGATGCGTTCAGCCCGTATACGCGGCCGTCGGTGATTGCGGTGGCGGAGGCGATCCCGTTCGCCGAGCTGACCGATGGGTCGCACGAGCGGCTCTACGCGCTCAAGGGGCAGATCGTGGCGCGAGGCGTTCGACAGGTGCTCGGAATCGAGATGCCGGTGTTTCCGAAGCGACGCTTCCAGCACGGATCGGTCGGAGAGAAGGAGGTCGGGCGTCTCTTTCCGGAGAATGAGCTGCGTTACCGGCGCCACTTCGAGACGTTACACGCCGCAATGGCATGAGCGTCGCCGCCGCGGACGCACGGATACGGCGCCTGCGGCCGCCGAAGCCGCGCGTCGATCCGTACACGGCGCACGGCGCGTTGGTCGAGGACGAGCGGAGGCCTGATGGCCGGCGCGAGACGGCGCTCACGATCTTTCTCGCGGGCGCGGAGTGCCCGTTCACCTGCTCGTTCTGCGACCTCTGGCGGTACACGATCGACGGGCCGACGCCGCCCGGCGCACTCGCCGCGCAGGTTGAGAAAGTGCTCAATGCGAGCGGCACGCCGCTACCGGATCGCTTGAAGCTGTACAATGCCAGCAACTTCTTCGACCGCCGCGCCGTGCCACTCGCGGATCGCGACCGGCTGGCGGCGCTCGCCGGGCCGTTTGCCGCCGTGACCGTCGAGTCGCACGTCAACACGATCGGTACGGAGACGTTGGCATTCGCGCGCTCTCTGCGCGGCCGCCTGGAGGTCGCCGTAGGACTCGAGACGATTCATCCCGAGGCGTCGCGCCGACTGAACAAGCGGTTGGAGCTTCCGCGATTCGATGCGGCGGCGCGCCTGCTGGCGGAGAACGGCATCGACCTTCGCGTCTTCGTTCTCGTCGGTGCGCCGCATGTGCCGGCGGCGGAGAGCGTCGCGTGGACGATACGGACCGTGGAGTACGCGGTGACGCGGGGCGCGTCAGTGGTGGCGATCATACCCGTTCGCGGCGGCAACGGCGAGATGGAGCGGCTCAAGTCGTTAGGCGAGTTCAGCCCGCCGACGCTCGCGCAGCTCGAGGCGGCGCTCGACGGCTGCCTTCAATTCACAGGGTGCGTCGTCACCGCCGACAGCTGGGACGCCGAGCAGTTTGCGCCCTGCGACGCGTGCCGTCTCGCGCGGATCGAGCGGCTGCAGCGAATCAACGTGAGGGGTCGCGCGGAATCACGCGTCGCGTGCGCCGTGTGTGGTGCGGCATGATGGAGTCGTGCGAGGTCGCGATCGTCGGCAGCGGGTTCACGGGCTCGCTCCTGGCGCGCATCCTGACGGTGCTCGGCTACGACGTCGTGCTCCTCGAGCGAGGGACGCACCCCCGGTTCGCGATCGGCGAGTCGTCGACCCCGCTGGCGAATCTATCGCTCGAGCGCATCGGAACACGCTATGGCCTTGAGGACTGCTGGGCACTCGCGGCGCACGGCCGATGGGTGGAGTGTCATCCCGAGCTGAGGCGGGGGCTCAAGCGTGGCTTCACCTTTTATCGACACCAGCCTGGCGAGCCATTGGGCGGGGGCGTCGATGCGGAGCGTCTACTCGTCGCCGCGAGCCCGTCGGATTATTCGTCAGATACGCACTGGCTGCGCGCGGACGTCGATCAGCACTTCGTGCGCGAAGCGGAAGCGGCGGGCGTCGCCTATCGAGATCGGGTGAGCCTAACGAGCGCGACGCGCGATGGCGAGCACTGGATCCTCGGCGGCAGCCGTGACGACCGCGCGTTCACCTTGCGCGCCGGTTTTCTCATCGACGCCTCCGGCCCGGGCGGCTTTCTGGCGAGGGTGCTTTCGATTCCTTCCGGTCTCTCCCGTACCGAGACGCGGTCGTCGCTCCTCTTCTCGCACGTCGACGACGTGCGTTTGATGAGCGACGTGGCTCCGTGGCTTTCGGCGGGTCCGTACCCGGAGGACTGGGCCGCGGTGCACCACCTGATCGACGAAGGGTGGATGTACTCGCTCCGCTTCGATCATGGCACGACCAGCGCCGGATTCCTCCTCACTCCGCGCGGTCTAGGGGAGCTGGCATCGCGGTCTCCACTCCAGCCGGAGGATCTCTGGCGCCTGCTGCTCGACCGCTATCCCACGATTGGCGCGGCGTTCGCCGACGCGCGCCCGCTGATGCCAATCGCCTTCCGGCCGAACATCCAGCACCGTCTCACGCACGCGGCTGGCGACCGCTGGGCGATGATGCCGCACGCGTATGCGTTCGTCGATCCGCTGTTCTCGACTGGCATCGCATGGGGCCTTCGCGCGGTCGAGCGAATCGCGCTCGCGTTCGAAGATGCTAAACAGGGCGACCGATTGCCTGAGGTGGGTGCGCTGGCCCGTTACGATGCGCTGCTCGCGAGCGAGGCCGACCAGATCGACCGGCTCGTCGCCGGGGCGTATGAAGCGATGGGGCAGTTCGATCTCTTCGCCGCACAGGCGATGATCTACTTCGCGACGGTGTCGTTCGCCGAGGTGAGGCAGCGCCTGATCGTCGACGACACCGCGGCGTGGGATGGCTTTCTCGGCGTTGGTGATCCGGTACTCGAGCCACTCCCGGGCGAGGCGCTTCGGCGCCTGCGGCAGGCGACGAGTCGCGGTGTGCTCGCCAGTGATGAACGGCGAGCGTTTGTGAATTGGGTGACTGGCGCTATTGCGTCGAGGAACGTCGCGGGGCTCGCCGATCCTCGGCGACGCAATCTCTACCCGGTCGATCTCGATGTGCTCGTCGAGCGACACGCACTGCTGGGACTCACGCTGGATGAGCTTCTGGCCGGTTTGCCGGCGCTCCGTGGTGATGCAATGCATTTAGCCGTCGCCCTGCGCAGTGAGAATGGCCGCTGAGACCACTGACCCGCCCTGAAACCACTGACGGGCTCCTCTCCGCACGGAGAGCCCAGGGTTTGTAGGACGCGAATGCCGCGAATTCAAAAGCGAATCCAACCTACTGGCGTAACGGTCCGTCGAGCGCTCCTTGCAGATGCTTGATTGAGAAGCTGACGCTCGGATTCGCGAAGTTGGATTCGCTTCCGATTCGCGGCATTCGCGATCCAACAGCCCTCCAACTGTGCACCGTGGGAGGGTCTCACAGGATTTGACCATGTGACAATTCCTGAGCGCTGCTTATGCGGTCGCCAGGTCGATTCCATTCGCGCTAGTTGTTCGCTTCGCGCCGCCAAGGCGCAGATCGATCCACTTCGCGACGGGACCAACCGTCGCGAGCGCGAGGAATGCTGGGCCGGCGGTGAACGCAGTCGGCAGCGGCATGCCGAGGTCCGCCGCGACGCGAATGAGTGCTTCCATGACCGCGATGAGGACCGCGATGAGCATCTGCTTGCGGCGGCCGCGCACGACCGTGCGCGGATCGGTGATCATGAAGAAGACGAAGAGCTGATACATCGGGCCCGTGATCGGCGCGATTTCCGGAAGCACCGGCAGCCCGAGGGCGCTGGCGCGAACGACGCCAAGGATGAGAAAGCTCAGAGCGTAGGTGAGCGTGATGTGGAGGACGCCCACCCGCGCGGCGATGATGAGGCCGAAGGTCCAGATGACGAGATTCGTGAGCACATCGTTGCCGAATTGATGGCTCAGGACGGAGACACGATCGGGCGCTACGAGCAGCAGCGCGGTGATGGCGAAGTTCGTCGGATTCCAGAGATGATTGTCGCGGTAGCGCAGAACGTACTTGGACGAGATCGCGAGGAATCCGCCTAACGCGAACGGCCAGAGCGCGCCGCCCTGGGGCTTGGTGAGAAGGGTGAGGCTGATGCCGCTGATGTAGGCGCTCTGCAGATTCACGATCTTGCCGCGATCGAACCAGGAGAGAAGCGCCTCCGTCGCCATGCAGGCGCCGAGCGCGAGCGCGAGCCGGTCGTAGCCGCCAAGGATGTGATAGCGGAACTGGCCCGCGACGAGGACGAGCGTGATCAGAAACGCGATCAGATATCGCGGATCGATCCTGCTTGTGCGCGCCCAGAGCTGCGTCACGAGCGGGCGGCTGGTGGGAGCGAGCGGTGTGGCGTCGGTCATGTCAGCGTCGCGGCTCCGTGACCGTGACGAACTGATTGATCGCCGGTCGCTCCAGATACTGTGTCAGCCCCGACGGCCAGTGGATGGTGACGCGATCGACCCATTCGTGATGCCCGAGCCCGAAGTGCGGCCGTCGATCATTCTGACTCGCGAAACCGGAGCCGCCATCGATGACGCGCCGTTGGGTGAGATCGCCTGCCTCGAGGACGACTTCGGCGCCGATCGCGCTGCGGTTGCTGCGTGTGCCGACAAGCGTGAACGCGATCCAGTGATTGCTGCTGTCGGGGTAGTCGCGATAGAGCAGCGCGGGCTGATTCTGATTCGCGACGACGACGTCGAGCGCGCCGCGGTTGGAGAGGTCGGCGAGGGCGACGGCGCGTCCGTCGTATTCGTCCAGCGCACCCACCGTCTGCGCAACGTCGATCCATCCGGCGACGCCGCGATTGACGTAGACGCGGGAGCGCTCGTAGCCGGAAAGACTCGCGTTTCCGAAGGCGGGCCAGCTCGATGCGTCCTCGAAGAGCTGTCCGTTCGCCCCCGCGATCTTCGACATCGCGTACCAGTAGCTCTTGCCGCGATCGCCGGAGATGAAGCCGTTGGCGACGAACAGCTCGTTCGCGCCATCGTTGTTGAGATCACCGAACTGAGCCCCCCACGCCCACCCAGCGTCCGCTATCGCGCCCTCGGCCACGTTGCGGAACCGATGGGCGTCGGCCATCTGGTTCAGTCGGAGGTTGTTGTTCTGAAAGAGATAGCCACGCTCGGAGATGTTGGTGATGAAGGCGTCGAGGCGGCCGCGGTTGAAGGCGTCGCCTAACGCGACGGACATCCCGCTCTTGGATTCGCTCTCCAGGCCGGCCGTCGTCAACGCGAAGCGCTTGCCGTGGTCGTTGAGGTAGAGCTCCTCCGGACCGTAATCATTGGCGACGTACATGTCCGGCCAGCCGTCGCCATTGAAATCCGCCGAAGCCGCGGCGAGCGTCCAGCGATTGCCGCCGACACCCATCCGGTTCGTGACGTCCTCGAATTTGCCACCGCCGAGGTTGTGGAACAGCACGTTCTTTCCCCCGTTGGTCGCGAACTCGAAGCTGTTGTGCATGATCCGCGTCGTCGTGAGGTGCCAGAGGTCCACGTTATCGCGGAAGTACGCGGTGACGTACAGATCGAGCAGACCATCGCGATCGTAGTCGAGCCAGATCGCGCCGTTGCTGTTCACCCAGCGGCGGAGGCCGGCCGCTTCGGTCACGTCCTGGAAGTGCGTGCCGTCGACGTTCCGGTAGAGCGCGAGGTACCCGTAGCGATAGACGAGGAGATCCTCCCGTCCATCGTTGTCGAAGTCGCCCCACACGCTGCCCATCGAGACACCCTCACCGGGCCGATTCAGGTCGGCGAGACCGGCAGTAGCGGCGACATCCTCGAAGGTGCCGTCGTGCTTGTTGTGGTAGAGCGCGTTAGGCGCGCCGAACCGGCTGTTCGTGAAGTACAGATCCGGCCAGCCGTCCCCGTCGAAGTCAGCGACCGATACGCCGGCGCCGAGCGCGGCGACGTGTGGCTCGACGTTCGCGATCTTCGGATCGAAGGTGGGCCGGCGATGGAGGAAGGTGATGCCGGCCGCCCGGGTCTCGTCCCGGAGGACGAAGCCAGGATGCGACGCGTCCGCGAGCGCCCGGATGGGCCCGCGATCGAGTCGCATGGCAAGAAGAATTGCGGCGAGAAAAGGCACGGCCATGATGCCGCGCCGAACAGCAGGGCGGGGACGCTTCGGCACGCCCAGACGCTAATGCGCCGTCACGGCGAGCGAAAGCTTTGTCATCCCCGGGGAAAAGCAGATCCCTCGTCGCTACGCTCCTCGGGATGACAGCTATCTCCGCTTCACGACCCGAGTGTCGTACTCGCGCAGATAGTGCTGGTGGGCCGTGTCGCCGGGATAGACGTCTGCCGCGGCACCGGGATAGGCCTGGATCGCGTGAAATGGGAGCGGCTCGACCGTGGTGCCGAAGGCGGTATTCAGGTCGGAGTCCTTGATCCAGCCATCGGTGTAGAGCAGGAAGTCGCGCGTCCAGCCGTGCGGAAGGGAGGCCGCGGAGCTGGCATCGAACTGGAGCGTTGCCTCGTCACCGGGACCCATGATGACGTACATGTCGTCGGGCGCTCTCAGGAGTGGCAGCACGTCGCCGAAGCGCGTGAATCGGCCTTCGATCGGGCGCCAGGGCGACTCCTTCGTCACGTCGTCATAGGCGAACCAGTAGGGGCCGTAGCGGCCGCCCTTGCGGTACATGCGCGAGAAGCCGCGGTAGTGCAGATCGGCTGAGGTAGGCGTCAGCGTCGTCGTCTTCACCACACTTCCCGAAGCGTCTGCCGCGACGAAGGCTTCGTCCCAGTAGATCTGCATGTTGGTGCGGAGCCGCACGTGGTGATCGGCGGTCGGAAACCGACCAGCAAGATCGACGATGACGGTCTTGTCCTTTCCGGAGGGGAAACCGATGTCGGCGATCACGGTGCGCCACCGGCCCGAGGCATCACGGACCTCGAGTGATGGCGACGCGAGCTTGATGGCGTGCTGCTGCGAGAGCGCGACGTTGATGCTCGCGTCCGTGGGATAGATCCAGCCGCGGAGGAAGAGGAACGTCCCCGCCCGGCCGGCGTCGGCGCCGAGGTCCATGACGAGATCGTGCGGCTCGACGACGCCCTGATAGCGCGTTGGCGTGAAGTTGGAGACGTACACGTCGTCGCTCGCGCGCAGCGCCGGAAGGACATCGTTGCCGCGCTCGTCGACCGCCGATTCCGGGTAATGCCGCGCCTGCCTAACGACGCTATACAGCCGGAGCGATACGGGTCCCGGCGGAACGAAGCGCTCGTCGACGAAGATGCTCACCGAATCGGGGTGGTCGACAGCGACGAGATGCACCTGATCGGCATAGGCCGTTTCCCAGAGCTCCTCGGTGAGCTGCATGACGTACTTCCCGTCGCGCGGGCGCAGGGCGTCGCCCGGGATTCGGACGTACTCACGAGAGGCGCCGGCCGGAGCGAAGGCGCTCGTGCTGCCCATGAGCCCCAGCGGCATGCCCAACGCGCTCCGCCACATCGCATCGGTCACGAAGCGGAAGCGCGTACCGTCCCACGTGTAGGCGAGCGCGCACGAGCCCTTGAGCATCTCGCTTTCGACGACGTCCTGGTCCGATCCGGGGAAGTAGATCGTCTGCGGCACGCCGTTCGGCCATTCGACTCGCAGCACGTCCGCCTTGAGATGCGGCCCGAGACCGAAGTGCGTCACCCGTCCCGTGGCGACGCGCGTCTGGTAGATGTCGCCCGCCCGCAGCTCGAGCTTCGCGCCAATCCCGAAATCATTATTCTTGCCGCTGCCGGTGCGGAGCGCCTTGAGCTCGACATTCACCGCCAGATTGCTGTTGCCGCCGTCGTTTCGGAGTAAATGCGGCAGGCCAGCGGCATCCGTGATGAAGAAATCCTCATCACCATCGTCGTCGGCATCAGCGACGGTGATGGCGCCGCCGCCCGCGGAGCGCAGCGCCACGGGCAGTAGTGTCGAGCGATCCACGAATCGGCCGGTGCCGTCGTTTCGGAGGAGAACGAGACCGCCACGCGCGCTGCCGGCCTGGCCACCGGCGCCGATTAGCAGATCGAGCCAACCGTCATTGTCGTAGTCGACGAAGCGCGCGGCGGCCGCCGCAGCGCCGCGCACCGCCGCCAGCGACTGCGAAGAGCGCGTGTCACGCCTGAAGCTGCCGTCGCCGCGATTGAGCCAGAGCGTCGCGTCGCCGCTCGCCCCAACGAGAAAGAGGTCGAGAAAGCCGTCGTTGTTGTAATCGCCAACAGCCGCGGCGACGGAGCCGCCGACGAGACCACTCGGCGCAGTGACGTCGCTGAAGCGCTGGGCGCCGCCATTGTGCAGCAGTGTGTTGCCGCCGGCGCCAGCAATGAACAGATCGATGCGCCCATCACCGTCGAAGTCGCCGAAGACGACCGCGCGTGCGTCGCCGCTCCCTGCGAGTCCGTAGCTGGTGGTCGCGTCGGTGAAGGTGCCGTCGAGATTGTTGCGATAGAGCGTACGCTGGCCGCTGCCCACGAGAACGAGATCGAGATCGCCGTCGTGGTCCACATCGACGAACGCTCCGCTGCGCGCCCCGTGCAACTCGGCGATTCCCCCCTTCGCCGTCACCTCCTCGAACGAGCCATTGCCGCGATTCCGAAAGAGATGTCCGGCGCCGCGGCCGTCGATCGCGAAGAGATCGAGCCAGCCATCGTTGTCGTAGTCGGCGAACGTCGCGAAGGTCGCGCCGTTAGGCACCGTGATCCCCGACGCGGCCGTGATGTCGCGGACGAATCCGCCGCGCACGGTGAGCAGGTGGGTCTCCACGCTCGATCGCGCCGCCGACCAGGCAGAGACGAGCAGATCATCTGTACCGTCGCCATCCACGTCGCCGCTCGCCAGTGCCAGTGTGGCTCCGGCGGTGGCCGCCGCGGCGTTCGGTGTGCCGGGGCGCGCCACATCCAGCAGACCGGAGTTATCAGTCGCGTCGGTGAAGCGCACGGAGTCCACCGCGGCCTCAGCGCGCACACCTCGCAGCCCGATGAGATACTTGGGATTGAAGGTGAGCACGGGCCGTCCGGGCACGGGGCCTTCCGTCCATCGCACCTCGTCCAGCGAAGATTGATACGGCTTCGTGAGCTGCATCAGGTGGCTGAACCGGTCGAGCGGCTCGGCTGCCGCGGCCACCTGGCCCGCCTGGAGCCGCCGGATGGTGCTGTCGAGGTACGCGCGCGCGATCGCCGGCGGTTCGGGTGGCGTGCGGCGGATCTCCTCGAGCTGCCTAACGGCGCTGTCGGCCTCGCCGCGGCGGAGCTGGACGTCGAGGAGCGCCAGCCGCACGGCGAGATTGGCGGGCGTGACGGCGAGCACGTCGTGCAGTCGCTGCTCGCGACGGGCCAGCGACGCGCTGTCGCTGCCGTCCTCGAGTTCGGCGAGCGCGTAGGCGACGTGCGCATTCGTCGGCGCGTCGCGGCGCGCCTGTTCGAGGATGGCGCGCGCGTCGTTCGGGCGATTGGTGAGCGCGAATAGCTTCGCGAGTGCGAGATCGATGTCCGCGTTGCGCGGGTCCAGCTCGTGCGCGCGCCGCAGCTGACGCTCCGCGTCCTGATACCGGCCCGACTGCAGGTACGTGAGCCCGAGATCGGCGTAGCCGAGCGGATCGTCCGGCGCGAGATCTACCAGCTTCTTGAACTGGGTCTCTGCCTCCGGTAGCTGGTTGCGCTGCAGATAGCTCAGACCGAGCATGCGCGTCGAGAAAAGCTCTTCGACGGGTGCGGCCCTCTTGCGACATTGCCAGGCCGCGAGCAGGATCACCGCGCCGGCAAGGAACCGTCGGTAGGCCATGACTTTCATGTTTGCTGAACGCGCGCAACCGCTGGAAGATCGAGGGTGAACGTCGAGCCCGCGCCGACCACACTCTCCGCGTGCAGGTCGCCGCCCATCGCCCGCGCGAGATCGCGACTGATGGCGAGCCCGAGGCCGACACCGCCAGTTGGTTCCGTGAGAGTGCGATGTACCTGGACGAATGGCTCGAACACCGACTCGAGTCGGTCGGGTGCGATGCCAATACCCGTATCGTGCACACGGATTCGCACTCGACCGTCCACCTGGTCGCAGCGCACCTCGATCCGTCCTTTGGGCGCCGTGAACTTCACGGCATTGGAGAGCAGGTTGAGTAGAATCTGACGCGCCTTGTCCGGATCGGCGCGCACGACCACTCCATCCGTTGGCTGATCGCAATGGAAATCGAGGTCGCGCTCCCGCAGCTGCGGACGCACGAAATCCTCGAGCTCCGAGAGGAGCGTCACGACGGGCAGCGACTTGAGATGGTACTCGACGCGTCCCGCCTCGATGCGCGCAAACTCCAGCACGTCGTTGATCAGGCCGAGCAGGTGTCGTTGACTCTGCTCGATGCGCGCGAGGTCGACCTTCTGTTCCTTGCTGATCGGGCCGCGGACTCCCATCGAGAGCAGCTGCGCGTAGCCCGCGATGGCGTTGAGCGGCGTGCGCAGCTCGTGGCTCATCGCGGCGAGAAACTGGCTCTTCGCCTGGTTCGCCGCTTCCGCCGCGCGTTGGGCGGCCAGCGCCTGCTGGTGCTGGCGGGCGCTGTCGATGGCGAAGGCGGCGCGCCGCGCGAGCTCCATCGCGAGCGCGAGATCGTCTGGGCCATAGCGCCGGCGCGATTCCGCGCTCACGAGGGTCAACGCGCCGAAGGTGCGGCCGCGCACCGTCAGCGGGACGATGATCGCCGAGCGCAGCCCGAGCTCGCGGATGAGGTGCAGGTGCTCGGCGTCGATGGCACCGGCGACGAGCATCTCGTCCGTTATCTCCGCGTGCAGCTCGGGCGTGCCGGTGCGCAACACGTTAGGCACACCGCTCGTCGCGTTGGGATTGCTCGGGTACCGGCGGTTGAGCTCTCGGGCAAACTCGACCTTGCGGTTGTCGACGTGCGCGATCGTCACCTGCCGCGCCACGCCCGCTTGGTCGACGATCTCCACCGCGCACCAGTCCGCGAAATTCGGCACGACCAGACGCGCGAGATCCGAGAGCCGCTCTTCCGGGTCGAGTGGAGCCGTCAGCAGCTCCGTCACACCGTCCAGATAACGCCGTGCCTCCTCGGCCTTCTTTTTCGCGGTGACGTTCTTCCACTGGGTGGCGAGACCGCCGTCGGCGAGGGGGTAGCAGTGCAGCTCGGCCCACGTCCCACGCTCTGGATAGAACGCCTCGAAGGTGCCGGGTACGCGGTCGCGCGCGGCCCGGCGCATCTCGCGCTCAAAGGCTGTCCCGACGATCTCGGGATAGACGTCCCAGAGCACACGGCCGATGAGCTCAGCGCGATTGCCGTGGGAGGCGAGGATCTCCGCCGCGGCGTCGTTGATGAAGCGGAAGCGCCAGTCCCCATCCTGAACGACGAATGGATCGCTGATGCTCTCGAGGATGCCGCGCGAGAACTGCGTCGCCGCATCGGCTTCCTCCGTTCGTTCCTGGAGCTCCACCGTCGTCTGCTCGAGCTCTTCAGCCATCGCCTGAGACTCGTCCAGCTGAGTCTCGAGCTCCATCGCCTGCTCCTCGATCTGTTTCGCGAGCTGGGCGTTGTCGCGCGCGGCGGCGGCGGCTCGAGCTTCTGCCACGCGGCGCCGGTCCGCGAGCGCGCTCACAATCGCCGCCATGACGAGGAAGATCGACAGGGTAACCGTGTCGGCGGGCTGGACTCCGAACGTATGTCGCGGCGGCAGAAACCAGAACTCCACGAGGAGCACGGTGAGCAGCGACGCCAGTATCGCCGGTCCGAGCCCCGATGTCGCGGCAGTGATCATGACCGCGGGCCAGAACAGGATAAAAATGACGCGCGAGACAAAGGGCTCGAGCAGCGCCGTGAGTCCGAAGGCGACGCCCACAGCGACGACTGGGACGAGGTACCGGGTGAAGGGCGACATCGGCCGCCGCTCGCGCACGACCACAGCGTGAGCGGCGGTGGGCTGCCGCGACTCGTTAGGCGAGTGGCGGCGGGGCGCGGGCTCCATCGTCTGGGAATCGGGACGAGGAGAGGAGGACGCGGGACCGTCTAACTCTCGAGACACTCCGGGAAGGTAGTCGCGGTCGAGGTTCAAACGAGCGATGCCAATAATCGCCCTTCCCAGTCGCGTCCGCCACTCCAATTCACCAGAGGGTTTGAGACTGAGATCTCAGCCTTCAGAGCTGAGATCAGGCCTTTTCGGTGCACCGGATCGGCATCGCACCCGGTATGGCGAGTCCAGAATCGAGACCTCGGCCTCGAGATGTCGGACGCGAGACCGAGATGCACTGTCTCACGTCTGAAGACTCGCCGCTAACGTCTCGAGGCTGGACTCGCTGTCGTGGGTGAGATGCCCGTTGGGCGCTCCGAAAGAGATCGATCTGAGTTCTGAGGACTCGGAGCTCAGTCTCGCCGCCGTTCTTGTGCGTGAAGAGGGCCGGCCTTGACACTACTCGTCCACAGCGCGATATACCGCGAGATGGTATATCGTCCGACGTTAGACTCCGGCCTGGAGGTACATGTCCGAGAGTGAGCCCCGTAGCCTCCCGGCGATCTCGCCGCAGGTCTTTCACATCCTGCTCTCCCTCGTCGACGACGATCTGCACGGCTACGCGATCATTCAGGAGGTCGCGGCGCGCACCGGCGGGGAGCTGAGACTCACCGCAAGTACCCTCTATGCGGCGATGAAGCGGCTGCTCGAGAGCGGCTGGATCGAGGAGCGGTCGACGCGCCCCGCCGGCGCGACCGACGACCCTCGGCGCCGCTATTACCGGCTCACGAAGCTCGGCCGGGAGGTCGCCCGCGTCGAAGCTCGGCGACTCGAGCAGCTGGCCGCGATGGCCCGCGCCAAGCGACTCCTGCCGCCGCTCGGCGTCGCGGCGCCAAAGGGGTCGCGCGCGTGACCGATTACACGCTCACGCCGGCGCTGCGCGTCTACCGGCGCGTGCTCGCTCTTGTCCTGCCGCGTCGCTTTCGCGAGCGGTTCAGTCACCAGATGCTCGCGGTCTTCGCGGAGCTCGAGTCCGAGGCGCGCGCACGCGCCGGGAGCCGTGGCGTCGTCGCCGCGCTCCTCTCGGAGCTGCCGGGACTCCTCCGGCTCGCCGCGCGCGAGCGCCGCGCCGAGCGGGCGGAACGCGCCCGGCTGCCTAACGTCGCCCAAGGGAAGGGAAACATGCTCGAGTCGTTCACCCAGGACCTCCGCTTCGCCGCGCGCTCACTGCGACGCAGCCCGGGCTTCACGCTCGTCGCAACGCTGACGCTCGCGTTAGGCGTCGGCGCGAACACCGCCATCTTCAGCGTCGTGGACGGGGTGCTTCTCCGGCCACTGCCGGTGCGCGATCCCGCCCGGCTCGTAGCCGTGGGTGAGCAGTCCGCGAGCGCGGGCCCAGGAAACGTGTCCGTGACATCGCCAGCGAATCTCTACGACTGGCAGCGCAGCACACGCTCGATGCGGATCGCCGGGTTTACGTCGGTGTCGGGGACGATCATGGCACATGGCGAGCCCCAACAGCTTTTCGGCACGCAGAGCATCGGCGGTATCCTGCCATTGTTGGGCGTGCCGCCGATGCTCGGTCGCCTGATCGGCGAGAGCGACGAGGATGCCGCGGCGCCGGCGGCGATCGTGCTGAGCTACGAGAGCTGGCGCGATCTCTTCGGCGAGGACCGCGATGCCATCGGCAAGACGATCACGATGAACGGCACGCCGCGCACGATCGTCGGCGTGATGCCGCGCGCGTTCTCCTTCCTCGGCGGCCCGTCGGCCTTCTATGTGCCGGCACGATTCGACGCGAAGTTCCGCGAGAATCGAGACCAGTACTTCATCGAAGTCGTCGGGCGGCTCGCACCCGGATCATCGGTCGAGCAGGCACAGACAGAATTGGAGACCGTTGCCGCGCGACTGCGGCGCGATTGGCCCACGTTCAACACCAATCTCAAGATTTTAGTCTTGCCGCTCCAGGAAACGATCGTCGGTGGGTCGCGGACGCAGCTGATGGTGCTGATGGGTGCCGTCGCGTTCGTCCTGCTCATCACCTGCGCCAATCTCGGGAATCTTCTGCTCGCGCGCGCAAGCGGGCGACGCCGCGAGATCGCGGTGCGTCAGGCGCTCGGCGCGGGTCAGGGTCGCGTCGCGCGTCAGCTCCTGACCGAGAGTCTCCTGCTGGCGATTGTTGGAGGTGCGTTGGGTCTCATCGTCGGCAAGCTCTTTCTCGATCTGCTGCTCGCCGCGCAAACGATCACGAATCTGCCGCGGAGCGACGAGATCACGCTCGACGGGCGTGTGCTCGCGTTCACCTTCGGCGTGTCGCTCCTCGCCGGTGTGATCTTCGGCAGCGTTCCGGCGTGGCAGCTGTCGCGTGCACCGTCGACGTCGGCACTTCGTGAGGGAGCGAAGGGGAGCGACAACCAGCAATGGGCACGGAGCGTCCTCGTCGTGTCCGAGATCGCGCTCGCGATGGTCCTGCTCACGGGCGCGGGACTGCTCCTCCGGAGCTTCGCGCTCCTGCAGCGTGTCGATGCCGGCGTCAGGCAGGATCACGTGATGACTTTCTCGGTGCGCCTGCCGCGCGACGATCGGACCTTCTTCCCACGATCCATCGAGCGTCTGCGCGCGTTGCCTGGCGTTCGGTCCGCCGCGCTCACGAGCCAATTGCCGGTGACGGGCCGCGGGATCGGTGCATGGTTCAATCGAATCGACAAACCACTGCCGGCCGGGGTGAATCCAACCGGTGAGGCTTATCGTGTGGTGACGCCTGGCTACTTCGAGACCATGGGGATCGCGCTCCGGCGCGGCCGCGGCATCGAGACGACCGACACGCATGACGCACCTGTCGTGGTGGTGAACGAGGCGCTGGTTCGCAAGTACTATCGCGGAGAGGATCCACTCGGAAAGCCGATCTATCTCGGCGCGCCGGACAATCGCCTCTTCCGCGAGGCGTCGATCGTCGGCGTCGTGTCGGACACGCGGGACGTCGGCCTCGGCAGCGATCCGCTGCCGACCGTGTACATCCCGCTGGCCGTGATGCCGGGTTGGCCCGCGTTCTCCTACGTCCTGCGCACACAGCAGGAGCCGGGCGCAATCATCGCGGCTGCGCGGCGCGCAATGCGCGAAATCGATCCGACGCTGCCGGTTCGCGACGTGGCGTCGATGGACGACGTGCTGTCAACCGCCGTCGCGCCGGCGCGCTGGTCGACGACGCTGCTCGGCGTGTTCGCGGGCGTCGCGCTGGTGATCGCGGTGCTTGGCGTGTTCGGTGTGCTGTCGTTCGTCGTGACGCAGCGGACGCGCGAGCTCGGGATCCGTATCGCGTTAGGCGCGGCGCCGGCGCAGGTGCGCCGGCACGTCGTGGCGCGCGGCCTCACGTTGGTGCTCATCGGCGTGGTGGCGGGGATCCTCGGAGCGGTCACGCTCACGCGGTTCATGAGCGCGCTGCTGTTCGGGGTGACGCCGACCGATCCCGCGACCTATGGCGCGGTCGCGGCGATTCTCATTGGGGCGGCGCTCCTCGCGAGCTATCTCCCGGCACGCCGGGCAACGCGTGTCGACCCGATCCTCGCCCTGCGCGCGGAGTGACTGCCTAACGCTTGAGATACTTCTCGGGGATGGGATTGTCGGCGCGCTCGCCATCCCAGAAGATCGTCACGACGTACCAGCGACTCCCGTCATTGAAGAGCTGGATGCTGTTGATCCCGCGCTGAAACGGCTTCGCGTCCGTTGCGGCGCGCCGTGATTCGTAGGTACTGAACAGCTGCGTCACCGCGCCAAACTGATCGGTGGTGCGGCTGATCTCGCGTTCGAAGAAACCGTTGCGCGCGAGGCCTGACGCACGCTCGACGTACTGCGACGGCGTCATGACCGCTGTACGCGGCGTTGCACCGCCGGGCGGATGAATCGTCGGGATGAGACGCGCGCCTGGCACGAACAACGAGCGGAAGCGGGGCCAGTCGCGCTCCTGTCCGGCGGGACCGGAGATCACGTCATAGAGCGCGGTGATGATCGCGTCCACCGAGGCGACATCGGCGGGCTTCGCGCGCGGCGGCTGAGCGGTGTCGGCGGGCGCTTGCGCGCGAGCGGGTGTGGGGATCGCGAGACATATCGCGGCGGCGACGACCTTGAAGCGCATTGGCGTTGATCGGTGGCGGGGGGCAGCTCGTGATGCGGCGGGAGTGCAAGTATGCGCCGCGATCGCCTCGCGCACAAATGGCTGCTGTCTCGCGGTTGTTAATGAGACTACCTTTCGCGCATGCTCATGCGTTCCCTCTGCACCGGCCTTCTTGCGCTCCTCGCCTGGCTCCCCGTGGGCTATGCGCAGAGCCGGGTGCTTCGTGGGAATCCGCGTGAGCCTGCACTCGCGGCGACCTCGGCCCTCGACGTCGCGGCCGACTCGCCATCGCGTGTTGGGAGCACGAACAATGTCGGCCCTCGCACGCTGCCTCCGCGACATCCAGGAAAGGTGCGCGCGGGAGACGACGGTGCCGGCGCCGTCGAGTCCGTTTTTGGCCTCGACGCCAACGCGATGCGCCCGAATACCGGGCGCCCGTCGCGCCGTCAGCCACTGCTGCTTCGCGCGAAGCGCCTGACGATCCCGCACGACGCGACCGCTCCTCCCCGACAACAATCGTAACGGCTAGCGCTACCGAACCTTTTCGGTCACGCTCGAATTTCCGAACCTAACGATTAGCGCGCGCCACGATTGGCGCGTGCGGGAGAGATCTCATGTCTACCGAAGAAATGCGCCGAGACGACAACTCCGGTGCCGATGTCCCTCGCCTGGAGCCGTGGCTTGTGGTAATGCTGATCGCGATCGTTCCTATGGTCGCGGCGCTGGCGCTGCCGCGGGAGTTCGTCATGCATCTTGCCACGATCGCCGGTATGCTGTTCCTGGTTGGGGCGGCGATGCTCGTGGTTCAGGAGCGGCGGAGGCGCTAGAGGTCCGTCACCACATAGGCATCTCACCCAGTACGGCGAGCCCAGAGGCGAGAGGCAAGTTGACAGCTCACGGCATCAAGAGAACTACCTCAGCTAACAGCGGGCGTGAGGAGCGCTGAGCTCTGAGTGCCGGTAGCTCGCCGTTCATCGCTGACAGCTCAGGTAGTTCTCGCAATGCTGTCCGCTCCAAGCTTGCCTCTCGCCTCTGGGCTCGCCGTACCTGGTGAGATCTCAGTGAGCAACACCGAAGCAGCCCGAGCTCTGGGCCCATGGCCGATCGATCGCTCTTCGGTCGCTAACTTACGCGCATGACACGAGTCGCTTTCCTCGGAACGGGCCTGCTCGGCAGCGGGTTCGTCGAAGCTGCCGCCAAGCGCGGCGACGAGATCACCGTCTGGAACCGAAGCCCCGAGAAGGCGCGCGCGCTCGAGCCGTTAGGCGTTCGCGTGGCGCGGACGCCGGCGGATGCGGTGCGGGATGCACCGAGCGTTCACCTCGTCCTCAAGGATGACGCTGTCGTCGAGGACGTGATCGCGCAACTGCGGCCCGGCCTCGGTAACGACGCCATCATCCTCGATCACACGACCACCCAGCCGGCGCTCACCGCCGAGCGTTCGCTGCGGCTCAACGCCGAGGGCGTGCGTTACCTCCACTGTCCGGTGTTCATCGGCCCCGCGGCAGCGCGAGCGGGGAAGGGCACGATCCTCGTCGCCGGCCCGCGCCCGCTCTTCGATGCCCGGCAGGACGAGCTGTCGCGGATGGCGACCCGCGTGGAGTTCGTGGGAGAGCGTCCCGATCTCGCGGCAGTGTACAAGTTGTGCGGGAATGCTTTCATCATCGGGATCAGCGCGCTGGTCGCCGACGTTTTCGCGATCGCGGGCGGCGCTGCCGTACCACCAGCCCAGGCGATGCGCATCGTGGAGCTGTTCGATCCCGCGGCAGTGATCGCCGGCCGAGGAAAGAGCATGGCCGCGGGCGACTTCAGGCCGAGCTTCGAGTTGGCGATGGCACGAAAGGATGTCCGCCTGATGCTCGAGACGGCCGGCGCGAATCCGCTCGCCGTGCTGCCGGGCCTCGCGGCGCGGATGGATTCGCTCATCGCCGAAGGCTATGGCGCATCGGACGTGGGCGTCCTCAGCCTCGAGAGCGTCGGCACGACCGAGTACTCGTCGTCGCGCTGATGAGGGACGAGGGGCGCGAGGCGCGGGACGCGGGACGAGGGACGCCGGTCGCGAATCGCGGGATGCGGGAGTAAAACTTGGAACGCGGCACTCCCCACTTTTTCACTGACGGCTCTCGCTGTTAAAAACGAGAGCCATCAGTTCAGAAGTGGATAGTGGGGTGATTGGAGTGTTAGTTGTATTTCCCGCGTCCCGCATCCCTTGTCCCTCATCCCGCGCATGCCAGTCCAGCGACTCGATCCGCGCACCGCGCTCGTTCTCATCGATCTTCAGAAAGGCATCACGGCGTTACCGACCGAGACGTCTGCCGACGTGATCGTCGAGCGAGCGGCGCAGTTGGCAAAGGCGTTTCGGAATCGGAATCTCCCGGTTGTGCGGGTGCGCGTCGCGTTCTCGCCAGATGGTGGCGACGTGCTGCGCGCGCGCGTGGACGCGGCGCCGCCAGCTGCCGCTCGTGCCGCGGACTGGGCCGAGCTCCGGGAGGAGATCGGCACCGGCCCCACGGACATCATAATCACGAAGCGGCAGTGGGACGCGTTCTTCGGTACGGAGCTGGATCTGCAGCTCCGGCGGCGGAAGATCACGGGAATCGTGCTCGCTGGGATATCGACGAGCATCGGCGTCGAGTCGACGGCACGCCACGGCCGGGAGCTCGACTATCAGATCGCGATCGCCAGCGATGCGGTGACGGACATGGTGCGCGAGGCGCACGAGAACAGCCTGACGCGGATTTTTCCGCGCCTCGGCCAGGTGGACACGACGGCACGGATCATCGCCGCCATGGCCTAACGCCTAACGCCTAACGGCTCGCGGGCTCGTCGTCGAGGAGGTCCGTGTCGCTGACGGGCGGCAGGATGGCGCTCAGCACCTGCGCCATCTGGTCCCAGCCCGCCGCGAGCTCGTGGCGCAGCGAGGCCAGCTTCGGATCTCCCGACTCGGCGAGGTCGTGGATCATGTCGCGCACCGTCTCGATCCGCGCGAGCCAGCCGTGCGTGATCTTGCGCGGATCCTCCGGCGGCAGCGCGTCGTTGGCGAGACTGATCAGCGCGAAGATCTCGTCAGCGCCGGTGACTTTGACGGTCTCACCGCCTGGCCCTTCGATCACGATGTAGTCGATGCGATCGACGACATCGAGCGAGATGGGACCCGAGCGACGGAGTTTCCACTCCCCCGGCTCGAGTGCGGGACGGATCGCCTCGGACATAATGGAAAAACCTATCTCGGACGTCATGGCGGTGCACGTAAGAGCATTGCCGCTGGGCGTCGTCGCCGGTCCCGCAGCCAGAATATATACGTCGCACCGCAGTAAAGCGCTGGCCGCTTTATGACGTTCAGTTTATATTGAATGTTCCATATGATTATTCTGCCGTGACCGACCGACACACCTTCATCGAACGCATGGGACTGACGTCCGAAAGTGACGGCCTCTCCCGTATCGCCGGCCGCCTCTTCGGCGCCCTGCTCCTGGCCGACCAGCCCCGCTCCCTCGACGCCCTCGCCGAGCAACTCGACGTCAGCAAGGCCAGCGTCAGCACCGAGGCCCGTCGCCTCGTCGAGCGAGGCGTCGCCGAGCGTATCGGCAAAACGGGCGACCGCCGCGATTATTACGCACTCACCCCCGACTTCTTCGCCCAGATCGTCCGTTTTCGCCTCAACCGCTGGTCCGCGCTCCACCGTCTCATTCGTGATATGGAGGCCGACAGCGGGGGCGAGCCGCGCGTCGTTCGAGAGCGCTTTGCGTACATCGACGACGTGCACGCGTTCGTTCTCTCGCGAGTCGAGGCCGCGCTCGCCGAATGGAGTGAACGTGCTCGCGGCGCGGGTGGTGCCAGGGATCGCACTCGCGGTGCGCGGTCTCGGGGGGCGCGGAAGTCTGGTACGAGCCGTGGAGCGGCCAGGGAGCGCCTTGGCTAGCTCGCTGCGCGAAGCCGTCGTCGCTGGTGAGGACGAAGCCGAGCCGCTTCACCTCGTCGCCGACCAGGGCGAGCCGCACAAGTATCTCATCGCTTTCGCGGTGGTGCTCGCCGCGCTGATGCAGGTGATCGACAGCTCGATCGTGAACGTCGCTCTCCCTGACATGATGGGCAATCTCGGCGCGAGCCTCGACGAGATCGCCTGGGTGTCGACCGGCTATATCCTCGCCAGTGTCATCGTCATTCCGCTTACTGGGTGGCTCGGCTCGATGTTCGGGCGGAAGCGGTACTTCGTCGGCTCGATCATCCTGTTCACGCTTGCGAGCTTCTTCTGCGGCGCATCCCACTCGTTAGGGACGCTGATCTTCTGGCGCATCGTGCAAGGAATTGGCGGCGGCGCCCTCATGACGGTGTCTCAGGCCGTGCTCTTCGAGGCGTTCCCGCGCGAGGAAGCGGGGATGGCGATGGCGCTCTTCGGGCTGGGCGTCATGGTCGGGCCGACGATTGGTCCGACGCTGGGCGGCTGGCTCACGGACAACTATGGCTGGCCCTGGATCTTCTACATCAACCTGCCCGTCGGCATTCTCGCCGCCGTGATGATCGGAACGTATGTCCACGACTCCATTCACCAGCAGAAGCCGCCGACGATCGACTACATCGGCATCGCGCTCCTCGCCGTGAGTGTCGGTGCGCTCCAGTACGTCCTCGAGCACGGTCAGCGCGACGACTGGTTCGACTCCTCGATCATTCTCGGCCTCACGGTCACAGGTGTGGTTGGCGGTATCGCGCTCGTCTGGCGCGAGCTGACGGCCGAACATCCCGTAATCGACTTTCGCGTGCTCCGTCACCGCCAGATGTCCGTGGGCACGCTTCTCGGTGTGATGATGGGCGTTGGTCTCTACGCGATGTCGTTCACGCTGCCGGTGTTCCTGCAGAGCAATCTGCGCATGACCGCCGAACAGACGGGAATCGTGATGCTGCCGGGCGCGATCGCGACGGCACTGTCCATGTTCATCGTCGGGCGGCTGTCGCGGCGGTTCGATCCACGATTGCTCATTACCGCGGGCGCGCTGATCTTCGCGACCGCGGCGTGGCAGCTGTCGCGCATGACGGGTGAGAGCGGAGGCGTCGACTTCTTCTGGCCACTGATCCTGCGCGGCGTGGGACTCGGCCTGATGTTCGTGCCGCTCACGACGATTACGCTCGCCGAGCTCTCGCCGCGCGAGCTGCCGCAGGGCACCGGGCTGTACAACTTCTTCCGTCAGCTCGGCGGCTCATTCGGCATCGCGGCGATCGCGACGCTTCTCTCGCGCTACACGGCACAGATCCGCGCCACGCTCACCGAGCACGTGACGGCGACGGACGTGCTGAGCCGGTCGCGCATCGATGCGCTCACGCGTGGCATGATGGCGCGTGGCGCTGACATGTGGGCCGCGCGGCGGGAAGCATTGACGCTGCTAGACCGTCAGCTCAGCGCCCAGGCCAGCGTCATCGCGTACTCGCGCATTTACATGCTCAGCGCGCTGTTGATTCTCGCGTTGATCCCCCTGCTCGTCCTCGTCAGGCAGACGAAGGGTGCGGGAGGGGATCATGCGATCATGGAATGAGGTGCTAGGTGCTAGGTGCTAGGTGCTAGGTGAGAGGAGCGGGAGCGAGCGCTTCGCGCGAGCGACTCCACATAAAACAAAGGATCCAGGCGCGTTAGCGCCTGGATCCCTCGCTTCACGTTCTAATACGATTGCGGCGCGCTGCGCCGCAATCGTATTAGAACGTGATGCCGAACGTCAGCGGCATGAACGTCAGCGCGCTGCCATCGGTGTTCATGTGGTGATAACGCGCCTCGGCGAAGAAGCGCGAGAACGCGACACCGACGCCCGCGTTGTAGCCGAGCTTCTTGTCGCTCGCGCTGCCGGGCACGCCTTCGACCGTCACGACCGCGCCGTAGTAGCCGAGGCCAGCGATCGCGTAGGGCTTTACAGGCATCGGAAGGGGCAGGCTGTACGTCGCGTTGACCGTGCCGCTCCAGATGTTCGTCGACGCCGTGAAGCCGCCGCCAACATTGCCTTCCTTGCCCGGGAAGTGGTGCAGCGCGGCATCGAGACGGATGCCGATCGGCATCATCGGCGCGCTGAAGCCGAGCGCCATGCCGCCGTTGTAGCCCATGTCCTCGCCGGATGACGCATCACCCTTCGGGAAGCTCACGCCACCCATGACGCTCAAGTGCGGGAATTGCGCTTGCGCCGGCATCGCGCCAAACGTCAGCGCGGCCAGAGCGATCATACCAAGTCGTCCGTATTTCATGTTGATTTCTCTCT
>Ga0136846_1219000_pt1 | contig 23379 bp, 22 predicted proteins | sample HopSoiMetagenom2_FD_96841 | JGI IMG/M metagenome (GOLD analysis project Ga0136846, IMG submission 96841) | Grasslands soil microbial communities from Hopland, California, USA - 2 Assembly 2016 (version 4) | ecosystem: Environmental > Terrestrial > Soil > Grasslands | place: USA: Hopland... | reverse complement strand
TGGGCGGTTAAGCGGTTGAGCGGTTGGGCGGTTAGAAGAACCGCGCAGCCGCAAACCGCCCAACCGCCAAACCGCCCAGCCGCCATCATTGCCGTTGCCCCGAGAAGTAGAATCGCACAAACAGCACATCGGCCGTCCACCCATCCGGCAGCGTGCCGAAGGCTCTGAACCGTCCCGCTTCTTCGACCGCTCCCTGCGCCTCGAGATCGAACGCGAAATTCCCCGAGCGGCGGATGAACTGCAGATCGGTTACGGAGCCATCACGATGCACGAAAAACGATACCTCCGCCTCGAGTGGATTGCCCTGCGCCGGCCGCTGCCAACGCCGCAAGACCTGCGACACGATGTTCTGCAAATACTCCGGGAACGGGAACGCGACGCCCTCCGTACTGACCGTCGCGACGTCGTTACCGGTCGATGGACGCTCCCCCGGCAGGGGCTGTGTCGTAGGCGTCGTACGCGGCGCCGCCTCACGATTCGTGCGATCGCGCGTCGGAGGTGGCGTCGCGCGCGAGACGGTGGTCTTCGGAGTTTTGACCTGCGGCACGGGCGCAGGTTTCTCTTCGGCGGGTCGCTCGAACGCCTCCGGCGCCTTGCGCGACTCGAGGTCGGCCGCGGGCGCGGCGATCAGTCGCACCGTGTAGGTGGGCGGCAGTCGCTTGTGGCCGTTCGGCGTCCCGAACAAGAACACGCCCACGAGCCCGTGCACGACGAGCGTGCCGGTGACCGCCATGCCTACCGGCGCTGGGGCGCGACGTCTTTTCATCGACTGATCGTCTCCGGTTCGGCAACGAGTCCCACGTCCTGCACGCCGGACGCGCGAATCACCGCAAGCACCTGCACGACGCGTGCGTACGCCACGCGACCGTCGGCCCGCAGATACACCCCGTTGGGCCGTTTCGTTCGCACGAAGGCCGGAAACGTGGCCTGGAAGTCGTCATACGAGAGCCCGGCCTGATCGAGATAGATTCGGCCATCGGCATCCACGGTGACGACGAGTCCCTGCTTGGGCTCGATCGCCTTGACCTGCGCGCGAGGCAAGCGGACATCCACACCGCCCTGCATGATTGGGGCCGTGATCATGAAAATGATGAGCAACACGAACGCGACATCGACCAGCGACGTCACGTTGATATCGGCATTGAGGGGCAGCTCGCCATGCCCCCGCAGGCCCCCTCCGCCACCGCCGCCCAGAAGACCCGCCATCAGATCCTCCCTTCCCGAGCCAGCGTCCCTACGATTTCCTGCGCGAATCCCTCGAGCTCTCCGGCGAACAGCCCAAGCCGGTTGACGTAGAGATTGTAGGCCATCACCGCGGGAACTGCGACCGCGAGTCCTCCGACCGTCGTCACCAAGGCCTCGGCGACGCCCGGCGCGACGGCGGTGATGTTGCCAGACCCGCCGACGGCGATGCCGATGAATGCATCCATCACGCCCAGCACCGTGCCGAGCAGGCCAAGCAGGGGGCTGACCGAACCGAAGGTCGCGAGCCAGGGGATGAACCGCGCCGCGGCATCCCGCTCCGCGGCCACTTCCTTGGCGAGCACCATGCGGAACGCTTCGAGCTGGGTTGTGGTCAGCGTGGACACGGTGGCGACGGCCGGCGTCGGCCCCGACGGCATCGGGGCACCTTTGAGCGCGCCCGGTTTGAGCTCGGAGAAGAAGTGCACCGCCTCGCGCAGCAACCGATTGTATGGCGATGGCGGCAGCCGCATCGCCGCGTGGTAGGCGTCCTCGAGCCGCGGCGCTTTCTCGACTTCAGCGAGAAAACGATCGGCGAGCTGGCGCATACGACGGAATTGCCACCACTTGAGAACGATCAGATACCACGAGACGACGGAGAAGACGGCGAGCACGCCGAGCACGAACTGCGTCTCGGGACTGGACGTGAGCACCAGCTCCCATGGGGTGGTCGGAATCGCTCCGCGAACCTGTAGCACTAAGCTCCCCCTTCTCCTCGGTAGCCCTGGGGATGCGCCCGGCGCCAGCGCCACGCGCTATCCAGAATTTCTTCGAGACTCGAATGCGTTGCGTGCCAGCCCAGCACGGCAGCAGCCCGTTCCACCGCGGCCACCAGCACTGGCGGATCGCCGGGGCGGCGTGCCTGGGTGGACACCGGTATGGTTTTCCCCGTCACGCGTTGTGCTGCGCCGATGACCTCCCGCACCGAGTGACCGGAGCCGGTGCCAAGATTCAGCGCGACGGGTTGATCCTCGTTCAGTGACATCTCGAGCGCGCGCACGTGCGCGTCCGCGATGTCCACGACATGGATGTAATCTCGCACCGCGGTGCCGTCCGGCGTCGGGTAATCGGTGCCATACACGTTGACGGCGGGCTGTTTGCCGAGCGCCACTGCCAGCACGTTCGGGATCAAATGGGTTTCCGGATCATGATCCTCACCGAGCCGCGGGGTGGCACCGGCGGCGTTGAAGTAGCGGAGGCTCACGACACCAATGCCGTGCTGCGGGCCGAAGTCGGCCAGCAGTCTCTCGAAGTCGCGCTTGGTCTCGCCATATGGATTGACCGGATCCTGCGGCGTGTCCTCGGTAATCGGAATCCGGGCGGGGTGGCCGTAGACCGCGCAGGACGAAGAGAAGACAAACCTCCGCACCCCGGTGCGCGCCACCGCTTCCAACAGTATACGGGCGGCCGTGACATTGTTGGTCACATATTTCTGCGGGTGGGCGACCGATTCGGCTACCAGCGCGAAGGCGGCCATGTGCACGACCGCATCGATCCGCTCGCGTACGAGCAGTGCGTCGACTAGCTCGCGGTTGCCGACGTTGCCCTGCACGAAGCTTGCCCCCCGCGCAACCGCCGCGCGATGCCCCGTGGTCAGATCGTCGAGCACGAATACGCTGTACTGCCGGTCCAGAAGTTGATCTACGAGAATACTGCCGATGTAACCTGCCCCGCCGGTCACGAGCACGCGTCGCGTCACGCCGGCGGCTCCATACCGAACAGGCGGCGCAGCGCCTCGAGGAGCCCGTAGCCGTGGCCCGCCTCTGCCGCTTCCCTGAGGGCGACGGTGGGTTGATGCAGAAACTTGTTCAGCAACGCCTGGCTGAACTGCTCGACGCGCGCCCGGTCCTCCGGCGACAAATGCTCCAGCTGCCGCAGCGCACGCTCGAGCTCCGTCACGCGCAGAGCGTCCACGCGCGCCCGGAACTCTTTGATGGCCGGAACGACGCCCAAACCACCGTACCATGCCCAGAACAGATCAGTCTCTTCGTCCACGATCCGTTCTGCCGCCGGAATCTCGTCCCGCCGGCGCGCGGTCGCCTGGGCAGCGACCGTCTGCAGATCATCGACGTCGTACAGAAACACGTTCTCGAGTTGCCCGACGGCCGGCTCGACGTCGCGGGGCACCGCGAGATCGAGAATGCAGAGCGGCCGCCCGCGGCGCGCGGCGATCACGGGCCCGACGCGCTCCCACGTGACCACCGCATGCGGCGCGGCCGTGGAGCAGAGCACGATGTCGGCGGTAGCGAAGTGCGCCCATGCCTCCTCGAGCGACACGGCCCGTCCCCCGAGCCGCTCGGCGATGGCGCGAGCCCGCTCCTGCGTGCGATTGGCAACGAGAGTGATCTGTACGCCTTCGGCGGCCAAACACGTCGCCGCGAGCTCCGCCATGTCGCCCGCGCCCAGGATGAGCGCGCTGCGGCCAGCCAGGTCACCGAAGATCTTGCCGGCGACAGCGACGCCCGCGGACGCCGCGGATGCCGTTCCCATCCCGAGGCCGGTCTCGGTGCGGACGCGCGAGCCCACGTGGAGCGCGGTCTGGAAGAGCCGGTGGAGCACGGGACCGGCTTGCGCGCGCGATGCCTCCCACGCTTCCCGCACCTGCCCCTGGATTTGCGATTCGCCCAGGATCATCGAATCGAGTCCGGCGGAAACACGGTAAAGGTGACGCACCGCATCTCGGTCGCGCGCGACGTAGCCGTATTCGCGCGCGCCGCCGCTCGCGGCGGGCGGAGCGGGAAGCCGTTCGCCCAGGAGCGACCACACGGCATCGAGCGCCGGCTCATCCTCCGCGAGCAGGTAAAACTCGGTCCGGTTACACGTCGAAAGCAGCACGCCACCGCTGGCACCGGCCGCCATGATTCGCGCCAGGGCGGCCGGGACTTCGTGCGCGCCATGGGCGAAGCGCTCGCGGACGTCGAGCGGCGCGGTGCGATGGTTCACGCCCACGACCTTGATCCCCGCGCCGAGCGGTCCGGTCACAGGAATCGCTCTACACCCGGCTGCGCGAGTTTCAACGCGACGTAGACGAGCAGGACCGCCGAAAAACCCGCGATGCTGGCGAAGGCGGCGCGCCGGCCAGCCCATTGGCGCACGACGCGCAGCCAGACCGCGCACGCGAGCACGACCCACGTGAATATGCCCCATACGATCTGCGCTTTGGCGACATGCAAGCCGCCTGAAAACCGGGCGCCGTACCCGAGCGCGAGCAGCACGCCAAGGGTAAGCGCGGGAAAACCGGCGACCAGCGCGAAGCGATTGAGCTGATCGAGTCGCTCGAGCGGCGGAAACAGCTGGAAGATCTGCCCAAAGCGGCGCGCTTTCAATTCGCGGAATTGCAGCAGGTAGAGCGCAGCCGCGATGAACGCCAGCGCCATCAACGAGACGCCCAGCACGCTGAGCACCACATGGAGCACGAACCACGCGTTGCGGCCGGGTGCGGCGTCGCTGCCTGGTGCGAGGCCGCTCAGAATCGCGAGGCCCAGCAGACCGGTTGCGAGCGGCGCCGCGAAGAACGAGACGGCCGAGCCGCGCACGAGGCGCTCGCTGGCGAGCTGCAGCAGCACGATGCACAGGGCCAGCATCGACAGCGCCGGGCCGAGGCCCACGAGCGTGAGCTGCGAGACCGCGATCACGTGCGCCGCGGCTCCGGCGCAGGGGAAGGCAATGGCGAGCGCTCGCGGCGCGGCGCGGCGGCCGACGAACGGCGCCAACGCCAACGCCGTCGTCAACCCATACAGCGCCAACGCGATGAGGTGGAGAGTGACAATCACGGCCGACACCAGCCAGACCCGTCCCCGCGCGAGCGGAGACGGGCCTGACTTCCACTCAGGAGGGCATCTTCTTGATCAGTCGTACCGGAAGGCCGTTCTCGAGCCCGGGATGCGTGATCTGAATCAAGAGACCGGTGGATGAATGCTCGCGTGTATGTACGATCATCAACACCGCGCGGACTTCCTCGGATGCGCCACCAAGATACTCGCCCGCCGGTTTGTAGGCCTCGAACACGTCGCCCAGCGCGACACCTTCGCTCCGGCCTTTGTCGACGAAGAAATACTGTTGGGCGCCGGCGATGGGATGCACGTCGCGCGGCTCGATCAGCTTGCCGACCATTCCCTGTTCCACCGCCGTGGGACGAACCTGGCCGGGGTCGCGGAACGGCTCGAGTGGCATGGCGAGCTGGCCATCGTGCACACGGTCGTACTGGCCGATGACCCGCGCGAGCAGCTGTTCTTTTTCGACCGCCGTCACGCGCGCAATGCCGACGGGCACGACGACTTCGCCCCACCGCCCTGTCTGCAGTACCCGATCGATGCGAGCGATGAGCACCGAATCGCCGACGTGGTAGGACGCATTATGCGGCGGTCTGATCGCGATCTCTTCGTAGTTGGTGGCTGTCGTGCTGGTCGAGAGACGCGTGATCGCGGATGTAGCGGTGTTGCCGACCACGTTTCCCCACGGAAGGTTTTCGCCTTCGGTCAGAAAACCAGCGCCGTAGTACTCACCGGGACGTACCGGCCGGTAGGGCTGGTTCGTATACGCGCGCAGCACATCCTGGACTTGTTGCCGGTTCGACCGGCGCCGGTCGAAGATCGTCTCGTAGGTCTCGATGATCGCCGGCGGTGGCGCCTCGACAACGAACGTCGTATCCGCAGGCATCGAATCGATCATTGCGGTGTCGGTCGGAATCACCGCGGCCATCGTGTCGGTCGGCCCGGCGCGGACGGTATCCGCCGCGGCGATCGTCGTGTCCGGGCGAGCCGCGCCGGTGGTGTCGTTCCCCTGCGCGACGGTCATCAGCTCGGCGAGATTGAGAACCTCGCCCGGATAGATCCAGTGCGGGTCTTCGATGACCGCCGTGTTGAGACGATAAATCTCGGGCCACAGCAGCGGGTCGCTGAAATACATCTGCGCGATGGACCAAAGGGTCTCACCGCGGGCGACTGTGTGACTCGTAGGAAGCTGACCCTGAAAGGCGGCGGCCGCTTGTGTCGTGTCCTGTTGCTGCACCGCTTGAGTCGTATCCTGCGCCGGCAGGACTCGCCACATCAGCGGCAACGCCGCCAGGGCCAGTAGAACGGTGCGGCTAGAACGGCAGATCGTCGTCCTCCTCATCCAGCGCCTCCGGGAACGCGTCGAGCGATTCGGGGGCCCCCGCCTTACCGCCGGATTCCACGACTGCCCCGGCCCCTCGTCCTGCGCCCGCTCCAACCGGAGCGCCGGCGCCTCGCGAGCCCAGCATAATCAGCTCGCGCGCAATGATCTCGGTGACGTAACGCGTCTGCTTGTTGTTGTCTTCCCAGGTCCGGTATTCGATCCGGCCCTCGACATAGACCTTGTCGCCCTTTTTCAGGTATTTCTCGCATACATCGGCCAGACCAGCGCCGCCCTTGTTATTCCAGCAGATAACTCGATGCCAATCCGTCTTTTCCTGCTTTTCGCCCCCATTTCCCGTCCACTGCCGGCTGGTCGCTACGGAAAGGGTGGCTACGCGGGAACCGTTATTCGTGCTGCGCACCTCGGGATCGGCCCCCAGATTCCCGATGAGCTGGACCTTATTGAGACTGCGGCTCACAACAACCTCCGAACGATTAAGCGGGTTGGGCCCAAGGGTGCCACACACTATATAAATCGCAAGTCATTCTGTCAACCAAAGATACGCCACGTGTATCAAAGTTATGCATCACGTCGGAGGACAATCGCGTCCTCCACCGGCCGCCGGTAATACTGCTTGCGCCGGCCTACTTCCCGGAATCCCTCGGCCGTGTAGAGGGTGCGCGCGGGGGCGTTCGACTCCCGCACCTCGAGATACACGTGTCGCACGTCGCGCTCATCCAGGAGGCGCAGCATGGCTTCGACGAGGGCTCGACCGAGACCGTTCCGGCGTCCGCTGGGAGCCACGGCCAGGTTCAGGATCTCGCCCTCGTCCACCGCGTCGAGCGCGACGACGTAGCCGCCGATCTCCCCGCCTACGTCCGCAACGAGAAACAGCGCATCGGACGTTACGCAATCACGAAAATCCTGTGTCGACCAGGGATCCGAAAAGACCCCCTGCTCGATCGCGTGGATCGCGGGCACGTCGCCGAGTTCAGCAGGACGAATGAGGAAGGGGGCGGCCGTGGCGACTCTCCCACTTGACCTGCGCTTCGGCTGAGCGTCCGTAGACGGGCTCACCGCTCGCTTCGTATCCCTGCGCTGCACCCAGGATGAGCAGCGAGCGCGCGATGGGCGGCAGCGTGTCGAGCGACACCGGCGGATGTCCCGTCCACTCGACGATGTCCTGAGCGTACCGCTCGGCTCCATCGCCAACGGCGCGCAGCGGACGAACTGGCGTGACGTGTCTGAGATCGACCGGCGTGTACAGCGCCGGCGCGATCAGGGTCTCGACCCGTCCCTCGGGAAATGCGTACACCGCGCCAAACACCTGCCCCCGCAACGCATCGTAACATGCCGCGATGGTCGCCACATGGCCGGCGCTCGCCGCGTGGGCCGCACCCATGAGAGACGGCACCGCGAGTACCGGCAGCTCGCGTTCGTGCGCCAGACCCCTGGCCGCTGCCCAGCCGATGCGTAGTCCCGTGAAGCTTCCAGGCCCGTCGCCCACGACAACGCCCGCAAGCTGTGTGCGCTGTATTCCGGCCTGCGCCAACACCTGCTGAACGAGCGGAATGATTTGCGCGGCATGCTGCCGCGCGCCACGCATCGATCGTGCAGCGAGGACGCACGCCGCTGTGCCGGCGGCAACACTCGCCACGTCCGTCGCGGTGTCGATTGCCAACCAGATACCCTTCACGCGGGGACTGGCTCCTCGACGATGCGGCGGGTGGGGTCTACGTCGTACGACAGCCGGAAATGCCGGTCCAGCGGCGGCGCCCACGACCCGGCGCGCTCCGGCCATTCGATCAGGATGATGGCGCGCTCGCGCACCATGTCTTCGAAGCCGAGATCGCGGGCTTCGTCCGGCGCGCGCAGGCGGTAGCAATCGACGTGATACAGTGGTGCTCCCGCGGCGTCGTAGTGATGGACCAGGGCGTAGGTGGGGCTCGTCGCGCGCGATCGCGCTCCCAGTCCGCGGCAAATCGCCTGCACCAGCGTGGTTTTCCCGGTGCCGAGGTCTCCGGACAGCCCGATCACCGCGGGCGCGGTGAGCCGGCTGCCGAGCTCCTCACCGAACCGGTTGAGCTCGTTCGCGGAGAGGCGCATCGGCCTTGAGCTCGAGGAGTTGGTCGCGCAGCACGGCGGCCAGCTCGAAGTCCAGCTCTTCGGCCGCCGCCTGCATCTGCTGTTCCAGCAGCCGGATGAGCGTATCGCGCTCCCGGGCATCGGTGGGACGCCGGACCCCCGCCTCCGCGCCCGGCTTGCCGATACGCGCGTCGGCGACTCGCGTGACGAACCGGATGTCGCCGACCGACTTCACGATCGACCGTGGGATGATACCGTGCTCGACGTTGTGGGCGAGCTGGGTCTCGCGCCGCCGATTCATTTCGCTCAGCGCGCGCTCCATCGAGCCGGTCATGCGATCCGCATAGAGAATGGCTCTGCCGCTCAGGTGGCGCGCCGCCCGTCCGACGGTCTGAATGAGTGAGCGGTCCGACCGCAGGAATCCTTCCTGGTCGGCATCGAGGACTGCGACGAGCGATACCTCGGGAAGATCGAGGCCCTCCCGCAAGAGATTGATTCCGACGAGCACGTCGAATTCTCCGAGCCTGAGCCCGCGAATGATCTCCACCCGCTCGATCGCATCGATCTCCGAGTGGAGATATCGCACGCGCACGCCGTGCTGCTGCAGGTAGTCGGTGAGGTCCTCGGCCATCCGCTTGGTGAGGGTCGTGACGAGGACGCGCTCGTTTTTCTTTTCGCGCTGGCGGATTTCATTCAAGAGGTCGTCCACCTGCCCCGCGACGGGCCGGATTTCCACCTGCGGGTCCACCAGTCCGGTAGGCCGAATGATCTGCTCGACGATAACGCCCCCCGACAGACGCAGCTCATCTTGCCCCGGCGTGGCGGAGACGAACACCATGCGCGGCACCAGGCCCATGAACTCGTCGTAGCGCAGCGGCCGGTTGTCGAGGGCGGACGGGAGCCGAAACCCGTAGTCCACGAGCGTCTGTTTGCGGGAGCGGTCGCCTTCGTACATCGCGCCGAGCTGCGGCAACGTCTGGTGCGACTCGTCGATGATACACAAATAATCGTCCGGGAAATAGTCGAGCAGGCAGGCGGGGCGCTCGCCCGGCTGGCGGCCGCTGAAATGCCGCGAGTAGTTCTCGATGCCCGCGCAGCGACCGACCTCCAGCAGCATGTCGATGTCGAAATGCGTGCGGGACTCCAGCCGCTGCGCCTCGAGCAGCTTGTTCTGTTGCCGCAGCTCGGCGAGCCGGAGCCGCAGCTCATCGCGGATCGATTTGACCGCGCGCTCGATCGTCGGCCGTTGCGTGACGAAGTGCGTGGCCGGGTAGATCGCGCAGCGCTCGAGCTCGATGATCACGTTGCCGGTGAGCGGATCGATCTTTGCGATGCGCTCGATCGTATCGCCCCAGAATTCGATGCGCACAGCCTGCTCGTCATACGCGGGGAAGATCTCGACCGTGTCCCCGCGCACGCGGAACGTGCCCCGCTCGAAGCCGATATCGTTGCGCTGATACTGGATGGCTATGAGATCCCCGAGCAGCGCGTCCCGTCCCCGCGCCTCGCCCGTGTGAGCCGTGACCAGCAGCTCGCGATACAGCTCCGGGTCGCCCAGGCCGTAGATCGCCGAAACGCTCGCCACGATCACGACGTCGTCACGCTCCATCAGACTCGATGTCGCGCGCAGCCGCAGCCGCTCGATGTCGTCGTTGATCGACGAGTCCTTGGCGATGTACGTATCGGTGGACGGGACGTAGGCTTCCGGCTGATAGTAGTCGTAGTACGAGATGAAGAATTCGACTGCGCTCTGCGGGAAGAACGTCTTGAGCTCCCCGTAGAGCTGGGCCGCGAGCGTCTTGTTGTGGGATAACACGAGCGTGGGCCGTCCGAAGTCGGCAACGACGTGCGCCATCGTCATCGTCTTTCCCGAGCCGGTTACGCCGAGCAGCGTCTGGTATTTATCGCCGCGGCGCACGCCGGCGCTCAGCTCGCGGATGGCGCGTGGCTGATCACCCGCCGGGGGCGGTGCGTTTCCAAGCTTGAAAGGCATAGAGCAGAAACTTAACTGGAGACGACTTCAGCGGACCCGGAATCGCGCCGGGCGATTTCGGTGACCCCTTTTACCTTGCGGACAGCCTTGAGCACCTTGTGAAGGTGGGTGTTGTTCTCCACCTCGACCTGGATGGAACCGAAGACCACCCCGTCTTTGGACGCCAGCTCGGCGCTCTTGATGTTCGTGCCGGTGCCGCTGATCGCTTCGCAGATATCCGCGTACAGCCCGCGTCGATCTTCCCCACTCACCGCGAGACGCACGTCGAAGGTCTCCCCTTCCACCTCCCGCCAATCGATCTCCACGCGCCGTTCGTCATCCCCGGACAGGGTGAGCAGGTTGGGGCAATCATTGGGGTGTATCGAGATGCCGCGGCCCTGGGTCACGTATCCCACCACCGGGTCGCCGGGGACAGGCTGGCAACATTGGGCGTACCGGACCATGAGACCCTCGACCCCGTGGATTTTGATGCCACGACCGAGGCGCAGACGCTCGATGACGCGCCCGAAGGCCGTCGGTTTGGGCGACTGCTGATCCTCCGCCGGCACGTCGGGATAGAGGGCGTGAATGACCTGCCCGAGCTGGACGTCGCCGCGACCGATCGCTGTCTCGACCTGGTCCGGCGCGCCGAGGCCCAGTTTCTGCGCAGCTTGCGCAAGCTGTTCGGTTGTGGGCGGGTCCAGCCGGCGCCGGCGCACTTCACGCGCCAGGATTTCGCGCCCGAGCGTGACGCTCCGCTCCTGCTCCTCCTGCTTGATCCACTGGCGAATCTTCTGGCGCGCGCGCCCGGTCTGCACGTGTGCAAGCCAATCCCGTGAGGGCTTTGCCTGCGGGCTCGTGAGGACCTCCACGGTGTCGCCGTTGCGCAGTGGCCGATGCAGCGGGGCGATACGGCCGTTGACACGGGCCCCATTGCAGTGCTGTCCGACCTCGGTGTGCACGATGAATGCGAAATCGATCGGCGTCGCGCCCTTGGGCAGCCGCTTGACGTCGCCGCGCGGCGTGAACACGAAGATCTCGTCCTGATAGAGGTCGATCTTGAGGAACTCGAGGAATTCCTCGGGGCTGTGCGCATCCTGCTGCAGCTCGATCAGCTGGCGGAACCACGAGAGATGGTGGTCGAGCTCGTCGGCGCTCTTGCCATTTTCCTTGTAGAGCCAGTGCGCCGCGATACCGTACTCCGCCGTGCGGTGCATGTCGCGCGTGCGGATCTGGATTTCGTACAGCTGGCCGCTCGGGCCGAACACGGTGGTATGGAGCGACTGGTAGCCGTTGGACTTGGGGCTCGCGATGTAGTCCTTGATGCGCTCCTGGAGGGGCGTCCATGTGTGGTGGATGATCCCCAGCACATGGTAGCAATCCGTGATGCTGTTCACGAGCACACGGACCGCGAGCAGATCGTAGATCTCCTCGAACGGCTTGTCGCGCTTCTTCATCTTCTTGAAAACGGACCAGAGGTTCTTGGGCCGGCCCACGATGTCCCAGCCCACGATTCCGGCGCGGTGCAGCTCCTCGGAGAGCGGCGCGCGCATCCGCTCGATGGTGCGGTCGCGCTCCACCCGCCGCGCTTTCACCTGGCGGGTGAGCACCTTGTACTCCTCCGGCTCCAGATACTTGAACGCCAAGTCCTCGAGCTCGGCTTTCACCCCGGCCATCCCGAAGCGATGCGCGAGCGGTGCATACAGCTCCCGCGTCTCGAGGGCAATCCGCTTGCGCTTCTCCGGCGGCAGGGGATCGAGGGTGCGCATGTTATGCAGCCGATCGGCGAGCTTGATGATGATGACGCGCGCATCGCGCGCCACGGACATCAGCAGCTTGCGATAGTTCTCCGCCTGCTCCTCGGCCGTGGAGCGGAACGTGAGCGCCTTGATTTTGGTGAGGCCGTCGACCAGGTCCGCGACTTCGTTGCCGAAGTCTTTGCGCAACACCTCGAGCGTCACGTCGGAGTCCTCGACCACGTCGTGCAGCAGCGCCGCGGCGATCGTGGTCGTGTCCATCTGCTGCTCGGCGAGAATCGTCGCCACGGCGACGCTGTGCGACACGAAATCGTCGCCCGACAGGCGCTTCTGCCCCTGATGCGCCTGCGCGCTAATCCGGTAGGCGCGCGACAGCACGTCCAGATCCAGCCGGTCGCGCTGCGCCGCGACCGCCTTCGCCAGCTCTGGCGCGAGAATGGGCGCCGTACTCGTCACAACAGCCCTGCCTCCGCAAAGCTCACGTACCGCTCTCCCCCGCCCCCGACAATGACATGATCGTACACCGGAACATCCAGCAGCCGCCCCGCCTCGACCAGTTGCCGCGTCACCGCCCGATCGTCCGCCGACGGCGTCGGATCGCCGCTGGGGTGATTGTGCACGACGATGATTCCGGCGGCCGCCTCGGCGATCGCTGCTCGAAACACCTCGCGCGGATGCACGAGCGAGCTGTTCAGAATGCCTCGCGTGATCAGCAAGTCCGCCAGAATCTGGCTCTGGCTGCCGAGGGCGAGCACATGAAACTCCTCGACCGCCAGGTCCCGCATTCGCAATCCGTAATAGCGCTGCACGTCACCCGGCCCCCGAATCCGCTCAGGCGGCGGCTCCGTCTCGGTTCCGACCCGGCGACCCAGCTCGATGGCAGCCGCCAGACGGGCCGCCTTGGACCGACCGACACCGGGAATCTGTGCGAGCTCAGCCCAGGGCCGGGTCGCTAACCTGCGGAGCGAGCCCTCTCCCCGGGCCAGGATCTCTGCGGCCACAGCGAGCGCATCGCGTCCCCGTGTTCCTGTACCCAGGAGAATGGCCACCAGCTCTTGCGCCGTCAACGCGCCGGGGCCGACGGCCCAGAAACGCTCACGGGGACGGTCCTGTTCGAGGTGCTCGGACAGACGCAGCGGCATGGCCAACAATAGGAGCGCCTGTCGGCGGGGCATAGCCCTAAAGACGCACTCCAGCCGGTGCATCCAGGTGCGATTTTGGTACCGCCACCCCGTGCCTACCGATTGATCCACGAGGCGACGCTGTCCCTGCCGTCCCCCCTATCTCGTGGAGGCTTCATGGCTGCTCGATCAGCAGTAGCGTTGCTTTCTGTCCTCGCAATTCTGTCAGCCTGCAGCGACCAAAATCCTACGTCCACTTCTATCAGCGCATCGCGTAGTGGGCTGCCCTTCAGCGCCGGGCTGGTAAGTTCGGAGTGGCAGACGCGAGCCGCGTCACGCGTGATCGGGCTGACCCCTCCCACCGGCTCGATGAACCCCCTTCAAGCCGCGCACGCCTATGCCCTGCTCGGCGTAGCACAGTATCTCGCCGTCCAGGAAGCGGATCTCGCAGCAGGCAGCAACGGGCGGAGCCAGCTCGAGGCCGAGCGCGGCGCCGTCGCGGGCGCGTCCGCCGCGGTGCTGAGCTATCTGTTTTCTAGTGGTACATCAGCGTTTGATGCGCTGGTGGCAGAGCAGTCGAACGCGGCCCCTGGCCAGCCGCATCCGTGGTTTACGCGCGGCGAGGCGATCGGCCGCGGAGTCGGCGCCACGATTGTCGCGCGCGCGCGGATCGACGGTTTTGGCGCGGACGTGAATCCGCTTGTGCCGACCGGACCTCAGTACTGGACCATCAACCCCCTTCCCAGCACGGCGCCGCTAGCAGGCCGAGAGATGCCCGGCGTCACCCGTTGGTTCCTGACATCCGCGAGTCAGTTCCGGCCGGGCCCGCCCCCAGAGTTCGGGTCCCAAGATTTCCTCAACGCTCTGTCCGAGATCCACACACTATCGGTTAATCCCACGCAGGCCCACAGTGATATCGCCAGGTACTGGGCGCTGAACGCGGGCTCGGTTACCGCGGCCGGGTTCTGGCTGCAGGAGGCGACGCATGACATCAATGCGCGCGGCCTGTCGGAGCGGGAGGCCACCCATGTGTACGCGCTGGCTAGCGCCGCGATGTTTGATGCAGCCATTGGTTGCTGGGACGCGAAGCTCTATTACTGGCTCATTCGGCCCTGGAAGGCAGACGCGGCAATCATTCCCCTCGCCTCGGTCGGCAGGCCTAACCATCCGTCCTATCCCTCCGGTCACAGTTGCGTTTCATCATCCGGCGCGGAGGTACTGAGCACGTTCTTCCCGGATGAGGCGGATCGACTGAGTGCTATGGTCACAGAGGCGGGGCTATCGCGCATGTACGGCGGCATTCACTACCGGTTCGACATTGACTCCGGCCAAGCGCTGGGACGCAGGGTCGCGCGGTTTGCGATTACGCAGGACGCATCAGGGAATTCGGTCCTAACGCCGCGCTAAGGTTACGCTGCGGCTCCGTGGCACTTCTTGAATTTCTTGCCGCTGCCGCACGGACAGGGGTCGTTACGGCCGACGCCGGCGTAGGGATTCACGGCGAACGCCGGTTCCGCTACACCTCGAGGACCGCCACCGCCCCGCTGCGCTGAGGGTGGTGGCGGCTCGCTGGCTGTCACGAGACCATCCGCGGCGGCCTTCGAGGCCACCATGGGAGTCTGACGGCGCTGCGCGCCGGGCAACCCTCCGGCCGGTCCAGTCACGCCGCGGCTCGGCGCGCGTGGCAGCCCGGGCGGCGGCGGCGCCGGATCGACCTGGATCTGCAGCTTGAACCATCGTTCGGCGAAGGTCGTCTGGAGATCGTGTCGCAAGCCCACAAACATCTCGAATGCTTCCTGCTTGTACTCGACGAGCGGATCCTTCTGCCCCCACGCGCGATAATAAATGCCCTCACGCAGCTGATCGAGGTCGTACAGGTGATCCTTCCATTTCTCGTCGATCGTGCCGAGGGTCACGTGTGACAGCGCCTGCTCGCTCAGCTTCTGCGCGCCGATCCTCGCTTCGACATCGCTCAGATACCGCAGCTTGTGTTGAAACGCGTCGCGACCTGCCTGCTGCGCCGCCTTTACGAGCTCGTCGCGCGTCCTGATCTTCGCCGGATCGGTGAGGTCCGGAATCGAAATCAGGAATTTCTGCAGCAGCTCGGTTGCGATCAGCTCACGATCCCACTGACCGGGATCGTCGTATTCCGCGAGCAGGCCGTCCACCACGCGCTCGAGCGCCTCATCGATCATGCGCTGGCCTTCCGCCTTCAGCTCCTCACCGCCCTCGAGGGCATAGAGCCGTTGCGAATAGATGACCTCGCGCTGCTGATTCATGACGTCGTCGAATTGCAGCAGCCGTTTGCGGGCCTGGAAGTTCTGCAGCTCGACGCGCTTCTGCGCCTGTCCGATCGCGGCCGTGACCCAGGGATGGGTGATGACCTCCCCTGCTTCGGCGCCCGTCCGGTCCATGATCCGCGCAATGCGGTCCGAGCCGAATAGTCGCATGAGGTCGTCTTCCAGCGAGAGATAGAAAATGCTCTGGCCGGGATCGCCCTGACGTCCAGAGCGGCCGCGCAGCTGCCGATCGATCCGGCGCGCTTCGTGCCGCTCCGTGCCGACGATCACGAGACCACACGGCGGATCGTCGCTGCACTTGTGTTCCTTGAGCTGCGCGTCGGTGAAGTCCGGCTTTTCGACGAGCTGCCCGAACGGCGCCTCGCGGGACTTGATCGCACAGATCTGACACTTCTTGACGCCTGGGCCGAGTTTGATATCGGTGCCCCGGCCGGCCATGTTCGTCGCGATGGTGATGGAGCCCGGCTGGCCCGCCTGCGCCACGATCTCGGCTTCGCGCTGGTGGTACTTGGCGTTGAGGACCTCGTGCTTGAGGCCCCGCCGCTTCATGAGACGCGACAGCGTCTCCGAAACCTCGACATTGGTCGTGCCGACCAGAATCGGCAGACCGCGTTTGTGCTGGCGCTCGACCTCTTCCATGATCGCGTCGTACTTTTCTTTGCGCGTCTTGTAGACGAGGTCGTGTTTGTCCACGCGGCGCACGGGCCGATTCGTGGGAATCACCGAGACATCCAGTTTGTAGATCTGGTGGAACTCGGTTTCTTCCGTCTCGGCCGTTCCCGTCATGCCCGCGATTTTCTCGTACATGCGGAAGTAGTTCTGGATCGTGATGGTGGCGAGCGTCTGCGTCTCCTCCTTGACCGTGACGCCTTCCTTCGCTTCGACAGCCTGATGGAGGCCGTCGGACCACCGCCGCCCGGCCATCAGCCGGCCGGTAAACTCGTCGACGATCAGCACCTGCCCGTCCTGCACGACGTACTCGACGTCTTTTTCGTACAGGGCGTGCGCCTGCAACAGTTTGTGGATGATGTGCAGCGTCTCGCTCTTCAACGCGTACTCGGCTTCGACCGCCTGGCGGCGCTCCAGCTTCTCCGCCGCCGACAGCTGATCGTCGTGCTCCAGCTCGTGCACCGCGCTCGAGATATCGGGCACCAGGAATAACGTGGGATCGTCCGGCGACATCGTTTCCACGCCTTTGTCGGTCAGATGCACCGACCGGCCGCGCTCGTCCATGACGAAGAAGAGATCGTCCTCGATGTCGCGCATCTTCTGGTCGCGCGCGGGCAGCTTGCGATCCGCCAGCCGGTCGAGCTCGACGCGCTGCACCAGCTGCTTGACTCCCTGTTCGTTCAGGAGCTTGAGCAGTTTCTTGTTCTTCGGCATGCCGAGCTGCGCTTTGTACAGCAGCTTGGCGCCTTCGTAATTGGTGTCGGGGCTCTGGAGCAGCGTCTCGCCGCGGGCGACGAGATCGTTGGAGATCGCGGTCTGCTTGCGAACGAGCTGCACAACCTGGGCGTTGAACTGCGCGTATTTCTCGTCGGATTCGGCGCCCACAGGACCCGAGATGATCAGCGGCGTGCGCGCCTCGTCGATGAGAATCGAGTCGACTTCGTCGATGATCGCGTAGACATGGCCGCGCTGGACGCGCTGCTCCAGGTTGAACACCATGTTGTCGCGCAGATAATCGAAGCCGAATTCGTTGTTCGTGCCGTAGGTGATGTCGCAGAGGTAGGTGGCCCGCCGCTCCGGCGTCGACGGCTGGGTATCGTCGATACAGCCGACCGTCAGACCGAGCCACTTGAACAGGTGGCCCATCCACTGCGAGTCGCGCCGCGCGAGGTAATTGTTGACGGTGACGAGATGGGTGCCCCGCCCCGCCAGCGCGTTCAGGTACAACGGCAGAGTCGCGACGAGCGTCTTGCCCTCGCCCGTCGCCATTTCCGCGATTTTCCCCTGATGGAGCACGATGCCGCCGATCAGCTGGACGTCGTACGGCACCATTTCCCACTTCAGCGTGTGCCCGGTGACGACCACGTCGGTGCCAAGCAGGCGGCGGGAGGCTTCGCGCACGGTCGCGAATGCTTCGGGCAGCAGATCATCGAGCGTGCGCTGCAGCTCCTTGACGTGCGCCTCTTCCGCCCGCGCCAGCTGGCTGCTGAGATCCGCGCGCTTTTCGGGATCGGGGCAATCGTGCTTCTCCTGCTTGAGGCGCTCGACATCCGCCCGTAATGCACCCGTGCGCTCCGCGATCATCTCCCGGAACGGCACGGTCTGCCCCTGCAGCTCGCCGTCGGTCAAATCTTTCAGACGCACTTCGTGCTGCTTGATCGCATCCACGATCGGCTGAATGCGTTTCAGCTCGCGGTCGAATCGCGTCCCGAAGATTTTGGTGAACAGCCGATTGGCCATATCCCTCTAGCTATAAAGCCCGCGGGCCGCGATGTACTCGCGTACCGGATCAGGCACTAAATATCGAATGGAATGCCCCTGCTTGACGCGCTCACGAATCTCTGTCGCCGACAGGTCGAGCGCGGGTACCGGAATCACCCTGCCGATCAGGGGGTGTCGGGGGACGCTCGCGCCGGGCCTGGCAAAGACGACGATATCGGCGAGCCCGGGCAAGGCCTCGACTTCCCACCACACGGCCAGATCGTGCGCCGCGTCCGCCCCCAGCAATAACGTGAACCGGTTCCCCGGCTCCCGCTGCGCGAGCGTGCGAAGCGTCCGGACCGTGTACGAGGGCGTCGGCAATGCCAGCTCGACTCGCTCGACTCGCAACCGCGGGTTGCCCTGCACCGCCAGATCGAGCATCTCGGCCCGCTGCTCCGCGCTCGCAGCGTGCCCGGCACTCTTGAAGGGCTGCTCGCGAGCGGGCACAAAGCGAATCGACGCACCGCCGCCGAGAGCGTCGGCCGCGGCTTCCGCCACGATCAAATGCGCCATGTGGACGGGGTCGAACGATCCCCCGAACAGCGCGCTCACGCCGCTCAGGAGGGAGTCGCGCTGGAATCCGCGGCCGCGGGACAGGTGCGGTCCAGCCGCGCCGCGTTCGGGTAATAGCGCCGCAAGTGCGCGCATGTTTCCTGCAGCTCCTGCGTGTAGCCGATGGCGTGATAGCTGTCGACCAGGCGCAGCAGCGCGTCGGGCGCGCGGGTGGCGTTTGGATAATTCGCGATCACGTCCTTGAAGTAGATTATCGCCGAATCGAAGGCCTTCCGCCGAAAATAAAACACGCCGGTTTTGTACGCCTTCTCGGCGAACTGATTTTCGAGCCGGCGCACGTGCAGGCGCGCCCGCCCTGCGGCGTCGCTCTCGGGATAGCGGCCGGCCAGCTCCTGATACAGGGCCAGCGCCGTCTCGCCGTAGCTCGGATCGAGCTCGGGCCGCCGCCACAGACGGAGATTCGCGTCACCCGCGCGCAGGAGGGCGAGCGGCGCATACTCGGTCGTCGAAAAATCGTCCGCCACCCGGCGAAAATCGGAAGCTGCCTGGACGTATTCGCCCATCTGGAAGGAGCATTCCGCGAGGTAATAGCGCGTCTGGGCGAGCTCCGGCGCACCCGTCCCGAATTCGAACGTCAAGCGCTGCAAGCCGGCCTGGGCCTGCCGGAATTTTCCGTGCCGGAAGTCCCGCATCGCGCGGTCCAGATTGGCGACCGGGTCGAGCGTGGGCTGCGGCTGCCGCGCCGTCCGACGGCCACACGCCGCGGTCCCTGCGAGCGCGCCGCACAGCAGCAACATTTCGATGACCCGATGCATCCTCATTCCGGCTCAGCCTTTCCCAACGCGTTGAGCTTTTCCTGCGCTCGCTGTGAAATCGTGTCACCCGCCGTCCCGCCCGCGAGCGCCTGCTGGTAACTCTCCATCGCGCCTGCAATATCACCCTGCGCCAGTCGCACGTCGCCCAGGCCGAGGAAGGCCCCGCGCACGACGTCGGGCGAGGCGCCCGGGGCTGTCGCGCGGCGGAACCACCCTTCGGCGTCACCCGGCCGCCCCTGCTGGAGCGCGATCTGCCCTTCGACGAGAGCGCACAACCCGAGCCCTTCCCGGGATGGCTCCACGACCGACGGCGCGCGCTGCCGCCGGATCACGCCTTCAAACACCCGCACCGCGGTGCTGCAGTCTTTGACCCGCACCAGCGTCATGCCGTACACAAACAGTAGCGAGTCGGAACGAGCTGCGTCGACAGCTGCCGCCGCCGCGACCGGCAGCAGCGCCCTCGCTTCGGCGGTATCGCCGCGATCCACCGCATCGAGTGCCGCCAGAACAACGTACCGGCCCAGGGGACGTCGCGGGGCGACCTCGCGCAAGCCGGTCAACGCACTCGCCAAGGCCGTGCGATCGTTGGCCGTGAGCGCGGCCCGCGCGACGCGATCGAGACCGTCGGCCGCCTCTTCCGCGCGGGAGCGATCACGTTTGCCGAGGGCGCGATAGGCTTCGGCCGCGAGCTCGTAATCCTCCGCGTGGATCGCCGCCGCACCGACCTTGGCGAGGAGGGTGGCGCTGCTGGTGTTCGTCTTCCGACCCAACTCGTATTCGGCGAGCGCGTCCACGTACGCTGCTGCCGCGTATGCGCGGTCACCGAGCTCCTCGTGGTTAGCCGCGGAACGCGAGCACGCACAGATGACCAAAACCAGCGCTGGAGCGATGTGCTTCACGACTTGTTCTTCTTCTTCTTTCTCGGGACCTGCTCATCGGCCCTGGCGGTCACGGTGACGGGAGCCACGTCGGCTCGAGACAGAAGCGCGAGGTAGGCTTCGACTCTGGGATCTTCCGGCCGCCTGGCCCGCAGCTCCTCCCACACGGCCCGCGCGGCGAGCCCGTCACCGGACAGATAGCACGCGAGACCGAGCATCGCGGCGGCATCGAGGAAGGAGGGACGCTCGCTCACGATCCGCTGGAAGTGCTCGTGCGCCTCCAGCGCGCGGCCGGCTTCCAGCAGCAAACGGCCGAGCTTGTAGCGGAGGTCGTGAAATCCCGGCCCCAGCTCGAGCGCGGCTTCATACTGGGCGATCGCTTCATTCAGGCCACCGGCTTCGAGGTACGCCTGTGCCAGGGCGGCGTGCTGATTGGCGAGTTTCGCCGCGACGTGTCCGTGGAAGCCGCTGCGCCGCTCCGAGGTGACCTGGCGCGCGCGCCGCAGCCCGGCGTTGGCCTCTTCTTCGCGCCCGAGCTCGTTGAGCACGAGCGCACGGTGAATCAAAGCTTCGATGTAGTTGGGATTCAGTGCGACGGCGCGGTCGAGCTCTTCCAGCGCCTTGTCCGGCTGGCCGGCCAGTGAGTAGGAAAGTCCCAGCAGGTGATGCGCGTCCGCAAAGGCGCGACCGGTCGCGATGACCTCCTCGAGGAGATGAATCGCGCCATAGTAGTCTTGCAGCCGGAAGCGCTCGTTAGCCTGCTCGACTAGATGCTCGGGGCTGACGTCCATGAACCTCCTGATACCAGTCGACGAATTTTCGAATGCCGTCCTCGATGCCGACCTTGGGCCGGAACCCCAACACCCGCCCTGCGTGCTCCAGATCGGCGTCCGTCAGTCGCACATCGCCCGGCTGATCGGGGTGCCGCTCGATCACGGGCTCACGTCCGAGGGCGGCCGCGATCAGCGCAATGAGCCGGTCGAGCCGCACGCGCGCCCCGCCCCCGATGTTCACGATGTCGACCGTACCGGGACCGGCGTTCGCCGTCCACTCGAGCCCCGCCAGGATGCCATCCAGCGCGTCGGTAATATAGGTATAGTCGCGCTCGCTCGACCCATCCCCATGCATCCGGATCGGCCGCCCGCGCGCGATCAGGTCGGTGAACTTGTGGATGGCGAGGTCGGGCCGCTGGCGCGGGCCATACACCGTGAAAAACCGCAGGCACATGATGCGCAGCGGGTAGAGATGCGCAAACGAAAATGCCAACAGCTCCCCGGCGCGCTTGCTCGCCGCGTAGGGGGAGATGGGCGAGACGGCGGCCGCTCCCTCGTCGAAGGGCGCGGGCGTTGCATTCCCGTACACCGACGACGACGACCCGAAGACGATGCGCGTGACCGCGGCGCGCCGCGCGGCATCGAGCAGGCGCGCCGTCGCGGTGACGTTCGCCTCCATGTACGAGCCGGGATCCTCGAGCGAGGGCCGCACTCCCGGTTTGGCGGCAAGGTGGATGATCGCATCCATGCCGTCGATCGGCATGGGATCGCGGGCGACATCGGCTTCGATGAACGTGAAGTCCGGCCGCTGCATGAGTCCCTCGAGGTTCCGCTCCTTCACCTCGCGCGCGTAGAACGGATCGAAGTTGTCCACGCCGGTGACCACGTGACCCCGCTGCAGCAATGCCTCCGCGAGATGCGACCCGATGAAGCCGGCGGAACCGGTGAGCAGCACCCGCGGACTCATCGCGACATCGCTCGCTCCGCGGCCACGACGCCGCGAAAGTACGCGATCGTCCGGCCCAGTCCATCGTCCAGCGCCACTTTCGGTTCCCATCCCAGCGTCTTGCGCGCGTAGGTGATGTCGGGCTGACGGACTTGCGGGTCATCGATGGGGAGCGGGCGTTCGACGAGCGGGCTTTTGCTGCCAGTCAGTACCAGCACGCGCTCGGCCAGCTGCCGAACGGTAAACTCGTGCGGGTTCCCGATGTTCGTGGGCTCCGGGCTGCCGTGCTCGAACAGCCGCACGATGCCATCGATCAAATCGTCGACAAAGCAGAACGAGCGCGTCTGCGATCCGTCGCCGTACACCGTGAGGGGTTCGCCGCGCAGGGCTTGCACGATGAAATTCGAAACCACGCGACCGTCATTGGGCCGCATGCGCGGACCGTACGTATTGAAGATGCGCACGATGCGGGTATCGAGACCATGGAAGCGGTGATAGGCCATCGTGAGCGCTTCGGCGAAACGCTTCGCTTCATCATAGACTCCCCGCGGGCCCACAGGGTTGACGTTTCCCCAGTAGGACTCGGGCTGCGGATGCACGAGGGGGTCGCCGTAAACCTCTGAAGTGGACGCGAGCAGGAAGCGCGCCCGCTTGGCCATCGCGAGACCGAGTGCTTTATGAGTGCCGAGCGCCCCGACCTTGAGCGTCTGGATTGGCAGCTCGAGGTAATCGACCGGGCTCGCCGGACTGGCGAAGTGCAGCACGCCGTCCAGCGGGCCTTCGACCTCGATGTAGCGCGTGACGTCCTGATTCACGAAGCGAAACCGCGGCTGCCCGTTGAGATGCGCCAGGTTCGCGGCCTTGCCGGTGATGTGATTGTCCATCCCCAGCACTTCGTAGCCGAGTGCCAGGAACTTGTCGACGAGATGCGATCCGAGAAACCCTGCTGCGCCCGTTACGAGGACGCGCATCCGAGCCGGCGGCCGATGCTGTCGTAGGTAAATCCGAGCCGGCCCAGCTTGTCGGGGTCATACAGGTTGCGCCCATCGACGATCAGCGGCCGGTTCAGAAGCTGCTTCATCCGGGCAAAGTCGGGATTGCGGTATTCCAGCCATTCCGTGACGACGGCTAACGCGTCGGCGCCGCTGAGGGCGTCGTAGGCGTGCGCCGCGTAGTGCACGCGCGATCCGAGATGGCGAGCGGCCGTTTTCATTGCCGCCGGATCGTGCACCTGCACCCGCACGCCCTCGCACAAGAGCGCTTCCACCAATACCAGCGCCGGACTCTCGCGCACGTCGTCCGTTTCCGCCTTGAACGCGAGGCCCCACACCCCCACCGTTTTGCCCTTCAAGTCGCCGAGATGGCGCTTGAGCTTTTCGAACAGCACGTGCTTCTGCGCATCGTTCGCGGCTTCGACCGCCCGCAGGATTTCGGTGGGCACGTCGTTATC
>Ga0136846_1222750_pt1 | contig 23380 bp, 24 predicted proteins | sample HopSoiMetagenom2_FD_96841 | JGI IMG/M metagenome (GOLD analysis project Ga0136846, IMG submission 96841) | Grasslands soil microbial communities from Hopland, California, USA - 2 Assembly 2016 (version 4) | ecosystem: Environmental > Terrestrial > Soil > Grasslands | place: USA: Hopland... | reverse complement strand
GGACAAGGACGCAGCGGCGTTCGTCCGCTCCGTCGCGGACGGGAACGAGACGGTGCCCACCGTCACCGTCGCCGGGCACGCCATGGTCAACCCGTCGAAGCGACAACTGCTGGACGCTGTCCGCGAGTACGCGCCGCACCTACTCTCGTCCTGACCTGGCGCGGAGAGCGGAGAGCGGAGGGCCGGGGCCGGCTGCCGCTGGCCGGCCCGGCGGGGGGCGGTGGAAGCAGCGGCCGGAACGGACTGCCGATCATCGAGATCTCCAACAAGGGCCTGCGGAACATCAAGGAGGCCGCGGTGACGTTCTTCCACGAGACCTACCACCACGATCGCATGGCCAACTACGGCGACACCGGCACCGAGGAGAAGGCCGAGGAGTTCGGCGAGATGATGTGGCGGAAGGTGCCCGGGGGCGACTGACCCCGCCCTCGACCGGTCGGTGTATTCCGTGCCGATGACGGATGAAATGAGACCGAGCCGGCCGCGGGCGCGCACGTTCCTGCGGCCGGCTCCACGACTGCCGTACCCAGCCCCTTCGGAGAGGCCGACACGATGCTCCGCCGTTATGACGAACATCACCGTAAGGCGCTCGGCGCCCAACTGCACCTGCCACTGACCGATCGCGTCTGTCCCATCTGTGATCACGTCGTGATGCGCGCCTACCACCACGAGACGTACGGCCGAACGACTCCCTCGTGGATCAACTACCTGTGGTGCGCCAACTGCCACGCCTACTCGTCGTCCTTCACCGCTGCCGAACGCAAAATGGTCGAGAGCGACCCGCTCCTCACGGAGTTCGGCGACCGGATCGGCGAGATCTTCGACGACCCCGAGCGCCTGCTCAAGATCCTCGACGGCTACTGGAAGACGGGAAAGCTCCCTCAGAAGATCTCCCGCCGCCCCCGCGGACACTGAAAGCCTCATCCAGCCGGCTCTCCCGTCCCAGCCGTGCCCATTTTTCGCCCCGTGGAACCAGGGGCCACGACAGGCCGCTGATGGAGTGTCACGCACACGTGTCCACCGGTCGTCCACCGAACCTCATTGCGTTGGCCCGACCCACCCCTCCCGGATACGCAAAAGCCCAGCTCAGAGACTCAAGCCCGCAACATGGTCACGGAACTACAATCCCGGACCCACGCATTGCGATGCGCAGACAACGAGTGCTCGATCGACCGGGATTCCAAGGCCACCGGAAACAAAAACCCCAGGTCAGATGCACGACCTGGGGTTCACCATGGAGCCGCCTTCGGGATTCGAACCCGAGACCTACGCATTACGAGACCATGGGGGTTCGTGACGGCTGGTTCCGGCTCGTGCCACCTGGTGCTGTTCTGCCTGATCAGAGCATGTACGCACAGGTCCGCGGTGACGCCCTGTGTTACCTCGTCCAAAGGCGTCCGGCCGCACTCTGGCCGCACACGGCCACACCTACGTAGACCGAGCCGCCAGAATGCCGTTGTCAGTCTCATACAGGAACTCGAAGGAGCCCTCGAAGGTGAGGCGCAGCTCAGGATGCGTGGGCGTGCTGACCAAGCATGCCGCGACTACCAGGGTTCGGTTCGGTTCATGAGGCCAGCGCTCCGCCAGGTTCATCGCTGCGGAGAAGGCCGTCTACCCGGTGTTCTCTCGCCTATTGCGAGCTGTTGCTTCCGCTCTTCGATTGAGGGTGTAGTTGCGGCCTGAAGCCGCCGGCCTCGAGCAGTGATCTGGCGATGTAGTTGGTCAGGTTGCGGAAGCCGAGTGCGCTGCCGCGGAGGTGTTCGAGTCGGCCGTTGATCCGAGCTTGCGCTCACGCCGTAGTTCGAGGATGAGGGGCCGACTTGGGCGGTCGTAGAGACCTGGGTCGCCTTCGGCTTGCCAGCGCCGGACCCACTTGTGGGCAGTGGCGCGGGAGATTCCCGTTTCGTCAGCGACATGGGCGACGGGTTGCCTGCTCGAACTCGATCGACCAGGAGGCGTCTGCCGTGGATGGTCAAACGCGCGTTGGGGTGTGACACAGGGGCCTCTTCAGTCTGTGATTGTCCCGCCCGGGGTTGGCGGTGCGCGCTGGTGTTGAGGAGGAGATGTGGCGACGAACCGCCGCGTTGACGCAGAGGGCCACGCAACGGTTCGTCGTATCCGTTTGAGCAGGGGGTCTTAGCGCACGCTTACGTACCGACGGGCCGTCAACGTGCAGGCCGGTCAACACGCGGCGCGGTCTGCCTGTGTGGTACTGCGTCCCCCGTGTGGTGTCAGTTGAAGTCGACGCGGTGCTCCTCGCACCACTGACGGAACGTCCGCGGGGCGCTGCCCGTAAGGTTCTGCACGTCGTCGGCGAGAACGCCGGAGCGGCCGGCACGGAACAGCTCGTGGAGGTTCTGCAGGCCGCGGGCCTGGCTTTCGTGGGTGCCTCGCTCGATATTGACCTCGGCGAACTGCTCTGGTGTGACGGATACGAATTCGATGTCGCGGCCCAGGACATCGGCGAGGATCTCCACCTGCTCCTTGGCGCTGAGCGCCTCGGGGCCGTTGAGGATGTAGCCGTGACCCTCGTGGCCGCTCTGGGTCAGAACCGTGGCAGCGACGCGCGCGATGTCATAGGGGTCGATCGGGGAGGTCAGGCCCGGGTCGGTCGGGTCGTAGACCTTGCCCTCGCTGGCGATGCTGTTCTTCCACCACAGAGCGTTGGACGACAGGGTGTTGGGCCGCAGGTAGGTGATCGCGATCCCCGAATCACGGAGCACCTCGTCGCGGGTGTTGATCATCTCGCCGATGATCGGGCGAGGGTGAATGACGGTGCCGATCGAGGACAGCACCACGATCCGGTTCACCCCGCCGGCCTTGGCGGCGTCCACGACGTTCTGTGCCTGCGCGGGCAGGGGGGCGGCCTGCATGAAGAAGACGACGTCGACTCCTTCGGACGCCTTGTGGAGAGCGGCGGTGTCATCGAGGTCGCCGATCGCGATCTCGGACGCATCCGGGAGCTGGGCCGCCTTGTCGGGATTGCGGATGTAGGCGCGGACGTCGTGTCCGCCGTCGACGAGCTGCTTGACGAGCTCACTGCCGACGTTTCCGGTGGCTCCGGTGACGAGAATCATGCGTGTGGTTCCTTTGCCAAGTGGGTTGCTTGCCAGGGGAGTTCGCCAGTGCGGTCGGCGTACGTGCCGCTGGGACCGTCGGGACCGGCAAGAGCGAAGTTGACGATGGCGTCCGTGCCGTCATGGATCGAGTGGCCCTGGTTGCCGCTCAGCTCGGCCGAGGTCTGACCGGGGTCGGCGGCGTTGATGTGGATGTGGGGCAGCAGCCGCGCAAGGCGGGCGGTCATCATGTTGATCGCCGCCTTCGACGCCGCGTACGGCACGGTGGCGGCGCGGGACTCGATGCGGTCCAGGTCGTGGAAGAGCGCGAACGAACCGAGGCCGCTGCTGACATTCACGACTCTCGGATTGCTGCTCTTTTCCAGCAGCGCGGGGTGGTCGCGGCTCTGGTCCTGGTTCTCATGCGAGGTCGATTACGACCTTGCCGTGCACGTGCCGGCCTGCCTGCAGCTCGACGGCGGCGCGGACCTCGTTGACGGGGAAGGTCGCGGCGATCGGCACTCGGAGTCGGCCCTCCGCGGCCAGACGGGCGATTTTCTCGATGGCGCCGGGGGCGGCGTTGGCGCCGTTGGCCGGCGTGACGCCGTCCACAGCGGCGGCGATCGTGGCCATGCGGGCGTCCGGTACGCCGAGTTCGCGTGCCACCGCGATCGTGTCGGTGCCGTGCAGGTCCATGGCCGCGGTGATGCCGTCGGGAGCCAGCTCGCGGAGTCGGTCGGCCAGGCTCTCGCCGTAGGTTACCGGCTCGGCTCCCAGTGCCCGCAGGGCGTCAGCCGAGGCGGCTGATCCGGTCCCGATGACTCGCGCGCCGGCGAGGCGAGCGAGTTGGACGGCGAACACGCCGACCCCGCCTCCAGCGCCACCGATCAGCAGCGTGTCAGACGGGCCGGGGTTGACGATGGCGAGTGCGGCGGCGGCCGTGCATCCCGCGATGGCCAGGGCGCCGGCGATGCGGTCGTCGAGGCCGTCGGGCGTGTGGTGCGCGTCGCCGCCCTTGCCGATGTGACCGGGGGCGTCCACGACCACGTAATCGGCGACGCTTCGTGAGAAGGCGCCGCCGAACACACGGTCTCCAACGTTGAACTCGCCGACCCCGTCGCCGACCTCGTCCACGACGCCCGCGTAGTCGTTCCCGAATCCGCACGGCAGGCTCAGCCCGAAGCGGGCGGCAGTGTCTGCGTCGGAGGTCATGAACCAGTCCATAGGGTTCAGCCCGGCCGCGATGACCCGCACGCGGATCTGGCCAGGGCCGACGTCTGGGACGGGCACCTCGCGCAGGTCGAGGGCTTCAGGGCCTCCGAACGACTCGACGAACTGGACAGCCCTGCTGGTGTTGGACGACATGCTCATGCTGGTCTGACTCCTCGAGAAGACTAGGAACGGAGAAACGGACTATGATCCGTTTCTCGGACCGTAACACAACCGGAGCGTGATCCGTTTTGAAAGTGACACCCTCACCACCCGCGCCCCGGGCGGACGCCGCACGCAACCGCAAGCACCTCCTCGAAGTCGCCACCCACGCCTTCATGTCCGCGGGCACCGAACCGTCACTTCGCGAAATCGCGCGCGCAGCCGGAGTCGGCATCGCCACGCTTTATCGGCACTTCCCCACCCGAGAAGCCTTGGTCGCCGCGGTCTACGCCGACCAAGTGGCCCGACTCACCGAAGGCGCCCGCGAGCTCCTCGCAGCGCTCCCCCCATCCCAGGCACTGCGGCGCTGGATGAACCTCTTTGGGGATTGGATCGCGACCAAAGACGGCATGCTGAACACGCTGCTCGCAATGATCGAGTCCAACGAGCTCGCCCACGACCAGACCCACACCGACCTAATCGCCGCGATCGACGACATCCTCCGCGCCGGACACGCGACCGGAGAGCTGCGTACCGACGTCACCGCCGAAGACCTCGCCGCCCACCTGATCGGCATTTTCACCGTAGCCCCTCTGCCGGAGCACCGTGCCAGAGCCGATCGCCTACTGGACACCCTGATGCACGGCCTCCGCCCCAAGCCTTGAACCGATCGTCACGCGTCGTTGAGTGCGTGACGCATGCGCCATGGGGCATTCGTGCCGCCCCCGGTTGCGCAGCGGGACTACGTCATTCGTGTCCTCAAGTCGTCTACACCCTGGATTGGGAAGAGCCCGTTTTCCGGTTCGAAGTCATCGCCGGTGCCGATCCACAGCATTCCGTCGGGGCCGATCACGAGGGGGCCACCATGGTGGCGGTCCGCTGTCCGGATACCGTCGAGCCGGACACGGCCGACGGCGAGCGAGGCGTAGTCGTCCGCGATCGTCAGCGCGACGATGCGGTTCTCCCCGGCCCCCGGCCCAGAGGCGAACACGGTCCGGTCGTCGTTGAACGTGGAGGACGCGACGATTCCGAGCAACCCTGCCTCGGAGGACACATCGACGTCGGGCACGACACCTACAAGGGTCGCGTCACCTCCGCGAGCGGGCACTCTCGTGTCGACCGTCTGTGGTCGAAGAACTGACGTTCGCGGGCAGTGATTCGGCTCGTGCTTGTCGGGCCCCGTTGTCACCGGCCGGATGATGGGAGGGCGTCAGTGTTGACGGTCGTCAGGTCCATGCCCATGAGGATGTCCGCGCGAGCGTAGTAGTCGTCGACGGGGAGATCGTCCTTGGTGATGCGGCGGAACCCTGCCCGTTCGTAGAGGTGGATGGCGGGTTGGAGGCGGGAGTTCGTACCAAGGAACAGCCGCCGCCCGCCACGTGCGGCGGCATGTTCGACGGCTGCGCGGATCAGAGCGTTGCCTATTCCGTGTCCCTGCGCCTCGGGGGTGACGCCCATCTTGGACAACTCGAAGACATCACCGGGGTAGGAAAGCAAGGCGATGCAGCCGACCCGTGCGTCATCGTCTGTGCGCGCGATGAGCACCGCCCCGCCCGGCGCGATGATCTGACCCACAGGATCGTCGAGCACGCGGCGGTCTTCGTCTGTGAGTGAGAAGAGCTCCGAGATCCACGCAGCGTTGATCCGCTGAAACGCCTCAGCGTCCTCGGCGTCGGTGAGCGGTGTGATGTGGACAGTGACGGAGGTGGCGGCCATTCATCTAGCATGCCGGTCACGAATTCAGATGTCTAAGACGAATGAACCAAGGGATCGATAAGCTTGGAGAATGGATTCTCGGGTCGAACTGCGTCTGCTGCGGTCCTTCACCGTCCTGTCTGGTGAACTGCACTTCGGCCGTGCCGCGCAGCAGCTTCGTATCGCGCAGCCGGCACTGTCTCAGCAGATCCGCCAGCTTGAACGGGCGGTCGGCGTCACGCTGTTCGAACGGACGTCCAGATCGGTCGCCCTGACTCGGGCTGGGAGTGTCTTCGCGGCGCGGGTGCGCGATCACCTGCAGCGAATCGAGGAAGACATCGAGGAAGCGCGACGTGTCGACAGGGGAGAGTCCGGCCGAATAGACCTCGCATTCATCTCTTCCGCCGCGCCGGTCGTGGCGACGATCACACGATGGATCGCCGGCGAACGCCCGGGCGTGCTTCTCGACCTCCACGAGGGTACGACCGAGAGCGTGCTCGACCACATCGAGCGCGGCACCGCGGACCTCGGGATCGTCCGCGATGCCGAGAATCGGCCGGGCATCACCCTCACCACGGTGCGCGTCGAGGGCTACGTCGCCGTGCTTCCTCGCGGTCACGCACTCGTCGAAGAAGCCCAGGCCACGGCCGCGGACCTCGCAGGCTCACCCCTTGTGCTCTTTCCGAGGACGGCAGGGTCTCTCGCCTACGCGCGGGCGCTTCAGCCGTTTCGGGAGATGGAGGTCGAACCCGTGATTGCCTTCCATGCATCCCAGTGGAGCAGCATCTTCCAACTCGTCGCCGCAGGCGCGGGCACGACCATCGCCCCCGAGAGCGCGGCTGATCAGGTTCCCGCTGGCGTGGCGGTGGTGCCGCTCGGCGGAACGGACACTCGAACGCTCGTACAAGTGGCGCACCGGGCACACCAGACGCATCCCATCGTCCCCACCCTCATCGATCTCCTGCGCACGGAATAGGTCAGACTCGCTCCTTGCGGGCACGGAGGTGTCCTCGTCGTCGCGGTAGGTGGAGAACTGCAGTCTCGTCCCTCAGCTCATGAAGAGATCGATGCTCATCGCGCTACTCCCACGAGCCGGCCGCCGCGTCGACCGTGTCAAGGCCAGCGTGCACTGCTTCCCGCGAGGGCTGATAGATCGACTTGTGGCTGATACTCCGGCACTGGGCGGCGGTGATCTTCTGCAGCGATCAGCACATAGTTCAGTCGGGCAAGGGCCTCGTCCCGCAGTTGGCTGAGTCCGACAGGGGTTCTGTGCGTCCTGCTGATTCGGTCCGATGGAGCTGCGGCTGCCTCAGACCGCTGATGAGCAGGGTCACGACTTCTCGCACGTCGTAGTCCGGGTCGTGTGGGCTCCAGGCGACGAGGTCGCCGACGGCGCGGAGGAGGCGGTAGGCCGAGATGGGTGCGACCACCTCACCTGATGCGCGGGCCGCGTCGAGCAGGTCGGCCAGGACCGGCACGAGGCGGTCGAGGAACAGGACGTGCAGGGCGGTGAACTCGTCGGCGTCCCCCTCCCAGACTCGCGCCAGTCCATGTTTCGTTCCGAGGAAGTCGACGAACAAGTGCACCCAGTGCAGGGTCGCTTCGAAGGGACTCGGTGTGGACGCCAGAAACTGCGGTCCGGCCTGTGCGCACTCCTCGATCTGATGGCGGTACACCGCGACCACCAGGTCCGAGCGGGTCGGGAAGTGCCGGTAGAGCGTGGCCACGCCTACTCCGGCGGCCGCAGCAACCTCGCGGACCGGCGCGTCGACCCCCGATGCGGCAAACACCACAGCGGCGGCCTCGAGTAGCGCCCGCTGATTGCGCTCCACATCCCGGCGTCGCCGAGGCGCGTCGGCCGCGGGGGTTGCATTCGTGGGAGAGCTCACCGCCTCATCATCGCACGCCCCTCGCGCGTGCGGAACATTGATCCGGTTCAGCTTGAAGAACGGAACGATGTTCCGTATCGTTGCGGAACGACGATCCGTTTTGGGTCGTCCTTGTCCGTGAACATGGAAGGACTCCCGTGTCTCTCGTTGAGGCAACTCCCCGTCCCGCCGCTCAGGTCCTGAGCGTACGGCCGGTGATTCTCCCCGCCCCGGCTCGTGGCGACGATCTGCAGGTACGCATCACGGCACCGGCCGCGGGCACCGATCTGCCTGTCATCGTCTTCGCCCATGGCTTCGGTCAATCGATGACCGCGGGCGACCCGTTGGTGGACTATTGGGCGGCCAACGGATTCGTCGTGGTGCAGCCGACCTTCCTCGACTCCACGACCCTCGGTTTGACGCCCGCCGACCCGCGCTACCCGACGATCTGGCAGACCCGGATCGACGACCTTGTGCAGGTCATCGACGAGCTGGACACCGTCATCGCCGCGGTCCCTGGGCTGACCGGTCGTGTCGACACTCACCGCCTCGCGGTTGCCGGACATTCCTGGGGCGGGCAGTCAGTCGGGATGCTGCTCGGGGCGCGCGTCATCGGCGCGGACGGCCAGTCCGGCGAGGACCGCACCGACGCCCGCGTGAAGGCCGGGGTCCTCCTGTCCACGACCGGAATCTCACGTGGGGACCTCACCCCCTTCGCGCAGGCGCACTTCGCGTTCATGAGCCCGGACTTCACCCGCCTCGCGACGCCCTCGATCGTCGTCGCCGGTGACCAGGACCAGTCACCGCTCTCCACCCGCGGTCCCGATTGGTTCACCGACGTCTACCACCACAGCCCTGGCGCTCGACACCTCGTCACCCTCCATGGCGGCGAGCACACGCTCGGCGGCATCCAGAACTACAACTCGACCGACACCACCGACGAAAGCCCCGAGCGAGTCGACCTGGTACGACGCACCACCACGGCGTTCCTGCACACAGCACTCGGGATCAACGAAACCGCCTGGTCCGACGTGGCCGCTACCTCCGTCGAGCCCATCGGTCACATCAACTCCAAGTAGACCCCACCACCCCCGCCCCACACAGATCCCGATCCACGCAAGGACGCCACTGTGACAAGCAGACAACACCCCATCGGCAGCGGCTTCACCGCCGCCTCCACCGCGACCGATGTCCTGGCCGGGGTCGACCTCAGCGGCCGCGAGGTGATCATCACCGGCGGGCACAGTCGCCTCGGTCGCGAGGTCACCCGTTCGCTTGTCACCGCAGGGGCTTCGGTGACCGTAGCCGCCCGTGACCCGCAACGAGCCGCAGCGATCCTCACCGACATCACCAACGCCGACGACATCAACGGTCTGGGCGGCGTCCAGGTGAAGCGGCTTGACCTCGCCGACCCGGCCTCGATCGAGGCCTTCGCGCAGAGATGGCAGAAGGCCGACCGGGCGCTCCACGCGCTGGTGAACAATGCCGCGATGCTCTTCGCCCCCGAGCGGCGTCTCGACGCACGCGGGAACGAGCTCTCGTTCGCGACCACCCACCTTGGCCACTTCCAACTCACCCGGGCACTCCTACCCGCCCTCCGGCTAGCCGGGAGCGCGCGAGTGCTCACCACCACCTCCGGCGCCGCCCGATTCGGCTCCATCCGATGGGACGACCTGTCCTTCCGCAGCGGGTACGACGCGGGCGCGGCCTACGCCCAGTCCAAGTTGGCCAACGTCCTGTTCACCGTCGAGCTCGACCGCCGGTACGCCGATGACGGCATCCGTGCGTTCGCGGCGCACCCGGGAGTGGTCATCGGCCCCGGACCGCACGCCCCCAGCGCAGTTGCGAACTACCGCACGCAGGGCCTCGTCGACGACGACGGCGCGACGGTCATCGACCCCGCAGCCGGCAAGAAGACAGCCGAACAGGGCGCCGCGACTCTCGTCTTCGGCGCAGTCAGCCCGCTCCTCGACGGCACCGGCGGCGTCTACCTCAAAGACAGCGACATCGCCGTCCTAGACAACAGCGAACGCCTGCTCACCCGCGACAGCATCCCCTCCGACGCGAACGCGGCCATGCTCGACTCGGAAGACGCCCGCCGACTCTGGACCATCACCGAGCGACTGCTCGTCCCATGAACCGCTGCGCTGGGGGCGTGCGTTTGAAGTAGTTGGACGGTTGGCCTTCGCGAGGATTTGGTCGGCGGTCTCGGTCCACACGAACGGATGGCAGCGGTCGTTCCAGCCGTCGACGAACGCGCGGACCCTGGCGTTGACATCGCGCACGGGTTTGAACACGCCCCGGCGGGTGGTCTGACGCTCGGCAACCGTGAACCAGATCTCGACGACCGGTAACTTAGGGCTTTGATGTTCGTTTGACCCGTTTGGGTTTGGTGGCACCAACGATGGTGATGGCCGGAACGCATTGGCGGTCTGCAACCTGGTGGACGGCGCGTTTGAGGGGCCAGTTGGCGACTTTGCGTTTGATGACGCGGGGGTTGGCCCGGCGGCGTCGCCATGGCAGGAGGCGTTCGAGGAGTTCAGCGTGGGTGGCCTTGACCGCGCGGGCGAGTCGACCGGGGGGAAAATGCAGCCTGGTCGGTGACCTGGCGGCGCACGACGCGCAGTGAGCGGGTGAAGGAGATCCGGTCGGGGTCGCGTTCGGCTTGTCGTGCAGCCTGGTGCATCAGGTGCCGGATGGCGTGGTGGACGAGCAGAAAGCCGTAAAGCTCCTGCTCGGCCCCGTCAGGGTGCTGCGAACGCAGTACCAGGTGCGACCCGCCCAGGTGAGTCTTGATTTCGTCGAGGGTGGACTCGAACTCCCATCGCTGGGCGTAGAGGGCGGCCAGTTCCGCGGCTGGGGCCTTGTCCGGGTCAAGAATCGTGGTGATGAGCCGGTAGACGCCCTCATGGCCAGCGATCGTGTATTCCACCGCGCGTACTGGCACCCCACGACGGGTGTGGTGGATGTCGCTCCGGTCGAAGATTTCGGTGAGGTAGGAGCCGTCCGACAACTGCTCCTACGAGGTCTTTGCGGACTCGCCACAGCAGGTCCGCCCTCGTGGCCGCGGCTGTGCGCCACAGGTCCACGCCGTAGAAGCCACGGTCGGCCAGCAGCAGCATCCCCGGCCGCAGGGACACCAGGACCGCCCGGGCCAGAGCCTGCTCTCCGGTGCGCAGAGCTCCGATCGCAGCATCGAAAATGGCGTGGGTGCCGCACTCCACCAGGCCGACCATGCGCAACTGCGGGTAGCCGAAGTTCTGTTCGCCGCGCCCGGAGCGGGGCGGACGGCCAAACGCCTCCACGTTCGCCTTCGTGTCGGGCAGGTCGAATGTGGTGCCGTCGATCGCGGTCAGCCGCCAGTCGCGGTAGAAGGCGCCCTGAGTGTCCGGTGTGGCAACCGGACGGCACACCCGCGCGAACAACTGCCGCAGCGGCGCCACCCCCAGCCGGGACCTGGCCTTCCAGATCGCCGCTGTACTCGGCACCACCCCGATGTACGCCAATGCCGCGCACCCTGCAAACCCGCGGTCAGCAGTCGGGCGACCTCTTCATAGCTCTGCCCGGAAAACAGGCACATTGCCAGCACGAAGTAGACCACCAGCCGGGTCGGCAGCAGCCGGTTCCGCTGCTGCACCCGACCCGTCTCCGCCAACACCTCGTCCACAAGCGACTGAGGAAACGCCTGTGTCAGCACCCCGACCGCGACCCGGTCCGACAGCAGCTCACCAGATGACTTCAGCTGACCCGCTCTTGCCACACCAACAACAACGACCGGATTACCCCTAAGTTACCGGTATTGACCCTAGTTCAACCCTAGTCCCAGGGCTCGACCAAGTTGTTGCGATAGGCGTAGCCGACGGCCTGGGCACGGTCGGCTGCGCCGATCTTGGTGAAGATACGGTTGATGTGCGTCTTCACCGTGGCCGGGCTGACGACGAGCCGGGCACAGATCTCCGCGTTGGACAGGCCCCGGGCGATGAGGGTGAGTACCTGGGTCTCGCGCGGGGTCAGAATGTCGGAAGGTGCGGGAGTTTGCGGCGTGTGGGCCTGTTTTCGCTGCGCGGCGGGCGGTGCGACCTCTCTGGTCTGCACGGCCGCGACCAGGCGGGCCTGTACCTCAGGGTCGAGCCAGATACGGTCATCGTGGACGCTGCGGATGGCGTCCTCGATCGCGTCGTCGTCGGCGTCCTTGGTGAGATAGCCCCGCGCTCCCGCCTGCAGTGCCGGGAAGACGGAGTCGTCGTCGGCGTAGGTGGTCAGCACGAGTACCTTGCAGCCGGGTACCTGCTCACGCAGTGTCGCAGTGGCCGCGACACCGTTGAGGACCGGCATGTTCAGGTCCATCAGTACTACGTCCGGGGCCAGTTGTCCGGCGAGCAGCACCGCTTCCGCACCGTCACGGGCTGCGCCGACCACCTCGATGCCGTCCAGCATGTCGATCAGCAGGACCAGGCCCTTGCGTACGATCTGCTGATCGTCCGCGACCAGTACTTTGATCTTCTCGCCGTCAGATGCCGTCTCGCTGGGCTCCGTCACGCGGGTATCTCCATCCGTACTTCCCATCCGTGCGCTGTCGGCCCCGCGTGCAGGGTGCCACCGACCCCGGTCACGCGTTCGCGCATGCCGGTCAGCCCCAGGCCGGAGCCTTCGACCAGTGCCGCCCGGACCGGTCCCGGCCCGGTCCGGCGGTCTTCTACGGTCAGGATTGTGGCCGTGGGCTCATAGACGAGCGTCACCGTGGCCTGCGCGTCGCGTGCGTAGCGGACCGTATTGGTCAACGCCTCCTGCACACCGCGGTACAGGGCTTCACCCGCGTCGGGCTGCAGCTCCCGGTGCGGCCCGATCACGGACAGTGTCACGTCGAGCTCCAGGTCCACCCGATAGCGTTTGACCAGTTCGGGCAGCCGCTCGAGAGAGGGCACGCGCTCGCCGCGCAGCGCCCGCACAGCCCGGCGCGCATCGGCCACACCCTCCTTGACCAGCTCACCGGCCCGGTCCAGCAGCCCCCGCAGATCCCCGCTCGCCTGGTCGCGCCGGGTCATCCGCCGGGCGGCCTGTATCTGCACGGCCAGTCCGGACAGGGTATGGGCGAGCACGTCGTGCAGATCCTGGGCGATCCGGGTGCGTTCGGCCAGCGCCGCCGCCTCGGTCTCCGCCTCCCGGGCGTCCTCGAGCTGGGCCAGCAGCACGGTGACGGCCACCTCGTTGATGATCGACTGCCGCACCACGATGCCCACGACGGCCAGAAGGACGCCGAACAGGACCTGATGCAGGAAGTTGTCGGTACCGCCGTCCAACCCGGCGGCCGCCGCGCCGGTCAGACAGCCCATGACGACGACCGCGAGCACGGTGGCCGCCCGTCGCTCCAGGATGAGGAAGGCCATCAGGACCACGACGGACGGCGGCAGGGTGGACATCGAGCCGGGCTGCAGGATGCCCAGAGCAAACCCGAAGCCGTCCACCAGCACGCAGAACACCAGGCAGCGGGCAGGGCGACCGGTGAGGGGCCACAGGTTCGACGCGACCGCGGCCATGGGCAGCAGACAGCCGACGAGCACCAGGGTGACTGCCAGGTGCCTGCCTCTGACGCCGGGGGCGGGGGAAGCGTGCAGGGACTGGACGGCGATGGCGGCCATGACCCCCCACAACACGGGCTGCATACGCCGGCCCCTGCCTTCGCGTCGCTCCCGGGCACTGGCAAGAGCCACGGCCAGCCGTGGACTGACCTCGCCCGTCGGCTGAAGTGTGTCCGTCACTTCTGAAGAATAGATGCACGCTGCGCCGCTGATCGCAAAGCCCGGCCCGGGCCCGCGAACGCGGAACCGGGCCAGGGGCGGAGTGTGTTGCGAGCGGCGGTCTGCTGAGTGCCACGCTTCAGGCCACGGCGGGGGCGGCAAAGGGGGAGGTAAGCCGGTAGGCCCGGACGCGCACCACCACCAGACGGCACACCACCTGAGTGACGGCCATCAGCAGCAGCGCGGCGGTCCAGGCGGCGGTGCCGGTGATCAGGTTGTCGCGGCTGAACTGCGCAATGCTGTGAGCGCCGCTGTGCTCGGCCCAGTACACGAAGGTCGAGCGCGCGCCCATGCCCAGCACCCACAGAAGGGCGGCCAGCCACCCGGCTTTGGAGTACGCGGCGCCGTCCTCGGTCACGCTGACGCGGGTGGCCAGTCCACTGGCCAGTCCGAGCACTATGCCCATCGTGACGCCGAAGAGGTCCAGCTGGACGTCGTGGCCCTCGGTCGGGAAGGAATGAAGGTAGTGCGCGGCCGCGGCGCTGACGGACACCAGCGGCAACAGGAGCGTGCGGGGCGTCAGACGGCCGCCGCGCATCTGCGGAATCACCAGAAGGATCAGGGCGGCGGAGATGAGGTAGTCAGTCGTCGTCATGGGGAAGAGCTTGCCGCCCGCGGCGCCGCACGGCCTCGGCCCGTGGGTTGACTCCTGGTTTGATACCTGGCGTCAACCCACGGGTTGACGCACGAGACCGCCCGGTTACGTCAGCCCGTGGCCGAGCGGGTAGAGCTCGCGGGCCGGGTCGTCCGCCCGTGGCATCGAGTGTGGGTTCTCGCTGTTTCTCAGGCGCACGAGACTGGTCGCCTCTTTGTTGGCTCAGAGGTCGTTTTCAGATCTGGCGCAGGGCCTGCACCTGCCGTCGTGGAGGGCGGGCAGGTAGCGGTGGACGTAGCGCAGGAGCAGACGGACGTCCTCGCCGGCGTCCTTGATCCGGGTCTTGGGCTTGGAGGGGTTCTTTCCCAGTCGGGCCGCGCGGCCGTAGCGCTTGCCCCAGTCCTCTGTCACCAGACCGACCAGTTCGTGCGGCGCCCGGCGGGCGAGTTCCTCCAGGGCGGAGCGCATCGCCTCGGTGACCAGCTCCAGGCGGGTCAGGTCCCGCACCGCGGCCAGGACGTGGGTGGAGTCGGTGCGCTGCCGGCCGCGTTCCCGGACCAGGCCGACGGCTCTGATCTTCTCCAGCGCGAGATCCAGCAGCTTGTCGGCCCGGCCCTCCTCGGCCAGGCGCTCACGGAAGTCGGCGAGAACGCTGTGGTGGAAGCCTGGGTCCTCCAGCTCCATGCCCATCGCGTATTTGAAGTCGATGCGGTTCCGCACCGACTCGGCGGCCTGCCGGTCGGACGGCTCCAGCAGGAACTGCAGGACCGACACAGTCGCCAACTGGGCAGGTGACAGGCCCAGCTTGCCGTCCCGCGGATACCACTCCTCGAAGTCCTCGTCGCTCCACAGGCCGTTGAGATGGTCACGGATGGCCATAGCCGTGGTGCCCCTGGGGTTGCTCGCACGAGCGACTCGCACCGTCAGCTCGGGAATCACGCAGCCCGTACGGGGGCGAACACACATCTCGGTCCTCCGGAGTCGCGGGACGCCAAGTCCCACCCGCACACATCTCCGAACCCGAGATTCCCGGCACGGCCACCACGAACGAGTGAACGCCATCGACACGTCAGCCACTCCAGTCACGTGGACAACGGCCGACACGAACGGAGCGTTCGCCTAACGGTCACCAACGCATCGCTGCGGCCATCAGGGGCTAGCCGGCCTAACTGTAAAGCTCTGATCAGGGAAAACACATCGCTTCACCAGCACGTCGACCACGCTGGACGACTCCGATTTTCAAGATCCCCGACAGCGCCAGCGGATCGCGTCGAGCGCCGCGCGGTGGCAGTACGCCTCCGGCCGGCCGCCCCTGCCTGCGCATCCAGCCCGGTACCGGCAGCAGCGGCCGGACCTCGGCCCACTCCTCGTCCGTCATGTCCGTCGGGTACCGGCGCTGCCGTTCGGGCCGGTCGGCCGCGTTGCCGTACTCATGCGCGAGGCAATCACACGTTGGAGCGGCCGAGTTGGACTGCCGGGCCATCGACACGGAAGACTGCGGCGCAGGGGCCTCCTGGTGCTCTATGGATTCGACACCCACGAGCTGTTCAGGAGGCCCCGTCTGCATGCTCTGGCCACGGAAGGATCACCGGACCGGGAATCCGCGTTCGACCGCCACCGCTCAAGATCGAAAAGACAACAGCTCCTCACGGGCGGCCGTCGCCCGAGAAGATCTCGACCATCACGCAGGCTACGTGCCCGTGGTGATCTGCTGGGTGAGCTTGAGCATTTCTTCGATGTGGTAGATCTCGCTGATCTTGCCGTCGACAATGCGCTTGATGTCCTGGCCGTGGAAATCGACCGGGTTGCCGCTGGCGGCGAACCCGAACGCGTCTCCGGTGTGGGTCGCGGTCATCCGCCACTGGAGGACGACCCAGCCGCCAGGCAGCTCTTCCTGGAACAGGATCCGAATCTGCCTGTTGGTGAATCCGTCACGGGTCGCGGCGATCAGCGCCCGTATGCCGTCGACGCCCGAGACGGCATCGGAAGCGGGGTTGTGGTCGATCAGATCAGGGGCGAACACCTCATCCGCCCCGGCGACGTCCCCGGCGACATACAGCTCCAGCTCGCGCGCGGCGACCCGCAACGCGGTGGTCGTGGCCGAGCGCACCATCTCGCTTGCGGTGTTGGCCGTAGTGATCGCGGGCATGTCGTCCTCCATGGTGCGTGGTGCGGGCCGACCACGAAACGCGTAGGTCATGGACCTATTAGTGCACGGACTGCACCAGTTACATCAACTGCACTAATGGCATAAACTCGAACCATGACTGCTGACCGTCTTCCGGAATGCGGCGTCCCCCGGTTCATCACCCTGCTCGACGGGCCGTGGGCCACCCTTATCGTGCGCGAACTCCTGCGCGGACCCCACCGCTTCACAGAGTTGCGCGACGCCCTGCCCGGCATCAGCCCGCACACCCTGACCAGCCGGCTGCGCCTGTTCGAGCGACACGGCATCGTCCTGCGCACCGCCTATTCGGAGATTCCCCCACGGGTCGAGTACCGGCTCACTCCCCTCGGTGAAGGACTGCGCGTTGTCCTCGACACCATGGCCGCCTGGGCCCTGACAGTCCCCGACGGCGAGCCAGCAGCCACCGCGTGACCGTAGAAGTCGACTGACAGGCGGTTACTCAGCGTCGCCGCACCATCAGCCAGGGCTTAGAGGTCGCACGGATAGGCGTGTGGTCATGGTCGGCGGTTCGGGCGTTCGTCCCAGCGGTGAGTCGTCCACGCCCGTCGCTTCAGGCTACGCACGGTGATGATCGTGTCGGCGAGGTCGAAGAACGCGTCGATGACGGTGACGCGCTGCTCGTAGCAGCGGGCGAGGCGGTGAAAGGCGTTTCGCCAGGCGTGAGTACGCTCCACGTGCCAACGTCGACTGGCCTGGATGGGCGCTTTCTCACCCTTGTGTGCGATACGTCCATGCTGGCCGCGTTCGTAGAGCAGCGTGCGGGTTCTATGCGAGTCGTAGCTGGCGTCCAGGTGCACGGTGATCCCGTCGGGCAGCGGGCCAAGGTCCTTGAGGCGATCCAGGGTTGGGGCGAGCAGCGGAGAGTCATGTTGGTTGGCTCCGGTCAGGACACGGCCCAGTGGAATGCCGTATCCGTCCGTCATGCCTGAGCGCTTCAGCCCCTGCTTGCCGCGGTCGACTGGTGAACGTCCGGCGGCCTCGCCGCCGCCGGGAGCCTTGGTGATGGAGCCGTCCACGGCGATCTGGTCGAGGACGAGGCCAACGATCCGGTCGTATGACTCCAGCGCGATCTGCTTGAGCCTGACGAAGACGCCGAGTCGTATCCACTCGTCACGACGGTCGCGGATCGTGGTGGCCGAGCAGGTCGTGTCGGCGATCGCCTCATAAGAACAGCCGAAGCGTAGTAACTGCAGCATCTTGTCGAAGATGATCCGGTCGCCAATGCGTCGGCGGTGGCAGCCGAGCGGATGGTGCGGGTGGAACTCGGGCCGCTCGGGCAGCAGCGCCTGGAATTGGTCCCAGAGTGGTTCGGTCAGCCATGAGGGCAACGTGGGCACGGGTCTCCCAGTTACGCCTTCAGGAGCGACGAAGCACGCCTCGCGTATCTCGCTCGTCAGGTCACGCCTGATGCCGCCTGGCTCGCTTCCGATGACACCGCGTCCGCAATCGCTGCCGTCGTGGACCATCTCGAGCAGCGTGGCCGACTGCCGCAGTTGGAAGAGATGCCGCAACCTGTCATGGGACTTCTTGGGCACATGCGACCGCAGGAACTAAAGAGGATCGCCGAGCAGGCCGCCGATCCTTTGAAGGTCGAGGTCGGCGCCAAAAGCTCAGCTCTCGACACCCTGCTCTTCCTAGCAGTCGAGCTCTTCCACGGCCGTGGTCCGGCTAGCAGCCTCCCGATTCCTGTCCAATTGGACATCCGGGCCTTCTTCTCGTCCTACTCAGAAGCATGTCAGCGGGCTGACCGGCTCGTCTTAAAACTCCGCGACGACGCGTATGTACGCCGCGCCATGAACGGGTCAGTGGCTGGCAAGTTCACGGCCACCGCCCTGTACGTGCACCGTCGAGCGATGTCCCGCATCCCGACCATCCTCCGTCTGTACGAACAGTGCGCAAGCATCGCCGCCGGACGTCCGCCCTCGTGGTCCGTCGTCAAGCTCCGCCACCAGGGCCGTGGAGTGAGCTGGCTCGACTACCCCGAGTTCGACTCAGATCCCCATCCCCGGCTCTTCTCCTCCTACGCGATTGACTTGAAGACCCTGAAGTCTTCACACCTGTCGTACGCAGACTCGACCAACCGGCCTCTGCTGCACCGCAAGCACGAATTCCTTGCTCCGGACGATCCAGCGCAGTCCAGGACGAACTCAAGGCGCCCCCGAACAAGGGTGCCGAGAACCGGGCCCGTCGGGGGTCGTTCAGGGCCCAGTTCGACGCGATGCCGCCGTTCCGTCGTATCACCAGCCTCAATGCCCAGCCGCACATCAAGGCCACGCTCAGGGCCGCTCTGAACGTGGCAATCACCCAGCAGGTGATGTCCCCCTTCAACCCGGCCGAGCACGTCGAGCTCCTCCCCGGCACGAAGCCGAAGGCCCTGATCTGGACCGACGAGCGAATTGCCCGCTGGCAGGCGACCGGAGTCAAGCCTTCGCCCGTCATGGTCTGGACCCCGGAGCAGACGGGGAAGTTCCTTGACTTCGTCGCTGATGACCGGCTCTACCCGCTGTGGCTCCTTCCGAGGAACCCGGCGCGGCGAGTCGTGCGGTGCCCGGTGGGAGGACCTGTCGGCCGCTGAGCGGTCACTGGCCATCACCACGCAGCTCGTCCAGGACGGCTGGGAGGTTCACGAGGGTGCTCCGAAGACCGACTCGGGCATCCGCCTCATCGCCCTGGACGACGAGACCTTCGAAGTGCTCCAGGCTCACAGGCTTCGTCAGGAGCGCGAGCGCGAGGAGTGGGGCGAGGGCTGGAAAGACACTGGACGAATATTCACTCAGGAGGACGGCTCCCTGCTCCACCCGGGCAAGGTGAGCGACCTCTTCGAGCGGTTGGTCGCCGCCGCCGGTCTGCCTCCGATCCGGCTTCACGACCTTCGCCACGTCGCGGCCACGCTCATGCTCGCGGCCAGGGTGGACATCAAGGTCGTCAGCGAGACGCTCGGACACCCGGATCACCCGCGACATCTACCAGGCGGTCCTGGACGACCTCGCACGCGACGCGGCCGAGAAAGTTGTCCAGCTCGTACCGCGCTCACGCCCCCACCTCAGCGCGGTCCCGGACAAGCAGTCCCCCGAGCCCTCCCGCACCCTGCCGAGGATGCAGCCCCCCAAGCGCCCCTCAGACAAGGAAGAAAAGGACACCGCCTGAGAGCGGCGTGACGAGGGGCTTCGGTCAGCAGGAATCTGACCGGAGCCCCTCCGCGTTTCTCCCACTGCCACAACCCTCGCCGTCCACGAGCGAGCCCCATGCCGAAGCCTCGGTGTGCGGTCCGCCCGCACCCGGCGGACCCTGGGCGAGTGAGCATCATGGCAACGGCTTCGGGACTCAGACGATCGACTTGATGGTCTTATCCGCGTACCGCAGCGTCTCGTCGATGGCCTTGTCCATCTCGCGCAAATCGTCGGGCTTTGCCGTGAGGAGAGCAGGGACGTTGATGATGCTCACGGCGAGAAAGCATCCCGCCACGGTGAGGAACTCCTTGTACCGTTCCTGCCTCTCATACCCGAGCGATTCCCAGTCCCGGGGCTCCGGCGGCAGACTTACCCTCCACTTCTCAAGGGCGTGGGTGCCGTGGACGCTGACGTATTCCATGATGGCAGTGGTGCGCGGCAGTACGTCGACCATCGTGTCGAAGCCTTGCTGCGACTGGTCCAGAGCCGCCTCCGCGGCCTCGACCTCGGTTCGGAGACGCGCCTCCTCCTTCTTGTTCCGGCGCTGCCTCACGACATAGAAGCCGGCGGCCGCCAGCGCTGCCGCCGGGGCGGCGACCATGCCGGTGAGCAGGAGAATTCCCCCCGCCATGCCCGCACCGCCCGCGGCCAGCGTGCCTCCTCCCAGGAGGGCCAGAGTCGCGTTGGTCGCGGCTACCCCGGCCAGCGTCGAAATAGCTGTTCCAGTGGAGGCGGTCCCGAACAACGCGGCGGCGGTGAAGGCACCGTAGGCCGCGGCGCCGCCGGCTGCTACCCCGGCCGCACCTCCAGCGGCGGCACCGCGGATCGCGTTGGCGATCCCGACGGACATGGCCTCGACACGTATCGCCGTAGGAATCTCGCCCGTACTCTCGATCTCCTCCTCACCCGGGCTCTCTGGCTCGGGCGCCCCGCTGATGCTCTCGGCCAGCTCCACGAACCTCATGAAGAACTCGTCGCGGACGACATCATGGACACGGTTGAAGGCTTCCCCGAGTTCTTGGGTAATCTTCGACCGCTGGGCCGCCTTCTCGTTGATCTCGGCGTGGCGTCTCTTCGTCTCCGCGACTTGGTCGCGCAGCTTCACCGGCCGCTGGCCCCGCTGGCGAGCGAGAGACCTGGTTCGGTCCTCCGCCTCCTGCTTGAGTTGCGCGGGTGTTAGTTGGAGCGCGAGGGCGATGGCGGCCAGACGGTGCTCCCCGGGGCTTACGAGCCCGCGCTCGATCCGGGAGATCGAGACCGCGCCGCCCTTCCCGTAATCGGCCTGCTCAGCCAACTCTTCCTGGGTCATGGAGGGGCTCTGGGCCTGGCGGTGCTCGCGGATCACGAGGCCCATCGCTTCTGCGCTGAAATCATTCACCGGTTCCGGTCCCCTTGGTCAGCGGGCTGTGGCGACGCCAGGAGGACTGAACCTCACGTACCAGCGCACCACCGGTGCGGAGAGCCTGAGCGCTGTCTTCCGCAAACTGCTTGGCCGCTTTGACGACGGCCGGGTCACGACGGACTTTGTCGGCGGTCTGGATGTTCTGGGCGGCAGTGAGGGCCAGGTGGTCGAGGTTGAGGCGAGACATGGCAGTGGACCTTTCGTCGCTGATGGTGCCTGCGCGTGTGCAACATAGCGTCACTTAGTGTTCGGTGTCCGCACTATGGCAACACTGACCGCAACGGCGACACGCTCAGCGTCTGGGACCGCCTGAGCCGCAGGGGCAGGTGCAGCGCATCGCAGGTTCTTTGCCGTTTGCCGGTGACGGTGGGTGAGGGGCATGCGGCTCGGTCGAAGGCGTCGGGATGGCGCGGGTGTTGAGTATGGCGTTCGAGGTAGCGGGCGTGTTCGGCGTCGTAGCGCCGCAGGTAGGAGCGGTCCGTTCGGTTACAGCGGACGGTGTAGGCGGTGATCTGTGTTTCCAGGTCGTCGCGGGAGGCGAAGTCGCCGCGGCGGAGCAGGCGGCGGGTAAGCGGAGGCACGCTTGGGGGTGTGGGTGACGGCGAACCGGGGGTGCGCGGCCAGCCAGGCGCGGGTCGCTCTCGATGTGCGGGACGAGCCGTTGTCCATGATCAGATGGATGGTCACGGCGGGATCCGTGCAGCGGCCGGTCAGACGCAGGAAGCGGCTGAAGGTCGCCGACAGTTCCCGCCCTGGCATCGTCGCCGCCACGTCACCAGCCGACCTCGGCGCTTGTGGAGATCGAACAAAGCGACTGCTGTCTCGCCGACTCCCAGCTCACACGTCCTGGCCACACCTCTGCAGCGCCGCTGCAGAAATGGCCGCACCTCGGCCTCACATCGCCGTCGGCGGGCTCGCTGAGCGCTTCAACCCTCGCCGGGCAAGGTCAAGAAAAAGCAAAAGCCCCAGGTCACGGCGAGTGAGTCCCAGGGCTTTTACAGAGCCGCCTTCGGGATTCGAACCCGAGACCTACGCATTACGAGTGCGTTGCTCTGGCCATCTGAGCTAAGGCGGCGCGCCGTACGCACCATGGTGCGATCAGCAACGTCGGTAAGTCTACACAGTTTCCGGGGGTGCTCCGCACCAGCCCTCGGGGCGCCGCAGGGCGGTCCGGCGGCCGGCTAGGCGCAGCGTTTTCCGTCCACCGGAGGGGTGCCGCGGAGCAGATACGCGTCGATCGCGGAGTCGATGCAGGTGCTGCCGCGGCCGTAGGCGGTGTGGCCGTCGCCGTCGTAGGTGAGGAGGCGGGCCGAGGAGAGCTGGGCGGCCAGGGCGCGGGCCCAGCGGTAGGGGGTGGCCGGGTCGCGGGTGGTGCCGACCACGATGATCGGGGCGGCGCCCTCCGCCTTGATGCGGTGCGGCTCGCCCGTGGGCCCGACCGGCCAGTACGCGCAGTTGAGGGAGGCCCAGGCGAGGCCCTCACCGAAGACGGGGGACGCCTTCTCGAAGGCCGGGACGGCCTTCTCGACCTCCTCCGGACTGTCGTAGGCGGGCGGGAGGTCGAGGCAGTTCACGGCCGCGTTGGCGGACATCAGGTTGCTGTAGTGGCCGTCGGCGCCCCGCGCGTAGTAGCTGTCCGCGAGGACCAGCAGCCCGGCGCCGTCCTTCTCCTTCATCGCTGAGCCGAGCGCCTCCCGCAGCTGGGCCCAGGAGCTCTCGTCGTACATCGCCGCGATCACACCGGTCGTGGCGAGGGCCTCGCCGAGGCTACGGCGGTCCGCGTCACCGGTGGGGACCGGATGCGCGTCCAGCTCGGCGAAGAAGGCCCTGAGCTTCTGGCCGGCCCGCGCGGTCGTCGTGGTCTTCGTGCCGAGCGGGCAGTCCGGCTGCTGCACACAGTCCTTCGCGAACGACTGGAACGCCGTCTCGAAGCCCGCCGTCTGGTCGAAGTTCAGCCGGCGCGCGGACAGCGAGGGGTCCATCGCGCCGTCCAGCACCAGCCGCCCCGAGCGGCCGGGGAACAGTCCCGCGTAGGTCGCCCCGAGGAACGTCCCGTACGACGCCCCCACGTAGTTCAGCTTCCTGTCGCCGAGCGCCGCCCGCACGATGTCCATGTCCCGGGCCGTCTCGACCGTCGACACATGCCGCAGCAGCTTCGCCGAGTGCGCGCCGCACCCTTCCGCGAACTTCTTGTAGGCGTCGACCAGTTCGGTGGTCTCGCGTCCGTCGTCGGGGGT
>Ga0136846_1208270_pt1 | contig 23385 bp, 19 predicted proteins | sample HopSoiMetagenom2_FD_96841 | JGI IMG/M metagenome (GOLD analysis project Ga0136846, IMG submission 96841) | Grasslands soil microbial communities from Hopland, California, USA - 2 Assembly 2016 (version 4) | ecosystem: Environmental > Terrestrial > Soil > Grasslands | place: USA: Hopland... | reverse complement strand
TCATCTTCTTTTACATTATTCTGCGTGCAGGAGACTAAAACTACTGCCATTGCTAAAAAAATAAATAAGAAGCGATGGATGTTGCTTTTATGCAAAACGCTTGTTTTTTCAAAGGAATTGCCGAAAGATGATTTTATTTCCCGTCTTACTGTGTAATTGTTGTGCTGGATTGCCATAATAGTGCAAAAATAGGTTCAGGAGCGGTTTAGCTGGTGATTTTAGGTATTTTTTAATTGTTCTATGGCATAAGTATTGTAATATTATTATGTATAAGTAATTATGCAGGAGCTGATAACTACATATGATCCGCTGAACGATTACCGTTTAATACTTGATCCTCCCGCTGTTGTAAAAAAGAAAATTGCAGCAGAAAAGACGTTGTTCGACGAGCAGTATAAAGGCATGGTGATTGCCGGAGGACAGGCATTCATTTATTTGGCGGAGTTTAGCCGGCGTGAGACCGAAGAGCAGGCGGTGGTAGATGAGATCAGCAGGGTAGCTTTGGGTTTTATGCCGTTTAAATTACATCTCAAAAGCTTTGACCAGCTTGAACAAAGAGAAATTTATATAGGTATTGAAGACCAGATGCCTGTTCAACTATTATCAGACCAGGTGGAGCATGCGCTACTTTCAGTTCCTGGAGCTCGGATCAACAAATTACCACGTGTAACTATTGCCAAGGGTTTACAGGCCGCCCAATTTCTCAAAAGCTGGAAGGAGTATGAGAAGAAAAGTTTTTCTGCCACTTTTGTAGCCAACGAAATGTTGCTGCTGAAGCGTATGGAGGGTTTTAGTAGCTGGCAGATATTAAAACGAATGGCATTTCAAAATCTTGTTATGACATACTAAACGATCATCCGCTTTAACGCCTACACTTTAATGTAAATCTTTCTTTTATCCAGCCACCAGCATATTCCCCACATAAAAATAATAACGGTTATGGCATACATCAACGAACCCACCCTCGGGTCGCCGGGAATATTGCTGTAAACTTTTTTATAAAGAAAGTTCCAGAAATTAACTCCTTTATCCGAGCTAAAAAGACCTGCCGTTTTGGGCAGAAACGCACTCAGGGAAAAGATAAACAATGCATTTTTACCAAAAACCTCAAAAAATCGGGTAGGGAAGCCTTGGTAATTTCTGATTTCTATCAGGTAGATCATGGTACTTAATGTAATAATGGCCAGGCCCACCGTGTACACAGTGTAAGAGCTGGTCCATATTTTTTTGTTGATAGGGAACGCCATATCCCAGCAAAAGCCTGTAAGCAATAGTGCAATACCTGTAACAAATAATACCGTTAACATTTTATAAGCGCCCGCCGGCTCAGCTGAGCTAGCGCTATTTTTGATATAGGATCCTATAAAAAAGCCAAAAATGACCTCAACAATGGCCGGTAAGGTACTTAACAGTCCTTCCGGGTCAAAGGCTATTCCTTCTCCTTTATACATATGGGGAATATGCAGTATGGCTTTATCTACATTCGTGCCTACCCAGCCCTCCAGGCTGTAGGGGTCTGATGGGTTTCCCAGCAGGCAAATGATCCAGTACAGCAATAAAAGAAACAGGGAGAATAGCCATGCAGCCCTGGGTTTCAGGTAAAAAACAATAATGGAGGCGAAAAAGTAGCATACTGCAATACGTTGTAAAACCCCGAAAATGCGAACGCCCTTTTCGCTGTTATGCTGGTTTACCCAGCCAATCCATTCGAGGGAGCCTTCGTGCCAGCGTACAAATGGGTACCAGTTTAAAAACAGCCCGATGACAAAAATAAGCACTGAACGTTTTACCACTTTTCGCCAGAATACCCCTGCGCCCTGTTCTTGTAAACGGGGTAACACAAATGCCATCGCATTACCTACAGCAAACAAAAAGAAAGGGAATACCAGGTCAGTGGGGGTAAGTCCGTGCCAGGGCGCATGTTTTAAAGGTGCAAAAATATGCGACCAGCTGCCAGGGTTGTTTACCAAAATCATCAGGCAAACGGTGGCCCCCCTGAAAATGTCTAAAGATCGGTAACGGGTCTTCATCTTTTAAATTATGCCTATAAATATACAACTTACATCCCATCGGAAAAGGAGGGGGAAGGCACTTGTGGGCGATGTAGTACAGAAAATATGAATTTTACTGTAAACGGGCTTACAGCTATATTTGCAAACAGTCAAATTATAAAAACTATTAGAATCTATGGCTAACAAGACCATTGTTATCACAGGCGGAGCCGGTTTTATCGGTTCGCATGTTGTCAGATTATTTGTAAATAAATACCCTGATTATAAGATCGTGAACCTGGATGCCCTTACTTATGCAGGTAACCTGGAAAACCTGAAAGATATTGAAGAGCAACCCAACTATATTTTTGAGAAAGCCGATATTGTAGATGCTGAAGCGGTAAAAGCTGTTTTCCAAAAGCATAATCCTGATGGTGTTATTCACCTGGCTGCTGAAAGCCATGTAGACCGCTCCATCTCGTCTCCCCTGGATTTTGTGTACACCAATGTTATAGGTACGGTAAACCTGCTGAATGCCGCTAAAGAGCTGTGGAAAGACAGCTATGAGGGCAAAAGGTTTCATCACGTTTCAACCGATGAGGTGTATGGCGCTTTGGGCGATACCGGTTTCTTTACGGAAGAAACGGCTTATGATCCTCATTCGCCCTATTCTGCATCCAAGGCTTCTTCTGATCATTTTGTATATGCATATGCCGATACCTATGGCCTTCCTGTGGTATTAACCAACTGTTCTAATAACTACGGGCCTAATCATTTCCCCGAGAAACTGATCCCGCTGATGATTCACAATATCATAAATAATAAGCCTTTACCGGTTTACGGCGATGGGAAATATACCCGCGACTGGCTGTACGTAATTGATCATGCAAGGGCCATTGATCTTGTTTTTCATGAAGGCAGGCAGGGAGAAAAATATAATGTGGGTGGTTTTAATGAGTGGAAAAATATCGACCTCGTGAAATTGCTTTGCAAGCAAATGGATGAAAAGCTCGGCCGCGAGGCTGGCACCAGCGAGCAGCTGATCACTTTTGTAAAAGACCGTCCGGGGCACGATTTACGGTATGCGATCGATGCCACTAAAATCAATAAAGAACTGGGCTGGTCTCCTTCCGTAACATTTGAAGAAGGTTTATCCAAGACCATCGATTGGTTTTTAAGCAACAAAGAGTGGCTTGAAAACGTAACCAGTGGCGATTACCAGAAGTATTACGACAAGCAGTATGCAGAATAGCAGGCTCCTATTTAATTAAACCTTCAACCTAATCCTAATAAAAAAGAGATGAAAGGAATTATCCTGGCCGGCGGATCCGGTACGCGTTTATATCCTATTACAAAGGCGATCAGCAAACAATTAATGCCTATTTACGATAAGCCAATGATCTATTATCCTTTGTCTGTATTGATGATGGCAGGTATTAACGAAGTGCTGATCATCACCACACCGGAAGACAGTGCGGGTTTCAAAAGGTTGCTGGGAGATGGTTCCCGTATTGGCTGCCGCTTCGAATACGCTGTTCAGGAAGTGCCCAATGGTTTGGCACAGGCATTTGTTATCGGTGCTGAATTTATAGGCAACGATAAAGTGGCGCTTGTTTTAGGCGATAATATTTTCTACGGGTCGGGCTTAGGGACACAATTGAAAAAATTAACCGATGTAGACGGTGGCTATGTTTTCGCTTACCAGGTAAGTGATCCCGAGCGATATGGTGTGGTAGAGTTTGACGAGCAAATGAAGGCCATTTCTATCGAGGAGAAACCGGCACAGCCTAAATCGAATTATGCGGTGCCTGGCCTGTATTTTTACGACAATTCTGTGGTGGATATAGCCCGGCAGCTCGAACCGTCTGCCCGCGGGGAATATGAAATTACCGATGTAAATAAAATTTACCTGAAAGATGAAAAGCTTCATGTAGCAGTTTTAGACAGGGGTACTGCCTGGCTGGATACAGGTACTTTCGACTCGCTTACAGATGCTGCAGAGTTTGTGCGCGTGATAGAAAAAAGGCAGGGTACAAAGATCGGCTGCATTGAAGAAATTGCCTGGCGTAACGGGTTTATTACCAAAGAACAGCTCAATGTTTTAGGAGATGAGCTGATAAAAAGCGGTTATGGGCTCTATTTGAAACAGCTTTGACCTGCTGAGACACAAATATTATCCGTACAATGCTCAATCTTTATTTTTTCAGAATACATTTGCTGATAGTAAACCAAATTAATAAGGCCTTCTGCATTGCCGGTATAGTCGGCAGTGATCACCAGGAAATAAATATGCAAATTCCAGTCCGTCCAACCAGGCGGCTGGATGACCAAAATCAATAAAAATAAACACATGAAAATAGCTGTAGTGGGAACAGGTTATGTAGGATTAGTAACCGGAACCTGTTTTGCCGAAACCGGAAACCTTGTAAACTGCGTAGATGTAAACAAAGCAAAGATCGACCAGTTAAAAAAAGGCAAATGCCCTATTTATGAGCCCGGGCTGGATATATTACTGCAGCGGAACATAAAAGAAAAACGAATTCTTTTTACCACAGATCTAAAAGCCGCAGTAGATAAGTCTGATATTATTTTTCTGGCCTTGCCTACACCCCCCGGAGAAGACGGGTCTGCCGATCTGAAGTATATTCTGAATGTAGCCGAAGACCTGTCCAAAATCATTAAAGAGTATAAAGTTATAGTAAACAAAAGCACCGTTCCGGTGGGTACTGCCGAAAAGGTAGCGGAAGTGCTTGGTAGAAAACTGGCACCCGAACTTTTTGATGTAGTATCCAATCCCGAATTTTTACGGGAAGGTATTGCTGTTGACGACTTTTTAAAACCCGACAGAGTTGTAATAGGCACTTCCTCCGATCGTGCGCGAGATGTAATGAATGAGCTGTACCAGCCATTTGTACGCCAGGGTAATCCTATTTATTTTATGGATGAACGTAGCTCGGAGATGACCAAATATGTAGCGAATTCTTACCTCGCCATGCGTATTTCGTATATGAACGAAGTGGCTAATCTCTGCGAATTAACAGGCGCCAATGTTGACCTGGTTCGTATTGGTATCGGTAGCGACAGCCGTATTGGTAAACGGTTCCTTTTCCCTGGTATTGGTTATGGAGGAAGCTGTTTCCCTAAAGATGTGCTGGCGCTTCATCATACTTCCAAACAAAACAAGTACGACTTTAAACTGCTCGACACCGTGATGAAGGTGAATAAAAACCAGAAAAAAGTACTGTTTGGAAAAATCAAAAAATATTATAAAAATAACCTGAAAGGGAAAAAATTTGCCATGTGGGGCCTGGCATTTAAACCCGAAACGGACGATATCAGGGACGCCCCGGCTCTGGAGCTCATCAACGAACTTTTGAATGCCGGCGCTGAAGTTACTGTATTTGACCCGGAAGCAATGGGGAATGTAAAAGCCTTGCTGGGCAACAAAATTAAGTATGCAAAAGACCAGTATGTAGGGTTAAAAGAAGCCGATGCACTATTAATCGTTACAGAGTGGAGCGAATTCAGGAACCCCGATTTTGAGCGGATGGTAAAAAATCTGAAATCGAAAGTGGTGTTTGACGGCCGTAACGTGTACAGCCTGGATAAAATGGAAGAGTTGGGCTTTTATTATAATAGCATCGGGCGTAAAATTGTCAATGGTAAAAAATAAAAAATGAAGAAAAGAGTTTTAATAACCGGGGCAGCAGGGTTTTTGGGTTCTCACCTTTGCGATCGTTTTATAAAAGAAGGCTATCACGTAATAGCTATGGACAACCTGATCACGGGTGATTTAAAAAATCTGGAGCATCTTTTTCCGAATCCGGACTTCGAGTTTTACCACCATGATGTTACCAAATACATACATATACCGGGAAGCTTGGATTATATCCTGCATTTTGCTTCTCCGGCCAGCCCTATAGATTATCTCAAAATACCCATACAAACACTCAAGGTGGGCGCTATGGGTACGCATAATTGCCTGGGCCTGGCCAAGGCTAAAGGCGCAAGAATTCTGGTGGCCTCTACCAGCGAGGTTTATGGCGATCCTTTGGTACATCCCCAAACCGAGGAGTACTGGGGAAATGTAAACCCTGTTGGTCCAAGGGGTGTTTACGACGAGGCCAAGCGATATATGGAGTCTATTACCATGGCTTATCACACTTTCCATAAAGTGGAAACACGTATTATCCGCATTTTTAATACCTATGGACCGCGGATGCGCCTCAATGATGGCCGCGCGCTTCCTGCTTTTATAGGCCAGGCTTTGAGAGGGGAAAATATCACTGTTTTTGGCGATGGGTCTCAAACTCGCAGCTTTTGCTATGTAAGCGACCTGGTGGAGGGCATTTACCGCCTGCTGCTGAGCGATTATGTAAATCCTGTAAATATTGGCAACCCTGACGAAATATCGCTGAAAGACTTTGCGGAGGAAGTATTGTCTTTAACAGGTAACACCGTGAAAATCATTTATAAACCTTTGCCCGTAGATGATCCGAAGCAGAGAAAGCCTGATATTACCAAAGCAAAAGCTATCTTAAACTGGGAGCCCAAAATAAACCGGGCAGAGGGATTGAAAGAAACCTATAACTATTTCAAATCCTTGCCTCCGGAGGAATGGTTTAAGCAGCCGAAAGAATTCGTTTCGTCTAAATAATTGGCGTTCATAACAACTATTTTACAGTACGATCGAACTTTTGCGGCGTTTGATGCATCTATATCCCGACGACCTCATTTTTAGCGGCTAAGTGGCAGGTCAGCAACATGAAACTGCCATTTACGGAGAATGCCGGAAAGCCAGACTGTAGTATTGTCACGCAATCGTGTTCGGTAAAGTTTTTGTAATATTTTCCGTCAGCCAAAAAGGATTAGTGTTTAAGCATTAATTTTGGTCACATTTCTTCACAAGAATAAACCCCGGGCAGTATGGAAAAAGAAAAAGAGTTCAGCGATTTATTGGTTGACAATGCTGGGTTTTTAAAACCTTTTGCGGTTAACCTCACTAAAAATAACGAAACGGCAAATGACCTTTATCAGGAAACCCTGTATAAAGCATTGGCTAATAAAGAAAAGTACAATTCGGGTACCAATATAAAGGCATGGTTGTTTACTATCATGCGTAATATATTTATTAACGATTACCGTCGTAATGCCAAACGCAGAACGGTTTTTGATAATACCCCGGAAGATTACCTGATCAACTTGCGTCAGGTATCGGTATCTAACTCAGCAGAAAGCAGCTTAAGGCAAAAAGAGATCGAAGCAGCGGTAGAAGCGCTTCCTGAAACCTTTAAAGTGCCTTTTAAACTGTATTTCGAGGGATATAAATACCAGGAAATTTCTGAGTACCTCGATGAACCATTAGGTACGATAAAAAGCCGTATTCACTTTGCCCGCAAATTACTAAAAGAGCAAATCAACCGATATTAAATAGAAAATCCCGCCTGATGCGGGATTTTTTTGTATCTGTTTGAAACGGGAAAAACCCTTACAAAGCTTTCATCGCAAAGCCGTGGTTAGTGGCGTTTTTCACGGGGCCCCAAGTTGTACATGCCGACTCAGCTGCAATCTCCAGCCGGCGATCCGCATCATATGTTCTTCAATACCGAATTACTATCCACGTTCCGGCAGTTAAGATGCTACCTCAAAATACAGTCCCGGTAAACCGGCTACCCGTAAAAACCTGATATCTATACCTGGTATAATGGCGCCTGGCCCGTAAGAATAGGTAGGTGCTATTTTCACGTGCGATCATCAGTAAAGGCAAAACCCGCCGCACTTTATATCAGGCATACCATTTAAATTCGCGGTCATAACTTTTATAGCATTACGCAGCATTCGCAAATATTATCCAGTCCTATAGCCTACATGAAAGGCGTAGGGCCTCAGCGTGCAGAGCTGCTGCAAAAAGAACTGGGGATTTTTACATTCAACGATTTACTGCAGCATTTTCCCTTCCGGCATGTAGATAAAACAAAGTTTACGCCTATTGGCGAGGCTACACCGGCAGACGAATACCTGCAGTTTGCAGGCATATTGGAGCCTTTCCAGGTTATCGGTCAGCACAGGGCAAAACGGCTGATTGCACAACTTCGCGACAAAACAGGAACCGTAGAGCTGGTTTGGTTTAGCGCCATTAATATGATTCAAAAAATGCTGCAGCCGGGGCAGGCCTATATCGTATATGGTAAACTGTCCTGGTTTATGAGCAAGCCGCAGCTGGTGCATCCTGAAATTGAAGCATGGTCACCCGAGAAAACAGAAGGCAAAGCCTATCTCGAACCGATCTATCCTTCCACAGAAAAGCTCAAGGCTAAAAACCTGGGCGGGCGGCAGATCGGTAAACTCACGCAGTTATTGTTACCTCATGTGAAGCCGCAGGATATTCCCGAAAACTTCCCTCAAAAAATGATTGAAGAGCTGAAGCTCATGCCACGGTTTGAAGCTTACCGGCAGATCCATTTCCCGCAAACAACCAAACATTATGAAGCGGCATTAAGGAGGTTAAAGTTCGAAGAGATCTTTATTGCCCAGATGCGTATGAACCTGTTGCGGTCGCAACGGCACCGGTTTTCGAAAGGCGTGATCTTCGATGCAGTGGGCGATTACTTCAACACCTTTTACAACAAATACCTGCCCTTTGAGCTAACGGGCGCACAAAAGCGGGTGCTCAAAGAAATAAGAAACGATACTGCCCGTGGGAAACAGATGAACCGGCTGCTGCAGGGTGATGTGGGTAGCGGAAAAACCATAGTGGCCCTGCTTTGTATGTTACTGGCTGCAGATAACGGCTATCAATCGGTGTTGATGGCACCTACTGAGATCCTGTCCCGGCAACATTTCCAGGGTATTGCATCTCTTTTAAAAGATATGGATATAGAAGTGGCCCTGCTCACGGGTTCTGTGAAAGGGAAAGAGCGAAAAGCCATCCTGCAGGGCGTAGCTGATGGTTCTATCCATTTATTAATTGGCACGCATGCGGTGATTGAAGATGCGGTTCAGTTTCAGAACCTGGGACTGGTAATTGTAGATGAGCAGCATCGTTTTGGTGTGGCGCAAAGAGCCCGGCTTTGGGAGAAGAACCAGGTGCCGCCACATGTGTTGGTAATGACGGCAACGCCGATACCCCGCACGCTGGCTATGACTGCCTACGGTGACCTGGATTACAGTGTTATAGATGAGTTGCCACCGGGCAGGCAGCCCATTCAAACAGTGCACCGCCTGGATAGCGACCGTAGTAATGTAATGGATTTTTTAAAAGCCGAGATCGCTCTGGGCCGCCAGGTATATGTTATCTTCCCTTTAATTGAAGAGAGCGATAAGCTCGATTATGAAAACCTCATGCGGGGATACGACGAGATCAAAACATATTTTCCCGAACCACAGTACTGGATCAGCATGGTGCATGGCAAACAACCTGCTATACAGAAGGAAGAAAACATGCGGCGTTTTGTAGAGCATGATACGCAAATCATGGTGTCCACCACAGTAATTGAAGTAGGAGTGAATGTGCCCAATGCTTCGGTAATGGTTATCGAAAGCGCAGAAAAATTCGGGTTGTCGCAATTGCATCAGCTGCGCGGCAGGGTAGGACGTGGCGCTGAAAAAAGTTATTGTATATTACTTACAGGTAGGAAACTGGGCAATGTAGCACGTGAACGTATGAAGATCATGACCTCCACCAATAACGGTTTTGTTATAGCCGAAAAGGATCTGGAACTGCGTGGTCCGGGCGATATCGAAGGTACCCGTCAAAGCGGCGTGGTAGATTTCAAGCTGGCTAATATTGTAAACGACCGGGCTATGGTAGATGCTGCAAAAAAAGTAACCGAAGAAATACTAACTGATGATCCAGATCTTTCTAAGCCCGAAAATGCGCCCTTAAAAGAGTTCCTGCAGTCGCAAAAAGGAAAAACGATCTGGAGTAAGATATCGTAGCAGCACGCCTGGTGGCCAACAAGCCTGATGCTATTGTTCTGACCGGAACCTGACCTCTTGTTTGATTTTTATAATTTTGCAGTATGAAAACAACCGAAAGTGTTGAAGACTTTTACAAAAGATTGCCGGGGCAGGTTGGTACGCTGCACCCGGCGAATAATACAGGGATAGGCCATTTTAATGTCTTTAGCCGGGAGGCCTGCTCGGTAGTATCGCCTTACAGCAGGCGCGATTTTTACAAAGCTTCTTTGATCATCGGGCAGGGGAAAATTTATTATGCAGATAAATGGGTGCAGATAGATCGCCCGGCAATGCTTTTTTCAAATCCGGTGGTACCCTATTCCTGGGAGCCGGAATCTGAGACTCAGTCTGGCTGGTATTGTTTGTTTACCGAAGGGTTTATACAGCACAGCGAAAGGGTAGAAAGTCTCCGGGACTCCCCGCTTTTTAAAATAGAGAGCAATCCTGTCTTCTTCCCTGGAGAAGCGCAGCTACGGGAAATTTCAGCAATTTTCCAAAAGATGATGGCAGAAATGGCTTCCGATTATGCACAGAAGTATGATGTATTGCGTAGCTATTTGCATTTGCTGATCCACGAAGCTATGAAATCCAATCCCGCTAATAATTTTGGAACTTATGCCAACGCATCCGCACGGGTTTCCGGTTTATTTCTGGAGTTACTGGAGCGACAGTTCCCCATAGATTCTCCCCAGGCAGCTTTGACACTGAAAACCCCGTCTGACTATGCACAGGCGCTTTCGGTGCATATTAACCATTTAAATCGTTCTGTAAAAGAAACAACAGGTAAAACAACTTCTGAACAGATTGCTGCCCGTATCGCTAAAGAAGCGGGAGCACTCCTGCAGCATACGGACTGGAACATTGCAGATATTGCTTATAGCCTGGGCTTCGAGTATCCATCTTATTTTACCAATTTCTTCAGGAAGCATACCGGCAAATCGCCCAACCAGCTTCGCCATATCACTGTTTGAATAGTTTAAGAATCTGTTTGATTATTATAAACAGGCAGGTTTACCCCGTTCTATTTTTGCATAAAACAACAATTAATGATTATGCAATACAGAAATCTGGGAAAAACCGGCGAACAGTTATCCGCCATTGGTCTGGGCTGCATGGGTATGAGCTTTGCTTATGGCCCTGCCAATGAAAAAGAAAGTATAGCTACGCTTGAAAAAGCATTGGATTTGGGGATTAACTTCTGGGATACCGCCGATATGTATGGTAACGGAGCCAACGAGGAGCTGATCTCGAAAGTTTTGGTGCCCAATAGAAAAAGAATATTCATCGCAACAAAGTTCGGCTTCCGTTTTAAAAATGATATAGCAGGACCAAGTGGAACGGCAAGCACTTTTTTTGACGGCTCTCCGGCCTGGGTTAAGGTTGCCGTAGAGAAAAGCCTGAAGCGCCTGAAAGTAGACACTATTGATTTGTACTATGCCCACCGGGTTGACCCCAATGTGCCGATCGAAGAAACGGTAGGCGCCATGGCCGATCTTGTGAGGGAGGGCAAAGTGCGCTACCTTGGTTTGAGCGAGGCTTCACCGGCTTCTATCAGGAAAGCAAATGCCATTCATCCAATCGCTGCCCTGCAAAGTGAATATTCGCTGCTAACCCGTGATGTGGAAGCCGAAATTTTGAAAACAACAAGGCAGCTGCAGATTAGTCTGGTGCCTTACGCTCCTTTGGCGAGGGGCCTGTTTTCCAATACGCTCGACCTCAATAGCCTGGCTGAAGACGATTTCAGGCGAACACTGCCGCGAAGCCATGGTGCGCACGCAGAAAATAATGCGCGGCTGGTGGCCGATTTTGCTTTACTGGCGAAAGACAAAAATTGTTCCCCGGCACAGCTGGCCCTGGCCTGGGTACTGGCACAAGGCAGCGATATTATCCCCATTCCCGGAACCAAAAAAAGAAAATATCTTGAAGAAAATGCCGGCGCGGTTGAGGTTAAGCTAACCGACCACGAGCTGGCGTTGGTTAATGAGATAGTAGCGAAGTATCCAAACGTTGGCGCCCGCTATAGCGAGGGTGCTATGGCAATGGTGAATCATTAATGGGCTGAATAATCAATAAACAGGGTAGGGCCGTGTAATGGTCAAAATACCGGTATAAACCGGGATATTATTTTGCCTTCGTAGAGTAAATATATTGCCCTTAAATTCATTATTATGTTTTCCCATTTGTGCAGCAAACTGCTGCGCAAATGGGAGACAAATATTTTTTACACCTTTGTTCTGCTACCCTGCTTTTTCTTCTAAAGCCAGGAGCCGGCTTTTTATGGCTTCTAACTCCTCAAAAATATTAGCACTTCCCTCCTGGCTTAAAGGCTGATACCAGCCCAGGATTGTTTTCACCAGGGTAATATCATTTACAGCAATATTATGACTTCCTGCTACCAGGCTGCTGCTACCTATTTTTTTAGCCGAAGCAACAAATACACCATTACGGGTGTAGATAATTTGGGGGTGAGAAGCGCTTATTTCACCTTCTTTTGCTAATAATATTTGATCATTGGTAAACCTGTTGTCAATAATAGTAGCATTTTCAATGCTAACCCAATTGGCATTATCCGGAAAAAATGCTTCAGGTTTTTCATATGCGTATGCTTTGGGAGCGATTTGGGGCACTTTAAAATGAGATACCTCGTTCACCGTTAATTTTTTATTGATAAAATCGTCTACGCTTACGCCAAAAATCTGCGAAGCCCGCATCAGCGTCTCTATTTTAGGTTCTGCCCTTCCTTCTTCATAAGAACTTACAGCGGCACGGGTTAAGCCGAGGATATCTGCCAGGTGCTGTTGCGTATAGTTCTTTAGGCTGCGTATCTTTTTAATGTTAGAGCCGAAATTCGACATGGTTGTTCCGTTTTAGCAAAAATAGGTAACATTGTTGCAAATAAAAATAACAATTTTGGAAAATATTGCTAATAATATTTGCATATTTCGGAAATTCTTGGTAGATTTGTTTTCAGGTTGCGCAATCTATTTGTAAAAAAACTTAAAACACACTGAATGGAGAGCTTTTTTAGTAAAGTGAAAAACTATGTAACCGAGCTTGATTATGAAGTTTTATACGAAAACGAAAACGATGGCATCATCGTCATAGACAAGCAGGAATATGGGATTCGAAATATGGTACTGGGCGTTGCTAACCCTATTTTAATTGTTGAGCAGTACCTGTTTAATTGTAATAGCGATTCGGTTTACCGGGAGCTGCTGATCAAGAACAGGGACATTGTGCACGGTGCTTTTGTACTGGATGAAACCGGTGAAAAAGTGATCTTCCGTAACACCTTGCAGGTTGAATCGCTCGACAAACGCGAACTGGAAACCACCATCAACTCGTTATCGCTGTTACTTTCAGAGTATTCTAATGAAATAATGAAGTTCAGTAAATAATTAATCATCTAAAAAAAAGAACGCCATGAATATTTTTCAAAGACTTTTTAAAATAGGACAGGCTGAAACCCATTCGGCCATCGATAAGCTGGAAGATCCTATCAAAATGATTGAACAGGGCCTCAGGGATCTGCATACCGAACTGGACCAGGCCAACAGAGCTTTGGCTGAAGTGAAGGCCATGCATATCCGCCGCGGAAATGAGCTGAAACAATATCGCGACGAGCAGGAAACTATACATAACAAATCAGTATTATTGCTGAAGAAAGCGCAGGAAGGTGCTGTGCAAAGTGAGGAAGCTGACCAGTTAGTAAAAGAAAACCTAAGGAAGAAAGCAGACATCACCAGAAGGATAACAGAGGCAGATCAACAGGTGGCTTCCCTGCAACAACAGGTAACTGCATTGGAGGGCAATGTTACTAAGATCAAGCTGAGCATTACCCAATGGGAAAGCGAGTTAAAAACACTGAAAGCCAGGGTTAAAGTAAGTAATGCTACGCAGCAGATCAACAAGCAGCTGATGAAGATGGATTCTAACAGCGTGGCATCCATGCTGGAGCGTATGAAAGATAAAGTACTGGATGAGGAAGCACTGGCACAGGCTTATGGAGAAATGAACCAGAAGGAAGAAAGCAATGATGAAAAAGTGAACAAGATCATTGAAGAGATTTCTGTGGAAGATGAGTTAGCTCAATTGAAAAGCCAGTTGGGAATTGACAATGCCAAAGAGCAGGACGGTGCGTCATCCTGATTGCTGTTTCCTCAAAAAAGTTTAAACAATGAAACTACTTAACAATAAACCGGTTCAAACCCTTTTAGCTGTGGGGCCAATAATACTGTTTGCATTTAGCTTTATGGTTTATTTCGCGTTTTTCATTTCTGCAATCAGCGGTACTTATAAAATAGAGCCTTTGCAATCATGGTTGGCTAATTGGTTGGATAATGTCAATTTGTTTCTTGTCTTGTCCCTGGGGGTATCGGCGTTTTTTATAATAAGTACTGTTTACTTTGTATTGCATGCCGCTCAAAATCCATTGCTGGAAAGTGGGAATATGCGGATTGTATGGATTTTGATCATCATCTTATTAAGCGGGATCGGTAACCTTATTTATTGGCTACTTGAAATACGCAACAAAAGGCAAATGCCTGTCATCGGCGATTCATTGATGGATAAAAAACAGAGCGGCTGGTCCCGTGGATTGTATATGAAAAGCTGATCAATAATAAGTCATTACATCAAAACCAAACCAACATGCAGGAGTTTTTTCACATCGCTTTTTCCAAGGTAAATTTTATAGCAACGCTGTTTGCCATATTGTTTGCTATTTACTGGATCATTACCATTTTTACGGGTCTTGATTTAGACGTGACTGATGCGGACGCTGATTTAGATCATGATCACCCTGAAACGCAACATAGCGGAGACAGTGCCTGGGACAGTGTTTTGAAATTCTTTTATATCGGGGAGCTGCCGATCCTATTTATCCTGTCATTAGTAAGCATTTTTATGTGGCTCATTTTGGTAAACGTTACGCCTTTACTGGGATGGGAGGATAAGTGGATTGGATTTGTATTATACCTGCCTGCGTTTATTGTGGGGCTTCTGTTAACCAAGGTAGTGGCAATGCCTTTCTTAAAGCTGTACCGGATGTTTAATCACAAAGGAGAGCAAAGCATTGACTTTATTGGTAAGGTAGGTACCGTAGTGGCTGGTATCAGGCAAAACAAAATCGGGCAGATAGAAATAAAACACGAAAGCGATGTGATCAGGGTATACGCCAAATCGATGACCGATGAAGAGTATAAAACCGGGGAGCAGGTGATTATATTAGAAGCCTCATCTGACGAAAAATTTTATTTAGTGCAATCTTACAACCTATAACTATTAAACAACTCAATTTATGAATTACTCGTTTTACATTACTGCTGCTTTTTTAGTGCTTGTCGTTATCGGGCTTATTTTCTGGCTTATATCGATGTACAAAAAAGTAAGCCAGGGTAAAGTGCTGATCCGTACCGGTCAGGGCGGTGTGAAGGTGTTTTTCAACGCCGGTCTGGTTATTCCCATCTTGCACAAACAGGAGGTGATGGACATCTCTGTAAAAAAACTCGATATAGAGCGTATGGGCCGGGAAGGGCTGATTTGTAAAGACAATATGCGCGCAGATATCAAAGTGGCCTTTTTCGTGCGTGTTAATAAATCTGTTGATGATATTATCAACGTAGCGCAAACCATTGGTACAGACAGGGCCTCATCACATGAAACATTAACGGATCTCTTTGAATCTAAATTCTCGGAGGCGTTGAAAACAGTTGGTAAGAAATTTGATTTCATTGAACTGTATGAAGCCCGTCGCGAGTTTAGAGAAGAGATCATTAATATTATTGGTACCGATTTGAATGGATATGTACTGGATGACTGTGCCATAGACTACCTGGAACAAACCCGTGTGGAGCTATTGGATAGAGAGAATATCCTGGATGCTGAAGGTATCAAAAAAATTACTGAGTTAACAGCGGTGCAAAACATAAAGGCGAACCAGATACGCAGGGATGAAGAGCGTACCATTAAGAAACAGGATGTGGAAACCCGGGAAGCTATATTGGAGCTGGAGCGCCAGTTGAAAGAAAAAGAAGAGTCACAGCGCCGGGAGATAGAGAACATCAAGGCCCGCGAGCAGGCAGAGATTGATTCGGTGAAGGAGACAGAACGGTTACGTTCTGAAAGGATCAGGATACAAACAGAAGAGCAGTTATTGATACAGGAAGAGAACAAATTAAGGCAGGTAATTATTGCGGCTAAGAATAAAGAACGTGCAGAAGCCGTAGAAACAGAACGTGTATTGAAAGATAAATACCTGGAGCTGACAGAGCGCGAGCGCGTGGTTGCATTAGCGGGTATTGAAAAAGATAAGGCCGTTGAGATCGAAAAGAAAAACATACAGGACGCCATTCGTGAAAGAGTAGCGTTAGAAAAAACAGTGGTAGAAGAGCAGGAGAAAATTAAAGATGTACAGGTATTGAAAGAAGCTAATCGTTCAAAAGAGGCGGCGGTGATCAAAGCCAGCCAGGATGCAGAAGCGAAATTGATCGAAGAAGTGAAAAGAGCCGAATCGCAGGAGAAGGCAGCAGCCCACGAAGCGCAGAAAGTATTGATTGAAGCCAATGCCCGTAAAGAAGCGGCTGGTAAAGAAGCGGAAGCGCGTAAAGTAATTGCTGATGCTAAGGCAAAAGAAGAAGCTACAGTAGGTATGTCTGAGGCGCAGGTGATGCTGGCTAAGGCTGAGGCATTGGAAAGACAAGGATTGGTAGATGCGGCAGTGATTGAAAAAACAGCGATCGCAGAAGCGGCAGGTATAGAAGCCAGGGCAGAAGCCAAACGTAAAGAAGGGCTGGCTGAAGCTGAGGTGATCCGTGAAAAAATTGTAGCCGAAGCAAAAGGTATCGATGAAAAATCATTGGCCATTAAAAAGCTGAATGATGCAGGTAAAGAGCACGAGGAGTTCCGTCTTACCTTGCAGAAGGATAAAGAGATTGCATTGGCTGAGATCCATATCCAGAAAGATATTGCGGAAGCACAGGCCAGCGTATTAGGCGAAGCCTTCAGGAATGCGAAGATCGATATCGTGGGTGGTGACAATACCTTCTTTGATAACGTAGTGCGCCAGGTGTCGAATGGTAAAGGCCTGGATAAGCTGATCGATAACTCGTATCATTTATCACAACTATCCGACAATCTTCTGGGTCAGGGTGATGGTGAAGAAAACATCATTGATAAGATCCGGAACCTGGCTGATAAATATGATGTAAGCAGCGAGGATATCAAGAATCTTTCTATAGCAGCATTGGTGGCCCGTATTCAAACATCAGCAACAGGATCAGACAAAGGCTTTTTAAATAACCTGCTCAGCTTTGCAAAAGGATTAGGTATTGAAAATAAAAAGATACAGCAGCTGAAGGGGTAGGTTACTTCTGCTAATTATAAGAACTAAGCTTTATTTTAATAAGGTATGGGGTAATAAGTTGTATGTCAGTCTGAGCTTGACGAAGACTGTTGGATCGTTAGCGTAAGCACAATACTATGTCAGAAAATACTACCGAAATACAAATGGACTCCGGCGCCTATGAAGTCATTCTTCAAAGGCTGCAGGTTCAGAAAAATAAAATACTGGATAATGTGGCGTTGCTGAATAAGGAGCGTAAGGAAGTGTTTGGCGCCACCGCATTTGAATTATTAGCCAACCTCAGGATTAATACTGCCAATAACTGTATAGCTAAGGATATACTGGCTCTTGGAAATCTTTGTATACTGGGCTATAATGTACAGTTTGGCTTAAAGCAGGATATCGGTATCGCTGATGTATTCAGCATTTACCGTTTTGACGGGAAGGAGTTCGTTTCACAAAACCTTTTGTTGCTGGAGCAGGAAGAGTTCATGATCGAGTTTAAAAACCTGTATAAGTACTATCGCAATGCTTCTTTCTCCCGCTTTCATGTAAAAGGCAATTTACTGTACATGGTGTTTCAGCAAACGGCCAATGTACAGGACATAAAGGCTTTTAAATGGCTGATAGAAGGCGAAAGCCTGCTGTTCATGGATGGGCGTAGCGCTCATGAAATCAAGTATCCGTCGCAACATGATTTTGAGTGGACGAAAGCTACGCGTGATATGCAGCGTACCGGTAAGAGTCCGCATGTATCCATACTCGACCGGGTTTTCGTGGAGACGATCAATGGTGATCTTTCTATCAAGATAGAAGATAATACGGATACCGGTAAAGGTATTTATCACGAGGATGTAGATCAGAAGGACCAGACATTGGATGACGGCGAGATCTACTATGCTGACCTGGGTAATATTATTTTGCTTAGGATAAAACCTTATCTAGAAGACGACCGATATTTTATTTTTAATGACCGGCTGAAAACGGTGATGCGCGTGGATACGCTGGCCGATGCAGGATTGCTGTTGCCGGAGGGTCAGGGTCTGCTGTTATCCAATGGATATTATCTGCAAAATGGCGAGCATAAGATCTTTGACCGTAAGCTGGAGCAGGTAAAATTCAGTGGTCGCGTAGATGCACCTAACGGGGAGGATTTTCTGTATGTGTTTTACCAGGAAGACAGTCATAGCTATATCCTGCTCTCCTATAACGTAATTGAGCAGCAGGTGCAAACGCCTATACTTTGTAATGGGTTCACCATTTTTGAGAACGGGCAGTTGCTGTATTTTATTGCTGAGAAAGATCCTACACGTCATCACCTGATACAGGTGTGGCAAACACCTTTTACTAAAGAAATGGTGTTGAATGAAACGCTCAGTCAGCATCATTTGTATAAGATCGGTAACAAGTCCATTGTACAGGCAATGGCTGAAGTAAGAGAATTGTTGGTATTACTCGATCAACCGGATAATTATGAGGGCCTGTATGATGATATCCTGGATAAAAGCCGGGACATCTATGACTCTTATTTCTGGATGCAGGATAATACGCATTACCAGTTTGCAGCGGCGCTTACTGATCTGAAACAGATAGCTACCAACGCCATTGATGAGTTCAAAAAAGTGGTGGAGATGCGTTCCAACGCTGCTAAATTGATGGCAGATGCTGAAGAAAAGGTTTCCAAGCTGGTGTTTGATGTACGTACTTCAAAAAAAGAAACACTACAGGATTATGTAAAGCTGTTGTCGGCCTTGCGATTGTTGAAGGGAGAATTGATCACTTTAAAAAAAGTAGCTTACACCGATGAAGCGGTATTAACGGAACATGAGCGTGTGCTGACAGAAAAATCCGATGAGCTTTCTAAAGCCTGTGTTGAGTTTTTGCTCCGCGATGATGCGCTTCAACCTTACCAGGCACAGATACAGCAATTACGGGAAGGTTTGCCACAGGCTGCAAAAGTGGTGGAAGTAAAAGCGCTGGAGCAACAAAGCACAGAGATAGCCGGCGCGTTGGAAATGCTGATTGATATCATCAATCAATTAAAAATTGATGATGCATCTCAATCTGCAAAAATTATTGAGAATATATCGCAGTTGTTTTCCAGCTTAAATCAGCTACGCACACAAATACAAAACACGCGTAACGAGCTAAACAAAAAAGAATCACAGGCCGAGTTCCAGGCACAGATGACCTTGTTGGATCAGTCTATTATCAACTTCCTCGACATGGCGGATAGCGCCGAAAAGGTAAATGAGTATTTATCTAAATTGACGATACAATTAGAGGAGATCGAAATGCGCTTTGCGGACTGGGATGAAGTACAGGTGCATACTTCGGAAAAGCGGCAGATGTTGTATGATAGTTTCGAAGCAAGGAAAGTTCAATTACTCGAACAAAAAAATAAAAAAGCAGGCCAGTTGCAGCAGGCAGCTGAGCGTATCATTACAGGAGTAAAAAATAAAGCCAAGAATTTAGAAAGCGAATCGGAGATCAATGCCTTCTTTTCGTCAGACCTGATGGTAGACCGGGCAAGGCAGATGGCACAGGAGTTGGCTGCTATGGAAGATGCTACCAAAAGCGAAGAGATTTTACAGCAATTGCTGGTGGTACAGCAGGAAGCTATTCGTAATCTGAAAGACAGGAAGGAACTGTATGTTGATGGGGCGCAAATACTGGCAATGGGTAAGCACCGGTTTGCCATTCAGTCGCAGAACGTAGCCCTGACGCTGACGAACAGGGACGGTATGTATAATTATCATATAACAGGCACTTCCTATTTTGAGCCCGTTCATCACCCGGAGTTGGAGACGCTGAAAGCGGTGATGGGCCAGGAATATGTATCTGAAAGCAAAGTGGTTCCACGGGCGGTGTACCTGGCCTGGCGTATGTTACAGCAATATACGGCCGGTATTAATCCTGCTGCGGCCGAGCTGGAGCAGCAGATAAACGCTTATCTCACTGCGCACCCGTCTGAAGGTTATGTAAAGGGGGTGCACGATAAAGATGCCCTGTTATTGGCAACGCATTGGCTGCAGTTAAGAACTAACCTGGGTATATTGAGCTACCTGCCTGAAGAGCGGTCGCTGGCGCATATCTTCTGGCATTACCTGCCGGCAACAGAAAAAGTAGATCTTACCCGTAAGATTACGGCAGTAAAATTTTTAAAAACACATTATAGTCAGCAAAAAGAGATCGAGCTTTTCATAAAGGAAGCAGCGCAAAGAATAGCTGCTTTTATCCAAAAAGAGTTTTCTTATATCGATTTGGATGCGAAGGCCGCCGCAGCTTATTTATACGGAAGTCCTGCGGGTGTTACGATGGTTTCACATGCCGATAATGAAATATTTATTGCGTTTAAAAAACACCTGAAAGCTGATTTTATAGATAAGAAATACCAGGAGTATATGCAGGAGCTCAAAGATAAGCCTGCCATGCTCTGGGCGCTCGTGGAAAGCTGGTTATACCGGTTCGCGGTAAAAGCGCAGATCGATATTCCTTCAGATTTGATGATGGAGCTGACAGCGATGTTGATTACCGAGAGTAGCACGCGGATTGAAGCAGATGATGATCATCACGTGATCGAAATTACAGGTCTTCAATCGGTGCAACAGGATGGTAATGCATTTGTATTGGATCATTATCACTGGGTGAGATTATTGAAAGATCATGATGCGCATATTGTTCCACAGTTTTTACGTTTGCAGCAATTAAAGAAGGAGCTTTTATTGCAGAAGAGTAAGCAGCTAAACCTGGAGAATTTCAAAACCGAAGTACTGACTTCTTTTGTAAGGAATCAATTGATTAACCAGGTTTACTTTCCGTTGATCGGCGCCAATTTCGCTAAGCAAATCGGCGAGGCTGGTGATGCCAAGCGAAGTGATAGAAGCGGCTTGTTGTTGTTGGTGTCTCCACCGGGTTATGGAAAAACAACGTTAATGGAGTATGTAGCCGACCGGCTGGGACTAGTGTTCATTAAGATCAATGGTCCTTCTTTGGGGCATACTATTACTTCAGTAGATCCTGGTGAGGCAAAGGATGCCGCTGCTAAAAGTGAGTTGCGCAAACTCAACCTGGCTTTGGAAATGGGCGACAATGTAATGTTGTATATCGATGATATTCAACATTGCAATAGCGAGTTCCTGCAGAAATTTATTTCACTGGCAGATGGCCAGCGCCGTATGGATGGTGTTTTTAATAACGAGCCTAAAACCTATGACCTGAGAGGCAAACGCTTTGCATTGGTAATGGCTGGCAACCCTTACACCGAGTCGGGCGAAATATTTAAGATTCCTGACATGCTCTCCAATAGGGCAGATATTTATAACCTGGGTGATATGACTTCGGTAAACAAAGCCCAGTTTGAAATGAGTATGCTGGAGAATGCTTTGATGGCGAATACGCATTTGCGAAAATTGTCTCAAAGTGGTACGGATAACCTATATAAACTGGTAGCCTATGTACAGGATCCCGAACGGAACCTACCCAATTTAGATGGTAATTTCACCGCTTCGGAAATACAGGATTTTATACAGGTGGTAAAGCATGCATTGCAGGTAAGAGCAACGGTATTAAAAGTGAATGAAACCTATATACAATCCGCCGGAATAATGGATACGTTCAGAGAAGAGCCGCCGTTTAAATTACAAGGCTCTTATCGTAATATGAATAAGATATTGTCTGCTATCATTCCTATTATGACGGAAGGTGAAGTAACTGAACTGGTAGCAAACCACTATAAGAACGAGTCGCAAACGCTTACCAAAGAGGCGGAAGCCAATCTTTTAAAATTGAAAGAGATTATGGGGCTGTTAACCGGGGAAGAACGCAGTCGCTTGGAGGACATTAAGAAAGAGTTTAAAAAGTATCGCATGTTGAAGGGCCTGGGCGACCAGGATAAGTTCTCGCAGATCATTGCACAAATGAACCAGTTTGTGGATGGGCTGGAGGGGATTAAAGAAGTATTGCGGGGAAATAATAAGATCTGAATTAGGTTTTTCGGCACTACATTATTGACATAGTAGGTATTTCGCATATGGATTATATCAGCAGCACTTTGCCTTTTAAAAGTTGTGGAAGAAGTGAAAATTTTAATCCGATTCGTTTCCCTATTGGGAAACCTGTATCTTTGTTGTAAATTGTGATGAAGCCAACCTTTGATATTGAGTTATTACCCGATGCGGTAGAATTCCTGGAAAACATTGATGACAAAACCAGGGAAAAAGTTTACTACAATATCAGGAAGGCGCAATTTGTAAATGATAATGAACTCTTTAAAAAGCTTAATGATTCCATCTGGGAGTTTCGAACGCTATACAGTGGTAAAGCCTATCGTCTTTTTGCATTTTGGGATAAAATTGAGAATAAGCAAACTTTAGTGATCGCTACACATGGAATTTTGAAAAAGACACAAAAAACTCCTTCGAAGGAAATTAAAAAAGCTGAAGAAATTAGGAAACAATATTTGCATAACAAGGCCAATAAGAGATAATTATGACTACAAATAAATTGAAAACTGTTTCGCTTGATACCATGATTGACAAACATATTGGTAAACGGGGCACCGAACGGCGGGAAGCATTTGAGAACGAATTAAGAATAGACTTGTTAGGCCAGGCCATTAAACAAGCGAGACAGGAGCGCAACTTAACACAGGAGCAACTAGGTGATCTTGTTGGAGTGCAGAAGGCTCAGATTTCTAAAATTGAGAATAGTGTGAAAAATGCCAGGTTTGAAACTGTTTTAAAGGTGTTTGATGCCTTGGGTGCAAAAGTGAATTTTAACGTGGAATTGAACAACAAGAAATTGGCCTGGTAAAGTTATATTTTGAGTATAGCCAGTAGTTAGTTAATATTTACTGGCATTTGTTAGTACTTAATGGGACATATCAAAGCATATTATGAGCAGATCGTCAAACTACAGGAAACTGAATGGGAGTTTATTGCTGCTTATTTTGAGAAGAAGGTCTTCGCAAAGAACGAGATTATTATACAACAAGGTGAAACGGAAAAATATCTTTCATTTGTTGAAACAGGCATTGTCCGGTTTTACATTCCTGGCGATGAAAATGAGCTGACTTTTAATTTCAGCTTTGAT
>Ga0136846_1235230_pt1 | contig 23398 bp, 27 predicted proteins | sample HopSoiMetagenom2_FD_96841 | JGI IMG/M metagenome (GOLD analysis project Ga0136846, IMG submission 96841) | Grasslands soil microbial communities from Hopland, California, USA - 2 Assembly 2016 (version 4) | ecosystem: Environmental > Terrestrial > Soil > Grasslands | place: USA: Hopland... | reverse complement strand
GCGGGTACCGGGAGCAGGACTCGCCGTCCAGGGCGGTGTCGATGTAGCCGGGACCATCCCCGCATGCGCGGGGAGCAGAACGCGAGCTGCCCGTAGGAGTCGCTGTTCACGCTGCTCCCCGCACCCGCGGGGATGGTCCCCCACAAGAGAGCCGGATACAGCCGAGTCGTTCGCTGCTCCCCGCACCCGCGGGGATGATCCCAGCCGCTCCCTGGTCCGTTGGGCGCCGATCCCTCCTCACTCCACTCACAGGCTGCACTCAACTGTGCACTTCGGACGCCCGATAGCCTGCGTATGGCGAGTCCGCGACCTCTGACACGTCGCGCTGCTACCCGACTTCACAGTGCTGCGGGAGGGGGACCGGGAGCCCCCTCCGGCCGAAACCCCAGTTTGCGCAGGAGTGTGCCGGTGCCGTACGGGTGGACCGAGGCCCCGCATACAACGGTGGCTCGCGCCGCCCATATGAGGAGCAGCCCGCCGCCTCGGAAAAGAGTGCCTGTCAGCAGGTAGAGCGGATCATCACCGTGAGGTTCGGCGAGGCCGGGGACGGCTGGCTCTGCCCGATGTCCTCGTATCCCCACGACCGGTACAGCGCGTGCACCTTCCCGTTCCCTGCCGCCGGGTTGACCATGAGCGTCACATACGGCTCGTCGCGTGTGGCGAGGAAGGCGTCATGGAGGCGCCGCGCGGTCCCGGTGCCCCGCCACTGGGCGCGTACGCCGATCTCCTTCAGGGCCACAGCCGGACGCTCTGTGTACTCGTACGCCGGCGTCGGGGAGGTGCGCTGCCAGTACCGGTCGCCGTGCTCGATGGTGTTGCCGTAGGCGTAGCCGACCGGATGTCCGTCCGCGTACGCGAGGACGGCCGTGAATCCGGGCTCGGTGCTGTGCCGGTCGAGGCGCTCTCCGAACGCGGTGACCGCGTAGTTCGGCAGGTGGAGCAGGGGCGCGCGCACGTCAGCGTACACATCGAGGAGATCGCCGCGGGCGGTATCGAGGGTGGTGAACGTGCGCAGGTCGGTGGCAGCCATGGTCATGTGGCCATCCTCCAAGCGGCGGCGTGCTCGGTCCAGGTGTGCACGGATGAGCTGCCCGGCGCGGTGGCACGCAATGCGGCCCCGAACTCCTGCAGCATGCGCGCCACCCGGGCGTGCTGGGTGGCAGCGTCGGCGGAGACCTTCATCGCGGTCGCCGTCGCAGCGCCAGAGGCACCCTGCGCGAGCTGGGCGTGCGCGAGCCGGGTGGTGGTAATGGCCCGGGACCGGACCATGTGGGGCCGAAGGGCAGACAGGCAGCGGTGGGCGTGGAATTCGGCGGTCTGGTAATCACCGAGGGACAGGTACGCCGACAGGGCCAAGGAATCCAGATCGGCTTGGTCGTAGAAGGCGAGCATCCACATGGGTCGGTAGTCGGCGTGGTCGGCGCGCAGCATGGCGTCCTGCGCCTGCTCGAACGCACGGCGAGTGCCGGTGCGGTCCTGTGCCGCGCCGTGGATGGCGCCCTGCCGGGCCAGGCCGAGGGACGCGAACAGCGGGTCCCGCCGCGTGAGGTGCAGGTTGCGGGCGACGTCGTTGGCGGCGAACGCGTCGGCAGGTCGGCCCATGTGCCGGTACATGGTCCCCGCGTGACTCCAGATGCGGAACTTGATCGCCTGGTCGCCGGACATCTCGGCGAGGGCCTGGGCCTCGCGCATGTGCGCCTTGGCGATGTCGTAGCGGCGGCCGTCGATGGCGGCCCACATCGCCGAGGAGCGGAACGCCGCTGCGGAGGCGTAGAGGCTGCTGCGTACACGCTGGCTGGCGCTGCCGGCGTTCTGGAGGTTCAGCGCCTCGTCGGCGAGCGCTGCGGCGCGCTGCTCGATGCCGAGTTGTCCGCCGTGTCGGTGATCGCTGGCGATGATCTCGCCGAACCGGTGCTGCAGGCGGTCGACATCACCCATGCCGATACGGCGGGGAGCTGCGGTGCCGGGTGCGGCGGCTGCGGCGGCGGCAGCGACGATGCCGCCGACGAGGGTACGGCGCTTCATGTCGGGGTCCTCCTGCAATGCGGCTGGGGTGGACCGGGTCCCGCCCCGTGGCACGAACCCTAAAGCCGTGGCGGACAGGCCGGTGACGTCCTCAAGAGCCTTGCGGGTAGCCGATTTCGGCCACCGTACCCGTCCCGCTTTCCAGGAACGGACGGATGATCCGTCCAGGCCGCCGGTCCGCCCGGTCAGTCGCCCCACGGCCGTGTTCACCGCGTCGGCAAGGGAGTTGGAGCTGTGACCGTGCTCATTCATCCACGCCTCAAGAACGGTGTTGCGCGTGATGCCCATCTACTCACCGTAACCGCACGCCCCCACACCCGTCAGGTAACGATGAGGCCAAATCGCCCTACCCTTCGCCGCCTGACACCCACCTGACCATCCTAACCAGGTAGCTACGACTGGCAGTTGTCTGGTTACAGGCTGCTCCTCCCCGAGTGTGGGCGGCTGTTGACGGCCCGGCCCGCTCCTGAGTCCACCGAGGGGCGATCCGGGCGCCGAGACAACGACGAGGGCTCCACCGATGACGAGTCTCAGTACGCCAGTTCAGGCTGCCCCCACCGGGCCTCCCGCCTACAGCCAGACCTTCCCGTGCGAGCCGACGACGGCCTCGATAGGCCGCAAGCTCGTCCGCGACGCCTTCGCCGTATGGCACCTGAACGACTTCGCCGAACCCGCAGCGCTGATCATCTCGGAACTGGTCACGAACGCCATCAGGCACACCCCGTGCCACGCGATCCGCCTGCTCGTCCGACGGCCGAGTACGGCACTGGTGCGCGTCGGGGTGGTGGACCGGGCGCCCTCGCGACTGCCGGTGTTCAGCCCTGTCGCCGCCGACGACGAGTCCGGCCGTGGCCTGCTCCTGATCGACGAACTCGCGGACCGCTGGGGCTATGACCTGCGGGGCTCCGGTCCACGCCCCTGGGGCAAAGAAGTGTGGGCCGAGTTCCTCACCGGGGCCGACCGGTGACCGCAGCTCCCTCGGCGCCTTCGCCCCTGTTTGGGCGCCTCCGGCCGCGCCCTGAGCGGCATGCGCCACCGCAGAAAGCTCATCCACCCCTTCGGCCGGGCGCCGCCAAACCAGAAGTGCACCTACAGAAGGAGCACCAGACCATGACCATTCCGCATTCGAAGGCCAACGACGTGGACTGGACCGCGCTGCGGAACTTCGCCATGCTGCGCGGCCAGCTCAGGGTCTCCCTGACCCCGAAATGCAATGAGAAGTGCTGGTTCTGCCACAACGAGGGTGACGTCCCGCCACCCTTCACACACCTGCACCGCGATGTGCTGCCCCGCGACCGCGAGATGACCGCCGAGGACTTCCTGACCGTACTGGCCGCCCTGATGAACGCAGGGCTCAAGCGCGTGTACTTCACCGGCGGTGAGCCTCTCCTGTCGCCCCTGGCCCGGCCGGTCCTCACCCAACTCCCCGAACTCGGACCGGACACGGCCTACACCCTGATCACGAACGGAACACTGGTCCGCACCCATCAGGAATGGCTCTCTACGACCGCCCTTGACAAGGTGAAGGTCTCCCTCCACTACTTCTCGGACGCGTCACTCAAGGCCATCGCGAACACCCGCATCGGTCTCGCGACCATCCTCGACGGGATCGAGGCGGCCCGCGAGATGTTCGAGCGAGTGGAACTGAACACGCTCGTGCAGCGGGAGAACGAACACGAACTGCACGACATCCTGAACTTCGCTCTCGACCGTCGCATGCCTGTGCAGTTCATCGAGCTGGTGGACACCGACTTCAACACCAAGCGAAAGGGCTCCGCGATCGGCGCCCAAGGCATCATCGATCATCTGCGTACCCTGACCAGGGACGAAGAGGTCGAGGTCTCCGGCGTCGGGCAGGGACGGCGGATCTTCCGCATCGACGGCATCGAGATCGACGTCATCCATCGCGAACTCGGGCGCCATCATGTTGGCCAGTGCGGAACCTGCCCTGTCAGGTCCAAGTGCGTGGAGGGGTTCTGGTCTCTTCGCGTCGACCACGCCGGCGGGGTCCAACCCTGTCTGTTGCGGGACGACCTCCGCATGGACATCCGGCCCCTGCTGGCTGATCCGAAGCAACTCCCCGCGGCCGTCGCCCGACACGTCTCGGCCTTCACCGAGGGCACCCTGTGACTCCCCTGCGCGACCCGTATACGCCCAAGATCGCGGAACGCCAAGAGCCATTCGTGGTCCTGGAAGGCGTCTCCGGAGTCGGGAAGTCGACGCTTGCCCAAAGGCTGGCCAAGCGGCTCGGCGCCGCAACGATCCATACCCTCACCGATCCGCACACCAGCTGGTCCGACTCGGTCAACCGGGAACTTCGGCCGCTTCCGCAATTTGCCTTCTACCTCTCCGGCCTCCTGCACGTCTCCGACGTCGTACGGCAGGCCCTCAGCGTGGGACCAGTTGTCGCGGACCGCTACGTCGTCTCGGTCCTGGCCTGCCACGCCGCCGTCAACCACGCCGGCCTGGGCCAGGTCCAAGAAATGATCGCCCCGTTCCTGCCGTACCTCGTGGTGCCTGACGCCACCTTCTGCCTGGTCAGCTCCGACAGCTCACTGAAAGAGCGGATGGGCACCAAGACGGACGTGAAGCAGGACGACACCGACCTGTTCGACATCCCCGGGCGTCTTGCCAGGCTCCAGCAGAACTTCCAAGCCGTCATCGACGAGGACCCCACAGCAGTCTTGCTCCCCACCGATGGTCGCAGCCCGGACGACCTGGTGGATGCCATCGTCAAGTACCTGGAGGACAGGCGTGCTTAATCCGATCGACAGCGACGCCGTCATCCGTGACGGCCGCATCGCAGGGGCGTTCCCGGGTGAGATCCACGAGGGCGTGGCTTGGTGGGTTGCCGCCTGCTTCGTCGTGATCAGCCAGGCCCGGCAGATGGCCGTGGCCCACGACAAGCACCCCGACACGGCCGAGTTCCATCGGCGGTTCTGCCGAGGGGCTGTCAATGCCGAGCACTGGGGCTGCCAGGTCTCCAGTCTTGGTACGGCCGACGAAGCCCAGCTCCTGCACGCCATGAGGGAACTCGGAGGCGTCCCCGGAGCCCTGCTGACCACGACCGACAGCGGCGGCGGCGGCGGACAGATGATCACGATTCGCCTATACGACGCGGACGGCCGACCGGTCACCGAAGACACGGGCATGGCAAGGCTACGAAAGATGATCGCCTCCGACCGGATTCCCATCCCGGTGAACGACCAGGCCAAGGGTCACATCACCGAACGCCGCGATTTGGTGGTGACACTGTGACCGACACGGCCGAGGTCATCCAAAGCCAGACCAGCATCCTCTTCGTCACCCTGGACTCCCTGCGCCACGATGTCGCCCGAGCCGCCTTGCACGCCGGTCAGACGCCGCATCTGGCCAGCGTCCTGCCGGGCGGGGTGTGGGAGGAACGCCGTACTCCCGGTACCTTCACCCTCCCCGCGCACATCGCCTTCTTCTCCGGCTTCCTCCCCAAGCTTCCGCAGCCAGTACAGCCGCCGCGGCTGTGGGAGTGCCGCCCACCCGCGTTCAAGACCGTTGATCCGGGCACGTTCGTCTTCGATGCGCCGAGCGTTCTTGCCGGGCTCGCCCAGCACGGATACCGCACGGTGTGCATCGGCGGCGTGACCTACTTCTCACGGGAGACACCACTCGGGTCGGTGCTGCCCGACATGTTCGACGAGGACCACTGGCGTCCTGAGTTCGGCTCCCCGGAGCCTGACTCCACACGCCATCAGGTAGACCAGGCCCTGACCATCGCCGAGCAGTCCACCGACCGGCCGCTGTTCCTGTTCGTCAACGTCTCCGCCACGCATGTCCCCCACGGCCACTACATCGGCGACAGTACCGACTCCTGGCAATCCCAAGCTGCCGCGCTCGCGTACGCGGACGCACACCTCGGCCGCCTGATCGACGGTCTCACCGGCAAGAAACGGTGGCTGATCATCATGTGCGCCGACCACGGTGACGCATTCGGCGAGGACGGCTACCACGGCCGTGGCATTGCTCACCCGACCGTGCTGAACGTGCCGTTCGCGGCCTGGCTGTCGGAGTAGACGGCTACGCTCCCGGGCCATGACCGACTCACCCCGACGGGACGCTCTGCGCGACGCCTCCGTAATCGTGGCCCGAGACTCGGACGGCACGGTCGCCGTCCTGGCCGCCGAATTCCCGCAGCACGGCGGCGAGTACGTGTTCCTGCCCGGGGGGCGCCGAGAGCCCGGCGAGACACCGGAAGAGTGCGCGCGGCGCGAGCTGCGCGAAGAAGCGGGCGTCACCGCCCAGTCCTGGCGGCCCCTCGGCTCGTACGCCATCACGCTGGACTCCGCCGCCCGCATCCACCTGTTCCTGGCCGAAGACCTCACCTGCGGCCCGCAGCAACTCACGCCCAGCGAAGAGCACTTCAAGCTCGCATGGTGGCCAATGCCTGACGCGATCCAGGCCGCCGCCGAAGGACACTTTCTACTTCAGGGGGGCCCACTGGCACTGCTGCTGGCCCAGCAGGTCACAACAGCCTGACAAAAGCGGGACCCTGTTGTCGCAGCAACGTCCTCGACCGGCTCTCCGACAGGCAACTAGACCGCCCCATCTCCAACGACCTGAGGGAAGTAGCCCTCGGGATCGAGTCCGGCAGTGACCGCGTCCTCAGTGCGCCCCAGAACGCCCGTTTGACAGACCTTCGTTGAGGATGGCTACAAAACGGACGGCCTGCTGGCGTACGGCGACGTCGATCTCACTGCGTGTAGCGCGCCAAATCGCCGACGCAATCCCGCCTTGGCCGCTAGCGTCGATCGCCACACCCGACGAACCAACCCCCCAGGAACCATGAGCGCACAACCCGCACAGCCCGTCATCGACACCCACGTCATCCTCCGCGACGGCGACAAGATCCTCATGTCGCAGCGCGGCGGCCCTTACGGCCGCTACCGGTGGCACATGCCTTCGGGCAAGCTCGACAAGGGCGAGCCCTTGAGCTTCGGCGCCGCTCGGGAGCTGTACGAGGAGACAGACGTCACCGTCGACCCCGCCCACCTTCGCCTCGTGCACGTCGTGCACCACCAGCAGAACGAAGAGGTCGAGCGGATCGGCTTCTTCTTCGAGGCCACCGAGTGGGAGGGAACGCCCCGCAACCAGGAGCCCGAGAAGTGCCTCGCGCTCTCGTGGTTCAGCGTGCACGATCTGCCCGACGACATCATCGAGTACCCCGAAGCCGGCCTGCTCGGCTATCTGAACGGCACCGAACGCCTCAACGAGCATGGTTGGCAGTAGCTCACGTCGCCGTTGGCGGCCTGGCCGTCAGCGTGGGCGCCCACGCTGACGGCCATGACCGACTCACCCCGACGGGACGCTCTGCGCCACGCCTCCGTAATCGTGGCCCGGGACGCGAACGGCACGGTCGCCGTCACCGCCCAAACTCGTCAGCTCCCCCACCCCGCCCCTCCACCAACAACTCCAGCACCCCCGGAAGCCCCCGCCCGAACCCCACCGGAAAGCCGTGCCCCAGGCCGCCAACCGTCTCCAGCGTGACGTTCGCCCCCGCAGCCGCGAGCACCGCGTAGGCGTCGTGCACCTCCGGGGTGACGTCCTCGTCCCGCTCCCCCACCAGGATCCGGCCGCGTACCTCGCCCCGCGCAGCCCTCACGCGCCGTTCCCCGTCGAGGTGTTCCGGTGTGAGTGCCGGGGCCAGCGCCCGGAATCCGGACGGGCGGATCGCCGCGTCGGACAGGGCCCACAGCACGGCCACGCGGCCACCCGCCGAGAAGCCCGTCGCCAGGAGCGGGAGGGCGCCGTCGGTCTCGTCCAGTTCCGCGAGCGCGGCGGCGATGTCTCGGATGGCGACGTCCGTGTCCGGCCAGCTGCGGTAGAGCGGGGTGGACCGCTGGGAGGAGTCCACGGCGACGAGGACGAATCCGGCGTCCACGGCCAGCCGCCCACTGTTCCGCCGCCAGCGCCGCGTCCTGGTCGGCGCCGTGCAAGGCGACCAGGACGCGCCCGGAGGGCGAGTTGAGCTGCTCGACCAGTTCAGGTGATGGGTGGCGCCCGCCGGGCCAGGTCAGTCCAACACCGGCAGCAGTTCCGGCAGATGCCCGTCCGACGCCTCCGCCGCCCGCTGTCGTTCCTCCGGGACCTCGCCGTACAGGGTGGTCCGGGGCTTCGCCGGGCGTCCCGCCGCTTCCGCGACCGCGATCAGGTCCTTCACCGACTTGTACGAGCCGTACGACGACCCCGCCATTCGCGAGATCGTCTCCTCCATCAGCGTGCCGCCCAGGTCGTTCGCGCCCGAGCGGAGCATCTCCGCCGCGCCCTCCGTGCCCAACTTCACCCAGCTCGTCTGGATGTTGGGGATGTGGGTGTGCAGGAGAAGGCGGGCCATGGCGATGACCGCCCGGTTGTCGCGCATCGTCGGGCCGGGGCGGGCGATGCCCGCCAGGTACACGGGTGCGTTGGTGTGGATGAAGGGGAGGGTGACGAACTCCGTGAAGCCGCCGGTCTGTTGCTGGATGCGGGCCAGGGTGCGGAAGTGGCCGAGCCAGTGGCGGGGCTGGTCGACGTGGCCGTACATCATCGTGGACGAGGAGCGGATGCCCAGCTCGTGCGCGGTCGTCACGACCTCGATCCAGGTGGCCGTGGGCAGCTTGCCCTTGGTGAGGACCCAGCGGACCTCGTCGTCGAGGATCTCCGCCGCCGTGCCGGGGATCGTGTCGAGGCCGGCTTCCTTCGCGGCCGTCAGCCACTCGCGGATCGACATCCCGGTGCGGGACGCGCCGTTGACCACTTCCATGGGCGAGAAGGCGTGTACGTGCATGCCGGGCACACGTTCCTTCACCGCCTTCGCGATGTCGAAGTAGGCGGTGCCCGGCAGGTCCGGGTGGATGCCGCCCTGCATACAGACCTCGACTGCCCCCAGATCCCAGGCCTGTTGGGCCCTGTCCGCGACCTGGTCCAGCGACAGCGTGTACGCGTCGGCGTCCGTGCGGCGCTGCGCGAAGGCGCAGAAACGGCAGCCGGTGTAGCAGACGTTGGTGAAGTTGATGTTCCGGGTGACGATGTAGGTGACGTCGTCCCCGACCGCCGACTTCCGTACGTCGTCGGCCACTTGGCAGAGGGCGTCCAGGGCCGGACCGTCCGCGTGGAAGAGCGCGAGGGCTTCGGCGTCGGTGAGCTTCGTCGGGTCGTCGGCCGCCGTGCGCAGCGCCTGTCGTACGTCCGTGTCGATGCGCTCCGGCACCATTCCGGGCGCCGCCGCCTCGCGCAGGGCGCCCCAGTCGCCGTACACCTCGTCGAAGTCGTCGCGCCGGTCGGACGTACGGCCCTCGGTGTCGATGGTGGTGTGCAGGTCGGTGCGGCCGGAGGAGACGAACACCTCCTCCGGTTCCTGCCAAGGGTGGCCCTCGACGACCGCGTCCTCGCGGGCGAGGCCCGTCTCCGGGTCGGCGAGTGCTCGTACGTGCGGGAGCAGGCGCGGGTCGAGCCACGGCTCGCCTCGCCGCACGAACTCCGGGTAGACGCAGAGGCGTTCGCGCAGTTCGAAGCCGACCGCTGCCGACTTTCCCCTCAACTCCTCGATCTGGGGCCAGGGGCGTTCCGGGTTGACGTGGTCGATGGTCAGCGGGGAGACGCCGCCCCAGTCGTCGATGCCGGCGCCGATCAGGCGCTCGTACTCGGAGTCGACGAGGTTGGGCGGGGCCTGGAGGCAGGCGCTCGGGCCCATGATGTGGCGCGCGACCGCCACCGTCGCGACGAGTTCGTCCAGTTCCGCGTCCGGCATGCCGCGCATCGCGGTGTCCGGCTTGGCGCGGAAGTTCTGGATGATCAACTCCTGGATGGAGTGGTAGGCGCGGGAGACGCGACGGAGGGCGAAGAGGGACTCCGCGCGCTCCTCGTACGTCTCGCCGATTCCGATCAGCAGGCCCGAGGTGAAGGGGACGGACGAGCGGCCCGCGTCCTCCAACACCCTTAGCCGTACGGCGGGTTCCTTGTCCGGGGAGCCGTAGTGCGGGCCGCCCGGCTCGGACCAGAGGCGGGTGGCCGTCGTCTCCAGCATCATGCCCATGGAGGGGGCGACGGGCTTGAGGCGCTGGAAGTCCGTCCAGGACATCACGCCCGGGTTGAGGTGGGGCAGCAGGCCCGTCTCCTCGAGGATGCGGATCGAGATGGCGCGGACGTACGCGATCGTGTCGTCGTAGCCGTGCGCGTCGAGCCACTCGCGCGCCTCGGGCCAGCGGTCCTCGGGCTTGTCGCCGAGGGTGATCAGCGCTTCCTTGCAGCCGAGGGCGGCGCCGCGCCGGGCGATGTCGAGGACCTCGTCCGGGGACATGAACATGCCGTGTCCGGCCCTGCGGAGCTTGCCGGGGACGGTCACGAAGGTGCAGTAGTGACACTTGTCCCGGCAGAGGCGGGTCAGGGGGATGAAGACGCTTTTCGAGTACGTGATGACGCCGGGGCGGCCCGCCGCCTCCAGGCCGGCGTCCCGTACGCGGGCCGCGGACGCGGTGAGGTCGTCGAGGGCCTCGCCACGGGCCTGGAGCAGCACCGCCGCCTCGCCGACGTCGAGGGCGACGCCGTCACGGGCGCGTTTGAGGGCGCGACGCATGGAGTTCTCGGTCGGGCCAGAGGCGCCGGGGCGCTCGGTGGGGCCGGTGCCGGACACCTCGGGAGTCGTCATCCGTCGAGCATACGATCGATGTGATCAGGACCCGCAAGGACCGCCCTGTCCGTTCCGGGTGCCGGACATCACAGGGCAGCGCCGGCGGCGGCCAGGGGTACACGGCTAGAGGCACACGGCTAGAGGTACGCGGCGTACTCGTCCAACAGGCCCAGCACCTCGGCCTCCCCGGCCGGCGGCAACTGCAGCACGGCCTCCTCGATGCCCAGCTCGGCGTAGTGCGCGAGCTTGCCCGGGGTGGGCCGGACGGCGTACGGGACGACCTGGAGGGCGGCCGGGTCGCGGCCCGCGTCCGTCCACACCGACCGCAGCAGGGGCAGCGACTCGGACAGGCCGCGCCCGCCGATCGGCAGCCAGCCGTCGGCGTATTCGCTGATGTGGGCGAACAGTTTCGGCCCGGCCGCACCGCCGATGAGGGTGCGGGGACCGTTCACCGGCCCGCGCGCCTTCTGGACCGGCTTGGGGTACGCCGTACTCGCCCGCACGCTCCCGAACTCGCCCTCGTACGCGGTCGGTTCGTCCGCCCACAGGGCGCGCATCAGGGCCATCCGGTCCCGGGTCAGCTCGCGCCGCTTACGCCACTCGACACCGTGGTCGGCGGCCTCCTCGACGTTCCAGCCGTAGCCGACTCCGAGGGTGAGGCGCCCGCCGGAGAGGTGGTCGAGGGTCGCGACCTGCTTGGCGAGGTCGATCGGGTCGTGCTGGGCGACGAGCGTGATGCCCGTGCCGAGGGCGAGCCGCTCGGTGACGGCGGCGGCCTGGCCGAGCGCGACGAAGGGGTCGAGCGTGCGGCCGTACTCGGGCGGCAGGTCGCCGCCCGCCGGGTACGGGCTGGTCCGCTCGACCGGGATGTGCGTGTGCTCGGGCAGGTACATCCCGGCGAACCCGCGTTGTTCCAGCTCACGGGCGAGCCGGGTCGGGGTGATCGTCTCGTCGGTGAGGAAGATCGTGACGGCTAGGCGCATGGACATATCTGTACCGGGCGGCACCCCGTCTGTCCATACCGACCGGTATGCACCGTCACGGGGAACGGTTTCGCGGCCGGTGCGCGCTGCCCGCTCGAAAGATGGCGATCCCCTTGTCTTGTACGGGAGTTCACTCCCGGGTACGAGGGTGGACGGGGCACCACTGCATCACCCACGTCACCCCCCGACACCCTGGGAGCAGCAGCATGTGCGAAGACGACCACGGCACCGACACCGGCACCGGTCTCGGCAGGCGCGCCCTCTTCGTGACGGGAGCCGCCGCCGCGCTTACGTTGGGAAGCGTGACCTTCTCCCACGGCACCCCGGCCGAGGCGGCCCCCGGCACGGAGACGAAGACGGTACGGGGCACGCTGCCCACCGGCTCCCCCGACTTCGTCTACCTGCCCGTCGACATCCCGGACGGCGTACGGGAGTTGAAGGTCGCGTACAGCTACGACCGCCCGCCCGTCCCGGCCGGCACCGCGGGCAACGCGCTCGACATCGGTGTCTTCGACCAGCGCGGCACCGACCTGGGCGGCAAGGGCTTCAGGGGCTGGTCGGGCGGGGCGCGCACGGAGTTCTTCATCCGCGCGGACGACGCGACGCCCGGCTACATCCCGGGCCGCGTGAAGGCGGGGACCTGGCACATCGCGCTGGGCCCCTACACGGTCTCCCCGCAGGGTCTCTCGTACGAGATCACCATCACGCTGACCTACGGCGCGCCCGGCGAGGTCGTCCCGCCCGTCTACCCGCCCGAGCGGGCGAAGGGCAGAGGGCGGGCCTGGTACCGGGGCGACTGCCACCTGCACACCTGGTACTCGGACGGCAAGCGCACTCCGGCCGAGATCGCGGCCCTCGCGCGCGCCGCCGGCCTGGACTTCATCAACTCCTCCGACCACAACACCCAGTCGTCGCACGCCCATTGGGCCGACCAGGCGGGCGACGACCTCCTGATCATGGTGGGCGAGGAGGTGACGACCCGCAACGGTCACGTGCTCGCGCTCGGCACCGATCCGGGGACGTTCGTCGACTGGCGCTACCGAGCCCGTGACAACCGCTTCGGCAAGTACGCGCGCCAGATCCGCCGCGCCGGCGGCCTGGTGGTCCCGGCCCACCCGCACGCCACCTGCGTCGGCTGCAACTGGAAGTTCGGCTTCGCCGAGGCGGACGCGGTGGAGGTGTGGAACGGCACCTACTCGCCCGAGGACGAGGTGGCGCTCGCAGACTGGGACGGCATGCTGGTGGCGTCCGTGCGGGACCGGAGGGGAGAGACGGGGGAGAAAGGAGAGAAGGGAGAGAAGGGGGAGAAGGGTGGTGCGGGTGGCGAGGGCCGGGGGTGGACTCCGGCCATGGGCAACAGCGACGCCCACCGCGACCCCGACCCGGTGGGCGTCCCGCAGACGGTGGTCCTGGCCGAGGACCTGACCCGGGAGGCGATCCAGGACGGCCTGAGGGAGGGACGTTCCTACGTCGCCGAGTCCAAGTCGGTCTCCCTCTCCTTCACGGCGTCCGGTCCGAAGGGCGAACACGCGGACATCGGGGGCCGGTTGAAGGTCGCCGAGGACGCCCCGGTGACCGTCCGCCTGGAGGTCACCGGCGCCCCGCGCTGCACGGTCCGCTTCGTGACGGACCAGGGCGTGCTGTTCACGAGCGGAGTCCTGCCGGTCGCGGGCGCCGGGACGGTGGAGTGGCGTACGACGGCCCAGTACGCGGCGTACGTCCGGGCGGAGGTCCGCCACGAGGCCGTACTCGCGCCGATGCCCGGGGCGTTGGCCGCGTTCACCAACCCGATCTTCCTGGGCCGGTAGGCCGCTCCGGAGGGAGCGTACGCGTGCGGTTCCCGACCGCGCCTCCCGGCTCAGGCGGACGCCAGATCCGCCACCACCGCCGCATGGTCGGAGGGCCAGATGCCCTCCACGGACCCGTGCCCCGCCCGTTCCACCTTCCGCACGTGCCCGAGCCCGCCCCGCCCCGGCGGCCCGACGAAGACGTAGTCGATCCGCGCGCTGGGTCCGAACCCGGCGGCGACATAAGGGTTTTGCGCGTCCCACGTCGCCGACGGAGCCGCCGGGTCGGCCGACTCCCAGGCGTCCAGGAAGACTTGACCGGGAACAGGCGGTGCCGTCTTGTAACCGCCGAACAGCCGGATCTCGTCGGAGTCGGGCCAGGCGTTGAAGTCGCCGGTGATGACAGGCGGGAAGGCGGTGCCGTCACGGCGCTTCGCCACGAACTCCGCGATGGCGGTGACCTGTTGGCAGCGGACGGCCGACGCGTGGGGCGCGGAGGTCAGGTGGGCGGTGAAGAAGGGCACGGGGTGGCCGGGGGCGGCGAGCCGGGCGTACAGGGCGGGGCGTCCGTCGTCCAGCTCGTCCGGGGCCGGCAGCCGTATCGCCTCGCTGTCGACGATGGGCCAGCGGCTCAGCACCGCGTTGCCGATGTCGACCTTCTCGCCGCCGATACGGCGCTGCCAGCGCTCGGGGGTCTCGGAGGGGGCCCAGGTCCAGTGCAGCCCGAGTTCGTCGGCGAGCCAGGCGGCGAGGTTCTCCCCGCCGCACTCCCAGACCTCCTGGAGCCCGACCACGTCCGGCCGCAGATCCCGCAGCACGGAGAGGATCGCCTTGCGCCGCGCCTCCCAGGGACCGAAACGCCACCACAGGTTCCAGGTCACCACGCGCATACCCGCCACCGCCCACCCGTTCGCTCAGCCGGAGTTCCTCTGGGACACCATTGAAGAACACACCCGGCAGCGGCACGTACGCAGGAGGCTCGAGACCGACATGTCCCGTTTCGCGGAGATGAGATTCAGGGCGACCACCGCCGTCCAGCGCCGGATCGGCAACCCCGTCATGCGCCGCCTCCCGTTCCAGACCCTCCTGGAGACCACGGGCCGCACCTCGGGCCTGCCCCGTGTGACCCCGGTGGGCGGCCGACGCGTCGGCGACACGTTCTGGCTGGTGTCGGAGTTCGGCGAGAAGTCGCAGTACGTACGGAACATCAAGGCTAACCCGCGGGTGCGCGTGCGGGTCCACGGACGCTGGCACCCGGGCACGGCCCACCTCCTGCCGGACGACGATCCGGTGGCGCGCCTGCGGACGCTGCCGCGCGTGAACAGCACGGGCGTACGGGCCATGGGGACGAATCTGCTCACGGTGCGGGTGGATCTGGCCGGGGCCCCCTGAACGAACTGAGCGCCGCCCCGGTGCACAGCGGTACCGGGGGCGGCGCTGTCCCTCCGGCGGGGGAGGCCGTTGGTCTCCTCCCCCGCCGTGGGGGTGGGATCAGCAGCGCTTGCTGGAGTAACCGCCCACCGGCGCCGGGTCACCGGCGGCCCGTACGGTGCCCGATGCGGCCGTGCATTCGTTCACGGTGGTGGTGCCGCTGGACCAGAACTCCTGGCCGTCGGTGTTGGTCCAGGAATGCTTGCCGAGGACCTCGTCCCGGGAGTAGCTGTAGACGGCGGAGGTCACGTCGTAGTCCCCGACGGCGTCGCGGAAGCTGTCCCAGACCCAGACGTAGCCGTAGTTCTTGCCGCAGGACGGCGAGTAGAACTGCTTGACGGAGGCCACGTTCGCGCCGGCCCGCTTGACGTACCCGGTGGTACCGATCTGATAGGCGTCCGCACAGACCCCGGCCGTGCGGGCCCGCAGGCTCGCCGGGTTGCCGGCGGCGGTCGGCGCGGTGGAGGTGGCCGCCTTGGCGGTGCGGGCGGTGGGTGCGGGCGCCGGGCCGGTCCCGGCGGTGGCGACCGCGGCCGGGATGAGAGCGAAAGCGCAGGCAAGCGCCGCGGTGGCGGTCTTGAGGTGACGCATGTGGTGTTTCCCCCTGCTCGTCGTGGTTGAGCCACGCGTCATGACGGGTGTCACGACACGCGCTGAGACGTGCTCCGAAGCGGGGGGACACCCAGGAAAGGCACGCGTGGTCGGCGCAGGCCCCCGTCGCACGAAATGGCAACTTCCGGATTGCCCGGAACACTTCGGACGTGATGTGAGACCCGTTGGGTCCTCAAAGGGTTGTACGAGTCTCGACGAGTACCTGTTCGCCGCGCTGCGCGCCGGTGCCGCCGGTTTTCTGCTGAAGGACGCCGAGCCGGACCGGGTCATCGACGCGGTACGGGTGGTCGCGGCAGGGTCCGCGCTGCTCGATCCGGCGGTGACGCAACGCCTGATCGACCGCTTCGCGTCAGGCCCCGGCCCCTTCGACACGACGCGGCTTCTCCGGCTCACCCCGCGAGAGACCGAGGTGCTCCGGCAGGTCGCGCGCGGCCTGTCCAACACGGAGATCGGCGCGGTGCTCGGCATCAGCGCGCCCACCGTCAAGGACCACGTCTCCGTGATCCTCGGCAAACTCGGCGTACGCGACCGGGTCCAGGCGACGATCGCCGCGTACGAGACCGGCCTGATCCGTCCCGGCACACGCTGAGCCCCCTGCCCTCCCCCACCCCGCCGTGCGGCGGGGGCAGCGCCCCGCGCCACGGCGGGGTCCGCGCGATCCCGGATCGTTCCGGCGCGGGACGGAACGGGTTCGCCGAATTCCTAGCCTCGTAGGCATGGTGCAAACACTCCCCCGCCGGGTGCTCGGCGGCGTTCTTCTGCTGATCGCGGTACCGCTCACACCGGTCGCCGCGGCGACCGGGTTTCTCGCAACGGCCTCCGTCACGACGTGTGTTCCGCTCTTCGCCTTCGCCGGGTTCGCGTTCGCCGCGCTGGTCGCCGCGCTGCTGGGCCGCGCGGCCTTCGCCCTGCTCGGCAAGGGGTGGCGGCCGACCGCCTTCTTCGCGGGCGGGTTGGTCGTCGCCGTCGCGGTGCTCGCCGGAGCCACCGTGTTCCGTCCGATGCCCGTCTCGGCGGCGAGCCCGCTCCCGTCGGGAGTCAGGGTCTGGAACCTGCCGACCGGCTCCCGTATCGCGTACGTCCACGCTCCCGCCACCGGCAGGGCCAGGCCGACGCCGGTCGTCTTCCTGCACGGCGGGCCCGGTACCCCCGGCGAGGGCATTCCCGGCGGCGGCAGGGAACTCGCCGAGGCCGGCTTCGACGTCTACTCCTACGACCAGGTGGGAGCCGGCCGGTCCACCAGGCTGACGGACATCACCGGATACACCGTCGCCCGCCAGGTGGCCGACCTCGACGCGATCCGCCGCACACTCGGCGCCGACCAGATCATCATCATCGGCCAGTCATGGGGCGGGTCACTCGCGGCCCAGTACCTGGCGGCCCACAGCAGCCATGTGGCCAAGGCCGTGTTCACCTCGCCGGGCGCGCTGTGGGGCCACGAGTATCCCGGCGCCACGGCAGGCGACCCCTGGGGCCGGCTCCCTCCGGCCCAGCGGGCACGGCTCGACAAGCTGTACAGCGTGCCCCGCATACTCGCCGCCGACCTGCTGCTGGACGTCAACCCCGGTGCGGCGCACGCCCTGGTCGGCGACCGCGAGGTCGACCACTGGATGCACGAGGTCGCGCTGACGGGCAAGGACAGCACCTCCTGCCAGGGCGCGCCGCCCACCGAGGCGCACAACAACCCCCAGGGCTTCTACAGCAACCTGATCATCCAGAAGGACTTCGAGCAGGTCCCGGACCCCCGGCCGAGGCTGCGTACGGCACACGTCCCCTCGCTCGTCATGCGGGGCAAGTGCGACTCCATCAGACCGGCGGTGACCTACGAGTACCGGCAGACCCTCCCGGACTCCGAGCTCGTCACGGTCAAGGGCGCCGGCCATGCCATCCACCGGGGCCAGCCGCAGCTCTACACCGCGCCGCTGCGAGCCTTCCTGCTCGGCAGACCACTGCCCGCGACCGCGTCCTGAGCGACGGACGGCCTGCGGCTTCGCCGAGGCGGCGAGTGCGGATACCGTCGGTTCGCCCGGCAAGTACCCAGCGGTGAAGGGGAGTTCACAAGGTGACAGACGCCCGGACCGCGATCGTGGCCGGCCTGCGCCGCCTCGCCGAGGAAGGCCGCCCGGCCTCCGAGGCGGCGCGCTGGGCGATGCGGAAAATACGGGAGACGGGGGAGACGGGGGAGACGGGAGAGACAGGAGAGACGGGGGAGACCGGGGACGACTTCAAGGTCTTCCAGCTCATGGTCCATTTCTTCGGCGCCTACCACGTGCCGGTGGAACGCCTCCGCGAACTGGAACGCTGGGAGGGACTGAACACCGGCGGCCCCCTCACGGACGCGGAGTTGGACGCCGTCGTCGGTCCGCTCACCGTCCGGGAGACACCGCCGTCCTGACGGTGCGGCGGTGGTGGGTAGCGGAGTCTCAGTTCGGGGCGGTCGGGTCGGGCTGAACCTCCCGTGCGTGCCGCCTCCGCCACACCTCGCGGGGCTTCTCCAGTACGCCCGAAGCCTCGGCGATCGCTCTGGCGGCGGAGGTGTAGACGGCCATTTCGAAGAACGTCCCGAGCATAAACGTCGAGTATCGGAATTCCACGGCGAAAAAGACCGCGATGGCGCAGCAGTAGAGGGCTGCCCAGAATCCACGCCACCGGTTGAGAGGGTAGGCGACCAGCGGAACGACCGGCCACACGTAGACGCATCCCATGAACAGGACGATCACCACTGTGAAAAGGGCTTCCACGTGCTCTCCCCGCCTCTACCAGACGCCGTATTCGTACAGGCCACCGACGGTGAGCAGGGCGGCGGGTCCGAAGATGAGCGCCACCGCGAACACCCAGCCCATTTTCCAGGATGTCCGGTCGGCGACTTTGACGCACAGCAGCACGACCGCCGTCAGATAAAAGAACAGCGGGATGAGTACGAGTCCTAGGCCGGCTCCCATTCCGTCTCTCCGTCTCTCCGTCTCTCCGTCCGGGGATTCCATGAACCGACGCTACGCGGTGGCGGGCGTCACACTGAACCCGGGGCTGGGGCCCACCTCCCGCCCATGACGGTGTGGGTCGATCCGGCGGCCTGAACCCACGCCGGAAAGCCGTTGTGCATACATGGGTTTTCGCGGGGCAGGCGAGATTGGCGGCGGCGTGCGGGAGGTGTGTGTGAGCGGCTTACCTCGGGTGCGAGCGGCCTGTTTACGGGAGTGGGGAGGCGGACGGTTTTGCGACCACAGGCGAATGCCTCGGCAGCGGCGCCGGTCACGCCGGGGAGCGCGTTGCTGCTGCATCCGCTGGCGGACCGGGCGGGATGGCGGGCGGTCGGCGAGATCACCGCGACCACGTGCCCGGCCTGGGAACGGACGCTGGGACAACTGCCCCTTCGCGAGGAGACCGTGTGTCATCTGGAGTTGTCCGCCGTGACCTTCGTCGACGTCGCCGGAGCCTCGGCCCTGGCGATGGCCGCTCAGGACCTTTCGACCGGGCGGCGCATCGTGGTCGAACGGCCGCCGACCACGCTGCCGAGGCTGCTTGACATGTTCTGGCCTGACTTGTCCGTGATCGAGGTGGTGGCGCGATGACTGCCACGAAGAACGCTACGGCGACCTCCGAGTCGTTCGTCCATCCCGCCCTGTTCTACCGGGGCGAGGAGGAGTACCTGGACGGCACGGTGCCCTTCATCCGCGAGGGGCTGAAGTTCGGCCACCCGGTGGCGGTCGCCGTGCCCGGCGCGAACCTGGCCCTGCTCAGGGAGGGCCTGGGCATGGATGCCGCGTCCGTGCGCTTCCTCGACATGACCGACGCGGGCCGCAACCCGGGCCGGATCATCCCGAGGGTGCTGCGCGCCTTCGCCGACGCCCACCCTCAGACACATGTGCGGATCATCGGGGAGCCGATCTGGCCCGGCCGCAGCAGCGTCGAGTACCCGGCGTGCGTCCAGCACGAGGCGCTGATCAACCCCGCCTTCCAGGGCCGGGACGTGACCATCCTGTGCCCGTACGACGCCGGGCGCCTCGCCGAGGAGGTGCTCACCGACGCGTACGCCACCCACCCGGTGATCGTCTCCGGCGGCGGCCTGCGGCCCAGCCCGTCCTACGCTCCCGGGCAGGTGATCGCCGAGTACAACCGGCCGTTCGCGGCGGCACCCGTGGCGGCCGAGCTCCAGCACTTCGGGATCGACGAGCTGCCGTACGTCAGGCACTCAGCCATCGCGCGGGCCGCGGAGCTGGGCCTGTCCGGCGTACGCCTGGACGATCTCGCGCTGGCGGTGGCCGAGCTGACCACCAACAGCGTGGTGCACGGCGGCGGTTCGGGCAGCCTGCGGATCTGGGCGGAGGAGTCACAACTGGTGTGCGAGGTCCGGGACGGCGGGCAACTGAACGACCCGCTCGCCGGCCGCCGCCCCGCCTCCCGGGACCAGCGAGGCGGGCGGGGCCTGCTGCTGGTGCACACCGTCGTGGACCTGGTCCGCATTCACACGGGCCCGGAGGGTACGGCCATTCGCTTCTACCTCGGCCGCTAGGCGACCGCTCGGCGCCGCGTCCTCGGGCGGCCGCCGGCTGCGCCGCCCCCCGTCGGTCCGTACCGGGCCGACCACCCGTCAGGAGGTGACGTTCCAGTTGAGGGTGCCGCTCCAGTTGAGCTTCGTCTCGCTGAGGTCCGCGACAGCCGCCAGGCAGAAGACCGTGCCGGACCTGAAGTCGGAGCCGATCAGGTGCCGCCGTCCGTCGCCTACCTCCACGTCCGAGCCGTGCACGGAGCGGTTGTCGCACTTGTACCACTTGACCTTCATGGCCACGCCGGGCGTGTTGGTGACCTGGAGGTAGATGTTCGAACCGCTGGCCGTGATCGTCCGCCCGGTCCCGTAATACGTGTAGCTCCCGCCGACCTGGCCAAAGACGTTGCCGGAGGAGGCGTAGGCCGGCCCGGCGGCGAGGGCGAGTGCACCGGCCAGGGCCGCTCCGGTGACGAGGACCTTCCGCTTGGCGTCAGGGAACTTCAGCATGGTTGCGAGACTTCCTGTGGAGGTGGGTTGCCGATGTAGAAGCAGACGTACGAGTTCGAACAGCCGTCTTGGGAGGAGCCGGTGGCTGACGCAGCCGCCACCGGACCAGCGGGGGCCGAGAGGCCCCCGCGGGCAGCGCGACGACAGCTGATCAGTAGCCGCCCGTGCACTCGGTCTGGTCGTTGTTGTCCCAGTAAGCGCACGCCCAGGCCGTCACATCCTTGTCGTTGATCATCACGCTGAAGAAAGTGCCGCCGCCAGAGGGGCCGTTGGTCGTGTACTTCTTGCCTTGACTGTTCTTGATCTCGAGCTTCGAGTCCCTGGGGGCGTTGGGGAAACGGCCCCAAGCGGCCCGGCAGGACGGGCTGTAGCGCAGTTCCGTGCCCCGGATTGCGCCGTCCTTCACAGTGCGGGCGTCGTTCTGGCAGACGGTGTTGGCCGGGTTGAGGCCGTTGCAGGTGGCGCCGAGGCAGCTGGTGGCGGCGGAGGCGGCCGGGGCGCCGAGCAGGCCGCCGGCGACCAGGGCCGCCGCGGTCACGGCGACGGACAGCTTCGACTTCGTACTGGACTTCACGAGATCTCCTCGACGGCAGGGCGGAAGGGGTGCCAACGGGTCAGGTGGTGGAGCCGGAGCGGGGTGGCTCAGGCGCTGGCCGAGCTGGTGCAGGCTGCGGAGCCGCCGCAGAAGGTGATGTCGAAGTGGTTGCTCTCGCGGGCGTAGACGTTGCCGGCCGAGGAGCGCCAGCGGGCCGCACCGTCACTGCGGGTGGAGATCTGCGTGAAGCTGGAGTGGATGTAGTTGCTGATGCAGGTGTTCGGGTTGATGTCCGCCTTGTAGCCGTTCCAGTGGCTGTAGGTGCCGTCGGCGTGGCCGTCCTCGGTGCCGCCGGTGACGTTGATCGCGCAGTCGCTGGCGCTCTTGAGGGTCTTCAGTCCATTTACCGTGGCCTGGTTGATCTGGCTGTACGAGGTGCAGGTGCTGTTCGAGCGAGTGGTGCAGTTGCCGCTGGAGGAGTGCGTGACACCGGCCTCTCCGAGCTGGGATGCCGCGGCGGACTGCGACAGCTTGGTGACGGCGAAGGCGTTGCCGGGCAGAGCGAGGACGACTGCGGCGGCGATGGCTCCGGCGCCGAGGGTGGTGCGGCGCATGTTGATACGCATGATGGTCTCCTTATCGAGATCGAGACGAAGCGGGTGGATGTGGGCACGCTCTTCGATGACTGGACGTGGATGGATTCGCGCCAGCTTCAGGAGGCCGATTCGGCCAGTTGCTCCGCCATTGGTACAGCGGGCTGTCCAGTTTCTGACGTCGCGAGGGTGGTGCGCTTTCGTACGTTCATGAATCGGCCTCCTTCCTGTGAGGACGATGCGGGGTTGACCGCGCCGTCGGCTTTCACCCCAGAGAGTGCTGGTCAATCTGGATCCGGGCCAGTGAGGCCGCCCCGTTGGGACATCGTGGGACGTCCCGCGCATTGACCTGCTGGGATGTCCGGCGTGATGCGGCATCGCTGGGACGCCCGCCCCCTCGTGGGCCCATGGCTGCCGACATGGGTGCGGAGTTTCGGCCTGGCCACGGAGCCCGTGCGGGTGTACTAACAGGGCATGGGGCGAGAGCCCTGGGGGGTTTCTGATGGGTATTGGGGTGGGGCGTGTCTCGATGGAAGGAACTGCCGGACTCTCTTGACCAGAGAGTCCGGCAACTCGTGGTGCAGTTGCGGAGGTTGAAGGACCGCAGCGGGCTGAGCCTGGACGCACTCGCGGTCAGGACCGGATACAGCCGCTCGTCGTGGGATCGCTACCTCAACGGGAAGGCGCTGCCGCCACAGCACGCGGTGGAGGAGCTGGCGCGTGCGGCGGGAGCGGATCCGGTCCGGCTGCTGGTGCTGCACGAGGTGGCGGAGGAAGCGTGGCCGCAGCGGAACTCGCCGTCCTCGCCGGCCGGTGCGGAGGTTGGCGGCGAGCAGGGAACGCGGGGCGAGGCGGTTGCCGAGCGTTCCGGCGCGGCCGAGGGCTCTGCGGCGCCGACGGAGGGACCCGGGGACTTGGCGGAGGGGCCCGTGGTGCTGGGGGCTGGGCGCACGGTGTCGGGGGCTGGGGAGCCGCCGGGGGTGCGCAGGCCCGTCGCCCTCGCTGCCGTGGTGGTCGCCGCGCTCGTGGGGGTGGCCGCCGGAATGCTGATCGCCGCTCCCTGGGGCGATGACGACGGCGGGGGCGACAGGGTGCAGACGGCGCTGGATGGCCCCCAGCCCAGCAGTACCGCCAAAACCACCAGCGCCAAGAGCACCACCAGCGATACCGAGGCGCCGGGCTGGTACGTCTTCGAGCCGGGCAAGTCGTACTCCTGCAAGGTCCGTCGGGCAGGCGCGGCAGGCGGAGAGCTGGTGGCCGGATACAGCGCGACGCGCACCGCCGTCCTTGCCGGACCGGGCTGGGAGGTGGTGGAGGCCCAGTGCCTGCTGGCCCATCACCACATGGAGCCGGGCATCGTCGATGGGGTCTACGGACAGCAGACCATCGCGGCCGTGGTACGTATGCAGAAGAAGGCCGGGCTGCCGGCGGACGGCATCGTGGGCCCGCACACCTGGCAGGCGCTGCGCGGATGACCGGCCCCGCACCGGAGTGCGTGACACTGGCCGAGGGGCTCCGCGAGATGAGGTCGCGGACGGGCCTGAGCCTGGCGGCGCTGGCCGAGCGCACGGCGTACAGCAAGTCGTCCTGGGAGCGCTATCTCAACGGCAAGAAGCCGGTGCCCCGGCAGGCCGTCGAGGTGCTGTGCGCGATGGCGGGGGAGCCGGCCGGGCGGCTGCTCGCGCTGTGGGAACTGGCGGACACCGAGTGGAGCGGGCGCGCCCGGCACACCCGCCCCCCTACCCAGCCCGCGCGCACGGCCCCGCTCACGTCCCCGCTCACGTCCCCGCCCGCG
>Ga0136846_1215852_pt1 | contig 23408 bp, 20 predicted proteins | sample HopSoiMetagenom2_FD_96841 | JGI IMG/M metagenome (GOLD analysis project Ga0136846, IMG submission 96841) | Grasslands soil microbial communities from Hopland, California, USA - 2 Assembly 2016 (version 4) | ecosystem: Environmental > Terrestrial > Soil > Grasslands | place: USA: Hopland... | reverse complement strand
GCGGCTCGCTGCGTGCACTTCCTGGTCGAAGCTGGCGTCGGGGTCGACCCCGGCGTCCTTCGCAACGCGATGCCGTTGGTGAAGGAGCGCATGAAGACCATGACCGAAGCCGTTGAGCTGCTGCGGTTCCTGTTCAGCGACGACATCGTGCCCAACGAGAAGGCGGCCGGCATCCTGGCGAAGACCCAGCCCGGGTACCTCAAGGAGGCCGCGGAGGCGCTCGATGCCTCACCCGCATGGGACACCGAGACGATCGGGGCAACGCTCGACGGGTTGGCGGCAGGCGCGGGCCTGAGCCGGACGAAAGCGTGGCAGCCGATCCGCGCGGCGGTCACCGGGTCCAACGTGTCGCCGCCGCTCCCGGAGTCCCTCGCGCTCCTCGGCAAGGAACGGACGGTCGGGCGCGTCAAAGCGGCCGCGGGATGAGACGCGCGGTCGTCGCCGCGGCCGCCATAGCGGTGCTCGCGGGCGCGGCGCCCGTGACGACGGTGCGCGCGGCTCCGGCGCCCGCCGAGGTGCGTGCGACCGGCTCGATCCGTAAGCCGCCGGTCACGTGGAAGGCCATCCCGTTCGGCGTCAAGCGCAAGCGCGAGATGGCCGCGTACTCGAAGCGCCACTACGGCACGCGGACCTGGCATCTGCGCGATCCGAAGGTGATCGTCGAGCACTACACCGACGGCACGACGTTCAGCGGTGCGTGGAACACCTTCGCGTCGAACGGCCGGCACGACGGCGAGCTGCCCGGCACGTGCGCGCATTTCATCGTCGACCGCGACGGCACGATCTACCAGCTCGTACCGCTCGGCGTCCGCTGCCGGCACGCGATCGGGATGAACTGGACGGCGATCGGGATCGAGCACGTCGGGACGAGCGACAAGATGGTGCTCGGCGATCACGCGCAGATGCGGTCGTCGTTACGGCTGACGCTGTGGTTGATGCACACGTACGGCGTCAACATCGGCAACGTGATCGGGCACAACGAGACGCTCGAGAGCCCGTATCACCACGAGCGCTATCCGAGCTGGCGGTGCATGACCCACGCCGACTTCCCTCACTGGGCGATGCACGAGTACCGGCAGCGCCTGCGAAAGCTCGCCAACAAGCGAGACATCGGGGTCGGCGCGCCGCCCGCATGGGTCGACAACGGCTGCTGATCTAGAAAGCCGGCATCCCCGGTGGGAGCGGGTTACACATCGTCCGGAGCTTGTCCCGAAGCACCGTGATGCGGGACGCGAACTTCGGCTTCGACGCCTTGTTGGTGAGTTGGTACGGGTCGGCGAGCGGCCCGAGGCGGTAGTACTCCTCCTCGCCGGTCGCGTAGTGGATCAGGATGTCCTTGGGGGTCCGATCGGCGCAGTAGACCGGCTGCGGCGCGTGCTCGATGAGCATGTGTTGACGCCACGTCACGTGCTGGTGCTGGAGCAACGGCAGCAGGCTTTTCCCGTCGACGGGGGTGAGCGTCGCACCGGCCGCTCGTTCGAGTGTCGGCGTGAGGTCGATGTTCTGCACCAGGCGCTTGTCGGTTGCGGCCGGGACGTCGAGGCGGTCCCATCGGATCACGAGTGGGATGCGGATGCTCTCTTCGTACGGCACGACCTTGCCCTCGCGACGGTGTTCACCCCATTCGAACCCGTTGTCCGAGGCGAACACGACGATCGTGTCACCGAGGCGCCCCGTGTCCTGCAGGGCGCGAAGCGTCGATCCGACCAGATCGTCGACCGCGCCCAGCGACTCCAGCTGATCTTGGCGGTCGGAGTCGATGGTGGCCTGCGCATCGGCCGACAGGAGCGGGAGCGCCTGGACGTACGCCGGTTTGTCGCGGACGTCCGCCTCGTTGTAGTTCGGCGGGCGCCAGGCGGCGATCCCGTCGAGCGATCCCACATCTCGCGGCGCCGGTGTCGACGGGCCGTGCGGGGCGAAGGGCGCGACCCAAAGGAACAACGGATCCTGCGCTGACGCGGACCGGATGTCCGTATCGACCAGGGACGTAATCACGTCCGTCGAGTAGTCCGCGGGCGCAGAGCCGTAGGACTGGACCGATGTTCCGTCGACACTCAGGTCGTAGTTGTAATACTTCGATTCGGACGCGAAGGCGTGCCAGTGGCTCCAGCCCGGCGGCACGTACGTGCCGTTGGTCGTGGCGTAGTGGTTCAGATACTTGCCTGCGAGGGCCGTCTCGTATCCAGCGTCATGCAGCGCCGTCGCAACGGTGACCTGATCGTGGAAGAGGGAGAAGCCACCGTACGGGACGTCGTTGGCGTAGACACCGGTGGAATGTGAATCAAGGCCGGTGAGGAAGCTCGCGCGGGCCGGGCAGCACAGCGGATTCTCCACGAAGGCGTTCGCGAAGGTCAGCCCCTTGCCGACGAGCTCGGATGTCACGGTCGGCATCGTGGGCAAGGTGTCCCAGCGCTGATCGTCGGTAAGGATCACGACGATGTTCGGCTGGACGAAGAAGGGATCGCTCTGCACGGACCCGTCTTGCGTGTCGACCTCGATCGGCCCCGCCGTCGCGCCGTGCGGAACGGTCGCAGTGATCTGGTCATCGCTGTCGACCGTGAACGTCGCGGCGGTCGATCCGAAGAGAACGTCGGTCGCGGTCGCGAGGCCCGTACCGGTGATCACCACGGCCGCCCCGACGGGTCCGCGGGCGGGGGCGACGGAGATCGGTCCGGGTTGCGCCGACGCGGCGGGGGCGCTGCTGAGAACGGCCGCAGCGACGACGGCCGCTGCGCCGATGGCTCGTCCGGCACGACCACGCAGCACGGGCGGGATGCTAGGCCGTGTCGCACAGAAGAGCAATGGGCTCGTTGCATGGGCCGTCGACCCGGCGGAGGATGGCCGAGGGGAGAGGTTCATGGCGAAGACGCTCACGCTTGCCGAGCGCCAGGACGCCGAGGGCGCCTGGCACCAGGTGATCCGAGACGTCTGCTACGGCTGCGGGTGCAGGTACCTGATCGCCGAGGACGACCACGACCTCGTCTGGGAACCGGGCGTCGACCGGTCGACGCACTGCACCGACGAGGAATGCGAGTGTCACATCACGCCGGTGATCGGCGAGCGTCGTTGGTAACGCCCGCGCGTAACGCGAACAGCTGCGCCACCGCCGCCTGATCGATCGTCGGACGCTGGTCGTACCGGCCAACCCCGCCACCGGTGTACCAGCCGTTCTGCTCGCGAGCCTCCGCGCGGAGTCGTTCGAGGTAGGGGTCCCAGCGCGCGACCGCTTCGCGGGGGTCGGGCTCCGCCATGAGCGCGCGATAGGCGATCGCCGCGAACGCGGGCGGCTCGGCCCAGAGGTCGTCCGGCGACCACCGATGGAGGATGGCCTCGCGAAGCGGACCGGTCGCGCGGCCGAGGAGCCGCGCCGCGGCGAGGGCGGCGCCTTGGTTGTACGTCCACGCCGTCTCGTCGACGACGTCGTTCTCGATCCGGTCTCCGTACAGGCCATCGGGGCGCCGAAGGGTCGCGTCGAGCCAATCCATCCACCTCGCGGCGACGGCGCGAGCATCGCGGTGACCTGCCGCGAGCACAAGCCACGCGGCCGACGCCGTGCTGCACGTGTTCCGACTCGACGACCCTTCGACCCATCGGACGCCGCCGTCGGCGGCTTCTCCTTGGAGGACGAAACGAGCAAGGCCTTGCGCTCGCGCTCGCCACGCGGCGTTGCCCAGCACGTCGCCCAGCCGAAGGAACGCCAGCCCGAGCCACGCGTTGTCGTCGAAGTAGCGCTTGTCGCGCGGCACCGCGAGGTAGCCGTCGCCAGAACGCAATCGCTCGAGCGCCTGGTCAACGGCGGAGATCGGCGGATCGCCGCCGAGCACACGCACCTCGGCAGCGGCCCAGACGACGTGTGCCAACGGCCACGCGGCGGTCGGCTTGCCGCCCGGTCCATCGAGGACGCGGGTGCGACCCCAACGGGTCCGGATCGTGTCGCGAACGAGCGTCTCCCAGGCGTCGAGCGCGAGCCCGGCCCATCCGCCGTTGCTAGAGATCGATCGTCATCGGACCTTGTTCCGTCCGCTCCCAATCGCGGAGCGCTTCGGCGAATCGCACGATCAGCGCCGCGCCTCCCAAGAACTCGAGCGCGCGTATCAGCGGGTACCGGCGCAACCCGGGGATCCGGAAGATCGCCGGCCCGATGAAGATGATGCCCGCGGCAAGGACGCCACGCATCCGCCTGCCCGCAGGCGATGACAGGAATCGCGCGATCTCGCGCGCCTCGATCTGGATGCGATCGCCCATCCTCTGGACGGCGCTCGCTTGCCCGGGGGGACGGTAGGCCATGCCTGTGAGCCTACCCATCTGTAGGGAAGTCATGTGCCGCCTTGACCGACCAACGGACCGGTTCCATGCTCGTCCCTGCATGTTCCGCGGGTTCACTTAGCTGCCGTAGGTTCGCCGCCGGGCGCGTTCGCCGCCCGACCTCCGTGTGTCCGTCCACTCGACACACGGAGGTTTTCCTGTGCACGCTCGCGCTCGCTTCCACGATGTGCTCACCCATGTCCGTGCGGTTCGGCCCGACATCTCCGATCCCATCGCGGCCATCGATCAACGTCGGCTCGTCGTCGACGGTGTGATCGTCACGAACCCTGCCTCGCTCGTCCGCGCCGACGCGCCGGTGACACTTCGCGTCGCGAAGCTGCTCGCCGGTCAGCGGAAGCTCGACGCGGCGCTTGCAGCCTTCCGACTCGATATCACCGGTGCAACGTGCGTCGATCTCGGTGCCGCGGCGGGTGGTTTCACGAGTTCACTGCTGCTCCATGGCGCCCGACGCGTCTACGCGATCGACGTCGGCTTCGGACAACTCCGCGGAGAGCTCGCCAACGACCCGCGTGTGATCAACCTCGAGAGAACGAACCTGGCCGATGCGGTTCGTCACGTCGAGCGGCAGCGAAGCATCGACGTGATGACCGCCGATCTTTCCTTCATCTCACTCGCGAACGCGCTCCCACAAGTCTGGGATCTGCCGTTCACACGCGGCGCTGCCCTCATCGCTCTCGTGAAGCCGCAGTTCGAGCTCGGCCTTGATCGACCGCCGACGGCTCGTGGTGCGCTGGACCGAGCGTTCTCCGAAGCGTGCGTCGGTGCGGTGCGGGCCGGATGGAAGGCGGTCGCCGGCATGCGATCGCCGATCCAAGGTGCGCGCGGCTCGCACGAGTACTTCCTTCTGGCGTCCTTCGCCGGGTAGCGCCGTCGAGATGCCATGTGCGGATTGGCGCGTCTCCCGGCGGGAGGCGACGGCCCTTTCCGAATGCAACAGAGGTCGTGATGAACGGCCTCGGGGCGGGGTGAAGGCCCCGGCTACGCTTTCAGGATGCTGAGGACAGCCTATCCGGCCTTGACGCTTCGTGAACTCACCGGCGACGAAACGCTCGTCTACTACGCGCTCGTCGACAGGAATCGCGGCCACCTGACGTCGCACGGGGACTATCGAGACATGCTGACCGCGACGGTCGAGAGCGTGGCCCTCGATCTGCGCGAGCGCGATGACGACCTTGTCTTTGGAGTGTGGCTGTACGACAAATTGATCGGGCGCGTCGATCTGGTTAGGGAAGGACGCAAAGAACTTCGTCCTCGGCTACTGGCTCGACAGCGGCCACACGGGCCATGGCTACGCGACCCTCGCGTGCGAGGCGCTCATCGAGCACGCCCGACTGCTCGGCGGCACGGACGCCTGGGCCGGCGTCACAAAGGGCAACGCGCCAAGCGAGCGTGTGCTCACCCGCCTCGGGTTCAAGAGCGTGGCAGACATGGGCACGTACACCAGGTTCCATCGGTCACTCGGCCCTACCCGCAGTCGGTTCTAGAGCGGTGGACAGCACGCGCGATCTGCTGATCGACGGTGGTGTCATCGCTGCACTGCGTTCCGGTCGACTCAACGTGGAAGTCGCTTGACGGTCCGGCTCCATCGGGATGGCGTCAGCCCGCCCCGCGCATCGGAACGGTCCTTTGCGAACGTCACCGAGGAGATGGTCAACGGATCCGACGACGTGTTCGCGGGGCGGAAGGGCGAATCAAGAGGGGTGCAGGACCGGCTATTCGAGCCGTCGGCGTTCATGACGAAGAGCCGGTTGTCGCCGTCGTAGGCGATCTTGGAGCCGTCGGGCGACCACGCCGGGCCGGAGGGTACTCGGTGCGCTTCGGACGCAACACCATACGCCGGGGTGTAACGTCTTTATCAGCCCACCGTGGGCCCAGCGAAATGGAAAGAGGCGATCAGTTCGATGACGAACAAGGAGACCACCGAGACGATCTACGATTTGTTCGGCAAGGGTGACGTTCCCGCCATTCTCGAACTGGTTACAGATGACGTCACGTGGACCTGCCCTGGACCGACGGACATCCTGCCCTATGCGCAGGTCTACAAGGGCAAAGAGGGAGTCGCGGAGTTCTTCCGGCTCATCTATGCCAACAAGGACTTCCCAGGCTTCGAAGTGAAAGAACTCGTCGAAGAGGGCGACAAGGTTGTGGCGCTTGGGCACTGGGACGCCGAGTCGAAGACGACGGGGAAGCCGTACTCAGGCGAATGGGCCATGGCGTTCAGGTACCGGGATGGAAAGCTGTACGAGCACAAGGAGTACTACGACTCCTACGGCGAGGCGATGGCGTCCAAACCGTAAGTCGGACTGCCCCGAGGAACTGACTTCCGCTGGGCCGCAAGCGCGGTACTCGAATGGCCTGAGCGACATGGAACTCCGTGGGCTACTCGATGAGGCCGCGCTTGCGGGAACCGAGCACCTCGACCCGGCCTTCGTAGATCTGTAGTCCCAACGGGATTCGAACCCGTGTCTCCACCTTGAGAGGGTGGTGTCCTAGGCCTCTAGACGATGGGACCGGACATGGCGAAGTCCGCTCGAGGGCCGGACCGGGGACGAGTGTAGCAACCGCCTCACCTGGGGTTCCGAACCGCCTCGCGGGTATCCTGGGCCGCCATGATGAGCGCGAGCAGCGCGATCTCCGACCTCGAAGCGCCATCGGAGACCGCAGACGGCGACCGAACCGGCGGGCTCAAAGGGGTCGCCGACTGGTTCCGCGCTCGCGGGCCGCGCACGCGCGGGCTCTTCGCATTCCTTATCTATCTGGTCAGTTCCATCCTCGTCTTCGCCTTGCCGGTGATCGGTGACCTCGGGAACCGGTGCGTCGGCTCGTGCCTTCCCGACACGAGCCTGTACGAGTGGTCGTTCGACTGGATGCATCAGGCGCTGACCAACGGCGTCGACCCGCTGTTCACCGACAAGATCTGGGCGCCGAGCGGCGTCCACCTCGCGTGGGTGACGACCCTGCCCGGCCCGGCTCTGGTGTTCGAGCCGATCACGGCGGCGTTCGGCGGACTCTTCTCGGTCAACGTTCTGATGATCCTGGCGCCGGCGCTCGCCGCGTGGGCGGCGTACCTCGTCTGCATCCGGCTGACGCACAGGTTCTGGCCGGCGGTCATCGGCGGGTTCCTGTTCGGGTTCTCGACGTACGTGAACCAGCACATGCGGGCGCAGCTGAACCTCGTGCTGATCTTCTTCATCCCGCTCGCGGTGTACCTCGTGATCCGTCGGGTCGAGAGCTCGATCGGCCGGATCATGTTCATCGTCCTATTGGCGCTTGTCCTGGCGGGGGAGTTCTCTACCTCGACCGAGGTGTTCGCAACGATGACGCTCTTCGGCGGGTTCGCGTACCTCGGTGCGCTGATCGTGGCGCCGATGGTGGTGAAGAAGCGTCTTCTGTGGACGATTCCATTGATCGGCGCCTCGTATGCGATCTGCGGGCTCCTCGTCCTGCCGATCCTTCAACGACTCCAGTACGACCCGCCCCCGGACCACGCGATCCGCGCGCCCGACATCAACTCGCTCGACCTGCTGAGCTTCATCGTGCCCAACCAGTACGGGCGGTTCGGCGGCCAGCGGTTCCTATCGCTGAGCGAGAAGTTCCCCCTGCTGCCGCAAAACGACACCGGGTACGTCAGCGTGCTGCTCGTCGTCGTGCTCGTGTGGTTCACGGTCCAGTTCTGGCGGCACTGGTGGGCCTGGCTGCTGACCGGGTTCACGCTCCTGGTCGGGATGCTCGCGATGGGACCGACACTGCACATCGCCGGGCGATCGGTCGGCACGTTGCCGGGCAAGTGGCTGTTCGAGGCGCCGCTGATCCAGCACGCGACGCCGGACCGGTTCCCGCTCTACATGTTCATGTCGTTGGCGATCCTGACGGCGATCTGGGTGGCCGCCGCGTCCGGGCGCTGGGCGTGGACCCGATACGCGATCGCCGCGCTAGGCGTTGTCGCGATCTCCACCAACCTCGCGATCGAGCCGACCTATCACGGAACGCAGACGGTCCCGAGCTTCTTCACCGACGGCACGTACGAGCAGTACATCAACCATGACGACGTCGTTCTCGCGATGCCGTATCAGCTCGGCAGCGACATGGACTGGCAGACGGCGACGGACTTCAACTTCCGCCTGGCACGCGCGTACATCGGCCCGATCCATCCGATCGGCCACCTCAAGGCAGGTCTCGGGATGATCCTGACCCAGCCCGGCCACTACTTGCCGGGACCGAACGCGGTGCGGTTTTTCGTCGACCAACGGGATGTCAAGGCGGTTGTCGCGGAGAACCCGGTGCCACCGGAGATCATCACGCTGATGGAAGATGTGCTCGGCGTCCAGGGCCAGGACGTCGGCGGTGTCACGATCTGGCAGGTACCGGCGAGCGGGACGACGCCGCACGAACCACCGCTGCCGGCGCAGGTCATCACGACCGCGCCGTAGCGCGCGCAGTCAGTTCTCGCCCTGGTCGCGGGTGAACCCGAGCTCGCCGTCGAACTCCTGCAGCTTCTCGATGTGCATCCAGCGATGCGCGGAGGAGATCCGCTGGAGCAGCTCGTGGACGTCGGCATCCGGAAGATCGCCCGGGTTCTGTTTGATGATGAACCGGCACCGGAAGTGGTCGCCCGTCTCAGTGAACGTGCCTGTCGGCGGAAACACCTTGGTGCCCCGTGAGCTGATCATCTTCAGCGACAGCTTCGTGTCTTGCGTCAGCTCCATCAGCGAGGCACCGAGCTCGGACGCGGGCAACGGTGACTCGACGAAGACGTCGAGTCCGACGACCGCTCGCTCCTTCGGGCGGACGTAGTCCGGCGCCGGGTCGAGCTGAGGCAGCTCGATCGGCGTCGTCTCGCGGATCGCCCAGTTCTCGGTGCGCTTGCCGAGGTTGTCGATGATCGCGTCGGTGTACGCGGTCGTCGGCGTGCCACGGTCGTAGCCGACGACATCGCCGGTGAGGACGCCCGACTCGAGCGTGACGAACACGGCGTGCTCGATCGCGGCGGCCTCGTCGAACAAGCCGAGGTAGCGAAGCATCAACACGCCGGACAGGATCATCGCCGTTGGGTTGATCACGTCCTTACCGGCGTACTTGGGCGCCGAGCCGTGGACCGCCTCGAAGATCGCGACCTCGCTCCCGATGTTCGCGCTCGGCGCGAACCCGAGACCGCCGATCAGCGCGCTGGTCAGGTCCGAGAGGATGTCGCCGTTCATGTTGGTGGTGACCAGCACCTCGAACTGCTCGGGCCGCTTCACCAGCTGGTGCGCGGCGTTGTCGACGATCACGTGCCACGACTCGATGTCCGGGAAGTCGGGCGCCGCCTTCTCGAATCCGCGCTTCATCTCGCCCTCGGAGAACTTCATGATGTTGGCCTTGGTCGCGCAGGCGACCTTGGTCCGGCCCTCGGAGCGGGCGTACGCGAAGGCGAACCGGGCGATCTTCTCGGACCCCTTGGCGCTGATCAGCTTGAGCGCCTGGGCGACGCCCGGCGTTTGCATGTACTCGATGCCCGCGTAGAGGTCCTCGACGTTCTCGCGGACCACCACGAGGTCGACCCCACGACCGGAGTAGGGTGTCGTGACGCCCGGCATCTCACGGACCGGCCGCACGTTTGCGTAGGTCTCGAAGAGCTTGCGCAGGGTGACGTTGGCCGACTTCTCACCGAACCCCACGGGCGTCTCGAGGGGACCTTTGAGCGCCACGCGGGTGTCGGTGATCGACGCGATCGTGTCGTCGGGGACGCCGCTCGGCAGTCCTTCGCGGAACACCTCGGCGCCCGCTCGGCGTTCGTCCCACACGATCGGCGCTCCGGTCGCCTCGATGATCCGGCGAGCGGCCGTGACCACCTCGGGGCCGATGCCGTCGCCTGGGATCAGCGTGATGGGGATCGTGCTCTGCGCAGCGCTCACGGCGCCCCTCTCTACTCGTGTGTCGCCGGTCCGATGTTGGGATGCGACGGACCCATGGTAACGGCCGTCCGATGTCGAGTTGCCCAGGTCCGACTGCTACCATCCGGGCCCGTGCCGATCCCCCAGCGCACCAAGCGTGCCCTCTTCGCCGCCCTTGCGATCGCAGTCCTGGTGGTCGGCGTCGTGGCCATCCGGGTGATCCCCGACAGCGACACCACCGCGACGTCGTCGTCCCCACCGCCTCCCAGCGCTCCGGTGATCACGGTGTCGGACGCCGACGCGGCGCCCGTCGACCCGAAGCTCGGGATCGACAACATCAACCACTTCATCTTCGTGGTCCAGGAGAACCGCTCGTTCGACTCGTACTTCGGGACGTTCCCCGGCGCGAACGGGATCCCCACGGATGCCGACGGGTCGTTCTCGGTGTGCTCCCCGGACGACGCGGGCAAGTGCTGGAAGCCGTATCACGACACCGGCGTGTACGACATAGGCGGGCCACACAACCAGTGGGCGTCGCAACACGACATCAACGGCGGCGCGATGGACGGATACGTCACGGCCGTCGACCGGATCAAGGCGTGCGCGAAGGGGCAGAAGAGTCAGGAGTGCTTGTACGCGGAGGCCGACAACCCCGGCAAGCCCGACGTGATGGGCTATCACACCGCGGCGGAGATCCCGAACTACTGGGCCTACGCGAAGGACTACATGCTGCAGGATCGGATGTTCGCGCCGACCGACTCCTGGACGCTGCCCTCGCATCTGTATCTGATGTCGGCGTGGTCGGCGAAGTGCACGAACCTCACAACGCCCGACCCCGACGCGAGCAGCTGTACGACGAACATCGATCATCCCGGCGGCATGGAGGGCAAGCCCTTCGGCGTGGTGCAGGACATGCAGTACCGGTGGGCGAGCATCCCGTGGCTGCTCGACAAGGAGAAGGTGCCCTGGGCCTATTACGTAGGACAGGACACGTGCCTGCAGGCGGAGTGCCCGCAGACCGGACCCGAGGAGACACCGCGCTCCTGGATGGCGATCTCGGGATTCCGCAATGTGGCGTACACGGAATCATTGGACAACATCCGTACGTACCCGGACTTCTTCCAACGGGCCGCGAGCGGCACGCTGCCGGCCGTCAGCTGGGTCGTGCCGTTCAAGGGGACGAGCGAGCACCCCACGCACCCCGTCGACCAGGGGCAGGCCTGGGTCACTCAGGTGGTCAACGCGGTGATGCAGGGGCCACCGCAGCAGTGGGAGCACACGGCGATCTTCGTCACATGGGACGACTGGGGCGGCTTCTACGACCACGTACAGCCGCCGGTGATCGACGACTGGGGCTACGGCCTTCGCGTGCCAGGGCTCGTCATCAGCCCGTGGGTGAACCGATCGAACAACATCGACGACCAGCTGCTGTCGTTCGACGCCTATCTGAAGCTGATCGAGGACCGATTCCTCGGGAGCCACCGGCTCGACGGGAAGAACGAAGGGTGGCCGGATCCGCGGCCGACGGTCCGTGAGGCGGTGGCACAGCTCGGGGATCTCTCGAAGGAGTTCAACTTCTCGCAACAGCCGATCCCGCCGTTGGTCCTCGATCCCAACCCGAGCGGGAACCCGGCCGTGACGCTCGTTCCGACGACCGGGACAGCCGTCTCGGGCTCAGCGCCGCCGAGCCCCTAGTCGGTCGCGAGCATGCTTCCCCATCGTCTCGGTCGGACCGCGAGTCGAGTCGTGCCGCTCCTGGTGTTGATCGGCGTCGTCGCGGTCGCCTGCACGACCGGCTCACCCGGAACAGATGCGTCCGACGGCTCGACGTCCACACCGCCGCAGAAGTCGGAGCCGACGCAGGTCTCGACGGACCAGGTGCCGACGTGGCCGGATGGCGCGTTGCCGCCGGACCCCTCGGTGGCGCCGAAGGGTGTTGACCTCAAGCCGTTGATCAAACCGCCTAAGCATCGGCCGCCGGACGACGACAGCGCGCCGATCGACCCATCGAAGGGCATCGACAACATCAACCACCTGGTGTTCATCGTGATGGAGAACAGGTCGTTCGACGAGTACTTCGGAACGTATCCCGGTGCCGACGGCATCCCGATGAAGAACGGCAAGCCGACCGTGTGCCAGCCGATGCCCGGCGGCGGCTGCGCATATCCGTATCACGACAACAACTTCATCGATCAAGGCGGCCCGCACGGCCACAAGGCATCGGTGATGGACTACAACAACGGAAAGATGGACGGGTTCATCAAGGCGCTCGACATCTACGAGAACGGGTGCATGCTGCATCCGACCACGCCGCCGTGTCCCGAGGCGACGCCCGGCCCGCAGGGCCAGCCGGACATCATGGGGTACAAGACGCGCCGCGAGATCCCGAACTATTGGAGCTACGCGGACAACTACACGTTGTTCGACCACATGTTCGCACCCGTCGACTCGTGGACGTTGCCGTCGCACCTGTTCCTCGTGTCCGGATGGTCGGCGTGGTGCCCCGACCTCAACGACGCCATGTCGTGCAAGTCGGAGCTCGTGTTCCACCCTGCCTCGGCGTACGACAACCAGTGGGAGGGCGCGACGTGGCAAGCGGACCAGGCGGACAGGTACCCGCGGCCGTACATCTGGGCGCCGATCACCTGGCTCCTCTACAAGCAGGGCGTGAGCTGGGGCTACTTCGTCGGCGCCGGGTCATGCGTCACGCCGCCGTGCGGCGGCCTCACCGGGCCGAAGACCGCCGACGTGCAGGACCCGCTGCCCGGATTCCTGGCGACGCAGGCAACGGGCCAGTTCGCGAACATCCGGCCGAACACCGACTTCTATGCGATGGCCGAGCAAGGGAACCTGCCGTCGGTCTCGTGGGTCGTGCCGGTGAAGGACGCGGGCGACCATCCGCCGGACGACATCTCGAAGGGGCAGGCGTACGTCACCGGGTTGATCAACGCGGTGATGAACGGACCGCGGGATCAGTGGCTGCACACGGCCATCCTTGTGACGTGGGACGACTGGGGCGGTTTCTACGACCACGTGCCGCCGCCGGTCGTCGACCAGAACGGCTACGGCTTCCGGGTGCCGGCGTTCATGGTGAGCCCGTGGGCGAAGCCCGGCTACATCGATCATCAGACGCTGAGCTTCGACGCGTTCCTACGGATCGTGGAGGACCGGTTCCTCGGTCATGAGCGCTTGAACCCGTTGACCGACGGCTGGCCGGACTCGCGCCCGACCATCCGGGAGACGGCGTCGGAGCTGCATCTGCTCTACGACGCGTTCGACTTTCACGGTGAGCCGCGACCGCCGTTGGTGCTCAAGCAGTACCCGGGTTACGACAACGGGGGATGATCGTGCGCGCGATCACGCGCATGTGCGAAGAGAAGCTGGCCCGCCTGGATTCGAACCAAGACTAACTGATCCAGAATCAGTCGTGCTGCCGTTACACCACGGGCCAATGTGACCTGGACTATGCCAGAGCGTATGGAGCATATCGCGCTGCCCGGGACCGGGTGGCGAGACTGCCCAGCCGCTGTGCCGAGCCCGACATAGTGTGGTCACGTCCGTGCCGAAGCACTCAGGCTTGAGCTGACTACTGCTAGCACTGCCCGGTCCGACCCCGTAGGTTGCACGCATGATGGCCGAGGACCTGCTCGGCGACGGCGACGTCGCGCTCCGACCTCTCACCGAGGAGAACCGCCCGGCGCTCGAGGCGCTCCGCGTCGCGACCGCGCAACGGCCCTTCGTCAGCAGCGTCACCGATTCGCTCGCCGAGGCGGAAAGGTACGCCGACGCGAACCCGCTCGTCTTCGGACTGTACGACCGGGACACGCCCGTCGGGTTCGTCATGATCGCCGACGAGGTCGACGATCCCGACTACATCGCCCACTTCCTCTGGAAGCTCCTGATCGACGAACGGTTCCAGCGACGCGGGTTCGGCACCGCCGCGCTCGACCTCGTGGCGGCGTACTTCCGTTCGAAGGGAGTCCCGACGATGTGGACAAGCGCCGGCGAGGGCGAGGGCAGCCCGATCCCGTTCTACGAGCGGTACGGGTTCGTCCGCGACGGTGTCCACGAGGACGACGACGGAAGCCGCGAAATCATGCTTCGACTCGACCTCGCTCGGGATGCGAGCGCCAGCGAGCAGTAGGAAGCGTCTAGGCGGCCCTCCAAGAACATAGCCGCACGATGGGGCACCACGCCGCCCAACCCATCGGTACCTGCATCCGTCGTGTGTCGATCGCGTCGCGGCGCGGTGACACGTTTGTCGTGTGCCTTGCTCCGTCCGCCGGATGCATGGTCACGTCGTGGGATGAGGGGCATCGCCAACGAATCAGCGGTTCTGACCATCTGGTTCTTCGGCTGTCTGATCGGTGGGCCGATCTTCGTCGCGGCTGGGGCACGGGCGGGTGGCTTGGCGCTCCTGGGCGCTGTCGTTGGCGCGTTCATCGGATTTCTCGGCGCATCGCAGCCCGAGCAGATCCCGCAAAGGGCGATGGTCGGTGCAACCATCGGCGCGTTCGCCGGCGGGCTGCTCGGACTCATGTGGAGCTCGTCCGCAACGGCCACGCGGTTGCGCGTTCTCGGGCAAGCCACCCTTGCGGTCGGCATCGTGTGCGTGCTCGCTGGGTGGATCGAGTCAGGGCGGGTCTGTGGCCGCAACTCGTGTCTGCCCGACGTCGACGTCGGAGCGCTCGCCCTGTTCGCGCTCGATGCCGGGTGGATCGCCGCGCTGTGCTTCTTCCAGGCGGCTCGATCGAACCGAGCGTCAAGCCGGACTGTTGAACTGCCAGCGTCATAGCCCACCGCTCCAGATACATGGCGGCACGCTGGGGCACCCGAGCGTCATGTCACCTTGACGACACCTGAGGTCCAACGCTTGCGGCCGGCGTGTTAGGAAGACGGTGTGGACGATCCGGAAATCACCGGGAGATCGAAGGCCCTCCTTGTAGCGTGCGCCGTGGTCGGGGCCGTGTTTGGTCTGGTGTTGCTTGCCGTTCTCTCGGAGGATCGGCGATCGGGTATGTCGGTGCGACGGTCGGCGGAGTCGCGCTGGGCTTGATCGTGGCGTCTGTAATCCACCAGATCGTGGAGTTGCTTCAAATCGTGTTCGATCGCGACTAGACGACGCTGAACGCCCTGTCTCCTTTGACTGTCTCATGTCACCTGCCGGAGGGTGCCCCGAGCTGATCGTTCAACGAGGCGCGTGAGATATCGTTCCGCTGTGCTCCGAACGAGCTGCATGATCGCGGCGACGCTTCTCGCTACGGCGTGCAACGCCTTCTCTCCAGACGTGGAGGCCTCTGTTCGCGGCAACAACGAAACGGGGCGGTACGTCGCAACGATCACGAACAAGACCGATGCCGACGTATATATGCGCTGTTCCGTCAACGCCGTTGTGGCCTATGGAAGCGTCGGATACGACCGGTTCCTCGTTCGAGGTGTCGCCGGAGCGATCACCGATCATCCGGGACGCGTATCGCTCGATGACGGCGGGGCCGAGTATCAGATCGAGTGTGTGAATGAGTTCTCGGTCGAGCCGAACGCCGCCGTTGGTCCGATCGATAAAGCGGCGGCGGCCAGGGCATGTTCGGCCACGAACCGCTTATACGGTCTGCCGCGTCCCTACGACCCCAAGGGCAAGTCCGAACAGCGCGTTCACATGGGCCGGCACATCCTTCGGCTCGCCGAACGATCCGGTGATCTCGGGCTGGTCGCGGCGGCGCAGCGCCTCCTGGATGGCGTCAACACGTACGACGGCAGCGTCTGGCTCCAACTCTTCGTCGATGTGGACGACGCGTGCGAAGGACTCGGCCTCGACGTGGGGACTCGAAGGACGCTCGGCTAGTGCAGTCCCTGACCCACGTCATCTACGGGACCGAGGGCTCAGTAAGTCACTCGGCGCGCGGTCTCTTTGCAGCTACGATTCGGCCAGGCCCACCGGAGATCCTGCGGGGACGAGATGCTTGCACATCCAGAGACGCTGCCAGGGTTCGACGTCCTCGCCGTAGACGGCCCGGTTGGCGTCGTGATCGACGCGAATCAGGACGGCCTTCTCGTGCGGAGACGTTGGCTTTCCTGGCGAAGAGTCGTCATTCCAGCACGAGCCGTCAGCCGCATCGATACGGGTGATCGAACGGTGTGGCTCGACAGAACACGCCGCCAGGTCGCCCGCATCCCGAAGCCGAAAGGCCAGGTAGGGGAGGGATGGTTCGTTCCGGCATCGAATAGAATCGCGGGCGGGAACCCTGTGATCGGCGCTGAGCCTCCACGAGACGAACCGTCGTCCTGATCGGCAAGAGCGTTCGGCGTCGGCGTCTGGCAGTTCATCCCTTGCGCGACACTTGAGGGCGCCATTCGCCAGACCGTCGCCGTCGCCGCACTCACAACGCGCGTATCCTCAGCGTGATGGGTTCCAAACCGCGCCTGGAGCATGACCGAAGAACGCCGCTGAGCCGACTCCGATACCGGGATGTCGAAGTTCGACCTGGCGGATCGTCGTCGCGGTCGTTGTGATGGTGGCACTGCTCGCCCTGCTGGGCTTTGCGCTGGCACGGCTTGAGGCGCGGCACGCCAGCAATAGCACCGCTCCTGGAATGGAATCGATCAACGAGGTGATCGATTCCCCGGTGATCCTCTTGCTCGCTACTCGGTAGCGCAGGCGTAGGGAGCATCTGCCGAGCCGCCGGTCGGGGCATCGGCCAAACCCCGAAATGACGGTACGGTGGTCGGCATGAGTACCGAAGAGAAACACCACACCGAAGATCTGATCCGCGAGGTGACGCCTCCCGGCGATGCAGACATCGAATCCACCGACCCGGAGGAGACGACGGCGTGGGAACACGTTCGGCCGCGGTCCATCACCGACGACCAATGGCGCCGTTTCGAGGGTTCCGTCGCAGAGATGTTCGAGGCGTTCGGGATGGATCTGGACACGACCGGGACCCGCGCCACCCCGGGGCGTTTCGTCCGTGCCTTGTTCGAGGCCACTGCCGGATACGAGGGTGATCCCAAGCTGCTGACGACCTTCCCGACCGAGTGCCACGGCGGTCCCGACTGTTCGATCAGCCAGGTCATCGAGGGTCCGATCCCGTTCTTCGCGCTCTGCGAGCATCACGCGTTCCCGTTCTACGGCGTCGCTCACGTGGCGTACGTCGCGCACGAGCAGATCATCGGCATCTCGAAGCTCACGAGGTTGGTTCGCGTCTACGCGCGGCGGTTCACGGTTCAGGAACGGCTCGGGCAACAGATCGCGGACCACCTGAACGACGTGATGCAGCCGCACGGCGTGGCCGTGCACCTTCAGGCAGCGCACCTATGCACACAGATGCGAGGTGTCCGCGAGGAGCGCTCGCGCACCTCGACGTCGTTCTGGCGCGGCAACTACGAACGCGATCCCGAGATGCGGCGTGAGTTCCTGGCGGTGGCGCAGCAGTCTCGTGACTGAACGAGACGTCTCGATCGAAGTTCTCCGGGACGAAGCAAAGTCTCCTCGAGTTGCCCTCACACCTGCGATCGAATCGGCCTACGGAGGGGCACTCCGGCTTTCGGAGGACGTCGTGTATGCCAACTTCGTCTCGTCCGTCGACGGCGTCGCCGCCATCGCGAACATGCACATGTCGTCGGCGCTGATCAGCGGCAAAGAGCCCTCCGACCGGTTCGTGATGGCGTTGCTCCGATCGGTGGCCGACGCGGTGATCGTCGGCTCGGGCACGTTGCGGGAGCACGAGGGGCCTTGGACCGCGGAACACGCGTTCCCCGGACTCGCTGAGGAGTTCGAGCGTTCGCGATCCGACCGGTCCGCATCGTCGGACCCCAAGCTCGTCGTCGCGACCGCTCGGGGCGAGTTGCCGCTGGACCACCCGGCGCTTGCGAACGCCCTCGTCGCAACCACGTCGCGAGGCGCCCGCCAGGTCAGTGGACAGCGCTCGGGGCCTCTCGACGTGATCGGCCTCGGCAACGCAGATCAGATCGATCCGGCGCTGCTCGTCCGGGCGCTCCGGGACCGCGGATACCGAAGGATCCTCACCGAGGGCGGTCCGGCTTGGATGGGATCGATGCTCGCGGCGTCCACCATCGATGAACTCTTCCTGACGGTCGCGCCGAGGCTGCTCGGAGGCGCCGATGGTCACGTGCCGCTCTCCGGCGACGCGGATCTCGTGGATCTGGACATGCGCCTGCTGGGCGTCCGCGCCTCGAACGATCACTTGTTCCTGCGGTACGCGGCGCGCTGAGCCGCGAGCTCGCTCGCCATCGCCCGACGATAGCGAGGGTCGCCGGTAGCATCGGATATACGGCCCGGAACAGCTCGCGTCGCTGCCGGCGATGCGCGTCCGGCTCAGAAAGTGGTGAGCGATGAATCCCTTGATGAGGCTCCACGACGCGGGTCAGAGCGTGTGGCTGGATTACCTCAGGCGCAGCCTGATCACGGGCGGCGGCCTCGAACGCCTCGTCCGTGAGGACGGCGTCAGCGGCATGACGTCGAACCCGAGCATCTTCGGCAAGGCGATCGGCGATTCGACCGACTACGACGACGCGATCCGTCAGATCGCGGAGAAGGACGGCCGGAGCCCGCTCGACGTCTTCTACGACCTTGCGCTGGCCGATGTCCAGATGGCGGCCGACGTGTTCCTCCCGGTCTACCGCGAGACGGACGGCGCGGACGGCTTCGTGTCGTTCGAGCTCGAACCGAGGTTGGCGCACGACACCGACGGGTCGATCGAGGCGGCGACGGATCTGTTCGCGCGGATCGGCAAGCCGAACATCATGATCAAGGTCCCCGGCACGGACGAGGGCGTGCCCGCGGTCGAGGAGCTCACCGCGCGCGGGGTGAGTGTGAACATCACCCTGCTGTTCTCCGTCGCGATGTACGAGAAGGTCGCGGAGGCCTACATCCGCGGGTTGGAACGCCGGCTCGACGCCGGTGAGGCGCTCGACGGCATCAGCTCGGTCGCCTCGTTCTTCGTCTCTCGGGTCGACACGGCCGTCGACGATCAGCTCTCCGCCGACTCGGCGCTGCGCGGCCAGGTGGCGGTCGCCAACGCGCAGCAGGCGTACCACCGCTTCCAGCTGCTGTTCTCGGGAGCGCGTTGGGAACGCCTCGCGGCGGCCGGTGCGCGCGTCCAGCGGCCACTCTGGGCGTCCACCAGCACGAAGGATCCGGCCTACTCAGACGTCCTCTATATGGAGGAGCTTGTCGGGCCCGACACGGTGAACACGGTTCCGGAGGCGACCCTCAACGCGTTCCGCGACCACGGTGTCGTGCGGCCACGCGCGGTCATCGACGGGTTCGAGGTGGCCGAGTCCGTGTTGTCGCTGCTCCCGGAGCAGGGGATCGACCTCGAGGCCGTGACCGCGAAGCTCGTCGAGGACGGTGTGGAGGCGTTCCAGAAGGACCTCGACAAGCTGCTGGGCGTGATCGAGCGTGCGCTCGGCGAGGCGCGCGCCGCCGAGCCGCAGGCCTCGTCGTCGCTCGGCGCGATCGCCGCCGCCGTCGACGATCGGTTGGCGACGCTTGAGCAGGAGGACATCGTCGCCCGCATATGGCGCAAGGATCACACCGTTTGGCGGCCCGACCCCTCCGAGATCTCCAACCGCCTGGGCTGGCTCGATATCCCCATACCGATGCGAGCACAGGTGCGAGACCTGGAGTCGTTCGCACAAGAGGTCTCCGCCGACTTCGACACCGCGGTGCTGCTCGGGATGGGCGGATCCAGCCTTGCCCCCGAAGTGCTTCGCGAAACCCTCGGGACGCGCGACGGCTTCCTCGACCTTCACGTACTCGACACGACCCATCCCGCCGCCATCGCGCGCCTCGCTCGCACGCTCGATCTGGATCGGACGCTATTCATCGTCTCGAGCAAGTCGGGGGGCACGATCGAGACCCTGTCGCAGTTCGCCCATTTCTTCGAGGCGTCGGGGAACAACGGCGAACGGTTCGTTGCGATCACCGATCCGGGCTCGCCGCTCGAGGCGCTCGGGCGCGCGCGTGGCTTCCGGCGTGTCTTCTTGAATATGCCGGATGTCGGCGGGCGCTACTCGGCCCTGTCGCTTGTCGGCTTGGTTCCCGCCGCGCTGATCGGGGCGGACCTCGACGAGCTGCTGGAGTCGGCGGAGGGGATGGCCAGCGCGTGCAACGGGTCTGTGCCTGATGCGGAGAATCGAGGTGCGTGGCTTGGCGCCGTTCTGAGCGAAGCAGCGCGCGCCGGCCGCGACAAGCTGACCCTGCTCCTTCCCGACGAGATGGCGAGCTTCGGCGGCTGGGTCGAGCAACTGATCGCCGAGTCCACCGGCAAGGACGGCACCGGCATCGTCCCGGTGGTGAACGAGCCCGTCGGCTCCCCCGAGGATTACGGAACCGACCGACTCTTCGTCGCGTACGACGATCCTGAGGGGCTCTCCGAACTCGAGGCGGCAGGGCACCCCGTCGTCCGACTGACGGCCGGCGGCGTCGGCGCGGAGTTCTTCCGGTGGGAGTTCGCGACGGCGGTTGCCGGCACCGTGCTCGGGATCCGACCGTTCGACCAACCGAACGTCGAGGAAGCCAAGCGCGCGACCAAAGAAGTGCTCGACGCGGGCGGGGGAGAGGCGCCCGCCATGGACGACCTCGCCGGCCTGCTCGGATCGCTCGGGCAGCATGACTACGTCGCGATCCAGGCGTTCATCGATCCGACCCGTGAAGCGGCGGAGGCGCTCGAACGCGCGCGACTGGCGATCCGCGACCGACACACGGTTGCGGTGACCGTCGGCTTCGGCCCACGGTTCCTGCATTCGACCGGTCAGCTGCACAAGGGCGGGCCGCCGACCGGTGCCTTCGTGCAGATCATCGACGAGGACCGCGGCACGGATGTCTCGATACCCGGCGCCGACTACACGTTCGGCGACCTGATCGATGCCCAAGCGATCGGCGATCTTCGTGCGCTTCGAGCGCGCGACAGGCGCGTCGCGCGCGTCCACCTCGACCAACTCTCCGGCCTCGGCTAGGAGCCTCCACGCGGGCTCACTCGAGGCCCGGGATCGGCTCCTCCAGGCTGCCGAGGGCGATGTTGGCACCCGCCTCGCGAAGCTCGTCGACGGAGTAGTGACCCGAGGCGACGCCGACGGCGACGGCGTCGACGGCATGGCCTGCCTGGATGTCTTTCGGTGTGTCGCCCACGACGTAGAGGCTGTCGCCGTCGATCCGGCGCCCGAGGGTCGCGCTCGCCCGCTCCACCGCGCGGCGCGTGAGCTCGTCGCGCTTCGGGGAATCGGATCCGTAACCGCCGAACGCGAAGAATCCGTTCAGGCCGCCGCGAGCGAGCTTCATGTGCGCGGCCGCCTCCAATGCCCCGGTGACCACGCCCATCAGATAGCCCTCGTGGCGCAACCGCTCCAGCACTTCCCTGACGCCCGGGAGCACCCGGTACCCGTCCGACGTCTCGACCTCGTACGGCAGTCGTTCGAGGTATGCCGCGAGTAGGCGTGCCAGCTCACGGTCGGTCGGCGCTCGGCCGAGGGCGCCCCGGAAGGTCGCGCGGCCCACATCAGGGTCGGTCCAGCCGTCCTCGGAGAACGCCCCGATGTCGGCCGTCACGTCGTAGAGCGTTTTGAACGCCCACGTCCAGCTCCGAGCTCCGGCGCCGTCGGTGGTGAGCAGCGTCCCGTCGATGTCGAACATGATCGCCAGCGGGCCGGCGGACGCCAGATCTCGCTCCGCCATCCTCAGCCGACCGCCGATGCGTAACCGAGCGCCGCCCGATCGACGATCGCCCGCTGGTCCGCGGCGCGAACGCGTGCGGCCGGGATGCTTGTGTCCCGAGCCAGGAGCTTCTGCATCGCCGGAGCCTTGCTCTGGCCCGTGACGAGGAAGAATGCCAACCTCGCTCGATCGATGGCCGGATACGTCAGCGTCATCCGGCGGCGTCCGGCGTACATCCCCGTGATCGCGACATCGCGGTCGTGGACGGCGAGCACCGGGTCACCGGGCACGAGTGAGGCGATATGACCGTCGTCGCCCATCCCGAGGTGCACCACGTCGAACCGGGCGGGCATACCCGCCGCGTAGGTCGCCGCCCTCGCATCCAAGCCCTCCGCGTCGCCCTGGACCGGCATCTCGTGGATCCGAGCGGCGCGGGGGAGAGCCGCCTGGAGGTAGCCCAGCGTTCGGTCCTCGTCGCCGAGCGGCGCGATCCGCTCGTCCACCTGCCAGATCCCAAGCGCATCCCAGGGCACGTCCGCCTCGGCGAGTGCAGCGAACATCGGCAGGGGCGTCGTCCCTCCCGAGAGGGCGATCGCGCAGCCGCCGCGCTGGTCCACCGCCGCACGCGCTTCAGCCGCGATCACCTCGGCGCCCCGCCGTGCCGCCGCCAGCGCGTCGGGGAGCGCCTCGAGCCGAACCGTCACGGCATCGACCGGCGCGTCCATCAGGAGGGCTTCTCGATGTGGCCGCCGAACTCCTTGCGCATCGCCGACAGGACCTTGTTGGCGAAGTCGTCGTTGCCTCGCGACGAGAACCGTGATTCGAGCGCTGACGTCAGCACCGGGGTCGGGACCCCGACGTCGATCGCCGCGACGGCGGTCCACCGCCCTTCGCCGGAGTCGCTGACGCGTCCGGCGAAGCCATCGAGGGCCGGGGCCTCGTGCAGCGCCGCCGCCGTCAGATCGAGCAGCCACGAGCTCACGACGCTTCCACGGCGCCACAGCTCCGTGACCTCGGGGATGTCGATCGAGTAGCGGTACCTCTCCGGATGCTCGAGCGGGGCCGTCTCGGCGTCGGCGTCGCGCTGGTGCACGCCCGCGTCGGCGGTGGCCAGGAGGTTCAGGCCCTCCGCGTACGCGGCCATGAGCCCGTACTCGATCCCGTTGTGCACCATCTTGACGAAATGTCCGGCGCCTATCGGCCCGCAATGCAGATAGCCGTATTCCGCGGGCGTCGGGTCACCCGATCGCCCGCGCGTGCGGGCCGCCATGTCGACGCCGGGCGCCAGCGACCGGAACACCGGCTCCAGACGCTCGAACGCCTCGTCGTCGGCGCCGACCATCAGGCAGTACCCGCGGTCGAGTCCGAACACGCCGCCGGACACCCCCACGTCGACGTAGTGGATGCCCAGGGGGTCGAGCGCCTGGCCGCGCGACAGATCGTCGACATAGTGGGTATTGCCGCCGTCCACGACGGCGTCGCCCGGCTCGAGCAGCGCGACGACGTCGGCCAACTTTCGCTCGGTGACCTCACCGGCG
>Ga0136846_1226679_pt1 | contig 23416 bp, 24 predicted proteins | sample HopSoiMetagenom2_FD_96841 | JGI IMG/M metagenome (GOLD analysis project Ga0136846, IMG submission 96841) | Grasslands soil microbial communities from Hopland, California, USA - 2 Assembly 2016 (version 4) | ecosystem: Environmental > Terrestrial > Soil > Grasslands | place: USA: Hopland... | reverse complement strand
AGCAGGAATCGCATGGCGCGCATGGTCGGTCTCCGATGAGCTGAGCCGCCACTCCAGCACCCGCCCCCGCGCGACGCAACGCGCGATCGCGGATCGGCCGGCGTCAGCCGCCCGGCGGGCGCGGCCGGCGTGGACGGCGCTTCGGGCGCGCAGGCGGCGACCGAGGCGATCAGGCCCGGCAGCAGCATCGCACGCAGCCCGCGCAGCGCGGTCATTCCGGCACGCCGCGCTCGCGGGCGCGCTTCTTCGCCCACAGGTTCAGCGATTCGACCGCCGCGGAGAAGCCCATCGCGAAGTAGATGTAGCCCTTGGGCACGTGCGCCCCGAGGCCCTCGGCGACCAGGAACCCGCCGACCAGCATGATGAAGGCCAGCGCCAGCATCTTGATCGTCGGGTTGTTGTCGATGAAGCGGCCGATCGGCGTCGCCGCCCACAGCATCACCGCCACCGCCAGCAGGATCGCGCCGACCATCACCGGCTTCTGGTTGGCCATGCCGACCGCGGCGATCACCGAGTCCAGCGAAAACACGATGTCGATCACCGCGATCTGCGCGATCACCGCCCAGAACGCGCTCTTGGGCCGGGTGTCGATGTCCTCGGCTTCGCCCTCGCCGGCGATGATGTCGCGGATCTCGCCGTAGCCCTTCACCAGCAGGAACACGCCGCCGAGGATCAGCACCAGATCGCGGATGGAGATTCCCTGCCCGAAGACCGAGAACAGGTCCTGGGTCAGCCCGGCCAGCCACGCCAGCGTGAGCAGCAGGCAGATGCGGGTGATGCAGGCCACCGCGATGCCGAACTTGCGCGCCTTCTCGCGTCGCTCGTACGGCAGCTTGGACACCGCGATCGAGATGAACACCAGGTTGTCGATGCCCAGCACGATCTCGATCGCGCTGAGGGTGAAGAGGGTGATCCACGCCTGCGGATCGGAAAGCAATGCCAGCATCGTCTTGGGTTCGGTTCCGTGGGGACCGCGCGTCGGCGCGGCCGGAAGGTCGGAGGTGGCCGCCGTTGAGGGCGGCGACCGCTCAGAGGTAGCGCTCGCCGAGGATCAGGCCCCAGACCAGCAGGACGTTCATCATCAGCACGAACACGGCCGCCGAGCCCATGTCCTTGGCGCGCCCGGCCAGTTCGTGGAACTCCGGGCCGTAGCGCTCGATCACCGCCTCGACCGCGGAGTTCAGCAGCTCGGCGCTGAGCACCAGCAGGCAACTGCCGATCAGCAGCGCGCGCTCGATCGCGTTGCCGCCCAGCCACCAGGCCAGCGGCGCCAGCGCGACCAGCAGGTAGACCTCCAGCCGGAACGACGACTCGTGCAGCCAGGCCGCGCGCAGCCCCTGCCAGGACCATTTCGCGGCCTTGAAAATGCGTGCCGGCGTGCGCGGCAGGTGTCCGGTCTGGTCGGCCATGTCAGCGGGCTCGCCGACGGTGCGGGACAGCGGGACGGGTCGGGACGGAAACCGGCATCGGGCGCGATTCGGCGGAGGCGGCCCGGCATTCTGCCATAAAGGGTCCGGCGGACCGGCCGCGGGGCGCTCAGTCGGCGCCCCGCGGCCGGTCCGCCGCCAGGGTCAGCTCGACGATCAGACCGCCCCCGATGCGGTTGTGGAGGACCAGCCCGCCGCCGTGGACCGCCGCGACCCGCGCCACGCTCGCCAACCCCAGGCCGCTGCCCGGCGTCCCGCGGGCGGCGTCGACCCGGTGGAACGGCCGCCCCAGCCCGGCCATCGCCGCCTCGGGCACGCCGGGGCCGCGATCCATCACGCGGACCCGCCAGCCGGCGTCGACCGTGTCCAGTTCGATCTCGAACGGCGCGGCGCCGTGGCGCGCGGCGTTGTCGAGCAGGTTGGCCAGCGCCCGGCGCAGCGCCAGCGGCCGGGCCGGCGCCGTCGCCTCCGGCGGCAGGCGGAGCGTCCACGCGCGACCGTGGCGGCCCTGGTCGTCGGCGACAGCATGCAGCAGGGCGACCAGGTCGACCGGCTCCGCGAGCTCGTCGCGGCCGTCGCGGACGAAGTCGATGAACTGGCCGACGATGGCGTCCAGTTCGTCGATGTCGCGCTCCATGCCCGCGCGATCGTCGTCGCCCACCTCCGGCGCCAGGGCCAGCGCGTAACGCAGCCGCGCCAGCGGGGTGCGCATGTCGTGGGAAATGCCGGCCAGCATCAGTTCGCGGTCGCGCGCGGCGGCGCGGGTGCGCTCGGCCGCGTCGGCGAGCGCGTCGCGCAGTTCGCCGATCTCGGCGCTGGCGCCGGCCGGCAGCGGCGGCGGCGGGTCGCCGGCGACGATCCCCGGCGCGGCCGCGGCCAGTCGCTGCAGCGGCCGCGCCAGCCCGCGCGCGAACCACGCCGACGCGGCCAGCACCAGCGCGCCGATCGCCAGCAGCGACAGCAGCAGCCCGCGGCGCAGCGGTTCGCGCGCGCCGGCCACCGGAATCCCGAACCACCCCTGCGCCGGCGGCCGCGCCTGCACCCACAGCCGCGCCGGCGAGCCCGACCAGCGCAGCGCGCGCCCGGGCAGGCGCGCGGCGACCCGTGCGCCGGTGCGTTCGAGGAACGGCATGCGCGCGCCTTCGTCGGCCGGCGGCGTCGCGCGCCAGTCGATCGCCAGCGCGCGCAGGCCGTCGCGGGTCGCCGCGACATCGCCCTGCGCGAGCAGCGCATCGGCCGCCAGCGCCTGCGCGTGCAGCGTGCGCACCAGCCGTTCGCCGCCGGGCTGGCGGGTGGACAGCCCGAACGCCGCGGTGGCGGCGGCCAGCGCGGCCACCACCACGCCGGCCAGCAGCAGCACCAGCCGCGCCTGCAGCGTCCGCGGGGTCACGGCGCGCCTTCGGGCACGAACACGTAGCCGGTGCCCCACACTGTCTGCAGCCAGCGCGGATGCTTCGGATCGTCCTCGACCAGCTTGCGCAGGCGGCTGACCATCACGTCCATGCTGCGGTCGAAGGCGTCGTGCTCGCGCCCGCGCGCGGCGCTCATCAACTGGTCGCGGGTCAGCGCCTGCCGCGGGCGCTGCACCAGCGCCGCGAGCACCGCGAATTCGCCGGTGGTCATGCGCACTTCGCGGCCGTCGCGGTGCAGCGTGCGCGCACCGAGGTCCAGTTCGCAGGCGCCGAACGCGACCTTGCCGCCCGCCGCCCGCGGCGCGCCGGGCACGCCGCGGCCCCGGCGCAGCACGGCGCGGATGCGCGCGACCAGTTCGCGCGGATTGCCCGGCTTGGGCATGTAGTCGTCGGCGCCGATCTCCAGGCCGACGATGCGGTCGATGTCGTCGCCCTTCGCGGTGAGCATGACGATCGGCGTCTCCACGCCCTGGCCGCGCAGGCGGCGGCAGATCGACAGCCCGTCCTCGCCCGGCAGCATCACGTCGAGCACGATCAGGTCGACGTGGTGGCGCGAGAGCTGGCGGTCGAGTTCGCGTCCGTCGCCGGCGGACAGGGTCTCGAAGCCCTGCTGGCCGAGATAGCGCAGCAGCAGGTCGCGCAGGCGCAGGTCGTCGTCGACCACCAGCACCCGCGGCGCGGGCGCGGCGGCCGGCGACGCCTCCTGGTCGGGAGTGCGATCGGCGGGGCGATCAGGACCCTGTCCGGCGTGGGGCGCGTGGCGGGGATCGGTGGAGGCGTTCATGCGGCCATTGTCGCCGCCGGCGGGCCCCGGACAAGCCGCGGCGGCGGCGCGGCGGCGGCCCGGCGCCGCCGACATGTAAACGAATGTGTCCGGATCGCGCCGCGGACACCTTCGGTCGCATCCCGGGGCAATCGCGACACGCCTCCAGGCGTCGCGGACGGCACGCTGTCGCCACACCCCCGCGCCTCCCGGAGCCGCCCGATGAAGACCCGCCACATGCTCTACCTGGCCGCCGCGCTGACCGCCTCGCTGGCCGCGACCTCCGCCCTTTCCGCTCCGCGCCTCGCCGGTCGCGGCGACGGCTTCCTGCCGCCGTCGGCGGCCGAGCTGAAGCTCGCCCCGGCGCACGCGAAACAGTGGGACGCCCTGCGCAGCGAAGCGCTGGCGATGCGCGCGGTCGGCCGCGAGGACCTGCGCAGCGGCGTCACCGAATTCCGCACCCTGCTCGACCAGCCCGCGCCCGACCTGCGCGCGTTCTCCGACGACGCCCAGCGCCGGTTCGACGCGCACCTGGCCGAAGCCCGCGCGCTGCGCGAACGCCAGCTCGATCTCTACGAATCGCTGACCCCGGACGAGCAGGCCCGGGTGCGCAAGGCGATGGCCGCGCGCCTCGACCGCGTCGCGCAACTGCGCGAACGCCTGGTGTCGCTGTTCGCGGCGCAGTCCTGACCGTTCTTCCACCCCGACCCGCTCCCCCAACCCCGCCTCCCCGTCCCTTTCTTCCGGAAACCCTCGCCATGACCCCGAACAACATCTTCCTCGCCCTGTTCACCCTCGCCGCCGCGTTCGCGCTGGCGCCCCACGACGCCGACGCCGCCGGCCGCGTCAAGGCCCGCGGCGCGGTCCACAACGCCGAAGGCGGCGTCACCGCCGGCCGCGCCTCCGGCGCGCGCGGCCCGAACGGCGGCGGCATCGCCCGCGCCCGCGGCGTGAAGACCGACGGCCAGGGCAACGGCCAGGCCGCCAGCGGCGCGGTGGTGCGCGGCCCGAACGGCGGCACCGCCGGCCGCGCCGGCAGCACCACCTGGAACGCCGACGGCAGCGCGCAGCACCAGTCCGGCGCGCAGTGGAACAGCGCGCGCAGCAGCGGCAGCACCCAGGGCAACGCCACCCGCGGCGCGGACGGCAGCATCGACGCCAGCCGCAGCACCCACGCCACCGGCGCGCAGGGCGGCCAGTACGACGCCGACACGAAGCTGGTCGACGGCCAGATCGACCGCAGCGTCGACGCCACCGGCCGCAACGGCAACAGCTACGACGCCACCGTCACCGGCAACAAGGACGACGGCTACAGCCGCACCGCGACCTGCCACGACGCCAACGGCAACGTCGTCGACTGCCGTCCCTGACGGCGTCGCACCGCTCCATTCCGACGGCGGGCGCGGCATCGCGTCCGCCGTCGGCGCGTCCGTCGCGAACAACGGATCGCGCCGACGCGATCGGGTCGTCGTTCGCCGCGTCCCCTCGCGCCGCCATGGATCGGCGCAAACCGATCAGGGCATGCGTCAGCACACACGTGCGCGCACCGGTCCGCGCACGCGTCCGCACACTTGATCTGCCGCAAAGGCGGCTTCGGCGCCGCCGCTATACTCCGCGGCGATGGCCCGCCCACGCGCCCAGCGCCCGTTCGCCCACCTCGCCCACCTCGCCCTGCTGGCGATGCTGGCGCTGGCGCTGCTGCCGTCGGCAGGACGCATCGCCGGCGCGCTGCGCGGCGACGGCGCGATCGAGCCGCTCGGCCTCGCCGCGCTGTGTTCGCCGAGCAGACTGGGCGCGGACTCGCCGGCGGCGAAGCGGATCGCGCAGCTCCGCGCCACGCGGTCGCCAGATCGTCCCGCGCCTTCCGCGCCGTCGCCGCACGACGACGACTGCGCCTACTGCCCGCTGCTCGGCAGACTCGCGCCCACGGTGCCGATCCTCGCGGTCGCCACGCCGATCCTGCCCGCGATCGCGCCGCCCGCATTGCCGGTCGCCGCGTCCTTCGGCCAACGCCCGCCGGGCGCGCCCGGCGCACGCGGACCGCCGCTTCGCGGCTGATCCGGGCCCGCCCCGGGCCCGACCCGGCCTGAACCTTCCGATCCGGCTCCGCGGCGCTTCCGCCGTCGGGCCATCGCTCCCGTTTCCTGCGGTCGCCCCCGCTGCGCGTCGCGACGTTCCGTCTCCGCACGCACCGGCAACGACCTTCCCCGAGGATCGCCCATGCACGCCTTTTTCCTGATCAGCCTGCTGTGGTTGCTGGCCTGGACCGTGTTCCTGCTCTCGGCGCTGGCCGAGCGCGACGGTCGCCGCATCCGCACCCACACCCTGTTCGACGACATCGAGATCGCCCCATGAACGCCATCGCCCGCTGTTCGCTCCTCGCCGCCTGCGGCGTCCTCCTCGCCGGCGCCGCGCTCGCCGCGAAACCCAGGCCCGCCCCGACGCCCGACCCGCTCGTGATCGAACGGCCGTGGGCGCGCGCCACGCCGCCGGGCTCGCCGGTCGCCGGCGGATTCCTCGACGTGCGCAACGCCGGCGCGACCGAAGATCGCCTGCTGTCGGCGACCAGCCCGGACGCGGACAAGGTGGAACTCCACGAGATGCGGATGGACGCCGGCGTGATGCGCATGCGCCGCATCGACGGCGGACTGGCGATCGCGCCGGGCGGCACGCTGACCCTCGCGCCCGGCGGCTTCCACCTGATGTTCATCGGCCCGAAGCATCCGTTCGTGGCCGGCGAAACCGTCACCGCGACCCTGCGCTTCGAGCGCGGCGGCGAACGCACGGTGCGCTTCGAGGTGCGGCCGATCGGCGCCGCGCAGCGCTGACGCCCCGCCACGCGACGGCAGGCGACACTGCGGCAAGCGACACGACGGCGAGCGACGCCGACGGATCGACCCGCCGGCGGTTCACTGCGAACGCAGCGCCTCGATCGGATCCAGCAGCGACGCCTTGCGCGCCGGGTAGTAGCCGAAGAACAGGCCGGTCGCGATCGAGAAACCGGCGGCCAGGCCGATCACCTTCGCGTTGAGCGCCACCGGCAGGCTGCCGGTCTTGCCGACGATCAGCGCGCCGACCACGCCCAGCGCGATGCCGATGACGCCGCCGATCACCGAGATCAGCATCGCCTCGGCGAGGAACTGCAGGCGGATGTCGCGCGGGCCGGCGCCGACCGCCATGCGCAGGCCGATCTCGCGGATGCGCTCGGTCACCGACACCAGCATGATGTTCATGATGCCGATGCCGCCGACGATCAGCGAGATGCCCGCGACCGCGCCGAGCAGCCACGACATCAGTCGCGTGGTCTGGGTGCGCGCCGCGACGATCTCGGCGAGGTTGCGCACGTTGAAGTCGTCGTCGTCGCCGGGCTGGATCTTGTGGCGCTGGCGCAGCAGGCCCTCGATCTCGCTCTGCGCGTTCGACAGCGCCTGCGGATCGCCGACGCCGACGCTGATCTGCATCACCGCGCCCGGCGGCAGCGAGGCGTTGCTGGACAGGCGCCGCCGCGCGGTGTCCAGCGGCACCACGACCAGGTCGTCCTGGTCCTGGCCGAAGCCGCCCTGGCCCTTCGACTTGAGCACGCCGACCACGGTGAACGGCACCCGGCCGAGGCGGATCGACTGGCCGATCGCCTCCTCGTCGCCGAACAGTTCGCGGCGCACGGTCTCGCCGAGGATGACGGTCTTGTCGGCGCCGGTGAAATCGCCCGAGGCCATCTCCCAGCCGTTGACCCCGAACCAGTCCGGCTCGACGCCGTACCAGCTCGTGGGCACGTTGTTGTCCGCGTACACCGCCTGGGTGCTGCCGCGCAGCACGCCGCTGACGTACTGCACGCCGTCGACCTCGCGGCGGATCGCCTCGGCGTCGCCCTCGTTGAGGGTGAAGAAGCTGCTGGCGCTCATGCGCACGCCGCCGAAACCGCGGTTGTTGCCCGGGTTGATGTCCAGCCGCTGCGAGCCGAGGCCGGAGACCAGTTTCTCGATCTCCGCCTGGGTGCCCTGCCCGACCGACACCATCACGATGACCGCGGCGATGCCGATGATCACGCCCAGCGAGGTCAGCGCGCTGCGCAGCCAGTTGCCGCGCAACGCATAGGTCGCGGTGCGCAGCACCTCGACGAAGCCCATGCCCGCCGCCGCGCTCATGCGCGGGCTCCCGCGGGGGCGTCCGGATGCGCAGGCTCTTCGTGCAGCTCGCCGTCGCGCATCACGCACATGCGGCCCGCGTGCGCGGCGACCTCGGCGTCGTGGGTGATCAGGATCACGGTGCGGCCGGCGTCGCGCAGGCGCTCGAACAGCGCCAGGATCTCCTGCCCGGTGCGCGAGTCGAGCGCGCCGGTCGGTTCGTCGGCCATCAGGATCGGCGGGTCCTGGATCAGCGCGCGGGCGATCGCCACGCGCTGCTGCTGGCCGCCGGAGAGTTCGTTCGGGCGATGGTGCATGCGCTCGCCCAGGCCGACCGCCGCCAGCGCATCGGCCGCGCGGCGCCGGCGCTCGGCCGGGGACACCCGGGTGTAGCTCAGCGGCATCGCCACGTTGTCCAGCGCGCTCATCCGCGCCAGCAGGTTGAAGCCCTGGAACACGAAGCCGATCTTGTCCCGGCGCAGCACCGCGCGCTCCTCGGCGTCGAGCGTGGCGACGTCGACGCCGTCGCACAGGTAGGTGCCGCTGCTGGGCGTGTCGAGGCAGCCGATGAGGTTCATCAGCGTCGACTTGCCGGAGCCGGACGGGCCCATGATCGCGATGAACTCGCCGCGCGCGATGCGCAGGTCGACGTTGCGCAGCGCGACCACTTCGGCCTGGGTCCCCGCCGAGTAGACCTTGCCCAGGCCGCGGGTCTCGACGACGGGCTGCGCCGGCCGCGATGCGGCGTCGGCGGCGGCGCTCACTTGGGCGCCTCCCCGGTCTGCACGCCGACGATGACCTGGTCGCCGGCCTTGAGGCCGCCGTCGATCTCGGTGCTGGTGTCGTCGGACGCGCCGACCCGCACCATCACCTGCTTCGGCTTGCCGTCGGCCAGCACGTAGAGCGGGGCGCGGCGCGCGCTGACCAGCGCGTTCAGGCCGTCGTCCCAGACCTTGCGCTGGTCGTCGCGCAGGCCGTCGCGGAAGGCGCCGAACTGCTGGTTGATGCGCTCCAGCCGGCGCTGGCGCGCGGCCGGGTCGTTGCCGTTGGCCTGCGACGCGCCGCCACCCGGGCCGCCGCCGCCGGGCGGACGCCCGAACAGCGCGCTGCCGCCGCCGTTCTGGCCCTGCTGCTGGGCCACGGCCGCCATCCGCGCGGCCATGCGCTCGCGCAGCTTCGCCAGCGCGTCGTCGAACGCCGCCTGCTGGGCCGGATCGAGCTTGAGCGACGCCGCGATCTTCGGCAGTTCGTCGTTCATGCCGCCGCTGCGCTGGCCGGCCGCGGCGTCGGGCGTCGCGGCCGCGGCGGCGGCCTCGCCGGTCGGCTTGTAGCGCAGCGCCGCGTTCGGCACCTTCAGCACGTCGTCGCGGCGGCTGACCTCGATCTCGGCGTTCGCGGTCAGCCCCGGCAGCAGCGACTGGTCGGCGTTGTCCACCGAGACCACCACCGGGTAGGTGACGACGTTGTTGGTGTTGGTCGCCGACAGCCGCACCTGGCGGACCTCGCCGCGGAAGCGGCGGTCCGGGAAGGCGTCGACGGTGAAGCTCACCGGCAGCCCCGGGCGGACCTGGCCGATGTCGGATTCGTCGACCGCCAGCAGGATTTCCATCCGCGACAGGTCCTCGGCGATCTTGAACAGCACCGGCGCCTGCAGGCTGGCGGCGACGGTCTGGCCCGGCTCGACCGCGCGGGTCAGCACCACCCCGTCGACCGGCGAGCGGATCACGCTGCGGGCGAGGTTGAGGTGGGCATTCTCGGTGGACGCCTGCTGCTGGCGGATCTGCGCCTCGTTCTGGGCGACCTGGGCCCGCGCCTGGTCGCGCTGCGCCTGGGCGAGGTCGAGGTCGCTCTTCGCCACCAGCTTGCGCTGGGCCAGGTCGCGCTTGCGGGCGTAGTCCGCCTCGGCGTTGCGCAGGGTGGCCTGGGCGTTGGCGAGCGCGGCGCGGGCGCTGGCGATGGCGGCGTCGCCCTGGGCGATCTGGGTGGTGAAGGTGTCCGGATCGATCCGCGCGATCACCTGGCCCTTGCGGACGTGGTCGTTGTAGTCGACCAGCACCTCGGTGACCTTGCCGGACACCTCGCTGCCCACGTCCACCGTGGACAGGGCGCTGAGGGTGCCGGTGGCCGAGATCGCGACGCGGATGTCGCCGCTTTCCACGGCGGCGGTGCGGTAGCGCTGCTCGCCGGCCTGGTCGCGCCCCTGCCACCACCAGGCCGCGGCGGCCAGCAGGGCGATGACGACGGCGACGGGGATCAGGCGGGCGAGGCGGAAGCCGGAGGAACGGGGTGCGGGCATGGGGGCGTCGATCGCGGGGTCGAAAGGGGTGAACGCATCCGGACACCCGCCGTTGACAGGCGAAATGCACGACGGTTCCCCGCGGGATCCACGGGGTTCACGCGCGGCTTGGCGTCCGCGAAGCGGAACCGCATCATCGCACGACCTCCCCGGACGCCGCCCCCATGCCATTGGTCACAGAACGCTTCGCCCCGATCATCCTGCTGCTGTGCTCGAACGTCTTCATGACCTTCGCCTGGTACGGCCACCTGAAGTACAAGTCGGTCTCGCTGCCGCTGGTGATCCTGGCCAGTTGGGGCATCGCCTTCTTCGAATACCTGCTGATGGTGCCGGCCAACCGGATGGGCAGCGCGGTCTACTCCGCGCCGCAGCTCAAGGGCATGCAGGAGGCGATCACGCTGGTGGTGTTCGCGGCGTTCTCGGCGTGGTTCCTGGGCCAGCCGCTGAAGTGGAACCACTGGGCCGGGTTCGCCCTGATCTTCCTCGCGGCGCTGCTCATCTTCAAGGAATGACCCCACCCGGTAGAGCGGCCTTCAGGCCGCTGCGTTTCGAGAGCGCATCGCCGCAAGGGTTCCCGGTCGTAGACATCGAGTAGCGCGCGAAGAAGCAGCGGCCTGAAGGCCGCTCTACCGTGGAGCGCGCCCCACCTCGATCAGAACGGGATTCGCCCGGTCAGGATGTCCTTGAACATCACCGGCCATGGCCGTCGGCGAAGCGCGACGACGTCCGGGCCGTGCCCACGGCCTGCGCCGGTGAAACGCCGGCGTAACGCTCAGAACCGGATCTTTCCGGTCAGGATGTCCTTGAACATCACCCAATCCCCGGCGAACGAATAGAACGGGTACTTGAACGTCGCCGGGCGGTTCTTCTCGAAGAAGAAGTGCCCGATCCAGGCGAAGGCGTAGCCGCAGACGAGCGCGGCGAGCAGCCACCACGGGTTGCGCTGGACGAGGGCGACGGCAAGGCAGCCGAGCGCACCGAGACTGCCGACGAAATGCAGCCGGCGACAGACGCGGTTGGCGTGCTCGCCGAGGTAGAACGGGTAGAACTCGCGGAAACTCGAATAACCGGCCATCGGACGCTCTCCCGGATCAGGGCGGCGGCGCGTCGTCGGCGCCGCGGCGGGCCATGCGCTGCAGCAGCAGCACCGCACCGTACCAGACGAACAGCATGCCGAGCAGGTTGGGCACGCTCATCGTCCACTCGGAATAACGATACCCGTAGACCAGCAGCGCGACGCCCAGCGCCACCAGCAGCAGCGACCACACCGGCGACACCGGCGCGTCGCCCCGCGCCTCGCGCCGGCGCAGGCGGCGCGCGCACGATGCGTCGCAATGCAGCCCGTGCGCTCCATCGTGTGCGCATTCGTCGCCGCACAGCGCCTTGCCGCAGGCGGCGCAGACCCCGACGGCGACGCGATCGCGGTGGCGGTAGCAGTTCATCCCGCGTCGCGCTCGGCGGCCTTGGCGCGATGCCAGTAGCCGTCCTGGGCCTCCAGCGGCAGGTCGGCGAGCGACACGCCGTCTTCGGCGGCCATCGCCTCCATGGCGCGGAAGCGGCGCTCGAACTTGTGGTTGGCCCGGCGCAGCGCGGCGCCGGGATCGACCTTCGCATGCCGCGCCAGGTTGGCCGCGACGAACAGCAGGTCGCCCAGTTCGTCCTCCAGCCGGTCGCGCACCGCGGCGTCGCCGGGCGACGCGGCCAGCGCGTCGAACTCGACCCGCACTTCCTCCAGTTCCTCGCGCAGCTTGTCGATGACCGGCGCCGGCCCGGGCCAGTCGAAGCCGACCGTCGCCGCCTTCTTCTGCAGCTTCACCGCGCGCTGCCACTCGGGCAGGCCGCGGGCGACGCCGGCCAGCGCCGAAGCGTCATGCGCGTCGCCATGCTTCGCAAGCCGTTCCTTCTTCTTCTCGGCGTCCCACATCGCGTTGAGCGCATCGCTGTCGGCGATGCTCATCCCGGCGAACACGTGCGGATGCCGGCGCTCCATCTTGTCGCAGATCGCGGCGGCCACGTCGGCGAACGCGAACGCACCCTGCTCCTCGGCCATGCGCGCGTGGAACACGACCTGGAACAGCAGGTCGCCGAGTTCGTCCTTCAGGTCGTCGAGATCGCCGCGGTCGATCGCGTCGGCGACTTCGTAGGCCTCCTCGACCGTGTACGGCGCGATCGTCTCGAAGGTCTGCTTCACGTCCCACGGACAACCCGTCTGCGGATCGCGCAGGCGGGCCATGATGGCGAGGAGGCGGTGGATGGCATCGGTCATCGGCAGCGCATGCTGTTGGTAGAGCGGCCTTCAGGCCGCTGCCCGATCGCAGCGGAAGAACAGCAGAAGAGCAGCGGCCTGAAGGCCGCTCTACCGGGGGCCCTCATGCCGTTCACCCGCACCAGCTCGCCCACGGCAGCCGTGCATCACCGAGCGCGATGAAGTCGCCGTTGAGCAGGGTGTCGCGCTGGTTGTAGCGGAACGGACGACCCTGCGGGTCGAGCACGCGGCCGCCGGCGGCCTCGACGATGGCCTGCCCCGCGGCGGTGTCCCACTCGCTGGTCGGGCCGAAGCGGGGATAGAGGTCGATCGCGCCCTCGGCGACGCGGCAGAACTTCAGCGACGAGCCGACGCCGATCGTCTCGATCTCGCCGGTGTCGGCGGTCATCCGCGCCATGAACGCCTCGGTGCGCGCGTCGCGATGCGAACGGCTGGCGGCGACGCGCAGCGGCGCGATCGCCGGGACGCGGGTTTCCAGCGCGGTCTCGCCGCCGTCGCGGCGCACGTAGGCGCCGTGCGCGCGGTCGCCCCACCACAGCGTGCCCTGCACCGGCGCCTGGATCACGCCGAAGGTTGCGACGCCGTCCTCGATCAGCGCGATGTTGACCGTGAATTCGCCGTTGCGCTTGATGAACTCGCGGGTGCCGTCGAGCGGATCGACCAGCCACAGCCGGGTCCACGCGCGTCGCGTCGCGACCGGCAGTTCGGCCGACTCCTCCGACAGCACCGGGATGTCCGGGGTGAGCCGCTGCAGGCCGGCGACGATGCGCCGGTGCGACGCGAGGTCGGCGGCGGTCAGCGGACTGTCGTCGGCCTTGGTCTCGACCTCGAAGCCGCGGTCGTAGACCTCGAGGATGTCGGCCGCGGCCGCCTGCGCCAGCGCGATCACGCTTTCGCGCACGGTTTCGTCAATCAATTCGGCCATGCCGCAGCAACTCCCTCACCAGGAACAGGGCGGCGATCGACCGGCCCTCTGAAAAATCGGGTTCGAGGGCGAGCTCGTGCAGCGCGTCCAGCCGCCACGGCACCACTTCCAGCGGCTCCGGCTCGTCGCCCGGCAGGCGCTCCTCGTACAGATCGCGGGCCAGCACCAGCACGGTCTCGTGGCCCATGTAGGTCGGCGCGAGGCTGATCCGCCGCACCACGCGCACGTCGCGCGCACCGTAGCCGATCTCCTCCTTCAGCTCGCGGTTCGCCGCTTCCTCCGGCGTCTCGCCCGGGTCGATCTTGCCCTTGACCAGGCCCAGCTCGTAGCGATGGGTGCCGGCGGCGTATTCGCGGATCAGCAGCGCGGTGTCGGGGTCGCGCATCGGCACCACGATCACCGCGCCATGGCCGAGGGCCGGCACCCGGTGGTAGCGCCGGCGCTCGCCGTTGCTGAACTCCAGGTCCAGGTCCTCGACCACGCGCTCGGGGTCGCCGTGGCGGCGACGCACGTCGTGGACGACCGGCAGCCGGCGGCTCACGACGCACCCGCGCCGCGGGCGATAATGTGGGGATGACGACGCATCCGCCGATGATAAACGACGCCGACGCCTGGCGGTCGCGCGACCTGGCCGTGCTCTGGCACCCCTGCACGCAGATGCGCGAGCACCCGCACGCGCTGCCGCTGTTCCCGGTCGCCCGCGGCGACGGCGCCTGGCTGGTCGGCCACGACGGCCGCCGGGTGCTGGACGGGGTCAGCAGTTGGTGGACCAACCTGCACGGGCACGCCGAGCCGCGCATCGCCGAGGCCATCGCCCGCCAGGCGCGGACCCTGGAGCAGGTGATCCTGGCCGGCTTCTCCCACCCCCCTGCGGTGGAACTGGCGGAACGCCTGCTCGCCCGCGCCCCGCGCGAGCCCGGGCGCGCGCCGCTGGCCAAGGTGTTCTACGCCGACAACGGTTCGTCCGGGGTCGAAGTGGCGCTGAAGATGGCGTTCCACTGGTTCCGCAACCGCGGCGACGCGCCCCGGCGCACCAAGTTCGTCGCACTGACCAACAGCTACCACGGCGAGACCGTGGGGGCGCTGTCGGTCGGCGACATCCCGCTGTACCGCCGGGTCTACGCCCCGCTGCTGCTGGAGGCGCTGTTCACCCCCTCGCCCGACGCCTTCGGCGCGACCGACGCCGCGGACGCCGAACGCCGGGCTGAAGCCGCCGCCGACGCCCTCTCGGCGCTGCTCGATGCGCACCCGGACGAAGTCTGCGCGCTGATCCTCGAACCGCTGGTGCAGTGCGCCGGCGGCATGCGCATGCACCACCCCGCCTACCTGCGCCGGGTGCGCGCGCTGTGCGACGCGCACGGCGTGTTCCTGATCGCGGACGAGATCGCGGTCGGGTTCGGGCGCACGGGGACCTTGTTCGCCTTCGACCAGGCCGGCGTGCAACCCGACCTGATGTGCCTGTCGAAGGGCCTCACCGGCGGCTTCCTGCCGCTGTGCGCGGTGCTGGCGACCCAGACCATCTACGACGGCTTCCTCGACGATTCGCGCGAGCGCGCCTTCCTGCATTCGCACAGCTACAGCGGCAACCCGCTGGCCTGCGCCGCCGCGCTGGCGTCGCTGGACATCCTCGAAACCGACGATGTGCTGGCGCGCAACCGCGGCACTGCCGCACGGATGGCCGCACTGGCGGCGCCGTTCGCCGCGCATCCGGCGGTCGCCGAAGTGCGGCAGACCGGGATGATCCTCGCGATCGAACTGCATCCCGAACCGGACAACGCCGAAGACGGCCACGCGGTCGAGATCGCCGGCCGCCGCGGCCTGCGCATGTACCGCGCCGCGCTGGATCGCGGCGTGCTGCTGCGCCCGCTCGGCGACGTGCTGTACTGGATGCCGCCCTACTGCATCGACGACGCGCAGTTGTCGCTGCTCGCCGAGACCACCGCCGCCGTGCTGGAGGAAGCCGCCCGATGCGCCTGACCCGTGTCTTCGTCGACCTGCCGCTCGCGCCCGGCGCGCGCGTGAGCCTGCCCGAGGATGCGGCCGCCCACCTCGTGCGCGTGCTGCGCCTGCGCGAAGGCGAGGCCTGCGTGCTGTTCAACGGCGACGGCCACGACTACGACGCCCGGCTGCTGGCGGCGAACAAGCGCGGCGTCGACGCCGACGTGACCGGCGTGCGCGCGATCGACAACGAATCCCCGCTGCGGATCGTGCTGCTGCAGGGCATCGCCCGCGGCGAGAAGATGGACCTGATCCTGCAGAAGGCGACCGAACTGGGTGTCGCCGCGATCGCCCCGGTCTTCGCCGACCGCACCGAAGTGCGCCTCGACGGCGACCGCCTCGACAAGCGCACCGCGCACTGGCGCAGCGTCGTCGTCTCCGCCTGCGAACAGAGCGGCCGCGCGCGCATCCCCGAACTGCTCGCCGCACGCGGCCTCGCCGAAGCCGCCGCGGCGCTGCCGGCGGACGCGCTCAAACTCACCCTCGACCCGCAGGGCGAGCACCGCTCCGAATCGATGACGCCCCCGGCTGCGATGACGATCGTGATCGGCATCGGCCCCGAAGGCGGCTGGTCCGAGAAGGACCGCACCATCCTCCGCGACCACGGCTTCACCGGATTGCGGCTCGGACCGCGGGTGTTGCGCACCGAGACGGCGGGACTGGCGGCGATCGCGGCGTTGCAGGCGCGGTTCGGGGATTTGTAGGGTGGGTCCCGGCCCACCGGGGGGATCGATATTCCATGTCGGCCAAGACTCAACCACGCCTGCCCCCTTGCCGAGATTTCGACAGCGCTGCGAGCAAGTCGCTCCTTTTCCTGCAAATACCCCTCCCGACCCAAGCGCCAGCCATCACATGGAGCACATATGCAGATGCACGTCGCCAGACGCCTCTCCGAGGCGATCGGAAGCTGGCTCCACTTTGAATTCTGCTGCCATCGCGCCGGCCTTTTTTCCGAAAGCTCGCTGAAGGCTGCGGTGGGAAGCGTCCTCAGCACCTTTCCGACCTCGACCAAGGGCGCTCGCGTGTACGCGGACTTCGCGCATGAAGCGCTGAATCCGATGGCGAAGCGCGGCAGAAAGCGCGAAGTGGACTTCGCCCTGGCACTCGCAGGCAAAGGCATCCCCAAGCGCAACGCCCGGATCGTGGTGGAGGCAAAATGGGCCGACTCCTCGCACTGCACATGCGAGTCCATCTTCCAGGATTTGCTTCGCCTTGCGGAAATCAAGCGCGCAGACCCGGACACGATCTGCATTTTCATCCTTGCGGGCCCCCACCGAGAACTCTCCAGCCGCCTGCGAGACATGCCCTTCAAGAGTTCCGGCAAACGCAATACGGGAATCGCAGCCTCAGGCGCCGAGAAGAGGCTCACGCTCGACCCCTCCATGGTCGAGCATCGCCACGCGTTCGGAAAGACCATCAAAGACTGGGCCGCGGCCGGATTCACCATCCCGGAATCGTTCGTGTGCCGAGCGCATGGCCTGCATCCGAGACAAACCGACGGCGGGACGGTGGACTTCCAATCCATCGCGTGGGAACTGACTCAAGTTTCTGGCAACGCCCTGAATCCAGCACGGTGGTAGCCGGCCAGACAAGGCGAGATGGAATTCTCTTTCGAGTACATGACATGACCAGCGACGAAGCCCAGATCCGCACCCTTGTCGATATCTGGCAGGCCGCGACGCAGGCCGGCGATGTCGACACCGTGCTCGATCTGATGACCGACGACGCGGTCTTCCTCGTCCCCGGCCGTCCGCCGATGGACAAGGCCGAATTCGCGAAGCTGTCCCGCGTGCCGCCCGGCGCACCGCGTCCGACGTTCGAGAGCGCGTCCGAGATCATGGAGGTGCAGGTGTCGGGCGACCTGGCCTATCTGTGGAGCCGACTGTCGGTGCGCGTGACGCCGCCCGGTGCGGACCCGCCGATCGAGCGCGCGGGCCACACGCTCACGATCTTCCGGCGCGTCGACGGCGAATGGCGATTGGCGCGGGATGCGAACCTGCTGGTCGCCGTGCCGCAAGAGGACGCATGAGCGCCTGCGGGCGCTGCGGTTGGGCATCGCGATCGCCGAAGCGCAGGCTCCATTCAAGGTGCGCGTTGCGTCGAAGCCGGCGACGGCTTTTTTCTGTAGGAGCGACGTCAGTCGCGACGGGACGCGGAATGGATTGCCAGGATTCATCGCGACTGACGTCGCTCCTACAAACGTTCGGGCGGGGGCGTGCGCAGGATCGTACGGTGCGGGCGTTGCGCGGGCGCGGCGGACGCGGCACCGGACGACAGCGTTTCCTGTAGGAGCGACGTGAGTCGCGACGGGACGCGGAAGGGATTGCCAGGATTCATCGCGACTGACGTCGCTCCTGCAAACGTTCGGGCGGGGGCGTGCGCAGGATCGTGCGGTGCGGGCGTTGCGCGAGAGCGACGGACACAGCACCAGGCGACGGGTTTCCTGTAGGAGCGACGTGAGTCGCGACAGGACGCGGAAGGGCTTGCCGGGATTCGTCGCGACTGACGTCGCTCCTACGAAACGCAGCGCGGCGGTCGCGCCGAAGGGACAGGAGGAGGCGTCAGGCCGCGGCCGCAGGACGCAGGGCGTCGGCGAGCATGCGCTCGGTGCCGTCGAGGTCGGGCACCAGGGCGACGTCGTCGTTGAACATGACGCGCAGGCGGATGCCGTCGGGCAGGGTCTCGTCGTGGGCGGTGGCGATGATCATGTTCTCGCGGGTGATCGTGACCAGGCGCGGGAAGCCCTGCGCCACCAGCGCGAAGTACGGCATGCGCGGGTCGCCACCGAGGGCCTTGAGCACGATGACCTTGGTGCCGACCGGCGAGCCCGGCGTGTGGGTGCCGGCGATGCGGGCGTAGGACACCAGCGGCAGGCGCCAGCCGCGCCAGCGGATCTGGCCGAGCAGCCATTCCGGGGCGTGTTCGACCGGATCGGGATCGGCGTAGGACAGCACTTCCACCGTCGCCGCGTTCGGCAGCAGCAACTGCGCGCCGGCGATCTGGATGAGGACGCCTCGGATGTCGTTGACGTGGGCGGTGTTCACGGGTGGGCTCGATCCGGAAAGAGGGCGATCACGCCTGCGAGCGGCTGGGCCAGCGCGCGGCGAGTTTGGCGGCGAGTTCGGCCGGCAGGCCCGCGCCGGCGCCGCGACGGCGCAGTTCGGCGCAGGTTTCGCCGTCGTAGCAGTCCTCGGGGGCCTGCGCGAGGACCAGCGCGCCGGCCGCGGACGCCGCCATCGCGGCGTCGACCAGTTGCGCGTCGCCGCCGCTGAGGAAGATCAGCGCTGTGCGCCCCGGCGCCAGGGTGGCGAACAACTGCGCGCCCGGCGCGGGATCGGCGATGAAAGCGAGGTCGTCGCTGCCGGCATGGACGTCGATGCCTTCGGGCAGGAAGTAGATGGTGCCGGGCGAGGCGATCGCGCCGGCTTCGGCGAGCGCGACCGGCATCGCGGCCGCGCGCTGCATCTGCGCGACCAGGCGGTCGTAGCGGCCGCCCTGCAGGTGCAGCCGCACCAGCACCACGGCGGGGAACTCGGACGGCAGCGCGGCGAGCAACTGGCGGGTCGGATCGGGCCCGCCGAGGCCGGCCTCGATGACCACCGCGCCGTGACCGCCGGCGTCGGCGTCGAGGCCGCCGCCGGACGCGGGGCCGGCATCGAGATCCACCAGCGAGAGGCCGGAGATCCGGGCCTCCAGCGCGGACAGGTCGTGGCTGCGCGGCGCGGCGCGCGGCGCCTCGATCGGCGCGGCGGGCGCGTCGTCGGACGCCAGCGACAGGCCTTCGAACGAGAACGACGGCGCGGCCGGCGGGGGCGCGGCGGGCGCGTCCGCCGCGGGCAGCGTGGTGCGCTGGGTCGCCTCGGGCACTTCGCGCGCGGCTTCGATGCTGCTGGCGAACAGCGCTTCCAGCGACATCACGTCCTCGGCCGGCGACGGTGCGGCGGGCGCGGGCGACGGCGCGTCGAACGTCAGGTCGAACCCCGGGTCGTCGAGCTCGACGCGCGGCGGCGCATCGGCGGCGGTCGAGGACATCGAGAGTTCTTCGAGGAAGAACGCATCGTCGTCGAAACTGATCGGCGCGACGCCGCTGGACGAGGCGTCCGGGCTGGGCGCCGGCGCGGCTTCCGCGAGCGCGCCCTGCTCAAGCGTGCCCGCATCGAACTTGCCCGCATCGAGCGTGCCTGCATCGAGTGCGCCCGCTTCGATCCGCAGGCTTTCAAACGTGTTGGCATCGAACGTGTTGGCGTCGAAGGCGCCGGCGTCGAGGTCGGCGCTGTCCAGCTCGACGCTCTCCAGCCCGACATCCTCCACGGCGCGACCATCGAACGCGTCGGCATCGAAGGAGACCGCCTCCAGGTCGATGCTGTCCAGCGACAGTTCGGTCGCTTCACGATCGAACGACGGCAGCGGCGGCGGCGGCGCGGGCTCCGCCTTGGGCGCAGGCTCGATCGGTTCGAGCGACAGGCCGGCGAACGCGACCGACTCCGGCGGCGCGGGCGGTGCGACGGGGGCGGGTGCGAAGGCCTGCGCGGGCGGCGTCGCGGGCGCGGCCGGGGTCGCATCCGCGGGGAGACCGTCGACGGGGACGTTTCCGGCCAGTTGCGCGGCCTCGCGGGCGAACGCATCGAAATCGAGTTCGGTGAAGGCGGTCGCCGGCTTCGGCACCGCGCCGGGCGAGGGATGCAGGTCTTCCTGTTCGGGCTCGCCGCCGGGCGGCAGCACGTTGTCGTCGCGGCGCAGCTTGGCCGACAGGTGGCGCACCCAGCGGGCCGCGTCCCAGCCGGCGCGGTGCGCGGCGAGTTCGGCCTCGTCGAAGATCACGGTCAGGTCGGGATCGGTCAGCAGCGCGTCGAGCCGGTCCAGCGCCGGTTCGATGCTCGGCTCCAGCGCGACCAGCACCGCCTGCGGGCCCAGCGCGCGCAGTGCGGCTTCGTCGGTGTCGGCCGGGTCGACCACGACGAGCAGTTCGGCGCCGGACTGGCGCAGCGCGTCGGCGAGGCTGTCGGCGGCCTTGCCGGCGCGCGCCAGCAGGGCCACGCGGGGAGCGGCGGCGGCGAACTCAGGCATCGGACCTCACCGGCTCCAGCAGCGAGAAGACGTTGCGCATGAGTTCGTTCTCCTGGTACGGCTTGCCGAGGTAGCGGTCGACGCCGATGTCCATCGCGCGCTGGCGGTGTTTGTCGCCGGTGCGCGAGGTGATCATGATGATCGGCACCTTCGCCAGCCGCGGATCGGCCTTCATCGCCGTGGCCAGCTCGTAGCCGTCCATGCGCGGCATCTCGATGTCGAGCAGCATCAGGTCCGGGACGACGTCGATCATGCGTTCGAGCGCGTCGAGGCCGTCCTTCGCGGTCAGCACCTCGAAGTTGTGGCGCTCCAGCACGCGGCCGGTGACCTTGCGCATGGTGATCGAGTCGTCGACCACCATGACCAGCGGCACCGCGCGCTGTTCGGCGGCCGGCACGTCCTCGACGACCTCCGGCTGCGCCGCGAGGCGGCGCACCAGCGGCGCGACGTCGAGGATCACCACGACGCTGCCGTCGCCCATGATCGTCGCGCCGAAGATGCCGGGGATCGACGCGACCTGCGGGCCGATCGGCTTCACCACGATTTCGCGGTTGCCGACGATCTGGTCCACGGTCACCGCCACGTGCAGGTCGCCCGAGCGGGTGAGCAGCAGCGGCATCTGCAACTGGCCTTCGGCCCTGGCCGGCGCGTGGCCGATCAGCTTGCCGAGGTCGTGCAGCACGTATTCCTCGTTGCCGTAGCGGTAGGTCGCGGCGCCCTTGGCCAGTTCCTCGCGCGGGATGCGGCCGACGCCGCGAACCGAGGCGATCGGCACCGCGAAGGTGGTCTCGCCGATGCGCACGAACGCGGCCTGGGTGACCGCCAGCGTCTGCGGCAGGCGCAGCAGGAACGCGGTGCCCTTGCCCGGATCGGACTGGATGTCGATGGTGCCGCCGAGCTGCCGCACTTCGCTGGACACGACGTCCATGCCGACGCCGCGGCCGGCGAGCCGGGTGACGGCTTCGGCGGTGGAAAAGCCGGGCTCGAAGATCAGCGCGTCGAGCTGGGCGTTCGACAGCGCCATGCCCGGACGGACCAGGCCGCGGGCCTCGCCGCGTTCGCGGATGGCGGCGCGGTCGAGGCCGCGACCGTCGTCGGACACCTGCAGCACGACTTCCGAACCTTCCTTGCGCACGGCGATGGTGACCGTGCCCTCGGGGATCTTGCCGGCGGCGCGGCGCTGTTCGGCGGACTCCATGCCGTGCGCGACCGAGTTGCGGAGCATGTGCTCCAGCGGCGCGGTCATGCGCTCCAGCACGTTGCGGTCGAGTTCGCCCTGCGCGCCTTCGACCTTGAGCTGCACCTGGCGGCCGGTGTCGGCGGCGGCCTGGCGCAGCACGCGGCGCAGGCGCGGCACGACGGTGTCGAACGGCACCATGCGGGTGCGCATCAGGCCTTCCTGCAGCTCCGAGCTCACGCGCGACTGCTGCAGCAGCAGGGTTTCGTACTGCTGGGTCAGGTCGTCGAGCGTGGTGTGGAGGCTGCCGAGGTCGGCCGCGGTTTCGGACAGCGCGCGCGAGAGCTGCTGCACGGTCGAGAAGCGGTCGAGTTCGAGCGGATCGAACCCGGCGTCCACCTGCTCGCCCTCGCGCTGGTAGCGCGCGATGATCTGCGCTTCGGTCTCGATCTCGAGGCGGCGGAGCTGGTCGCGAAGACGTGCGGTGGTCTGCTCCATTTCCGAGGTCGCGCCGCGGAACGCGCCGAGCTGCTGTTCGAGGCGCGACCGGTAGATCGCGACCTCGCCGGCGTAGTTGACGAGCCGGTCGAGCAGTTCGGCGCGGACGCGCACCTGCTCCTGGTTGCCGCGCAGGCTGGCGTCCTCGTCCTCGGCGACGCCGAAGGCCATCGGCGCGGACAGCGGGCGCATCCCCGGCAGCGGCGCGAACTCGACGGCGGCGGGCGCTTCCACGACTTGATCGAGCGTGGCCTGCTCGAGCATGACCTGATCGAGCGTGGCCTGATCGAGCGTGGCCTCCTCGACCGGGGCGACCTCGTCGGCGGGGGCGAGCGCGGACGCATCGACGAACGCGGTGTCGGCCACCGGCTCGAAAGCGCGCTCCCCGGCGGACGGCGCTTCGACGGTGTCCTCGACCGGGGCCGGCGCGGCGGCCTCGACCGGCGTCGCGTCGAGCGGCGCCGCATCCAGCGCGATCTCCTCGATCTCGAAGTCCGCGAACGCGGCGGGCTCCTCGACGGCCTCGGCGGGCGTCGCGGCATCGGCCGGGACGAAGTCCGCGAACGCGGGCGCTTCGACCGACGGGATCGACGGCGTCGACGCGGCGGCCGGCAGTTCCAGCGCGTGGCCGAGGGCGCGCGTGTCGAACGCGGCGACCAGGGCCTCGGGGATCGCGACCGCGCGGCGGTCGCCGACGCGGGTGACCATCGTGTGCAGGCGATCGAAGCCGGTTTCCAGCAGCGGAATGTCCTGGCGGCCCAGCGACAGCCGGTGTTCGGCCGCGGCTTCGAGCAGCGACTCCATGGCGTGGCCGAGCTCGCCGATCGGCATCACGCCGGCCATGCGCGCACCGCCCTTGAGCGTGTGCAGGTCGCGCTGGAGGCCGGCGATGACCTCGCGGTCCTCCGGGGTTTCGCGCAGACGCACCAGCAACTGGTCGGAATGATCCAGCAGGTCGCGGCCTTCCTCGACGAAGATGTCGATCAGGTCGGCGTCCAGGTCGCTCATGTCCAGCGCTTCGTCCGGGTCGGAGACCGCGGAGTTCGCCAGCAGCAGCGACACCACCGAGCCCGCGCCCGCCGCGGCCGCGACAGGCGCAGCGTCGGCGATCGTAGGTTCGGACGCGGATTCGGACACGGATTCTGGGTCGGCCGGGAGGTCGAAATCGGCGAAGGCCGGGAGTTCGACGTGCGCGTCCGGCGCGGTTTCGTCGCCCTCCGCGAGCAGGCGCTCGGCTTCGAGCAGTTCGGCCTCGCGTCGCACCGCTTCCTGCCGTTCCGCTTCCAGGCGCTCGTCCTCGATCCGGATGAGGTCCTGCAGCTCCTGCTCGCGGAACGCGGCTTCCGCGCGTTCGGCTTCGAGACGTTGGGCCTCCGCGCGCTCGGCTTCGAGGCGTTCGGCTTCGAGGCGTTCGGCTTCGAGGCGTTCGGCTTCGAGGCGTTCGGCTTCGAGGCGTTCGGCTT